>Ga0247841_10000177_pt1 | contig 175191 bp, 121 predicted proteins | sample LaCruzMarch2015__2_FD_192410 | JGI IMG/M metagenome (GOLD analysis project Ga0247841, IMG submission 192410) | Freshwater microbial communities from meromictic Lake La Cruz, Castile-La Mancha, Spain - LaCruzMarch2015_18m | ecosystem: Environmental > Aquatic > Freshwater > Lake | place: Spain... | reverse complement strand
AAAATATGGTGGGAGCCTGCCGTGCTGTTGGATTTGACTATGTGCTGGATACCAACTTCAGCGCCGATTTAACCATCATGGAAGAGGCCGGCGAACTCCAGAAACGCATACAGGAGAAGGTCGACATTCCTCAATTTACGAGTTGCTGCCCGGCCTGGGTAAAGTATGTGGAAATTTATTACCCTTCCCTACTACCATACCTGTCAACTGCTAAAAGTCCGGTTAGCATGCAAGGCGCCATGGTTAAAAGCTACTTTGCACAAAAGAAGGGCCTGAATCCCCGCAATATCGTCCATGTGGCCATCACGCCATGCGCTGCTAAAAAATATGAAATAACGCGTGACGATCTCGCGATGGACGGCATCCAGGGAACCGACATCGTTATAACAACCAATGAGTTAGCGAGAATGTTGAAAAGGCGTAATGTCAATTTAACAGCGCAAAAAGGTAACTTCGACTCTTGTATGGGCGCCGCCTCAGGCGCCGGCATCATCTTTGGCAATACAGGTGGCGTGACGAGAGCGGCTCTTCGAACGGCCTATTATAATATTACAGGTGCAAATCCACCTGCCAACCTTCTTGATCTACAACAGGTGCAGGGACTCAATGGCTTAAAAGAAGCACAGGTCACCATAGGGAATACAACGCTCAACGTGGCGGTGTGTTATGAGATGAGAAATGCGCAGAGATTACTTGAACAGGTGATGAACGGCACATGTACATACCATTTTATCGAGGTAATGGCATGTAAAGGGGGATGTGTTGGAGGCGCCGGTCAGCCTGCCGGAAGCAGTAAAATACAAAAGCGAATCGGCGCACTGAATACGGCAGATATGGAAGCCACCACCCGATATTGTCATGAAAATCCCGAAATTGCAGCCATCTATACAGATTTCCTTGGCGAGGTCGGCGGCCCGGAAGCAAAAAAATATTTACATACAGTATACAATGACAAATCAAATCTGCTCTTAAAATGAAAATAGATTTTGATCCTGGAAAAATATCCGGACTTAGCTCTGAAGAGGTTGAAAAAACACTATTGTCCGAAGGGTACAATGAACTGCCCTCTTCGAAATCGAGAAATTTTTTCACCATAGCCCTTGGGGTTGTTAAGGAACCAATGTTCCTGCTGCTTGTTGCCTGCGGAACGCTTTATATGTTTCTGGGTGATGTGCAGGAAGGGCTCATGCTCCTCAGTTTTGTCTTTGTAATCATGGGTATTGAGTTTTACCAGGAGAAAAAAACCGAGAAGGCGCTGGATGCGTTACGTGACCTGGCAAGTCCAAGGGCCCTGGTTATCCGCGACGGGGTCGAGAAAAGGATCGCCGGCAGAGAGGTTGTTACCGGTGATATCCTGATTTTGCAGGAGGGTGACCGCGTACCGGCCGATGCGACCATTCTCTCCTCGGTCAGCCTTCTGGCCGATGAATCGCTGCTTACAGGTGAGCCCGTGCCGGTTCGAAAACAGGACTGGGATGGTAAAAATCCGGGGGTCCAACCCGGCGGCGACGACCTGCCGTTTGTTTATTCTGGTTCTATGATCGTTCAGGGATCTGGTGTAGCGCAGGTTTCGGCGACCGGGATCAACACGGAGATCGGGAAGATCGGCAAGGCCATCGGAGAGGTAAAGGAGGAGCCCACGCGGTTAAAGAAAGAGATGGGAATACTGGTGAAGCGACTGGCAATTACCGGGTTCGTCTTGTGTTTGCTTGTCATTGTTGTGTATACACTGACCAGGGGAGATCTGCTGAAGGGATTTCTGGCCGGGATTACCCTTGCGATGGCGATGCTGCCCGAAGAATTTCCTGTGGTTTTAGCCATTTTTCTGGCTTTGGGCGCCTGGCGGATGTCGAAAAAAAATGTGCTGACAAGAAAACCCTCGGCCATAGAAACACTTGGTTCTGCTACCGTACTGTGTACCGACAAGACAGGCACCCTGACATTAAATAAAATGACCGTTCACCAGCTATTTAATGGCGCCGATTTTTTCATGACGGATAAGGAGAACGCGTTGCCTGAAACATTTCACAGGGTTGTTGAATATGGAATCCTTGCCAGCCAGGTTAACCCCTTCGATCCGATGGAGAAAGCCATTGCCCGGCTCGGTGATCAGTTTCTTCAGGGGAGTGAACATGTGAACCATCAGTGGGAGATGATTCGCGAGTATCCGCTTTCAAAAGAACTGCTTGCCATGTCGCGCGTTTTTTCCGAACGGACAACAGGAGAACGAAACATTGCAGCCAAAGGCGCTCCCGAAGTGATTTGCGATCTATGCCATCTGTCCGCTGACCTCCGCGAAAAGTATGCGGGCGCCATTGAAGAGATGGCTGGAAACGGCCTCCGGGTATTGGGAGTCGCCATGTCAAAAATTTCTTCGGATGTTCTGCCTGAGAACCAGCATGATTTCGAATTTGAATTTCTGGGATTGATAGGCCTTTCAGACCCCATCAGGCCTGAAGTAAAGGATGCAGTCGCCGAATGTTACAGGGCAGGAATCCGGGTGATCATGATCACGGGCGACTATCCCGTAACAGCCATGAACATCGCCGGGCAAATTGGTCTCAGGAATCCCGGTATTTGCATCAGCGGACCGGAGCTCAAAGCCATGACAGAAGAGGAACTTGGTATGCGGATCAGCAATGTCAATGTCTTTGCCAGGGTCGTCCCCGAGCAAAAGCTGATTATTGTAAATGCACTGAAAAGGAACGGGGAGGTCGTAGCCATGACCGGGGATGGGATCAACGATGCCCCAGCCCTGAAAGCCGCCCACATTGGGATTGCCATGGGCGAAAAGGGTACGGATGTCGCACGGGAAGCCGCATCGCTGGTACTTCTGGATGACAACTTCGCTTCGATCGTCGCCGGGAACGCCATGGGGCGTCGGATCTTTGACAATCTTCAGAAGGCCCTTGGATACATCTTTGCGATCCATGTCCCTATTGCAGGCCTCTCGCTTATACCCATCCTGCTCATGGATCTTCCGCTCATCCTTTGGCCCATTCACATCGTATTTTTGGAACTCATCATCGATCCTGCCTGTTCAATGATCTTTGAAGCGGAGAAGGAGGAGAAAAATGTCATGGACCGACCTCCAAGGAATATCAAGGAACCGTTCTTTGGCTTTAAAAAAATTATTCTCAGTTGCATGCAGGGAGTCGGGATCCTGGTTTTTGTCATGGGGATCTATCTGTACAGCCATTACAGCGGGCACAGTGAGGGGCAGGTCCGTGCCATGTCGTTCATCACACTCATTGCCGCAAACATTGCATTTATCATGTCGAACCGCTCCTGGACACGAAGTATCTTTGAATTGATTACTATCCGGAATAAAGCGGCCGGATGGGTCATTGGAGGCGCTGTTCTTTTTATGATCCTTATCCTGAATATTCCTTTCTGCCTGAAGATGTTCCAGTTCGAGCAGCCGGGGATTGCAGATTCGATGATATGCATTGCAGCCGGATTGCTCACCATCACCTGGTTCGAGGTATACAAGGCCGTTAATTTTCGGAGAACGAAACGGTCGGTATCATTTGAAAATCATCCTAAGGATAAAAAAGAGGAGTCCTGAAAGTACGATCGTAATGGGCAGGGTGATAAGCCATGCGATCATAATATTTTTTACCGTGCCCATGCGCAGGTTTTGCCTGCCACCACCCGCGACCATAGAGCCTGCGATGCCTGAGGATAAAACATGGGTGGTACTTACCGGCAGCCCGAACATGGTCGATACGCCAATGGTACTGGCCGCCACTAATTCCGCGCTTGCGCCCTGGGCATAGGTAAGGTGCGTTTTTCCAATCTTTTCTCCAATGGTAACCACGATTCGTTTCCAGCCGATCATGGTGCCGAGGCCGAGCGAGATGGAGACCAGCAGGATCACCCAACGGGGAGAGTATTCCGTATTGGTCTTGAATTTTTTCAGATTGGATGTAATGATGGCCTGCCGGGTTGGAGAAATGGCTGCTGCAGGATTTGCCTTGATGGTTTTTAGAATGGATTCAGTCTTTTTACTTACCAGAATGATGGCCTTTCTCATTTTAAAATGATCATCCTTCTTTAGATCATCAAAGGTTTTGACTCCGGTGAGGGTCGTTTTCATAAATTCCAGATTCGTCAAAACAGCCTGGAGCGAAGCTCGGTCGCCAAGACTCAGCGTATTTGTATCGAAATGGGTTAGGTTCCATTCAATCTGGCGGGTCTGATATAGCAGGTTTTCAGGCTTTTTTGATCGGTCAACAGAAAAATAAACCGGAGAAAATCCAATGAGGATCAACATGATCAGTCCAACGCCCTTTTGTCCGTCATTTGAGCCATGTGCGTAGCTGACACTTGTACAGGTCAGGATCAGGATGCTGCGGATCCAAAATGGGGGCGCCTTTTTTGCCGGTGGTTCCTTAAAGATCATTTTATTCTTCACCGTTTTTCGCAGGATATACATGAGAAGCAGCGCAAAGGCAAAACCAAACAGCGGTGAAACCAGCAGAGAAAGCCCTACATCAAGCACCTTGTTCCAGTTTAAGGCATAGGCTGTCACTCCGGGAAGAAAATAATAGGCAAGGCCAACCCCGAAAATTGATCCGATCAAGGTATGCGAGCTGCTGCATGGAATTCCGATATACCATGTTGCGAGGTTCCAGATGATGGCAGTGAAGATTAGGGCGAAAATCATGGAAATGCTGTGTGCCAGATTCTGGTCAACCAGCAGTTCAACAGGCAAAAGGTTTACGATCCCCATGGCCACTGCGATCCCGCCCACATTTACCCCGATAAAATTCCACAATCCCGACCAGATAACGGCCGTGGTTGGTTTAAGGGAATGGGTATAGATTACCGTAGCCACTGCGTTGGCCGTGTCATGAAACCCGTTGATGAATTCAAAAGCAGCAGCAGCTAATAAACAGATTAAGAGGAGAATGGTGTAAGAGGTGTCGAGACCAAACATAGGGGCAAGCGTATATTAAGGTAAAATTGTTGTTGGCTTTTGCTGGGCCCTGTCGATCAGCCTAAACCCTTCTTTTAATAAAAACGGTGTGAATATGGTGGTGAGCAGCGCCATGATCACCAGAATTGAAAACACCTGAATATCAATAAATCCCTTGGCAAGGGCAATGTTGGCAATGACGAGTTCCATGATTCCACGTGCATTTAACCCAAGCCCCAGTGTCAATGATTTGGCGTGGTCAAATCCTGCCAGTCTCCCTCCGAGGTATCCCCCGAAAATTTTACTGAAAAAGGAGGCGCCGAGTACGACAAGCAGGAGGGTCATATTGTTAAATGACCCGAAATTAAACGATATGCCCATGGTAGCAAAGAAAATCGGGGCGAGAAAACCCATCGTAATCCCTGAAATGCTGCGTTGAACCTTTTCAAAATCACGGTTGGCGAACATGCTTCGCGGAATCAGAATGGCCCCGAAAAAGGCCCCTACCACGAAATGCAGCCCCAGCAGTTCAGCAATGCTTGAAAATATCAAAACAAACAGGATGACAAGGGCGAAAATCGACTCCTTCCCGCGGAGGTAATGGGTGAATTTGTTCATCCTCGGATTTACGACATTGACCTTCCTTTTGGCAAGTTTAAAAAAGTGATACGATACCATCAGGATGGCCGTAAAAACAACAACTTTCAGGGTGGTCCACAGGATGGACAAGGTGAGGTCTTTCAGGTTTTTTGTCGCATCATTGAAATCCAGGATAATCCCAAGGATCAAAAGTGCAAGGATATCATTAAAAATAGCTGCTGAAATAATTCGCTGGCCAATATCGGTTTTTAGCTTTCCAAGATCCATCAGGATCCGGATGCTCACGGGGAGCGCCGTTATCGCAATACACAGACCAAGGAAGATGGTAAAGGTATTTGAAAAATGAAAAAATAATCCGATCCCTATTCCACTGGCCATCGGAACGATGAACCCAAGCAGTGCGATCCAGATGCTCTTTCCGCGGATCGAATTCCGGATCTCTTCAACTTCAATCTCCATCCCGGCCAGAACGATCAGCATAAAAACACCCAGCTCTGCGATGACCTTGATTTCACCGGCATCCGGGATGATGTGCAGCATTGAGGGGCCAAGAATCACACCTGCGATCACCTCACCGATCATTGAAGGCTGCCTGAAACGTTCGGCTAATTCTCCCAGTAATTTCGCCACCAAGAGTAGGATCAGCAGGTTGACAATGAAAGGGAGCTGCGTGTGGACGAGATGGAACATGTTGACCTGAATTCCTGAGTGCAGATGCAAAATTAGTTTCTTTTTCGATACCTTAGAAATAAAAGGTTGTGGCCGCGTTTCGTTTCGGTAAGAATGGAAACGCTACCTTTGTCCCCATGGATTTGACCTCACTGATCAACATTGGACCCGTTCAAACCACCTTCCTTGAACTTTTTGCCGTTGCATTCGGGCTGCTTTCCGTTTGGTACATGAAAAAGGAAAGCCTGCTGGCATTCCCGTTTGGAATAGTCAATGTGCTTATCTATGTGTACATATTTTTTTCTTCCAGGCTCTTTGCCAATGCAGGAATTAATGGTTTTTTCTTCCTCATGAGTGTCTATGGATTTTACAACTGGTCGCGTAAAGACAGCAACAATAAAACCATCCGGATTGGGCAGTGCTCAAAACTGGAACTTCTGCTGAACTTCCTGGCCCTGGTTGTTTTTTTCATAATCATCAGGTTTTTACTTATCCGCTACACATCAAGCCAAATTCCCACATGGGATTCATTAACCACCGCTATCTACATCATTGCCCAATGGATGCTTTCACAAAAGAAAATTGAAAACTGGATATTGTGGATATCAGCCGATACAATCATGGTCGTCATGTGTGTATGGGAAGGACTTTACTTCACCAGCTTTCAGTACTTTGTCTTTACCATCATTGCCACGCTCGGTTTTCTTGAATGGCGGATAAAACTGATGAAATGATCCGGAGAATCGCCATTACCGGTCCGGAATCAACTGGAAAATCGGTTCTTGCAGAACAGCTTGCCAGCCACTTTCATACATCCTGGGTCCCTGAATATGCCCGTGCATATCTTGAAAAACTGGAACGACCCTATGTGGAACATGATCTTTTGATGATAGCAAAAGGCCAACTGGAACGGGAGGAGACTCAAACCAACCTGGCTGAAAAATATCTTTTTTGCGACACTGAGCTGCTCGTTATCAAAATCTGGAGCGAGGTGAAGTATAACCATTGTGATCCATGGATCATGGAAGCGATTGAAACACACCGATACGATTTGTATCTTCTTTGTGACATCGATCTCCCCTGGCAATATGATCCGCTTCGCGAACACCCGCATAAACGTCAGTATCTGTACGATTTGTATTACAATGAGTTAAAATGCAGGCAGTTCCCATTTGCGGTCATCCGCGGAAGCGGTCCCGATCGGCTCAGCAATGCATTGAAAACTATTGATAACTTTCCTTTCTAGTTTCAATCCATTTGCAGATATTTGATGATTGCAAACAACCTATTACGTGCCTCGAAAGATCAGGGTTCTCTTTTTGCCAAAATGGTATCCTAACAGGTATGATCCCATGCCCGGATTGTTTATTCAGCGCCAGGCAGAGTCACTCACGCCTTTTTGCGATGTGGCCGTAATCTATGTCCATCCCGATCCCGATTGTCCGAATAAATATGAGGTAGAATTCAGCGAAGAAAATGAAGTCAGGGTACTGAGGGTGTACTATAAGGTAAAGGGTCAGTCGGCTTCCTTCATGGGCAAGGCACACGGCTGGTGGAAATTTTACAGGGCAAACATGAAAGCAATTCACAGTATCAGGCAGTTCTCTCCCGACCTGGTGCATGCCCATGTCCTGACCAGGATGGGCCTTATTGCCTGGAAAGTTTGTCGAAGCCATCGGATTCCCCTCGTGATTTCCGAACACTGGTCCAGATATTTTCCGCAAAATAATTCATACCATGGATGGTTAAGGCGGTGGGGAACCTCCCGTGTTGTAGGAAAGGCCTCCCTGGTCATAGCAGTTTCGGAGCCGCTTAAGTCGGCCATGCAGCAATGTCAATTGATCAATCAGAATTTTCAGATCATTCCCAATGTGGTGGATACCCTGACGTTTAAACCAATTCCGGTTTTTTCTGAACATCCCATAAAAACAATTGTTCACATTTCCTGTTTCGAGGATAAGTCAAAAAACATTTCAGGATTCCTCGAAGCCATTAAGGAGCTGTCGATGAAGCGCAGCGATTTTCAATGCCTGCTGGTTGGCGCAGGCCCTGACTGGGATTCGCTGAAATCATATGCCGGAAGCCTTGGAATTATTGATAAATTTGCCTTCTTCACCGGGTTAAAGACAGGTGTTGATTTAGTAAAAATCATACAGGAGGCAGATTTTACCGTTGTATCAAGCCATTATGAGACTTTTGGCACAGTGGTCATTGAAAGCTTGTCTTGCGGAATTCCTGTTGTTGCAACCAGGGTGGGAATTGCCCAGGCCGTGATCAACGAAAAAAACGGGATGCTTGTTCCCCCTGGCGACAAAGAGGCCATGATTTTTGCACTGTATGCGATGATTGAACGGTGCAGGGACTATGATAAAATGGAAATTCATGCCGATGTTTCGGATAAATACAGCAAAGAAACAATCGGAAGGCAACTGGCCGATCTTTACCGGCCTTTGATTCCGGAACGTAATTTAACGCAGTAATTTTATCTTTGATGGCCAAGGAAACCAAAGAAAAACGATCGACGCCCCTGCGGTTTGCAGTCATGTGCAATGGCCCTGTTTTTCAGCAATGGCAGGCTGATGCGCTGAAGGAGCTGAAGTTTCATGGACATGATTTGGTTTTGCTGATCAGAGATGTGAGAAAAGGTCGTGAACTGAACGCCGGAAGCTGGATTTTGAAAAAAAAATGGAGCATGTTCCTTTATCATTATTTGGAGAAACGGTATTTTACTCCAAAGGCCAAAACACTGGTCAACCTGGAACATGAGCTTGAGGGCGTTGATTCCCTTCCCTGTACGGTGGAGCTACAAGGGTATTCAGAATATTTTCCGACCGCAGAGGTGGAGGCCATTCGTACATATGACCTCGATTTTATTCTTCGTTTTGGATTTAACATCATCCGAGGGGATATCCTGAATGCAGCCCGGTTCGGGGTTTGGTCGTTTCACCACGACGATGAAATGAAGTATCGTGGAGGCCCGGCAGGTTTCTGGGAGATTTTTAATGGAGATCCGGTCAGTGGCGTCATATTGCAGAGACTCACGGATAAGCTTGACGGAGGGATCATTCTCAAAAAGGGGTATCTTAAAACCATCATGCATTCCTACAAGGGAAATCTGGAGCAGTTGTATTCTGTTTCCTCTTCCTGGCCGGCCCAGGTTGCCAATGAAATTTTAATCTATCCTGATGAATTTTCTTCAACCAGCCAAACGACAGCCCCAATCTACAAAGTACCTGGAAATTATCAAATGAAACAGTTTCTTCTGAAGTTGTTTTTGAACAGGATTAAATTTTATTACAAAGAATTGGCCGCTGCAGAGGTCTGGAATGTCGGCCTGATCAATAAACCGATCCATGAAGTGGCCCTTGGAACTGATAAATTAAAAAAGTCAGATATCACGTGGCTTCGCCAGTTTGCCAATACCAAATACCTGGCCGATCCTTTTGGTTTTATGGAAAACGGGAAACTTCATATCATGGCGGAGGACTATAACTACCGGTGGCAGAAAGCCAATATTTCTGAAATCATCTGGGATATCAACCGCGATAGTTTTTCTGTTCCAATAAGGATTATTGAGGGTGACAAGCACCTTTCCTATCCCTATATTATTGAACATCAGAATCTTGTTTATTGTGTTCCTGAGTCTTTCCGCTCCTCAAATATCACCCTTTACCGGCGTAATTTTTCAGAAGAGGCCTTCATTGAAGACCAGTTGCTGATTGATAAGGTGGAAGCTGTGGATCCGACACTGTTTTTGTATGATGATTGCTGGTGGATGTTATTTACAATTAAAAAATACTCCACAACCCATCTGTATATCTATTATTCGAAAGAGCTTAAGGGTAAGTACGAGCCGCATCGCCGCAACCCCGTAAAGATTGATATCTGTTCGGCGCGGCCTGCCGGAACCCCCTTTATCTTTGAGGGAAATCTTTACCGGCCAGCCCAGGACTGCTCGGTCACCTATGGAGGCCGTGTAGTGATCAATCAGGTACTGCGCCTGACCAAAGATGAGTTCGTTGAAAAAACCGTCAGGATCATTGATTCGGTACCAGGAAGCCCGTTCGACGATGGGTTGCATACCATATCAAGGGCTGGGAATTACACCCTGATCGATGGCAAACGTTACCGGATCAACCGCTTTTTCTTTATGAGCCAGCTCCGGGAAAAGCTGAATAAATCGAAGCAGTAAAATGTTTAAAAAAATTGTCGGGACAATCGGAACCCGCTTGATCAATGCGCTTCTTGCGTTCGTGATTTGGACCTTGAATGCACATTACCTGGATCCCGAAAAAGTTGGAACCATTTTCCTCATCATCTTCTCCGTTACAATTATCCAGCTTGTAATCAATTTTATCGGCGGAGCTGCCCTTATTTATCTTACGCCACGTACCGGGATATATAAATTGTTCATCCCAGCCTATTTGTGGACATTTTTCATGACCATTCTTGTTGCTTTTCTCCTTGATCTCATGGCCTCCCTGTTTCCGGTATTGGAGGTTATTCCTGCAGGTTATTTCTGGCAGGTGTTGTTTCTCGCGCTCATCATGTCGTTTGCATCGGTAAACTCCATGCTGCTGTTGGGCCTCGAGAAGGTGAAAACCTATAACTATGTCAATCTTGTACAGATTTCAATACTTTTCATGATTCTGATGTTTTGCCTCTTTGGAATCCGCTTCCTGGAGGTGATGGCATACTACTGGGCCATATGCGTGTCCTACATCATCGCCCTGATCATCAGTTTAATCATGCTTTGGCCCTCGTTTAAGAAGGTTCCGCTGACCAACATGAAATCGCTCATGGTTGAAATTCTGCGCTTCGGAACCTATGTGCAATTTGCCAATATATTCCAGACACTGAATTATCGCCTCAGCCTGAAGTTTGTTGATTATTTTTCCGGACGCGGGGCAGTGGGCGTTTTATCGATCGGGATCACGCTGGCAGAAGGACTTTGGCTGATAAGCCGCAGCATGGCCATGGTTCAGTACTCCCGGCTGTCAAATGAAATGAATTATGACTATTCGGTAAAACTGACCCTTACCTTTGCAAAGATCACCTGGGTTATAACCGGAGCAGGCATGGTGGCGCTGCTTGCCATTCCCAATTTTGTTTTCATCACCCTTTTTTCAGCAAAATTCGGAGATGTGAAAATGGTCATTGCCTCGCTCGCTGTCGGTATCGTCACCCTGAGCGTATCCATGATCTTCAGTGGCTTTTTTTCCAGCATTAACAAGCCCTATCACAACACCATAAGTTCTGCAATCGGCCTGGTCTTTACCATCGTGTTCGGATTGCTGCTCATCCCGAAATATGGGATGGTCGGTGCCGGTGTGTCCGCAAGCTTTTCATATACGTTTGCCACACTTTACCAATTCATCGTTTTTTCCCGGATGACCAAACTCCGTCTTCGTGACTTTCTCATAAGCCGTGCCGAGATCAGGCTGCTCTATGGAGAAATGAAGAAAATCACTCCCCCTTAAACTCCGGCTTCCGCTTCTCGTAAAAAGCATGGATTCCTTCGAGGTAATCATAGCTCCTTCCGGCGATGCTGCGCAGCATATCGATGTGCTCAAAGGTCTGCGGGGTCATTGGAAGGGCATTTCCCAGGATGTTGAGCTGCTCTTTGATTACCTGGATGCTGAGCGGGGAGTTGGCGATGATTTTTTTTGCCAGCCTGACGGTGAAATCCTCCAGCTCACCTGAATCCACCAGGTGGTTGATGATCCCCAGGGATTGCGCTTTTTCAGCTGCAATGGGTTCTGCCGTGAAAAACATTTCCTTAACTATATGTGCCCCAATAATATCCAAAAATTGCAGGATGCCGGAGGTGTTGTAGGGAACGCCAATTTTTGCAGGTGTGATCGCCAGGCATGTATCCTTGGTCCCGATTACTATATCACAAACAAAGGCAATGTTACAGGCGCCTCCCCAGATGCTTCCTTCGGCCATGGCGATAACCGGCACTGGAATGCCCTGTATGGTGCGGATCACCTTTTGCAAAGGGTTATCATACGCCAGCGGATCACTTCCATCACGGGGTAATTCATCGATAAAAAAGCCCGACGACCACACCTTCATCCCTTTGTTGGCCCGGATGATGATCACCCTTGCCTTCTCCTCCTTCAGTGACTTCAGCGCCAAATTCAATTCAGTAAGTAACGCAATGCTTAATGCATTTCGCTTGGCGTCGTGATTCAGGGTAATCCACCCGATCTGTTCGTTCAGTTCTTTCAGTACCAGTGTCATATTTTCTTGAATTAAAAAGTTCAGTGCATCAAAGTAACGGATTTTCATGGAAATGTGAATAACTTAATCGTAAATATTTTGTGATTTATATAGCGCTGACAAGCCTTTCCTATATATTTGCCGCTTGATAAGCATTTGTTGGAATGGCAGAAGAGGTAATCTATTCGGAAGATAGCATCAGGTCGCTGGAGTGGAGCGAACATATCCGCCTCAGGCCGGGCATGTACATTGGAAAGCTGGGTGACGGATCATCTCCGGATGACGGCATTTATGTGCTTATTAAGGAAATCCTGGATAATTCCATCGATGAATTTGTCATGGGATACGGAAAGACCATTGAGGTTACCATCAAGGACCAGCTTGTGTGCGTGCGCGATTACGGACGGGGAATCCCTCTGGGGAAAGTGGTGGAATGCGTATCAAAAATTAACACCGGGGCCAAGTATGATTCAAAGGTCTTTAAGAAGGCCGTTGGATTGAACGGGGTTGGTTCAAAGGCTGTAAATGCGTTGTCTTCCCTGTTTAAAGCGCAGGCCATCCGTGATAGCCGAACCCGCATCGTTGAGTTTCACAGGGGTGATTTGGTTCAGGATGAGCCCGAAAAACAGATCGAGCTTCGTTCCGGAACCATCATTACCTTCATGCCCGATGAGGAGATCTTTGGAAAGTATCACTATATTCCTGAATATGTGCAAAAAATGTTGTGGAACTATGTTTTCCTCAACAACGGGCTCACCATTATTTTCAACGGGGAGCGGTTTCATGCCCAAAACGGTTTGCTCGACCTGCTCAACAGTTATATCGACACACCAAATCTCTATCCAATCATACATCTGAGGGATGGTGATTTTGAATGCGCCTTTTCCCATTGTGAAATGTATGGTGAGGAGTATTATACCTTTGTAAACGGGCAGCATACCACCCAGGGAGGTACGCATCTGGCGGCCTTTCGCGAAGCGCTGGTGAAAACAATCCGGGAGTTTTATAAAAAAGATTTCGATACCAACGATATCAAAGCATCCTTGATCGCAGCACTGAGCATCAAGGTACAGGATCCGGTTTTTGAATCACAGACCAAAACCAAGCTGGGTTCAATTCACATCGAGCCTGATGGCATAACCATCCGCAACTATATCATGGATATTGTCAAAAAACAGCTTGACAATTTTCTGCACATGAATCCCGACACGGCCGAGGCCTTGCTCCGGAAGATCATGCAAAGTGAGAAGGAGCGGAAGGAGTGGGCAAACATCAAAAAGATTGCCAAGGAAAGTGTGAAAAAGGTAAGCCTGCACAATAAAAAGCTGCGCGACTGCCGGATCCACTACAACAACCACGATGACCGCCGTTATGAATCAACGATCTTCATAACCGAAGGTGATTCAGCAAGCGGATCCATTACCAAGGCACGCGATGTGAATACGCAGGCCGTATTCAGCTTAAAGGGAAAGCCGCTGAACTGCTTTGGATTGAGCAAACGTGTGGTGTATGAAAATGAGGAGTTCAACCTGCTTCAGTCTGCCTTGAATGTGGAGGATGGCCTGGAAAATCTGCGTTACAATTATGTGGTTGTTGCCACGGATGCGGATGTGGATGGCATGCACATCCGGTTATTGCTGCTGACCTTTTTTCTGCAGTTTTATCCGGACCTGGTCCGCAACGGACACCTTTATATCTTACAGACCCCGTTGTTCCGGGTCAGGAATAAGCAGAAAACAATCTATTGCTACTCTCATCAGGAAAAGCTGGCTGCGATGGAAAAGCTGGGTGTAAATCCGGAAATTACCCGCTTCAAAGGATTGGGCGAAATATCACCAGATGAATTCAAGTACTTCATTGCCAAAGACATTCGCCTCGATCCGGTCATACTTACGAGGGAATCGGCCGTGCTGGATGTGCTGACCTTTTATATGGGAAAAAATACGCCGGAGCGCCAGAACTTTATCATTGATAATCTGAAGGTGGAAGCCGATATAATCGAGGATGCATTGGTGGCCTGAACCTATTCATTTCGTTTCATTGGCCAGATTACAGAAGATAGTTTCATGTTCGATTCACGCCGTCGCAGCAAATCCTGCAATTCAAAAAGCATATCCTGATTGACCTTTTCAGCCATCGGAATGACCCACTTTTTGGTATCTGCGATCATGTTTTTTATATACTCCTTGTCAAAAATGTCAGGATGAAGGTCAGTGAGATTGCTGATGCGGTCGGCAATTTTCAACACCTTGGCGCTGTCAGAACCTTCAAACAGGATGCGCTTCAGGAAATCTTCCTTGGTCTCCGGCTTCCGGCGGGTCACTTCCAAAACAAGTTCCAGCACCTGCTGGCCATCTCTGTCAATTGACCTGATTTCGTCATAGGAGGTGCATTTGACATCCTCTATCAGGTCATGAATCACAGAGGCTTTAAGCAATACAGCGTCCATGTAATGATAATCGATCAGAATCGCAAATGTGGCAAAGGCATGCCTGAACTGGTTGCCCCCTACATACCTTTTTACACCGCGGAGGGCGGTAGCTTTCTGAAGGTAAGGCGCAATGACCATGACGGCAAGAATGTCTTTTTCAAAATTTTCCATAGAGTGTTTGAAATGATTTCCCGAGATTTAAAATAATATCATTGGCGATCATGGCTTCATAGCCCTCTTCTGATGCGGCTATATCTCCTGAAAGTCCGTGAAGGTAGACGCCAAGGAGGCATGATTCAAGCGCGGAATACCCCTGTGCCTGAAGTCCGGCAATGATCCCTGTAAGGACATCTCCGCTGCCGCCGGTCGCCATGCCGGGATTGCCGGTGGAGTTGAAATAACAGCGGCCATCAGGAGTGGTTATGGCGGTGTGGGCGCCTTTCAGTACGATGTAACATTGATGTTTGACAGAAAAATCCAGCTGCATCCTGTTCCGGTCAAAATTATTGCTGCTTTTTCCGGCCAATCGCTCAAATTCTTTGGGGTGCGGGGTAAATATCGAGCCCCTGGGTATAAACCCAAGCCATGTTTTATTTTCAGAAAGTAAATTGATCGCATCAGCATCAAAGAGTATCGGAAGCGATGAATTTTGTATCAGGATCTTCAATGCAGCGGCCGTCTTTTGAGATGTTCCGATGCCTGGCCCGATGGCGATGGCGGAATAGGCTGACAAATCGGGAGATGCCGTAAAGAGATGCTCATCCTGATCAATGGAGACCATGGCTTCAGGAACGGCTGTTTGCACAATGGGAACTCCTGACTTTGGGAGATGTACCGTGACAAGGCCGCTTCCCGAACGCAGGCAGGCCCGAGCAGACAAAATCGCAGCACCCATTTTCCCCAATGAACCGCAAATAAGCAGCGTATGTCCGAAATTTCCCTTGTGTGAAAATTTATTGCGTTTCCTGAGGATATATTTCATGTCAGGCTGGTCAAGCATGATGTTGTTTACGGCGGCAGCCTCAATAAAATCCTGCATTATGCCAATATCCAGCAGTTGCCACTCCCCAACGAACGCATCGTTTTCAGGAAAGAAAAAGGCCAGTTTAGGTGGGGAAAAGGTAAGTGTATAATCCGCCCTGATCACTGGTGGATTATTCCTTTCCACCGATGTTGCGTCACAGAAAAGTCCTGACGGAACGTCGATGGCCACAATCCTCGCCCCGCTTGAATTGATGTGGCGGATCAGATCAACTGAAAAACCATCAGGAGGCCTGGTTAATCCACTGCCAAACAGGGCATCAATTATGATATCTGTCTTTCCAATGGCCGGCAATTCAAGTGAAGGACTGAGCAGGTGTAGCGGCATTGGTTGCATGGTCAGCAATCGTTCATAGTTGGCGAGGCAGGAGGGTGTCATTTTTTCGGGCCCGTGAAGTACAAAAGCCTCTATCCTGAATCCCGAAAGCAGCAGCATACGCGCTATGACAAGGCCATCGCCCCCGTTATTGCCGGATCCGGAAAAAATCAATATTTTTTGACCTTTGTCCAGGTGTTTCTCCAGCCACTGAACGCATGCCGATGCAGCACGTTCCATCAGGTCGATTTCTGAAATCGGTTCATGCCCGATGGTATAAGCATCCGCATCCCTGATCAGCGAAACTGGTAAAATTTTCATGGTCATTGGATCATTCCCCAGAAGGGCAAAGTGACCAGGACGCCGATGATCATCAGCATGACAAACACAAATACGATGATAGAAATCGTCATTCCGATGAGGGCGCATATGCGTCCTGCTTTGACATTATTCAATGAACCTTCAGAATAGCGCGACGGGTCAGCTGAGTATAATGCAATTTCCCTTTTTGACAGCACAAGAGAAATAATTCCCAGCACAATCCCGGCGATGGAGATGAAATGCCACCAGCACAACAATATGGATAAAATACCCAGGATCAGGATGAGATTGGCGTTGGGCAGATTTTGAGGAACGGGCTTGGTGTAAAGATCCCCTTGCTTATCGGATCCGAAATGGTTGGATTGATTTTCCATGGCAAATTAAAAGGTAAAGATACTTGATTTTTTTTGAAATGACAAGATCGAAATTTTTAATCACTTTACCTTTAGTTTATTAAGCGCTTGCTGGTATTTGTGAGCATTCCGGTTATGATCTGACAGGTTCACGGCAAAATTATGGTAACCCGAAAGATCCTCCTTCGCGCAAAAATAAAGGTAAGCATGAGAAGTTGAATGGAGAACCGACTCAACAGAAGCCATCGATGGAATACAGATAGGCCCCGGAGGAAGTCCTGCCCGAAGATAGGTGTTATAGGGGGAATTGATCTTCAGGTGAAGGTTCAGGACCCGCCTGATGGTGTAATCATTCCATGCAAAAATGATCGTCGGATCAGCCTGTAGCGGAATGCCTCTCTTCAGGCGGTTGAGATAAACCCCGGCAATGACAGGCTTCTCATCATGCTTATTGCTCTCCTTTTCGACAATGGAGGCCAGGGTGACAATTTCAGGGATGGTCAGGTGCAGTGAGTCGGCCTGATGCCTGCGTTTCGGAGTCCAGAACTGGTTGAATTCCTCGTTCATCCTTGCGAATAGCTGTTCTCCGGATGTGTTCCAGAAAAACTCATAGGTGTTGGGGATGAACAGAATGAAGAGGGTAGGAGGGGCAAGTCCGAATGTTTTAAGATAACTTCGGTCATTGAACATCCTGATCAGCGTCGTTGAATCGACCTCCAGCTGCCGGCCGATCCTGCCTGCCAGCTCTTCGCGGGTCCGGATGTTCTGAACGATGATCCGCACGGGAACCTGCCTCCCTGACCTCAAAAGATTGACAAGTGCATTGTTGCTCATGCCATCCTTTAGCTGGTAACGGCCGGCCTTTACCTTATGGTCATAATGCTTCCGCCTTGATAACCATTCAAAGGCAAAACGATCTTTAAGATAGCCTTTGTTTAGCAGCGAATCCTTCACGGATTCAAAGTCTGATCCGGTTGGGATGTAAAAGTATGCGCTTTCTTTTCCGCGCAGATCGACCATGGACCGGGTCGCAAAAAAACAGAGGCGGAACAAGGCAAAACCCAGGATGATCAGGGTTGCCCCCACGAGGATTACCGGCATCAGGTCGCCAAAAAGAGATCGCCTTGGATTGGTTTGGTATTGATAAAAAAAATTACCCATGGAAATGACAATAGGATTATTCCATCTGACCATTGAAAAACAAATTGTTACAGATGAAACGGCTTTAGCGTAATATTGAGCTTAACAATTCCGAAATATACACAGATTTTGAAAGCGATCAATTAAAACCAAGGAAATTCTCCAATAAATCTGTTTTTGATTTTTATTGGTCTATGTGAAATATAAAAAATGTCATGTACATTTGTCCTACCATGAAACCTTGGACCTGAAACCTGCAAATTGGTATTCGTAGAGGATATTAACATGACAGCGAAAAAACGGATTTTACTGATAATGCCTGAATGGAGGTTGACCACTTCCCGATGGAGCCTGAATAACCACCCTTATATTAAAAAAAGAGCTTTTATTCCTCCAATATCATTGGCGATAATTGCTGCAGTCACTCCCGATAATTTTGAAGTTGATATCTGGGACGAAAGTGTTCACGGCTTCATTGATAAAGAGACCCGGTTCCCTGTGTCCTATGAGATTGTTGGCATAGGCGGATATTTCACACATTTTTTCCGGGCTGTAGCCATTGCAAATTTCTTTAAAAAAAGAGGTGTGTTGGTTGTTGTTGGAGGAGCCGGTGTTACAGCCTCCCCACAAGCGTATCGCGATCATTTTGATGTGATGATATTGGGCGAAAGTGAAAATATCTGGCCTCGGTTTTTACATGATTTTCTGGCAGGGAGTTATAAAAAAAGATATAAAGACAAGAATCTGGTCGACATATCGCTTTCTCCAAAACCTAAATGGGGAAACATTAAGGCGTTGATGTTAGACAATTATGCAGTTGGCGCAATTCAAACTTCAAGGGGATGTCCTTTCAGATGCGAATTTTGCAATGTGTGGAAAGTTTTCGGAAGAAAGATGCGTACCAAAACCAAACAACAGGTTATAGAAGAGATTGAAGAAATCAGTGATGCGGGGATGAAGCATATTGCTTTTTGTGAAGATAATTTTTTCGGAAATCCTAAATACACCAAAGAAATCTTAAGGGCATTGATTGATTTGAACAAAACCCAGACAGTGCCTTTATATTACTATACAGAGATCTCCATCAATATAGCCTCCGACGACGAAGTCCTGAAAATGCTTGCCGATGCAGGGTTTGCCGGTCTTTTTATTGGCGTTGAATCTCCCAGCAGAGATAGCCTTAGTGAATCGAAAAAGGTACAAAATCTGAAAGGCGATCTGATTGAAAATTGTAACAAAATTCAATCTTACGGCTTGCCTGTTGAAGCCTCCATGATTGTCGGATTTGATCATGATGATGAAGGGATATTTGACATGCAGTTCGAATTCTTGCAGAAGGCATGCATTCCCTACCCGCGAATGCGTATGTTACAGGCCAGGGCCGGGACAGAGACATTCGGGAAGTTGATGCGGGAAAACCGTGTACTTGATACATCGAAACTCCATTCAGAAGGAACATATTTTGACATGTACCTGATCCCCAATATAATTCCTGCTAAGATGACCCGTATCAGCTTATTTGAACATTATATTGAATTGTTGGAGCGACTTTATGACTGGGATAATTTTACAGAACGAATGATAGGTTTTATTGATATTATTGTGTACATTCCGGAAAGGGATCGTAAACCGGAGGTCAGGGACCCAGACCGAAAATTGCCGCAGGAGTTGACAAATTTTATCTCTTTACTTGGTGAAAAGGAGCGGCAATGTGTGGTGAAGATATTGAACCATACGGCTAATAAAGCGCCTCATCAATTGTATAATGTTGTTTCGATCATTGTCAGGCAGCAATTAGAGGCTCAAAATCTGGAGATTACACGGAAATCCATTATGAATCAAATAGAATTTGAACGAAATCTCGATCTCAGTAAATTTATTCTAAAGGATTCAACTGTCGATGGCACCGTATAGAACTACAAGGATGGATGTAAACACAGCTGGGAAAAAAAGAATTTTGCTTGTGATGCCTGATTGGAGGTCGGCTACCTCTCAATGGACCCCCAATGATCATCCATACCTCAATAAGAAAGCGTTAATGCCCCCATTGTCTTTGGCCACCATTGCTGCCCTGACCCCTGAGGATTTCGAAACTGATATATGGGACGAAAGTGTTCATGGCTTTATCGATGATGACACCCGGTTCCCTGTATCTTATGATATTGTTGGAATAGGAGGGTATTATACGCATATTTTCCGAGTTAAAATCCTTGCTGAAATATTTAAACGGAGAGGCGATTTCCTGGTCGCAGGCGGAGCTGGAGTCACAGCTGCACCTAAAGAATACCGCGCGTATTTTGATGTTATAATTTTGGGAGAAAGTGAATATATCTGGCCTCAGTTTTTACATGATTTTCTTGAAGGAAATTATAAAAGAATCTATAAGGAGATCAACCCGGTCAATATGATACACTCTCCCAAACCCAAGTGGGGAAACATTAAGGCATCGATGTCCGGCAACTATACAGTAGGCGCGGTTCAAACCACAAGGGGATGTCCTTTCTCATGCTCCTTCTGCAATGAATGGAAAGTTTTTGGAAGAAAGGTGCGTACAAAAACCACGCAACAGGTGATTGAGGAGATTGAAGAGCTCAGTAATGCCGGGCTGAAACAAATAGTTTTTGGGGTTGATAATTTTTACGGAAATCATAAATATGCCAGAGAAATCCTGGCTGCATTAATTAATTTTAATAAAACCCAGGCCGAGCCTTTGCATTTCATTACGCAGATTTCCGTTACCATCGCTGCTGACGATGAATTTCTCAAAATGATGGCTGATGCAGGATTTAACGGTCTGTTTATTGGCATTGAATCTCCCAAAGCAGCAAGCCTTATCGAGTCAAAAAAAATACAAAACTTAAAAGGTGATCTGGTAGAAAATTGTAAAAAAATACTTTCTTATGGCTTGCCTGTTGAAGCCTCCATGATTGTGGGATTTGATGAGGATGATGAAGGCATTTTTGATGAGCAGTTTGATTTTATACAAAAATCATGCATTCCATACCCGCGCATTCGCTTGCTGCAGGCTAAACCCGGCACTGACCTTTTTGACAGGCTGATCCTTGAGAGGCGGGTACTCGACACAACGAAACTTCATCTGGCTGAAAATTATTTTGATACATTCCTGATATCCAATATCATTCCGGCGTCGATGACCCGTGTCAGCCTATTTGAGAATTATATAAAATTATTAGACCGGCTATTCGACATGGATAATTTCACGGAGCGCATGATTGGCTATATCGACCTTATCACCTACGTTCCGGAACGAGAAAATAAAGAAGATGTCCGGATAACAGGTGGGAAATTGCCAGCGGGTTTAATTGATTTCATTTGTAAAATTGATCAAAAAGAGCGAGCATGTGTTGAAAAGATCTTGAATTACGCTGCAAGCAAGGTTCCACACCAATTGAATAATATCGTTGGATTAATTGTAAGGCAGCAATTTGAATCTCAGAATGTGGAAATAACAAAGAAGACTATTTTATCCCAAATTGAATTTGAGCGAAATCTTGATTTGAGTCAATGCATCCTTGAAATTTCGGAAGGAGTTGAAGTTTTATGAAAATGGTGAAATGAGTTTGCAAAATTATTTCACACAATCAACCTCTTTGTTTATGGGATTAACAATGAGAATAAATATATTTTAAATAAAACTGGACTTTTTGTAAAATATTTTTAAAAAATAATTAATTTAGTACCAGGATTGTTTTGATTCATTTGTTTACTCAAGAACCCATTCAGAAAAATGCTGGCAAATATTTTTAACAAACGGACCCTTCAGGATCTTATAATGTATCTGGGTATTCCATTGTTAATATGGAATACGTGCCGACCATGGCTGGGCGATTATTTTTCGATGCTTCTGTCGACTTTGCCAGGTATCCTTTATACCCTGTACACCTTCTTTAAAGAAAAGCAATACAGTATCACAGGTTTATTTATTCTTGCCACCATGATCATCGGAGGCATTCTGGATATCTACTCGAAAACGGCATATCAGATGCTTTGGAACATGGTTTATTTAAATATTGGCCTGGTGATATTCTGGTGTTTCACCATGATCATTAAGAAACCCATGGGGATGATCTTCTTTATTGACTATGCATCACTGCATGGCGTTCCAAAGGATCATACCCGTTTGCTCTATCGCCAGATGCCATATTTCAAATATTTTATGTTATTGACGGGATTTTTGGCAATGCGCGATCTGTCGGATATTTTTCTGAGAATTTTCCTGATTCAGCTTTACGATGTTGAAGGTTTTAATAAGATCAAACTCATTACGCAGTTTTGGAATACTGCAACGACCGTCATGTTCGTATATGGGATCCTGTTAATCGTTAAAAAAATCCAAATTCATGCAAAAAATGCGGATCAGGAAAAAGAGATTTTGAAATAAAACACGTCAGTTCTTAACGTTCATTCATTCATTCATTCATTCATTTTTCACAAATCAAAAATTACAACCATGGAAAATCAAAAGAAAAATTTTTATCCGAATTTCCCCAAGATGCCTGCTAAAATGAACATGCCAAAGAAATCCGGTGAATCAGAACCTGGTAAAATGCCGGACCCCACCAAGTGGAACCACCATATTAAGAACCATCTGGATGAAAATGGCAATTGGAAGCCAAAATTGGTTGCATTGGGTTTAGCACATTGGAGGAAGCAAAATATGAAGTAAATTTTTTGAGGCTTAAACGTTTTAAGGCGGGTTGTTTAACACAACCCGCCCTGTTGGTTTATTATGTTAACCGGTAATAAATTTAATGATGGATAAGGCAGAAAAAATACAACCTGCAGGATCAACTGGCAATCCTGAAGAGATGAACCGTATGTTGAAAATTACACGGCCACACTATTGGATCTCCCTGACTGCCCTCGGTTTGCTCGTTATAATCACCATAATTTGGGGCATATTCGGAAGCATTCCACAACGGATTGAAGGTTTGGGGGAAATTGTTAGCGAACAGGGCCTTCACGGGATTATCGCACTCTATCCGGGTGGTGTTGAACAGGTTAATTTTGAATTGGGGGAGAAGGTAAAAAAAGGCGATATTTTGCTTCATTTAAATCAACCTCAGGTATTACATCAACTTGTTGAACTGAATGCCGAGATGGAAGTACTGAAATTGCAGGATTCCCTTCTCAGAATTCGTGATACACGGGATTATCCCAATAAAATGAGATATTACAGTCTTGAGGAGGAACGCTTGAAAAAGGAGACGGAACATCTTCAGGACCAGATTACTTTTTTTGAGTTGAAGATCCAGCAGCAGCAGGATTTATGGAACAAGGGCCTTGCAACAAGGGAAAATTTTGTGGATGCCAAAAATCAATTGTCGGAAGCTCATGACCAGCGAATTCAAACTGAGCAAATGGTTCGGACCAATCAGCTGGATCAGCAAACATGGATGTATGACCGTGTTTACAAGCAGGAAGATTACCTGGGCCAGATACAGATTTTAGAAAAAAAGATAGATAATATTAGCGAGGATTATAATCGCCAGAGTATCATTGGTAGCCCGGTCGATGGCATCATTATCGATATGTCGGTGACCAATGGCGATTTCGTAAATGCGGGTACCCGGATGATGGTGGTTGAAGATTTAGGAAACCAAAAAAACCATTTGTTAGATCTCTTTATTCCGTTTAACTCAAACGCTGAGGTAACACCGGGTATGGAGGTTATGATAGAACCATTTACTGTAAATCACAATCTTTATGGGTGGTTAATAGGCAAGGTGTTAGAGGTTAATCATTTTGTTTCAAATACAAGCTCCATCCTCGATGAATTGAACAATCCTGATCTGGTGGCACTTATACAGCAGCAAGGTCCTACTTACCGGGTTAAGATTGCATTGATAACTGATCCTTCAACAAAAAGCGGTTTTAAGTGGTCAAACAGAACAGGCCCCCCCTACACCATTAATACCGGTACGCTCTGTAATGCCTCCGTGCTGGTGAAGGAAAAACCTCCCATAGACTACATCATTCCAATTTTTAAATCATTTTTCGAATAACCACCCGTAAAAATCTAGCGAGACCTTACCATGAGCAATCTGCATGTGAAAAAAAAGGTTCCGGTCATTCTCCAGATTGGTGAAAATGAATCCGGTCCGGTTGCGCTCACAATGGTTTTTTCCTTCTACCATTGTAACCCGGCAAAGGATGCTCTAAACCAGGAATGTGGTGTTTCTGATAATTCAAAAATACCGATCGACCGATTAATGAAGGTAGCCGCAGGCCATGAGTTTATATCGGAAGTCCGCTCTTGTGGCATTGAAGAGCTAAAGTCACTTCAATTGCCAGTTATCATTGGGATTAATGGTGGATATTACAGTGTCTTAACCGGCTATAATAAAGATACTTTCCAGGTAAATGACACCCATGAAGGGAAGACGCGCCTAAGCGGAGCGGAACTGGAAAAGGCGTATGACGGTCACACCTTGGTTATTACACCCGGCCCCGATTTTAAATCAGACAAAGAGAAGAACGTATTTTTTGACAGAGTTTGGGGTCGAATAGCTCCTAGCAAGTTTGATTTGGGTTTTGTTTTACTGTGTGGGACCATACTGGTTATACCTGCAATAATTATGGCCGGGTTGAATAAACTGTTTTTTGATGATATTATTGGATTAAAACAGCCAATGTACTTCAAACCTATGTTGGTGTTGATTGCCGGGCTTTTCTTTTTAAATGGCTTTCTTACATATCTGCAACAAAAAATTCTTGTCAAAGTTGAACTACGCCTTGCCATTGTTGAGTCCTCAAAACTTTTGATGCATATTTTAAAGCTTCCCATCCGATTTTTTATGACGCGCCAACCTGGAGAAATTTTTAAGCGCGTTCAACTCAATGACGACCTGGCATCCTTGCTCTCAACCCAACTTGCAGGCACGGTTTCAAGCATGATTACAGTTATATTTTATGCTGCTGTCATGATCCAGTATAATGTTCTTCTTACTGTAATTGGGGTCAGTGTAATCCTGGTCAACCTTTTTGTGCTTCGCATCATTTCTGAAAAAAGATCCACCCTGAACCAGCTGCTTTTTGAGCGCAACCAACGTACATTCAGCACCGCCGGTGTCGGGCTTGAGCAAATAGAAACCATAAAAGCTACCGGATCCGAAAACGATTTTTTCGGTCTGTGGTCGGGAAACCTTTCCAATGCAGTTGTGTTTGACCAGAAGCTGAATTTTACTTCCAACCTTCTTGATGCTTTACCAGATTTTCTCTCAAACCTGAATAATATCATTTTATTGACGCTTGGCGGGCTGCTCGTTATTTATGGCGAGATGACCATTGGTATTTTCATTGCATTCCAGAGCCTGATGTCTAATTTTACCGGACCTGTAAAGTCTGTTGTTTCTATGGGAAGCGACATGCAGGTGGCAAAGAGCAATATCAACACCATTCAGGACGCTTTGTCGACCAAACCGGATATCTATTATAATGATGAGACCGTTGAAAACCCACAATCCATCACTGCTGCAAATTCCAAATTACATGGATTCCTTGATTTTAAAAATGTCACCTTCGGGTATGATCGCTTCCGTGATCCACTGATAGAGAACTTTTCATTGCATGTTGAACCGGGACGAAGGATTGCCCTGGTGGGAGGTTCTGGATCAGGAAAATCGACCCTGGCAAAACTGGTGGCCGGGTTATACCACCCCTGGGCCGGGCAAATTCTTTTCGATAACTGCGAACGGAACGCATTTCCGCAAGATTTAATCAGAAACTCCGTTTCACTTGTTGATCAGGAAATATTCCTTTTCAAAGGAACAGTCAACGAGAATATCACAATGTGGAATAATACCATTGGTACGCCCGACATTATCCAGTCGACCAAAGATGCCTGCATTCACGATGTTATCTCATCAAGACCCGGCGGTTACACCAGCATGCTTATCAATGCAGGAAACAACCTCAGCGGAGGACAGCGGCAACGGATAGAAATTGCCCGTGCATTGGTCGTTAACCCTACTATTCTTGTGATGGATGAAGCGACCAGTGCCCTGGATGCAAATACCGAAAAAAGCATTGATAATAACATACGCCGGCGGGGCTGTACCACGCTTATTATTGCCCACCGGCTCAGTACGATCCGCGATTGCGATGAAATCATTGTGCTTGATAATGGAAAAGTAGCTCAGCGTGGAACACACGGGGAATTGGTTAGGGACAGGCAAGGGCTTTATTTTAAACTGGTAAATCTAAACTGATATGGAGCAGCAAACGATTTCTTCGTTTTATAGCCAAACTGTGCAACTGGTCAGTAATCAGCCACTTTCTCTAAACAGCCGTTCAACAGTAGGTTTCTACCTTGAAGAGGGCGATGCCGATGTTTTCTATGTTGAAAAACTACCCACCGGTCCGGGCAGGAGACTATTCCTCATCAGAGTAAATGGCCCGTTTCTGATACCATCATTTAAGGAAAATGATTCCCTGTCGATGGTTATTTATGCGTTAACGAATTGTACCATCGGAGTTCTCAATACGGATTCATTGAACAGTCTTGTATCGGCAAACACCGATTATGCTTCATCTCTTTTTGATAGTTGGTTAATCAAGGTCTCTTCAGGACTGAACCAATTCGGAACAATGCCCCTGTTAAACGGTCTCACAGCGATGCCCTCCTTTTCGGCCGATCCGCTGAAAAGCTACAGCGCATCCAACCCCGATGAAGTGTTATGGGTGGAAGCGATGGGCCTGAAACCACTATATTATCATATTGCTGATCCTTTGTCGTTGAATATCAAATTCTTGCCGATTACATCAAATCTTTGGATGAATTTTGGCGTAACTACACAGAGAAAAATATTTCTGACAAGGCAAATTATTGCAGATGATCAGTTTCTGCCTCAGTTATTTGAATTTAATAATCTGATTATAATCGTATTAAAAAATTTATACGCTTCGGAGCAAAAAATTGAACTTGCCCAGGTTAAAGAAACATACACCTACAGGACGCAATCAGTTTCCAGTGCACTGAGACGGTTCAAATCTATTATTACGGGTAAAGATAACGATGATCTTTTTAAAGACGTCAAGAGCCCCGGTGGAGACCCATTCACTCCGGTTAATGAGAAGATGCTGATCCTGCAAACCTGTCAGTTAATTGGTGAGGGAGAGAAGATCGATTTCATCGACCCGGGAACCCGTATCAGCGATAGGCATGATTCTCTCTGGAACATTCTCAGGGCTTCAAACATCCGTTCGAGAATGGTAACCCTTGAACCGCACTGGTGGACCAATAATGCCGGCTCGATGCTTGGTTTTCTTAAAGATGGCCATACGCCTGTGGGACTTATTGCCAGAGGAAATACAGGGTACTGGATGATTGATCTGAAGAACCGTAAAAAGGAGGTGGTAACAGAAGCGGTTCACCAGCAACTGGATTCAAGGGGATATAGTTTTTTCACACCTTTTCCCAAGGGAAAACTTCAGGGCAAAGAACTAATTCGTTTTGCCCTTCAATTTACCTACAAGGATATTGTCAGTTTTATGGTTATTGGTATCATTGGCGCGTTGCTGGCGTTGATTATTCCTGTTGTTGGAGGATATGTATTCAATAAGGTAATTCCTGGAGGCGACACCAGTGAGCTTTGGCAGATCGGGGCTATTATGGTCATTTGTGTAATCACAATCGGCCTACTGAATTTTGCTAAATCCATTGCGGTTCTCAGGATAGCCGGAAAGGCAGGTTATAAGCTCCAGTCAGCCTTATGGGACCGTATACTATCCCTTAAAGTTGATTTTTTCAGGAACTACAGCCCTGGCAACCTTGCTGAGCGAAGTATGGGGATTGAGCGGATCCGCGATACACTGTCAACGACCGTCCTGGGCGCCATGATTTCGGGAATTTTTTCGGTTTTTTATCTTGCGCTTCTGTTTTTTTATGATCTCAAGCTGGCACTACTTGCCCTCTTTCTGGGACTTGTGGTTGCCGGATTTACTCTTACAATCAGTTTATTGGCATATAAACACGTCGTATTCATGCGCCGTATGGATGCCATGATTTCCGGGTTCCTACTCATGGCTATTCGCGGAATTAACAAAATACGGGTTACCGGCAGCAAAGAAAAGGTGTTCTCCTTGTGGGCTGACCGGTATGCGCAGCAAAAAGTCCATTACCGTCAAAAACGTACGCTACTCATGGTTGCAAGTATTTTCACGGTGACTTTTCCTGTCCTTGCATCCATGCTTATTTTTATCAGGGTATATGACATTTTTACTTCGGGAATGCCCGGTTTCGGCATCGGAGATTTCGTAGCATTCAACAGTGCCTATCTCAGCTTTCAGGGAGCCATGATACAAACTTTCATGGTCACAGTACCTTTGCTGAACATCAAGCCTACATATCAATTGTTTCAACCGATTTTAGAGGCCGATACCGAAGATATGAACGAGAAACTTGATCCGGGGGAGCTCAGCGGCGGCATCGAAATCACAAAACTGAGTTTTCAATATCCGAACGCTCCAGACTGGAGCCTGAAAGATCTTTCCATGGTGATTTCTCCAGGTCAGTTTGTGGCGATTACCGGAAGTTCTGGTTCAGGAAAATCAACGTTGGTGAGGTTACTGCTCGGATTCGAAAATTATAATACAGGTAGTATTCTTTTTGATGACAGGGAGCTTAAAGATCTTGATATCAGAGGTATAAGAGATCAATTGGGCGTTGTGTTGCAGAATTCAAAAATTATGCAGGGAACCGTTTTGTATAACATTACGGGTTCATCTCTCTTCACGGAAGAGGATGCCTGGAGGGCTGCTGAGATGGCAGGATGTGATGATGAGATCAGAAACCTTCCAAACAGGATGTATACAATACTGCCTCCTGGCGGCGATACCTTGTCGGGAGGACAGCAGCAACGAATCATTATTGCACGGGCGCTGATCCGTAATCCGAAGATATTTATTTTTGATGAGGCTACCAGCGCACTCGACAATGAAACACAAGGGATCGTTAGCGCAAGTATTGAAAAACTGAATGCTACACGTATCGTAATAGCACATCGCCTGAGTACCATCATCAATGCTGACCGGATTTTTGTGCTTGACAAAGGTCAGCTTATCGAAGAGGGCAGCTACCAGGAACTAATTGAGAAGAACGGGTTCTTTGCAGAACTGACCCGGCGTCAATTGGCATGAAACTGTAAAATCTGATCAACTCATGAATCGGACAGACATTTAACAAGGTTAATAGAGCAATGAAAAAGACAATCCTGATCCTCATCCTTCTTGCAGCGGGAACCTCAATTGTGAAATGCCAAGAGACCTTTAATTATGATTCCTTGTCTACATTCAGGATACTGCAGACAGGTCTTGAGACAAATTTTAACATCAAGTTGAAAAGATATGTAGTGAATGGAAGCATGGGGCAAATGACTACTGCCAAAGGCATCTTTAATCCGCAACTTACGATGGAAGGTTATGGATTTTATGGTCAGGATCCAACGATGACATTCCAGGATTCCTATTCCCTGAAGGGACAGCTTTTAGTTCCTACCCGTTCTGGAATCAAGTTCTATACGGGATTTAAGCTTTCCAACGAAATCGATATAATTACCGGTGCTCCGGGAATTTTTCCTTCTCAGTATTTACTTATCAATGAATCGGGTATGTGGGCCGGTTTTTACTTGCCCCTCCTTCGCGATCTTGGCCGAAACAATTCCAACAATGTAACATTTCTTTCAGCCAAAATGATGTACAAAGCCCAGAGTGTTTCGTTTAACGATGGGATATGCCAGTTCATCAGGGATGCCCTTATATCATATTATAATACGTATCAGTGCGTTACAGCTTTCAAAATACTGCGCGATGCCAATAAAGATGCACACGAATACGTTGCCGATATTCAGGCATTGATAGATAATGAGCAATTACCAAAAACCGAGGTCTATCGAGCACAAGCCTATCAGCTCAACATTTCCCAACAATTTTCATTGGCGCGCAATGATATCGTTAATTCATTCTATGATCTCATTACCTCTTTGGGTATAAAAGGAACCCTGGTTGCCAATACTTTACCTACCTTTCTTGATTCGCTTCCTGATCCATCCACCTTTCCGTGGGACAAATATTCAGCCTACATTATCAGGAACATTGATTCAATGGTGGTCAATACTCCGTATTTTAAAAGTCAGGACCTGCTGACTTCCTCCTCTCAGATTATAATGAATGGCGCAAAGTTTAATCAGTTAAATGATCTTAACCTTGATTTTCGATTCATGTATTTCGGGTCAACAGTAGGTGAGCCGATTTCGCAATTCGGAGACAGTTTTTCCAGTGGGTTGCCGGGATCTGCCTTGAATATTACCTTGTCATATAAGATACCTTTTTTGAATGAGGAGCGTAAAGGCGATTACCTTTCCAAACTATCTACCTTTGAATACAACAACACGCAACTCCAGAGGGTGAAATTTGAGGCGAAATCGAAGGTTTATAAACTTTTAAGCGATATTGGGAATCTTATGCCTTTATTCAAGAACCAGATTGATCTCGCCGAAATTGAGAAAAAAACTTTCCAGAGTGAAGTTCAGAAATTTGATATGGGGGCTTCAACCCAGATCGATATGATCAATACCTATATGGATTATAATAAGGCCCTTTTGAATGTGGAGTCAGGTCGTCTGGCAATTATCAACAGGGTGATAAACCTGAAATATCTGATCGGAGACTTTCCCGTAAGTTCTGATGAGCTGGTCACTTATAATCCCTGGGTTTTCAACACGAAATAGCAGATCGATTTTTTATATTTTAATTAACCGGGTGGTCCAACAGTTAATTATGGATAAATTTATTCCTTTACACGAGGAAATATTCCTGAAGTCGGCAACAACACCCGAATCACGAGCAATAATTGATCAGAATGAGGGTATCAGTTTCAACAGTCTTGACCATTTTTCCTCCAAACTTGCCTGGCAGTTGCAGGAGTCGGGGATAGGACCGGGATCTAAAGTTGGAATTTATTTACATCCTGATTTAAGCCTGGCTATTTCAATATTTGCCGTCCTCAAATCCGGGGCGGCTTATATCCCGCTCTCTCCCCATTTTCCTGAAGAGCGGATAAGGTTTATACTTCATGATGCAGCAGCAAAATTTGTTATTACCGATAAAACACTATCAAATGCGCTGGCTTCTGTGCATACCCCTTTGTTTATCCCGGATTGGCCAAGCCTAAAGCAACATGATGAAAGAAGAGTCTTAAAGCCAATCGATATCAATCCATCCGACCTGGCTTACATATTGTATACCTCTGGTTCTACGGGCAATCCGAAAGGAGTAATGATTGAACACAGAAACCTCAGCTATTACATCCACTGGTTTTGTCAGTCGGTTATATCTCAATCCAGGGTCGGGCTGCCATTGACATCGTCATTTATCTTTGCTGCCGCCGTCACACAATTTTATTCAACCCTCCTCTCAGGAAAAACGCTTCACATGCTGGATCCATTTATGGTGCGTCAACCTGAAAAATTGTTAGAATGGTATGCTACACATCCTGAAATGGGCTTATACTGTGTGCCAACACTTTGGTCGGAAATTCTTCATTATTTGGAGACAAGAAATGGAGCGGTCTCTGAAAATATGGCACCATCTTGTGTTTATCTTTCAGGAGAAGCCGTTACAGATGTTCTGCTTAAAAGATGCTTCAGGTTTTTCCCCAACTTACAACTCTGGAATCTTTATGGCCCTACGGAGGCAACAGCCAACCTTACCGCCACCCGCCTGTATCCTGAAAACCCTGTCAATATTGGAAAACCGCTCGAAGGAACAAAAATATTCATCGTAGGCGATGACCTGGCTCTGGTCGATACCGGTGCTCCTGGCGAACTTTTAGCAAGCGGACCGGGCATTGCCCGGGGATATCTTAACCTGCCGGGACTTACCAGTAAAACCTTCTTTCCCATAACATTCAATGGAGGGGCTCCAATAGATGTATATCGAACCGGTGACCTGGTTAAGGAAGATGAATCGGGACTACTGATTTATCTCGGTCGCAAAGACCAGCAGGTTAAAATTCGCGGGTTCCGTATCGAACTTCCCGAAATAGAACAAGCCCTGCTTGCCATACCCGAGGTGAAACATGCCATTTTAAAGGTTGTCGAAGACAGGCAAAATGGGAAAAGGCTGGCAGCCTACCTGGTATACAAACGGGAGATAACCATCCCTGTTAATGAGCTGCGCAAACACCTGAGGCGCACTCTTCCCGATTTCATGGTGCCTGAGGTATTTGTAACCCTTGAGCATCTGCCACAACTCCCAAATGGAAAAATTGACCGCAAATTGCTGCCACTACCGGGAATTCAAAGACCCGATCTTGGATATCAGTTTATTTCCCCTGTAACTCCTGATGAAAAAAGGATGATCCGTGTTTGGGAAGAGGTGCTGGGAATAGAAGGTGTTGGACTGGAAGATAACTTCTTCGATCTTGGAGGCAATTCATTAAAGGCAAATGCAATCGTTGTTGAATTGAATGCTGCAACAGGCGTTTCCATTCAGATTAAGAATATTTTCGATGCGCTCACTCCCGGAAGCCTGGTCAGGCATATTGCCCTTACATCAGAGAACCAACAGACGGAGATGGTGTCGGATAGCAAACCTGCCTTTGTGCATACGACTTCGCATAAAAGCTATTCCCCGGAAGATGAATTCCCCGGTGGCCTTCCACCGGGATTATCTGAAAATCAGAAAGCCCTTTGGTTTGTTCAGCATGCTTATCCAACTCTTTCAGCCTATAATATTCTTTACAGTATTGCAATTACAGGTTCTTTAGATTTAAAGGCTCTTGAAAAGGCGCTCAGTCATATTATTGATAAGTACCCAATACTGAAAACAAAGTTTCAGATAAAGAAAAATCAAAACAGGGAAGATCATCAGGTTTTGAATGATAAACTTTTGGAGACATTCAATCCGCAACCTGAAAATTTGCCATTTTCTTCATCTGAGGCACATGCCCATGCCACCACTCAGGCAGCGCTCCCTTTTAACCTGGATCAAGCGCTCCCTTTTCGAATGATCCTGTACGAACTGGAGGATCATCAGTTTTTGCTTGCATTCATTGTGCACCATATTGTCTTTGATGGATCTTCATTTGAAATTTTTCTTAGGGAGCTTTCTTTCTTCTATGATCAGGAAAAATCGGGGTTTTTGTCAGGTCCCACAGTTCCGGCAGTGTCTTATAACCATTTTTGCGAAGAAGAGATGCATTACCTGAGCGGAATAAAATATTCGGAAGACAGGCAATACTGGCAACAGCAACTATTATCAGCCCCAACGCACTTTGAAATCCCTACTGATTTTACCCGGCCTGCAACCGTCACCTATGAAGGGGGACAAGTCAGGAGCATAATTGATCCGATACTAAAATCAAAATTAAAAAAAATTAGTGATGATGTGGGTGCCAGTATGTTTATGACCTGCCTGGCTGCTTTTTCGATCCTCTTATATCGTCATACCGACCGTAAGGATTTTCTTGTTGGCATCCCTGTTGCGAACCGGGTAAAAAAAACCTTTGTATCTATGATGGGGTATCTTGTCAACACCATGCTTTTCAGGGCAAAGATCGATCCGGGTTTGTCGTTCATGGATTGGCTGGGATTGGTGCGGGAGCAGATCCTCGAAAATCTTCATCATTCCAGGTTTCCCTTCAGCCGGATGAGCGAAGTAATTAAAACCGAACGGATCCCGGGCATCAATCCGTTTTTTCAGGTGATGTTTGCATATCATGAAACAAATTGGGAGTTTTCAACCCGGTCTGGTATAAACGGTATGGCTGGAGAAACGTTTTTCGGCTGTTCAAAATTCGATCTTTTTACCGAAATTTTCGACCGGAAAGAAGATACCGAAATAGTTGTTACCTATTCATCGCAGCTTTACCATCCGGCAACAGTCGCGATACTGCTTGACCATTTTATTCAGTTACTTGAGCACCTCTGCATTTCTCCAGAAGCCAAAATGAATGAGCTAATCCTTCATTCACCTGCAGAGTATAACCGGATTGTGTACACATGGAATCAGAATGTCTTCACGCATGAGAATAAGGAAAATATAGTCGACCTGATCGATCAGCAGATTGAAAGAACTCCCGACCTGCCGGCGCTGGTTTCACGGCATGAGGTTATTTCGTACAGGGAGATGGGGCACAAAACGGATGTTATGGCATCTAACCTGCGTCGTCTTGGATTTAAAAATGGGATGACTGCCGGTATTCATATTGAAAATTCTCCGGTTATGGTTATGTGCATCATCGCTGTTTTTAAAGCAGGAGGCATTTACATTCCGATGGATCCCTATTACCCTCAGGAGCGTCTCCGTTATGTCATTGAAAAGACCAGGACACGGTTTCTGGTTGTTGACGATGACTGTGCGAACCGGAAACAGGAATTATCGGAACAGATCATACCGGTCAGTAAACTGCTGATCGAATCTGCAGATCACTTGCCTGCAGGAACATATGGTCATACAAATTCGGACGGTCTGGCATATATCATGTTCACATCTGGATCAACAGGTAATCCGAAAGGCGTGATGGTCGGTCACGATAGCTTGCGGAATCTTCTTGTCTGGATGAAGATGGAGATAAACCTTTCGCCGAAGGATACAGTTTTATCTACTGCATCCATCAATTTCGATATCTCTTTTATAGAGCTGTTTGCCCCATTGATCAGTGGCGCCAGGCTGGTGTTGGAAAAAAGAAGCGGGTTACAGGCTCCTGAAAAGATTGAAGCCATCCTGAATGAGATGAAGGTGAATATCATACAGTTTGTTCCCTCAGGGCTTAAAGCTTTGTGTGATGCTGGTACATTGCGGCGGGCTTCTCACCTGAGATGCATTATTTCAGGAGGTGAGAAGCTGTCGAAAATCCTGCAGGAGCAGATTTTCGGAGAATTTGATGGCGAGTTGATAAATTCGTATGGTCCAACAGAAGCTACTGTTTATGTGACATGCTGGCATTGCCTTCGCGACAATCCACTCAGGACTGTGCCCATTGGCACGCCTATTTTCAATGCATCCATGTATATTTTGAATGAAAACCTGGAGCCGGCTCCAATCGGGATAACCGGTGAAATTTATATCGGAGGCGATGTTCTTGCAGATGGGTATTTTGAAGACCCGGAACAAACATCTTCCCGGTTTCTTGCCAATCCATTCATTCAAGGCACAGGGAACAGGATATATAAAACAGGCGACTTAGGCAGGTTTCTGCACAATGGTTCTGTGGAAATTCTTGGCAGAAGTGACCATCAGGTGAAAGTTCGCGGTTTCCGGATTGAACTTGGCGAAGTTGAATCGGTTATACAGCGTTTTCCCGGGGTCAGACATGTATCGGTTCAAGTGAGTGATAAAACAGCAGAAGATGTCAGGCTTTCTGCATACCTGATTCCTGAACCCGGATCAACAATTAATAAGAATGAATTAAGGGATTTTTTGCGTCTTCATCTTCCGGTTTACATGATTCCCGGGCATTTTATGATTTTACCTAAGTTTCCATCGCTGCCCAATGGGAAGTTGGATACTAAGTCATTGGTCAGTCTTCGGCCGCATGCTCCTAAAATTCCCGAATTCATTCACCATCAAATGAACGAGACGGAGGTTTCACTTTCAGCCATTTGGAATGAGATCCTTGATCATGATTCATTCACCATGAAGGATAATTTTTTTGAAGCAGGGGGTCATTCTCTGCTTTTGGTGAGGATGAAAGAGCTCATCGCTGAAAAATTGAATGCGGAAGTCAGCATTGTCGATCTTTTCCATTATCCCTCGATCTCAAGTCTTGCTGCTTTTCTGAGAAAGGATAAGCCTGAAAACCCCATTTCCGATATTGCTAAACGCGTTGCTATGCGGAACAGGAATATCAAGCAACAGATCATTAAACGAATCTTCCCGGATAAAAATCAATTCTAAAAACCACACTCATGCAATCTGATGAAGGAAAAAATTTTGAAGGTAAAATTGCGATCATCGGCATGGCCTGCCGCCTGCCTGGTGCAAGAAATATATATGAATACTGGAAGAACCTTCTTGACGGGGTTGAAACGCTGAGCACTTTTTCCGATAAGGAACTCCTGGCAGCGGGTGTAGATCCCTCGGTATTCAGACAGCCAAATTATATCAGAAATCGAGGTATTATTGATGGAGCTGAATATTTCGATGCGGAATTTTTTGGGTATACCCCCCGCGAAGCCGAGTTGATGGACCCCCAGCAAAGGGTATTCCTCGAATGCTCCTGGCATGCCCTCGAAGATGCAGGCTGCGATCCCTATCACACAAAGGAAAGGATTGGTGTTTTCGGAGGCACAGGGACACCGCTTCACCTGGTCGAAACGATGGCAAACCCCTGGGTCCGCAAGAATGCGAGTGGAGCATCCATTGTTACAAGCAATGACAAGGATTATGTCACGACAAGGGTCTCGTACAAACTGAATCTGACTGGTCCCAGCTTCGATGTGCAAAGCGCCTGTTCAACCTCCCTTGTTGCCATTGTTACAGGGATCAACAGCCTGATAAGCTATCAGAGCGATCTGATCATTGCAGGTGGAGCAACGATCGAACTGCCCGAACGGCATGGTTATCTTTACCAGGCTGGCGGTATGGAATCGGCCGACGGGCATTGCAGAACCTTTGACAAGGATGCCAACGGAACTGTTTTCAGCCGGGGTTGCGGAGTGATAGTACTCAAGCGACTGGAGGATGCATTGCACGATCGCAATCATATTTATGCCGTTATCCTTGGAGGTGCCGTAAATAACGATGGCAACAAAAAAGTAGGATACACTGCGCCTTCGGTTGAAGGCCAGGTCGAAGTCATTACAGAAGCCCTTGCCTTGTCGGATATCTCTGCAGATACGATAACGTATGTTGAGGCTCATGGTACAGCAACTCCGATCGGAGACCCCATCGAAGTGACTTCACTTTCTGAGTCGTTCAGGAAGCATTCTGCAAGAAAACAATTTTGTGCCATCGGATCGGTCAAAACCAACATAGGGCATACCGACATTGCCTCTGGGGCAGCAAGCATCATCAAAACTGCGCTATGCCTTAAGAGCAGAAAGATCCCTGCTTCCTTGCATTTTAATGAGGCAAACCCGAAGATCGATTTTCAGAACAGTCCGTTTTTTGTCAATACGGAACTCAGGGACTGGCTGCCGCAAAATGGCACACCACTGCGTGCCCTGGTGAATGCATTTGGTGTGGGCGGCACCAATGCCTGTATTATTCTTGAAGAGGCTCCGGTGGCCCGCATGGAGGCAGATGACCTTCCCTGCGATTTGCTGCTTGTTTCCGGCCGCAGTCAAAATGCAGTGAATGCAGCCCAGTCGGAAATCAAAGCTTTTCTTGAAGCATTTCCAGAGGCAGATCCACACGCCATTGCCTACACTTCTCGTTATGGCAGGCATCCGTTCCTTAACAGAACAGCCATACCATTCAGGAACAGGGAAGATTTGCTCGCAGCGCTGGGAACAAAAACGGCCACATCGATAAAATCACCTGAGAAAAAACCCCTGGTGTTTATGTTCCCCGGACAAGGAAATCAGTATATCAAGATGGGACTGCCTTTATATGAAACCCAGGAAGTATTCAAACAGACGATTGATGAATGTTCTGAAATCCTGAAAGAGGAATTGGGTTTCGACATCCGCACTATACTCTTCCCTTCCCCTGCCGATGAAGTAGAGGCTTCTATTAAAATCAACGAAACGTATATTACACAACCCGCTCTTTTCATGGTCAGCTATGCACAGGCGAAGTTGCTGATGTCGCTGGGCCTTCAGCCCGACATGCTGATTGGCCATAGCGTGGGTGAATATGTTGCCGCGGCCATCTCTGGGGTGTTTTCACTGAAGGATGCATTGAAAGCCGTTGCCCGCAGGGGGCGGCTGGTTCAGGATCTTCCAGGGGGAGCCATGCTAGCCATTCTGCTTACCGAAGAACAACTGTCGCCATTACTCCCGGAAGGCCTTGAGATAGCTGTTGTGAACAGCCCGGGATTATGCGTTGTGTCAGGCCCGGTTGAGCTGATCGACCGTTTTGCCGATCAGATGAATAAAACGAGAACCTTCAATAAAAAGATTCCGACTTCGCATGCCTTCCATTCGGCTATGATGGACCCGGCTTTGCCTGCCTTCGCCGAGTTTTTCAAAGAAATCTCCCTCTCTGCGCCAACGATTCCGATTGCCTCAACGGTAACCGGACAATGGTTAAGCGCCGGAGAATCGACCAATCCCGATTTCTGGGTGAAGCATGTCAGAAAAACAGTGCGGTTTGCTGATGCCGCTAAGCTATGCATTGATGCAGCTCCATCTATTTTCATAGAGTCAGGTCCGGGACAATCCCTCGAATCGGCCGTCAAACGACAGCTTACAAAGGAAAGTCCGCACGGGGTCTTCAGCACCATCCCTTCATTGGATACCAAAGCAGATCCCCTGATTTATTATTATTCGGCGTTGGGCCAACTCTGGGGTCTGGGTGATTATTTTAACTGGGAGTTGTTTGACTCAGGTAAAAGGCAGATGATCTCATACCCGGGCTATCCCTTCGAACGTAAACCCTATAGCATTGATTTCTCGCGCAAAGATAACTCCAAGACCAAATCTGAAATTAAAAAGAAACCCGACATCCTCCAGTGGTTCTACATTCCCGGCTGGAAGAGAACTGCCCCTCCTCAATGGATTCCTGCCAACGGTATGGCTGCTGCGGAACAAACTTCTGAAAAAACCTGCTGGCTGCTGTTTACTGATGAATCGGGCCTTTGTGACAGAATCGCGGAAGAACTGCAATCGGAAACCATTCCTTTTTTCAAGGTAAGAAAAGGAAAGGACTTTGAAAAGCTGGAAGATGGCTTTGCTCTGGATCATCTCAGAAAGGAACAGTTTGTCAGGCTGATCAAAACACTGAAAACCGCGAATTGGAACCCGGGCCATATCATTTATGCCTGGAATTACGGAAGCCCGCCGTCAGCGGGACATCTCAGCCCGGACCTTGCAGAACAGCTGACCGCCGATCATTTTTTCGCTCCCTTGTACCTTGAACAGGCATTGATCAGTGAAGGCTTTGTAAAAAACCAGTTTCTGCTGTTTGTCGTAAACGACCTGTTTGATGTGACGGGGGAAGAAGTTTTGGCTCCTGAGAAAGCGCTTGCGATCGGACCAGCCCGTGTGATCGGGCAGGAACATCCGGGGATCATCTCCAGGCTAGTTGATTTGCCGTTTGCCTCCGGTTCCCGGCTCAGGGAACTAAGCGCTTCTTTAATCAATGAATGTCGCCTGTCGGCAGATGAGAATATCGTGGCCTACAGGAATGGGGCCCGCTGGATTGAAGACTATACCGCCATCCTGCCTGAAGACAGCGGTTCTCCGGATCCCGCCCTGGTTGTGAACGGAGTTTATCTGATTACAGGCGGTGTTAGCGGAATAGGAATGGAACTTGCCAAATTCATAGCCAGGTCGGTAAAAGCGACCCTTGTCCTTACGCACCGTTCTCCCCTCCCTCCGCGCGAAGAATGGCAGAACATTGCACATCATGAGGCAAACGACGATGCCAGTGCGCGTCGCATCAGGGATATACTGGAGCTTGAATCCCTTGGAGCCACTGTGGTCCTTGGTAGGCTTGATGCCTCCGACTATGAGGGGACAAGGGATCTTGTAGAGAAGGTCGAAAATGAGTACGGAGCGGTGAGGGGTGTGCTGCATTCAGCAGGAATGCCAGGTGCAGGGGTTATTGCCCTGAAGGAGAAGGAGCAGGCCGACCTGGTGCTGAAGTCAAAAGTGCACGGAACCCTCATCCTTCATGACATCTTCAGGGAACGGAAACTCGACTTCTTTTTTCTGTTTTCCTCGGTTTCCTCCATTTTTGGGGAAGCTGCAAGGATCGATTATTGCGGTTCTAATTCATTCATGGATGCTTTCGCCAATTACCGCAAACGGCTCAATGGTGACGGCACCATGTCGATAAACTGGGGCTCCTGGGGCGTTGTCGGCATGGCCGCAAACTGGGAAAAATCAAAAGCTGAAAAAAAACAGCTTTTACAATCGGGAAAAACCATTACCCCCAAGGAGACAAGGAATGGCATCAGACTGCAATTCCAAACATCGGAAAATGATCAGGAGATCTACATCATTGACCTTGATCCTGAACGCGACTGGCTGCTGGGGTCACATCGCCTGTCGGGGAAGGCGGCATTCATAGGGATTGCAACACTGGAGATACTAAATGAATTTGTTAAGATCAAAAATACAAACGGAAGACCAGAAGTGAGTTCTCTCTCCTTTGTAACTCCACTCATTTTTGATCCTGAAATCAGCCGTAAAATCAGGTTGCTGGTAAAATCATCTGAAAAATTCATGTCATTCAGGATCAGTAGTAAAGAAGATAAAGGTGGATCATCAAGAGATGTTTGGATGGACCATGTGAAAGGGGAATTTAAAATTGCAATGGATCCCCACTCTGAAATCATTGACATACAGGATATTTCAAAAAAAATCGGTGGTACAACGGATAAAACACCTCATTTTCTTGAATTGTTAAACGAAGAAGGCCGCCCAGTTCTGAAGTATGACAATCGATGGGATTGCAAAGTATCAAACCAGTATAACGGGAAGGAGTTTTTGATTGGAATTAAGCTCAGGGATGAGTTTCTGGATGACCTGAATTTTTTCTCATTCCATCCCGCCATGTTGGATGTAGCGACCTCTTGTTCCATTCCATTGATTGAAAAGAAGTTGTTTCTTCCATTCGCCTATAAGGATATCGCTGTTTATGAACCTCTCCCTGCCCAATTTTGGTGCTATACTAAGCTTAGCGATGACTGGAAACCCGGTAATGAAGAGATGAAATTTACTGTCAGGCTTATAGATTCCGAGAACCGTCTTCTTGTAAGTTTCGGACAGGTTTCGTTCAAGCGGTTGATGCAGAATCTCGGCGGATACTCAAATTCAGAATTTAAAGAGCGTGTTGGCACACCCTCCTCTGAGACCAGCTCCGTTTTTGCCGGCAAGAACGATATTTTGCCTGAAGAGGGAGTTAAAGTATTTGAACACTTTCTAACGTTCAATGAGTTCCCTCAGGTTGTTGTCAGCACGACCGATCTGAACCAGGACATCATTGAAGAAAGACCTTCATATAAGAAACGTGAGAAGCAGGAAAAAGAGGAGGAACAGGACGAAAAAGCATCTTCCTATGAACGGCCGGCTTTGTCGACCCCTTTCGAACCTCCTTCAAACGAGATCGAATCGGCTGTGGCAGGCATCTGGAAAGGAATTCTGGGTATTGACAAAATCGGGATCAATGACACGTTCATGGAGCTAGGAGGGAATTCGCTGCTGGCGATACAAACCATTTCAAATATTGCCGATGAGTTTGATCTTGAGCTCCAGCCAAATGTATTCTTTGAGAACCCCACGGTGAGAGGCTTATCTGAAAAGATTGTCGGGATGATCATTGCAGCTAAGGGATCAGATGAAATAGAAGCCATGTTGAAGGAGATCGAGAATGAACAATGACGAACTGTTAAAGAAGATCGCAAATCTTTCTCCCTTACAGAAAGATATCCTTTTAAAACGCCTTGGTTATGCTTCAGCGAAGGGGGCCGAAAATCACGACAACCAGGTAAAGGAGGAGCTACACCTGCCGGATTGTTTTTCCTGCGATCCCGGTAATCCCGGTACATTGAATATCAGCTTCAGAGAAGCTGCAGTTGCTGACCCTCCCGAAGGTTATGTGCAGGTGAAGGCGCGGGCAGCCGGTATGAATTATCGTGACCTGATGATTGCCATGGGACAATATCCGGAAGCTCCTGGAGTGCCATCGAATATGGGATCGGATTATGCGGGCATCGTGACGCGGGTTGGGGCAGGGGTTGAGGGTATAAGGGAAGGCGATGAAGTCATTGCCCTTTCGGCTGGTACGTTTATCGGAGGCCAGGTGCAGCCCCAGAGCCATTTTATTAATATTTTCAACGTTTCACACCTGCAGGTCGTGCCAAAACCTGCGTTGCTCAGTTTTGAAGATGCGGCTGCAGTTCCTACTGTTTTCCTTACGGCTTTCACCGGACTGGTAAGGCTGGCAGGCCTTACTGAAGGCGAATCGGTATTGATCCATACAGCCACAGGTGGCGTAGGCCTGGCAGCACTTGAGATAGCCCGCTGGAAAAAGGCTGAAATATATGCAACGGCAGGATCGCCGGAGAAAAGAGAATTCCTTGTTAAACGAGGAATCGTTCATCCCATGGATTCCAGATCCGTTGCCTTTGGCGAGGAGATCATGGAACTCAGCAGGGGCAGGGGTGTCGATGTGGTATTGAATACTCTTTCGGGAGATGCCATGATGAAAGGAATGGAGGTTCTTGCGCCGTTCGGCCGTTTTATTCAGCTCGATAAAAAGGACATTGCAAGGAATTCACTTCTGCCGATGAACCTGTTCAGAAAAGGGATCACTTTTTCGGTTCTCGACATTTCTTTGTACCTGATACAGCCGCGCAAGCTGAAAGAACAACTCATGGAAATCGCCGCGCTTTTCAACAGTGGTGTTTTTAAACCGATTCCTTGTGTGACATTCCCTGTTCAAGAGCTTAAAGAAGCGCTTACAGCCATGTCGCGTTCGAAACATATCGGAAAACTTGTGCTCACCTATTCATCGTAGTTGCAGGCGAAAATTTAGAGTGAAATTCATCGAATAAACAACAGCCGGGATTTCATCCGGGAATGATAAAAAGCATGGCCAGGGAAGAAAAATCATTGAGTGAGCGCTTGTCAGGATTAACCCCCGATCAACTGAAAGCCTTGCTCAGGAAGGGAAGAGACGAATCGTCTGCCAGACCCGGAAAACCTCCTAAAATGGAAAAAAATCCGGCTGGGATCTATCCTCTGTCAAAGGCACAGGAAAGGATGTGGTTCCTTGACAGGCTCACTGAAGGAGAGGCTATTTACAACAATCCCGTGGCCTTGAGGATTTTGGCGCTATTCCCTCTCAATATTGATATCCTGATTCAAAGTCTGGATAATTTGATTGAACGGCATGAAATTCTTCGAACCACCTTTCATCTCGAAAACGGTATCCCGGTCCAAAGGATTCACGCCACAGGCAAGCCCGAGATCATATACGAGGATCTCCGTGATCTGCAGGCAAAAGAAAGGGAGACATGGGCTATGAAGGTTGCCCTGGAACACGGGAAAACCGCCATTCCTCTTAACGAGCTGCCCCTGCTGAGATTCAAGGTGCTTCATCTGCGCGACCTGGAGTATTTGCTTTTGATTAACCCCCACCACATCATTTCCGATGGATGGTCGAATGCCCTTTTCGCCAAGGAACTCTCCATGACCTATGCTGCCCTTGAAGGCCATGAGAATCCATCATTTCCAGTTCCTGAATTCCAGTATATTGATTATGTGGAATGGGAGAAAGACTGGATCCAAACGCATGTTTACAGGGAACAGCTTGCATTCTGGAAGACCCAGCTTGCCGACCTGCCCGAATCGCTGCATCTCCCTCTTGATTTTCAACGGCCTGCGGTCATGTCGCACAGGGGGGGTAAAGAGGTGGATGCCCTGGATGCTGCAGAAACGGATAAACTCAGACAATTCTGCCAGCGGGAGAACCTTACCCTGTTTCATTTATTATTCGGAGCATTCTCATTGCTGATGTCAAAATATAGTGGCCAGAAAGATATTATGATAGGCATCCCAGTTGCAAGGCGCAACCAGACCTGGTTCCAGCAAACCATGGGTCTTTTTATCAATACCTTGCCTATGAGGATAAAAGCAGAGGAGAAGCTGACTGCTTCAGAATTCCTGAAGTGGATAAAATCCTATTGCCAGGAGGCCTTCATACGTCAGGAACTGCCATTTGAAAAACTTATCGAGGAGGTGAACCCCGACCGGAACCTGAGTACAAACCCTGTATTCCAGGTGCATTTCGTACACCAGAATATTCCCTCATTGTATAGTGTCAAAGGTTTGACCGTAAAGCCTGAAAGTATTGATTATTCTTATGCCAAATTTGACCTGAATTTTTGGGTGGAGGAGGCAAATCAGGAACTGATCCTATCGGCAACCTATCCGCTTGACATTTTCCTTCCTCCTACCATTCAGAAAATCCTGATCAATTACAAGATCCTTTTGAAATCCATTATAAGCCAACCGGAAGAAGAATGTGGACGTCTGGCATTTTTTCCTGATGCAGAGCGATCTGTTTGCGTCGGCTTCACCACAGGATATCATGAACCAGGCACAGCCCAACCCCCCACATGGCTTGGTGAATTCAAGGCTCAGGTAAAGGCTACACCCGATTTCATTGCCCTGCGCGATCTGAATCATCGTATGACATACCGGGAACTGGATGTGGACTCCGATCGTCTGGCCTCTGTTTTATTCGAAAAAGGGGTCAGAAAGGGAGATATGGTCGGATTGTTCCTGCCGAGAGATAATTCCCTTGTAATTTCCATGCTGGGAATATTTAAAACGGGGGCTGCATATGTTCCCCTGGATATGGGTATTCCGGAAGCCCGAATGAATTTCATAGCGAAGGATGCCGGGTTAAAAGTTATCATCAGCACGAATGAGTTATCTGTTGCAGTTTCCGGGAGTGGAATCCCTGTTTTGTTTTTCACGGAGGTGATGTCGGGCCCTATGCTGCCTGAATGGTCGATTCCTGCTCCCGATGACCTTGCTTACGTGATCTATACTTCGGGTACATCAGGCACTCCCAAGGGCGTGTGCATCGGATTCGACCAGTTGCTGAATTGTTCAAAAACGGTCTGGAATTGTATGAAACTGCAGGCTGGAGAATCGTTTGCAACCATTTCATCCATCGCAGCCGACCTCGGAAATACGATGATCTTTCCACCCCTGATTCATGGAGGAGAGGTGGTTATTGTACCTGAAAAATTCACCACCGATGCCTCTCTTTTGGCAGATTGGTTTGGAAGCCAGCCGGTCGATTGTCTGAAAATTGTCCCATCGCATCTGATGAGCCTGCTCCATTCATCCCGGGCTGGAAAACTGCTCCCTCAGAAATTGCTTGTGCTTGCAGGAGAAGGTTGCTCCGCCGGGATTGTAGAACAGGTAAGGGACATTTCCCCCAACCTGAGGATTATTAACAGTTATGGCCCTACAGAAGCCACGATAAGTTCATTGACCTGGGAGATTCCCTTTAACCAGACACCGCAATATTCCTCTTATCCTGTCGGATTTCCCCTTGACAATACGGCGGTATATATTGTGGGACCTGATCTGCAGCTTCTCCCGAAAAATATTCCAGGGGAAATCATTTTAAGCGGAAGGAATATTGCAAAGGGCTACCTGAACCAGGATGCCTTGACCTGTGATAAATTTGCAGATGATCCATTCAGACCAGGGGAGAGGATTTATTTTACCGGTGATCTTGGCCGAATGAACGGAGACGGAGTTGTTATTTTTCATGGGCGCAAGGATTTTCAGGTAAAAATCAGGGGCTACCGGGTTGAAACTATGGAAATTGAGGCCGCTCTAAAAAATTTTCCATCCATCGAACAGGCAGTGGTGATTGTTCCCGATCATTCCGGAATGATCAATTCATTAAAGGTCGCTGTGATCATCAGGCAAGGTTTTGTTTATGATGAGCCGGCGCTCAGGGTGTGGCTTTCGCACCAGCTCCCTGTGTACATGATCCCTTCGGAGATTCATGTAATGGATTTTTTTCCCCTCACCTCCAATGGCAAGCTGGCCATCAAGGAGTTAATCCGGATAGTTGATCAGCCCGGGAATCAGATTAAGGCACACAATCCGCCCCGGGATATGACAGAACTTCAGATGGTCAATATTTTCCAGGATGTATTAAAGAGGGAAGATGTTGGTATTGAAGATGGGTTTTTTGATCTGGGAGGACATTCACTTCTGGCCATACAGTTATTTGCCGCGATCGAGCGTGTATTTCATGTTCATCTGCCGCTCGCCACTTTATTTGAACGGGGAAACGTGATGAATCTTGCCGAAATAGTGCGTAAATCCGGCATGATTCTGAAACAGACCTCATTGGTTCTCATCAGGCAGGGGAAAGGGAAAAAACAATTGTTTCTTGTGCATCCGGCCGGGGGAAATGTTCTTTGTTATTATGAGCTGGCAAAGGAATTGGAAAATGAATATACTGTTTACGGGATACAGGCGATGGGGCTTTATGGCAAAAATGTGGATACGGTAAACGACATGGCAGGTTTGTACCTGAGTGAAATCAAGCTACCCGATTGTAAGGATGATGTGATTTTTGCAGGATGGTCGATGGGTGCGCTTATTGCTTTTGAGATGGCCAGGCAGGTAGGGGAAATGTATGGAACAAATCCACGGTTAATGATCATCGACCAGCTGGCTCCCGATAAAGAACATGATTTGGGTGAGAATAAAATCATCGATCCTGTTGAGCGGATGATCTCCTTTGCCGGCAAAGTGGAGCATCTTGTCGGACGCCCCCTCGGGATCACCGTTGCCAACCTGACAGGGAAAACTACGGAAGAACAATCCGAAATTTTTCTGACTGAATTTAAATCGGTTAATCTTGTTCCTCCTGATATGAAAATCAGCGATTTCCACGGATATTTGGAATTGATGATCCATCACAATGAAATCACCTCGGCTTGCCCCCCTGGCTCCTTTGCTGGCAAAACACTCCTGATACGGGCTGAGGATGCTTTGACACCGATTGAAAAACAGATCGAAAATCCGATTCGAAGTGCCGATCTGGGTTGGAAACGCTGGATTGGAATGGATCTTGCGATTGCAAATATTCCGGGCAATCATGTTTCCATTATTGCTCAACCCTTTGTTAAACAGATTGCGCTTGCCTTAATGAAATGGGTGAATTCCGCTTTATAAAAGGAGATCGCACCAATGAAGATCGCATGAAGAATACAAAAGAATTTTTTCAATCAACGATCCACTTTTCTTTAGGAAATGAAGAATTGGCAGCTGGCCTCACGCTTTTCACCTCACTCAGCAACGAAGGGCTTAACAATAAAACCCTGGAATTACTTCATCCTGAAGAGATAAAAATCGGTGGCGGTTATGCCTCAGAGGTGCGCCGAAGATCATTTTTTAACGGAAGAATAGTTGGGAAAATGGCCATGAATCAGGTATTCCCTGGCATTCCGCCAGCAGCCTGCCGGATCATAACCGGGTCCATCGGGAGACCGGTAATAGAGGCCCTCCCACAACCATATGGCATCTCCATTTCCCATAATGAATTGTGGAATGCTGGTGTATGTTTCCCCCTTTCCGTTCCAATGGGCATAGATGTAGAAACCATCACAGAGAAAAACCGGGCGATCATAGCCTCCATACTTAGCGATCATGAAAAGGATCTTTGCAGCAGCGAAGGAGATACCCTTGAAATTATTCACCTCCTCTGGACCGCGAAGGAGGCCGCAGCAAAGGCCATCGGCCTTGGATTTCTCGTGCCGACAGCGTGGTATGAGATTGAATTTATTGAAACCCTGAGAACCGAACCTCAACGCATACACCAGTGCCGCTTTAAAAACCTGTCGGTGTTCACGGCGCTTACGGTTGAAATTCCGGGAGCAATGCTTTCCATCGCATTCCCGTCAGAAAATAATTTTAGCCAGACAATGATCTCGTTACTGCAATTAACTTAAAATGTGGAGGAGATTGTCATCCTGATACGATTTTGTATATTTATGAGTATACAATTTGTACTTCATAACGGACTAAACGTTGATCAGTTGAAACGTCCACTCCTCCTTCCACAGAGATCCCTCATTGATCCAATCACGTTTTACGGCACACCTGACGAAGCCAAGTTTTTCGAATAAATGCAGGCTTGATGCATTGTCAGGTGAAATGTTGCAGTAGAGCTGGTGAAGCCTGAGTGTTTCGAATGCATACCTGATCATAATCTCCAGGGCTTCCCCGGCATATCCCTTCCCTCGGCTCTTCTCGCGGATCATAATCCCTAGGCCTGCGCGGAAATGAAATGGATCAAAATCGAACAGGTCAACCGTTCCCACAGATGTTTCAACCCCGTTCGGTTCAAGCAGATCGACCATCAGCCGCAATTGCCTTGTAGCAAATATATCGTTTTGTGAATTCAGCACATACTCCTCCATTTGAAACTTCGAGAACGGGGTCAGGGTATTGCTTACTTTCCATATGGATGTGTCATTCTCCCATGCATACAACGTTTCAATATCCTGGGGCTCTAACGCACGCAAATGAAGATTTGGACCGGAGAGAATGTTGTTTGTCATTGTTTAATAGAAGTAACAAGGTAATAAGGTAACAGGGTAATATGGTTGTATTTAAACTTCAATTTCTCCTTTGAATACAAAGGTCGCCGGTCCCTCGAGCCAGATTTCAGAAAAAAGCGTTCCTGTTTGAATGAAACTGACCTTTAAAGATCCTCCCAGCGTTTTAATGTGATAAAATCCCTGGTGGGGATGGTTTGCCGATGCCGCTGCAATGGCCGACGCAGTAACGCCCGTGCCACATGAAAGTGTTTCATCCTCCACACCCCGCTCGTATGACCTGACGAAGAGCCCTTCGGCCAACTGCTCAACAAAATCGACATTGGTGCCGCCCGGGGCAAACCGTTCATCATAGCGCAATCTTCGTCCTTCAGTGAAAACATCGATGTGCGAAACGTCAGCCGCAAACTTTACAAAATGGGGCGACCCGGTATCAATGAACATCCCATCGTTATAGACCTTATCGATAAAGGTATCCTTCATTTTGATGCGGTAGGTGCAATCCTCGCCGATCGCTGATATTTCAGCGTTGTGGCCCCCATCCACGGCCCAAAAGTGCGCCCTGTTTCCGACCAGCCCCAGCGATTTGGCGAAGGCCGTCATGCATCGTCCGCCATTGCCGCACAGGGTACTCTCATTTCCATCGGAATTGTAATAGTTCATGGCAAAATCGTATCCGCTCCTTGCAGAGAGCAGCATCAAACCATCGGCACCAATCCCAACGTGGCGGTCGCAAAGTGAGGATACCTCCTCCTTGCCGGGGAGCCAGTGAATCAACCGGTTATCAATGATGATGAAATCATTGCCTGTGCCATGGTATTTTGTAAAGGTGAGTTTCATAGGGTTCTTGCGGTTACAAAGCTAATGAAAAGCAATTAATTTATTACTTTTGATGCCTGATGAGGCAGACTCTTTTCCGTTTTTTGTTCATTTTCATCTCGCTGGGGATGGTAAAATTTTCCCCCGGACAGGGCACAGCCGGACGCGTTACATCTGACTCATTGCAGCCTGCAGGGAGTTGTCCGCAGCAAGATATTTTCGATATCCTCACCAAAAAAAAGCTTCAGGCCCCTGAGATCCCATCGCGAAAAGTGCGGGCGATCATCCTTCCGCTGATTGCATCTTCCCCCTCTACAGGTCTGCAACTTGGTGCCGGTTCTTCCGTATCTTGGACCATCGGGAACCATCCTGTAACCAAGCTCTCGGCAGGATCGGTACAGGTTTTATGGACCACCAAGAAGCAGTTGATCTCCTACATCAGAACGAATGTGTTCTTCAGTCAGAATAAATGGATCCTTCAAACCGACTGGCGATGGTATCTTTTTCGTTTGCCCACTTACGGGTTGGGCACGGGACCGATCGATAACATTCCTGTCATCCCCGAAGAACAAAATTTGCCTGCAAATCCGGTATCCTATGAAGGCGGAAAATTTCCGATGAGATACAATTGGATCAAATTTCACAACATCGTATTCAGGGAGATTACCAGCCATTTTTACGGTGGCCTCGGTTATCACTTCGATTCCTATTATGATATTGTGGACGAGAAATTGAATATTGACTCAGTCGTTGAGGTGATCACGCCGCATTATGCCTATTCCAAACTGCACGAAATTAACTCCCTGGCCTACATTACATCCGGCATCAGCCTTAATTTTATCTATGATACCCGCGATAATATCATCAATGCATACAAAGGCGTATATGTCAATGCCAGTTACCTCTACAATTTTTCACTCCTGGGAAGTGATCGCGACGGTTCACGTTTATGGACTGAATTTCGCACCTATGTCGGTCTCTCTAAAAGGATTCCGCGGCATCTGCTGGCATTTTGGGTATATGGAAGCTTCAAAACCACCGGAGAGATCCCTTATCTCAACCTGATGTCGAATGGTTTTGACCAAATGAACTCCTCTGGCCGTGGATATGCGCAGGGCCGATGGCGGGGCGAAGACTTCATGTATGGTGAAGTTGAATATCGTTTTCCGATCTCTCCCTGCAACGGGATTGTCGGCGGGGTTCTTTTCGCCAATGTGAGCACTGCCTCAAACCGCGACATGAGCGTTCCGCTTTTTGGGTACCTGAAACCCGGATGCGGTTTTGGGTTCCGCATCATGGTTGGCAAAGTAGACCGCACGAACATATTGATTGATTTTGGAATAGGGGAGGTATCCCAGGGACTTTATCTGCAGGCAACGGAGATATTCTGATGAATGGATGAAGAAATGGCAATATATACCTGGCATTGTGATAATCATCTCTTTGTCGTGATTTTGCTGCCATTTATCGATTTATCGTTTGCCAGCCTTAAAAACCGGTATATTTTTGCTTTATCAAAATAACATCTTTAAAAAATCTTGATCATGGAACCAAATAAAACAACCCACGAAAAAGGCCCGCAAATGAAAAAGTACATTCTCGGGGTCATCATTATTGTTGCAGGATTCCTGCTGCTGTTATCAAATACCGGTTTTTTACCATATGACGTCATGCATGTCATTTTTTCATGGCAGATGTTGCTTATCGGTATCGGCGTTATCAGCCTGTTCAGCAGTGAAAGTCGTACACCCGGAACCATCCTTATACTAATCGGTGGTATTTTTATCCTGCCCCGTATGTTCGACCTGTCATTTAATGTCATGCACGTTTTCTGGCCGGTCATCCTGATCGCCATCGGGGTTCTTATACTTACAAAGCGTTTGCCACGCCGTCCTTGGCATACCTATGGGAACCAGGTTTCTCACCAATCAGTAGAAGATGGATTTATTCATGAAGAAAATATTTTCAGCGGCGGAAAACAACGCGTGATGCATCAGGTTTTTCGCGGCGGACAGATCAGCTGCGTTTTCGGGGGCTCTGAACTGGACCTTACACAGGCTACCCTTGCAGATGGCGTGAGCGAACTTGAAATCACAACGATTTTTGGTGGGGTTACACTCATTGTGCCGGCTGACTGGCGGATTCAGCTGAAGATGACCTCCATCATGGGCGGGTTTTCCGATAAAAGATCCTACGTCAAAGAAAGTCCTGATCCATCCAAGGTTTTGGTTATCAAAGGCAGCACCATATTTGGTGGTGGTGAGATCAAAAGTTACTGAACAACAAACTGAGGAATATGCAGCATCCTGTTTTTCTCAATAGAAAATCCGTTTCCGTTTATTTTGGTTTGTGGGCCCTCATCATGGGGGTCCACTTTTCTGTTTTTTACTTCATCTATTTTTTCTCCATTGAGGTGGCATTGGCCGATAGCCTGGTGTTCAACGGACTTTTTTCTCTGGTGGGCATCTCCATGTGGTATATCGTCAGGTACAGCATTCCCGACCAAAAAAACAGCTGGAATGTCGTATTCAACCACCTTGCATTTCTTACCCTGACATTGGCCGTGTGGAATGGAATATCATATACAATACTCAGCACGGTATTCAGCTCAAATAAAGTTTACATGGATACGCTGATGTTGTCCATCCCCAATAAAATTATCAGTGGCATCATCTTCTATATTGTGATTGCACTGGTTTATTATCTTTTTATCTATTACATAAAAATCCAGGAAAAGGTCAATGTTGAATCCAGGTTACGCGAGGTGCTGAAGGAGACGGAACTCAACATGCTGAAATCGCAGATCAACCCACATTTCCTGTTCAACAGCCTGAATTCCATCAGTTCGCTTACCATTACCAACCCGGAAAAGGCACGGGATATGGTGATAAAATTGTCTGATTTTTTAAGGTATTCCGTTTCCCACAATGCCACAAGCTTTACCACACTTGAAACAGAAATGGCCAATATCCAGCGATATCTTGAAATTGAAAAGGTGCGTTTTGGTGAAAAACTTTTATTCAGCTTTAACTTGCAAGGCTCTTGCCGCAACCATCAGATCCCGGTCATGCTGCTCCAGCCCCTGTTTGAGAACGCCATCAAGCACGGGGTGTATGAAAGCACCGAACAGGTAAGCATCGAAATGGACTGTGAATACACAGAGGGCTATCTTGAAATCCGCCTTGTCAATGATTTTGATCCCAACGCCCATGCCCGCAAAGGAACCGGTATCGGGTTGAACAATATCCGCGAACGATTGAGACTTTTATATAAAAATGATAAACTCCTGCGCACCACGGTGGAGGGTACAAGATTCTTTGTATTTTTGAGTTTGCCAAATACGGAAAAAGTGAAGAATGACGAATGACGAATGACGAATTACGAATTACGAATGACCAATGACCAATGACCAATGACCAATGACCAATGACCAATGACCAATGACCAATGACCAATGACCAATTTCTTTTATATAATCATTTTCAAATTTTCAAATCCTCAAATCCTCAAATCATAATCAGTTATGTCTCTCAGAACCATATTAATCGACGATGAACAGCCTGCCAGGGATATTGTAAAGTTTTACCTGAAGGATTTTTCTGAAATAGAGATCATAGGTGAATTTACTGATGGATTCAGCGGACTGAAAGCGATCCAGGAGCTAAAGCCGGACCTGGTATTTCTGGATGTGCAGATGCCCAAACTTACCGGGCTTGAGTTGCTTGACCTGCTGGAGCAGCCTCCGCTGATTATATTCAGTACCGCTTATGACCAATATGCCATCAAGGCCTTCGAGATGAATGCCATCGATTACCTGCTGAAGCCATACTCGAAAGAACGTTTCATGCAGGCAGTGCAAAAGGCCATTGCGCAGGCTGCCAATGGCATCAGGGTAGCGGCTCCGGTGCAAAACCTGGTGAAAACGCTCGATGAAAACCCTGAGTTCCTTCAGCGCATTGCAGTGAAATCACGCCACAAGGTCACCGTAGTGCCCATCGATGAGATCATCTACCTGGAGGCTGAGGGTGATTATGTGATGCTGCACACCAAGGAATCCAAGCATCTCAAGGAAAAGACGATGAAATACTTTGAGACCCACCTCGACCCCACACAGTTTATACGCATCCACCGCTCATTTATCGTAAATGCCAGGTTTATAGACCGGATTGAATACTACGACAAGGAAAATTACGCTGTGCTTACCAAGAACGGCGCCAAGCTGCGGGCAAGCACCTCCGGATATAAGGTGCTGAAGCAGGTGCTGAACATGTAGATTTGAGTCTTGAGCAAAATTTAAAATAGTAAATTTCTTCTACTTTTTTTCAACTCTGAACGAAGGCGGAGTATAGTCTTCTGCCCGGTTTTCCTCCGGTATCGCTATCGTATTTCCATCGCGGATTGCTTTGTAATGGGGCGACATGATCTCCACACCGGCCTTGTTGAATGCATCCTGGATGTTCTGATGGAGATGGGAAAAGATGCCTGCCATCTGGTTAGGTGATCGGGTGTATGCATTGATCTGATAACTGATATAAAAATCATTCAAAGCCGTTTGGAGCACAAAGGGTTTTGGTTGTTTCAGGAGAAGCTCAGTATGTAGCGCTGCATCGATCAGTAACTCGTGCACCTGGCGCCATGAAGCATCGTATCCGATGGTGACGGTTGTGTGTATGATCAAACCCAAATCGGGGGCACATGTGCTGTAATTGATCACCTCGGAATTCATGATTTTATTGTTCGGAACGGTGATCTCCTCATTTTTAATCGTTCGAATCTTGGTAACCAGCATCGATTTTTCAATGATGTCGCCTGTTACCTCCCCAATTTTCACCCGATCGCCCATCTTGAACGCCCGGGTGTAGGTAATGGTGAGTCCGGCCATAAAATTCGACAGGGCGCTTGCTGAGGTAAGCGAAAAAACCAATCCAAAGAATACCGAAACCCCCTGGAATACCTGGGAGCCTGAACCAGGTAAATAGGGCCAAATGGCTACGATGGTGAAAATGATGATCAGAACCCTGGAAATGTTGAAGGTAGGCAGCGCCCAATCGGGGTAAAATCCGGGAATTTTCAGGGTCTCTTTTTCAATTTCGGATTTGATGAATTTAAACAGGCGGATGATAAGCCGGGATACAATCAGAATGACGATGATGGTGATCAGGTTAGGAACATAGTCCCAAATACTCACCAGAATATTTTTTAATGGATTGAGCACAAAACCCAGGATTGAAACGCTGAAGGCCTTTGTCCAGGGAAGGAGATAGAAAATGGAGAGCAGCATGGCCATGAACATCACAAGGATCAACAACCATCTCAGCATCTTCAGCATGACCAACAGGATCGAAAGTTGCCTTTGCCTGTTAAAGAATGCGTACTCTTTCAGATGCAGCCTCTTCATGATGGTTTCCTGCCATAGGGCCATTTTCTGAGGCAATAGTCTGAATAGCTTATTAATCAGGGTAATCAGAATGATGAGTAAAACGATCAGCCCCACGGAAAAGGCTGCGTTTTTCAAAATTTCCGTCAGGCTTGTTGACTTGCGGTGTAGTTGGATAGCATAAATAATTTTGGTTTCCCTGACCCTGGCAATATTCTCCATGGTTGATCTTTCTGCCTTTGCGTCTGCTTCGCTGATGGAGGTGATCACCAGTTCACCATACACGATATCAAAGGTCTCATCCCCTTTAATAATGTTTATGGAATCCTGGCGGAAGAATGGATCCCGGGCGATGTCAGATACCTTTTGTGCTGCAGCTTTTGCTCTTTCCTGAGGAGTAAATGGACCAATCCTGCAATGAATGGTAAAGAGGGTATCCCCGAACGGAGCCACCGAAGCGCCATAAGGTTGTGTTTTTACTGAATCCACTGAAGCAATACCCTTTCGGTGCAGTGTGTCAGTGGCCGCTATTGCAGTAACGTGGGAGATCAGCAATAAAATGCCGATCAGAGAACATAACAGGGGCTTCTTTTTCATAGAAGGCGTTTGAAAATTGATGCCAAGATAAATAAAATACGATCCATGTTTTTCTCATTTGATAATTATATTTGAAATTATCAGATAATATTTAACTTTGAAAAGTAAATCCGAAATATTGTCATCAATTAAAAACTTGCCGATGCGTGTACGATTTTTACCACTCATTCTGCTTTTTCTCCTGAGTGCCTGGTTCCTCCCGGCCCAGGTGCCCGTGGCAAGGGATAGCTTTAATATCGCTGCGAGCAGCATGCGATATCCGCACCAGTTAGACAAATGGCGTTTCCGGATCGCTGCCGGATTTTCGCTGGTAGCTCCCCCCAAGGACCTACTTGAAAATGCCATCCAGGCGCCCCTGGTAAACATTCACATGACCTTCGGGCTGCCCTGGAAACTTTCCCTTGAGGGAGATGTAACCACGTTGGTGGTTTCCAACCAGTTCGCGCTTGGGCCTCACCTTGGGTTTGTGATAAAGAACTTTTCGATCAATATGGGTTGGGATGTGGCTTTTTGCTATGGACAGATGAAATTTGCCGGTTTTGATAACAAATCGAAGATATGGATTCATTATCCCAACCTTTCGTTGGGTTATAAGCTGAAGGATATCGCATTTACCCTGAAGGGAGAGGTGGTCGGGGTTACGAGCCTGGTGCAGACCAGCGGTACCAATGAAGTTGAACGTTCAAAATATTTTTACAACGGGTTTACATTTGCGCTCTATATTGAACAACGGTTGTGGAAAAACCATGTATTTGTCATTGGTTTGAAGGATAATTACGAGAAGTTTTACTGGCCTACCTGGATGCTCTTCTCTACCTTCAATCGTTTTTATCATATCCCTGAACTTTCATTTAGCTGGATTTTATGAAGCCAAATTTAATAGCCCTGGCAATCCTTTTGATTGCACTGTGCGGTTGCAGCAAAGACACTACAGTTCCGATTCCTTCGGCTGGTCCCAATTCGATCATGGAGGAGACCCATCCCTTGAATAATGCATCGAAAATCATGATGGAGGGAGTTTACAAGGTAGCCTCTGGCGCCGATTTCTTTGGAGATTATGTGATCGTCAAGTGGAACCGAACCAACCTTTCCATTTCAAATAAAGACGGGAAGCATTTCATCCTGGATGTGGGACATCTCGATACGGTGGTTTTTCTCCAGGGATATTGGCGGAATGGGTATTCTGACGGAACAGGGTTGGTACAAATGTACATCCCCAGGAATGAGGGGGGAATCAGGATTTTAACCGGACATGGGGACCAAAAGATTTCCATGTATGGCGCGTATGGGAAAGAAGAAGCACTTCCCGACCAGGCGTTTGAGCTTGAATATCTCAGGCCATTTTCGGATAAGGCCTTGAACAGCAATTTTTATATCCTGGCCCATCGTGCCGGTGGCAGAACTTCAGACAAACTTCCTGTTTCAGAGAACAGCATCGCCATGATCAACTACACCGAAAAGCTTGGATCCACAGGGATTGAGGTGGATGTGCGGATGAGCAAGGATGGGGTGCCCTACATTTATCATGATGGTGATCTGAATACGCGTCTTACGCAGAAGGGCCCTCTGGCAGGCCCGAGTGAAAATTACACCTGGGCCCAGCTTACAACTTTTGTAAGGCTGATTCATGGTGAGATGATCCCAACCCTGGAGGAGGCGCTGAATTTTACCATCGACAGCACCCTGTTGCGGTTTGTCTACCTTGACATGAAGGGGGATGTGGGCACCATGGCTAAAGTCATTCCCATTCAGAAGCTTGCACTGGAACGTGCGCAGAAAAAGGGCAGGGATATCAAGATTGTGGTAGGTATTCCTTCAACCGATGTACTCAATGACCTGATGACCTATCCGAATTACACCTCGATTCCCTCCCTGTGTGAACTCTCAGTTGACGATGTACACGCAGTTAACTCAATGGTGTGGGCTCCGCGATGGACCCTGGGTACCCAGAATGAACTGGTTCAGCAGATGCATAGCGAAGGACGTCTCGCCGTTTGCTGGACGATTGACCAGCCTTCCTGGATAAAGGATTACCTTGAGAATGGTATTTTTGATGGGTTACTGACGAATTTCCCCTATGTTGTTGCTTACTATCACTACATACAATAAACGAATTATGGCAAAAAGGCAGCTATTTATTTTCGTGATTTTCCTGTTTCTATCTTGTACAGGTTTTTCCCAGCATGCCGACAGCGTCAAGGCGAGAAAGAATTATTACTCTCTGACGGCAGGGGTTGGTTGGGCTCATTATATCAACTCTCTTGAGATTGGCAAGGACAATGCCACGATCAACTCAATAGGGATTTCAGTGAAATTTTTCTGGGAACCCGAACACCGCCTCAGCCTTGGTCTGGAATCGGGTTTCTACAGGTTGTACAAGGTAAAACTTAAATCAATCGCCGAAGCGTCGGGCCAGGCAACCATGTCGGCAATCCCTTTGCTGCTTGTGGTCAGGATGCGTATTGTCGACCATTTCTACCTTAGTGTCGGAGGTGGTATGGCACTGATGTTCAATAAAGTGACAGGTATTGATAATAAAGTGACCAGCAATATATTGTCCATGTCAAACTACCAGTGTTCCGGATCCTATTTATATCCCTTGTCGAAGCACTGGCAGGTCGGGGGTGAGTTCAAGGTGCTGAATTTCGGGAAGGCCTCCGACTGGATGTATTCACTGCAGGCCTTGTGTGCAGTGAGATTATAATGGGGGCAGATCGGCAGTAAACAGTATAAAATTTAATTATTTTAACTTAGCCTGAATTATGACGGAAAAGAAAAAAATGCCCCACACGATTATCATTGTACTTACAATCCTGGTTGTTTTTCTCATTCTTACCTGGATTGTGCCTGCGGGGCAATTTGATCGCCGGGTTTTTAACGGGAGAGAGGTGGTAGTGCCGGGTACCTATCATTCTGTCGAACAGAGTCCACAAGGATTAATGAATTTTCTAACGGCCCCGATCAGGGGGATGATCGCAGCCTCCCAGATTATTGCCTTTGTATTGCTGATTGGCGGCGCTTTTGGCATCGTAACCAAAACCGGCGCCATTCACGCCGGACTGGCCAGCATCCTCGAATTTACGCGGAAAAGGCAGTCGTTCAAAAAGTTTATCATTCCGGGTGTCATGATGCTTTTCTCCATTGCCGGAGCCACGTTTGGCATGTGCGAGGAGGTGATGGTCTTTATCCTGATCACCATACCGTTGGCCATGGCCTTGGGCTATGACTCACTTACGGGTATTGCCATTCCATTTATCGGGGCGGCTACCGGATTCGCAGGGGCATTCAGTAACCCTTTTACCATCGGAATAGCCCAGGGGATTTCAGAGATCCCGATCTTCAGCGGATGGGAATACCGGATTGTGGTGTGGCTTGTCCTGATGACTGCTGCCATCATTTTCGTTATGATCTATGCCAGGAAAATTGAAAAAAATCCAAAGCGAAGCCTTGTTTATGACATTGATCGTACCAGGGTAGATTCAATTGACCATTCCTCTGAGGATTTTACCTTCACCCTGAAAAGAAAAGTGGTTTTGCTCATCTTCCTCAGCGCAATCATCATGCTGATTGTAGGTGTCAATATCTGGGATTGGTATATCAATGAGATCGCCGGACTGTTTATTGCCATGGGGCTTCTGACTGCCCTGTTTTTCCGTCTTTCTCCCAACTCAGCCGTTGGCGCATTCCTCGAAGGTGCGCGCGACATGATGACCGCAGCCATGGTTATCGGGCTGACCCGCGGCATGCTGATCATCGCAACCGACGGAAAGATCATCGATACGATTTTAAATGGCATTGCCGGTTCAGCCGGACAATTTCCCAAGGTGATCTCAGTTCAACTCATGTTTTTCTTTCAGGGGTTTATGAACTTTTTTGTTCCCTCTGGGTCCGGACAGGCTGCCCTCACCATGCCATTGATGGCTCCGCTGAGCGACCTGATCGGAATCACCCGTCAAACGGCTGTTTTAGCTTACCAATTGGGGGATGGACTTTTTACCAACATCTTCCCGACGAGCGGCGTAACCATGGGAATCCTGGCTATCGGGAAGATCCCTTACGACAAGTGGCTCCGTTTTATGCTGCCACTCTCCCTGATCTTTATGATTCTCGCCTGCCTTCTGCTTATTCCCCCGGTATTGCTTTTTGTGTATAATTAAAATAAACCTTACGGACAAAAAAGTATATTTAATCTTTATTTTACCATGAACTATCCATTCATTTAAATCATTTCTTATGCGTCACTTTATTAAAACAAAAATTCTGCTACTGGCTGCTGGGCTATTCCTTTCGGGCTGTTTCATGACCGCCTGTAAATCAAAAGAGCAAAAGCAAGGCCCGCCCCCTTCATTCAAAGTGATGGAGCTCAAAGGAACCAAAGTTCCGGTTTACCTTCAGATGGTAGGCCAGGCCATAGGAATTCCCACGGTTGAGATCCGTGCCCGGGTTGCAGGATACCTGCAGAACTGGACCTTCCAGGAAGGATCTGTGGTTCAGAAGGGACAAGTACTTTTTTCCATCGAAAAGGATGAATACCAAAATAATGTGAATTTCGCTGAGGCAGACCTGGAGAATAAAATCGCTGCATGGGAGAAGGCAAAACTGGATGTAGCCCGGCTCAAACCATTGCTTTCAACCAACGCCATCAGCCAGAATGATTATGATAAAGCCGTTACGACGGAACAGCAGGACCGGGCGCTGGTGGCAAGTTCGAAATCCAACCTCGCACAGGCCAAACTGAACCTCTCCTATGCAACGATGGCGTCGCCGATCACAGGTTACATCGGTGCGTGCAATGTACGCCCCGGGAACCTGGTCGGAAAGGGGGAAAGCACCCTGTTATCGACCGTATCAGCAATTGATCCGATGTATGTTGATTTCCAAATGAATGAGAATGATTATCTCAAGATTACACGTTTCTGGGAATTACATAAAGCGGAATTGAAGGACCGGAAGGATATTTTCAAAGTATTTCTCAGTTTGTCGGATAACCTGCCCTATAACCAGGTGGGAAAGATCGACTTCATCGACCGGGCCATCAATCCGCAAACAGGAACCATTGCATTGCGGGCCGTTTTCCCGAATCCTGATGGGCTGATCAAGCCGGGAAACTTTGCCAATGTCAACCTGGTGCTGTTTGAAGAGGAAAATGGCATCGTGGTCCCACAGAGCGCTACGACCCAGATCCAAGGCAAAAACTTTGCATTTGTGGTAGGTCAGGATAACTCAGTAAACAGAACTCCCGTGATGCTTGGCCGCGGAGTTGGGAATAAGTTTATTATTTTCGGAGGATTGAAAGTTGGTGACCGGATCATGCTCGAAGGATTTCAAAAATTTCAGGAGGGGATGAAGATCAGCCCGGTGATGGTGCCGGATACACTGACTGTTCCGTTGACTCCGGTAACCAAGAAATAGCGAAAAAAAAATGTGTCATTCGTCATTCGTCATTCGTCATTCGTAATTTAAATAGATATGCTTCAATCCTTTATAACCCGCCCCATTCTCTCATCGGTTATCGCGATCATGATCGCGATGGTTGGCTTACTGAGCATGCTGATGCTGCCTATTTCGCAGTATCCCGACGTAGTTCCGCCTACAATCCAGGTAACGGCTTATTACCCCGGTGCAAATGCAGAGGACGTTCAGAAGACAGTCGCAATCCCACTCGAAGAGCAGATCAACGGGGTCGACAACATGACCTATATGACCTCCCAGTGCGCGAACGACGGTTCATGTAACATCACCGTCTATTTCGAAGTGGGGACTGACCCTGATATGGCTACGGTAAACGTGCAGAACCGCACACAGCGTGCCATGAACGTACTTCCGGCAGAGGTGGTGCAGGGTGGCGTAATTGTCATGAAAAAATCGCCCAGTATCCTTTTACTGTATGCTCTGGTTTCGAGCGACACGGCATATGATACGAAATTTCTTTCTAATTATCTGAATATCAATGTTGTTAATGTTTTAAAACGCATCAAAGGCGTGGGTGACGTCAACCTGTTCGGGGGTGATGATTACGCGATGCGTATTTGGCTCAATCCTGAGCGGATGGCGGGGTATTCGATATCGGTGCAGGATGTGCAGGCTGCAATCAAGGATCAGAACGTTCAGGCTGCTGCCGGGATGATCGGAAAATCACCTGCAGCCCAGGGTCAGGAGATGTCCTATATGCTCCGGGTACAGGGGCGGCTGGCCGATGAGAAGGAGTTTGGCAACATCATCGTCAAAGCCAACCAGGATGGTTCGGTAGTCAGAATGAACGAAATTGCAAGGATTGAACTTGGATTGAAAACGTATGATGCCAATGGACGGTTTAACGGCAAAACGGCACCTGTGATCGCAGTTTACCAGTCACCCGGATCCAATGCCGTGAGTGTCCGCGCTGAATGCGATGCCACCATGGAATTGCTTGCCAAAGAGTTCCCTTTGGGAATCAACTATGAAAAGGGGCTTGACACGGTTGAATTCGTGACTGCCTCAATTGAAGAGGTACTCAAAACGCTGATGGAGGCTTTTATCCTGGTATTCATCGTGGTGTTTATATTCCTGCAGGACTGGCGTGCTACCCTGATACCGGCGATAACAGTACCGGTTTCGTTGGTGGGCGCCCTGGCCGCATTCAGTTTCCTTGGATTCTCCATCAATATGCTCACGCTATTTGCCTTGGTGCTAGCAATCGGGATCGTCGTCGACGATGCCATTGTGGTTCTGGAGGCTGTGCAGGAGAAGATCGACTCAGAAGGACTTACGCCACTGGAGGCCACCAAGCAAACCATGCACGAAATCACAGGGGCCATCCTCACCATCACCATGGTGCTTTGTGCTGTATTTATCCCCGTCTCGTTTCTGGGAGGTACCACCGGTGTCATGTACAAGCAATTTGCCCTTACGCTCATATCCTCCATCCTGATCTCAGCATTGCTGGCGCTTACCCTCACTCCACCGCTCTGCGTAATGCTGCTGAAGCCAAAAAAGGATAAAAAGGGGTTACTTGGAAAATTTTTCCGTTGGTTCGACCGTGGATTTAACAAAACGACCAATGGTTATATCAAGATTGTTGAGAATTTTACGCATCATCTTTCACGGCCGGTCATGTTCCTTTCTATCGTGTTGGTACTGGTTGTTTTCATAATGAAATTCCTGCCTTCCGGCTTCTTGCCCTCAGAGGATCAGGGATATTTCTTTATCAACATCAATACCCCGAAGGCCTATTCGCTTCAGAAGACCGATGCAGTCGCCCGTCAGGTTGAAACCTTGCTTGCTAAACTTGATGGCGTTGAATCCTATACCATGATCCCGGGTTATTCCATCCTTGATAATTCGGTAAGTACCACCAATGGCATGTGCTTCGTTAAGCTTAAAGACTGGAAGGCGAGGGGGGCCAAGGAACTTCATGTTGAGATGATCATTAAAAAACTTCAGGCGGAGATGAGTAAAATACCCGGAGGTATCTGCATGGCCTTTAATGCCCCGGCAATCTCCGGTCTTGGTAAAACCGGTGGATTGGAACTTCAATTGGAAGACAAGTCAGGCGCCGGTCTGGATAAAATGGCAGGCGTGGTAGCCAACTTTTACCAGGAGCTATCGAAGCGCAAGGAGGTTTCGAGTATCTTTTCCCCATTCAGAAATGACATCCCGCAATACAAGCTCATTGTTGACAAGGAGAAGGCAAAAACCATGGAAGTCCCCGTCAACAGCATTTATCAGACCCTCCAGTCCCTCTTTGGCAGCTATTATGTAAACGATTTCAATAAATTCGGCAAGTCCTACCGGGTGATCATCCAGGCGGATGCACAGTACAGGGCCAATAAGGAGGACATCAACATGGTTTATGTGCGGAGCAATGCAGGGAAGATGGTGCCGCTTGGAACACTTGTACAGATTTTGCCTACCCAGGGCCCGGATGTAGTTAAACGGTTCAACCTATACAGCTCAGCCGACTTCACCATCGGTATCCCGCCAGGATCCTCTACCGGGCAGGGTATTGAGGCGGTGAAAGAGGTTGCGGCGAAGACCCTGCCCTACGGCTTCGGTTATGAATATTCGGGGATGACCCGTGAAGAGATCATTTCGGGAGGGCAGGCACCTTACATTTTCACCCTCTGTTTTGTTTTTGTTTACTTCCTCCTGGCAGCCAAGTATGAAAGCTGGCTGTTGCCAATCCCGGTGTTGCTGGCTATCCCGTTTGGGGTATTTGGCGCTTTCGGATTACAGTGGGCACGCGGGTTGCAGAATAACATCTATGCACAGATCGGTTTGATCATGCTTATCGGACTTGTGGCCAAGAATGCCATCCTGATTGTGGAGTTTGCCAAGCAGAAATACGATGGAGGCCAGCCGCTTTTTGAGGCGGCTGTTGAAGGGGCAAAACTGAGGTTCAGACCGATTCTGATGACCTCCTTTGCCTTTATCCTCGGGGTGGTTCCACTTGTAACGGCGGCGGGTGCAGGTGCCGCAAGCAGGCATGCCCTTGGAACCTCTGTTTTCGGCGGAATGCTCGTGGCAACAATTTGCGGAGTATTGGTCACACCAGCGCTTTATGTAGCGTTCCAGAAAATTGAAAATAGACTGAAGAAGAAAAAATAACGAAAGTCATCAAAAATCGTAAATCGTAAATCAATATGATTCGCAGATATTCCAGAATACCCCTATTACTGATCGTGCTGACTGTGTTTCTCGCCGCAGGATGCAAAGTTGGGCCCAATTACAAGCGGCCCGTGGTAAAAACTGATAGTCTGTTCCGTTTCGCCGACAGCGGTGACACCTTGAGCATTGCAAATATTGAATGGGTGAAATTGTTCAAAGACACCGTGTTAAAACAGATGATCGACATCGGTTTAAAGAACAACTACGACATCCGGATCGCATTTTCGCGGATCGAACAAGCCCGGGCAAATTTCAAGATTGAACGGGGCAAGCAATGGCCGTCACTGTCGGCGCAGGCTCAGGCTGGGTACCAGGAGCCGGGGACACCCGGTAATACCAATTATACAGCCATTGCCGCAGTTAGCTGGGAAGTCGACCTCTGGGGAAAGCTGAGGCGTTCGAAGGAGGCGGCACGGGCAAACCTCTTTGGGCAGGTGGCTTATCAGCAGGCCGTAAGAATAGCCTTGATTAATAATATAGTAGGCAGCTATTTCAACTTGCTGGAGTATGACAACCAGCTTAGGATTGTACAGGAGAATATTATAATCCGTCAGCAATCGCTCAATCTGGTAAAAGCCAAGCTGATTGCAGGAACTGCTTCAGGGCTGGTAGTTGCCCAGGCAGAAGCAGAACTTGCCCTGGCTCAAACGGAGGTACCCAAGCTCCAGATGCAGGTCGGTCAGGAGGAAAATTTTCTTAGCACACTGCTTGGCGAGTCGCCCCATGCCATTCAGCGTGGTAGAGCGATGCTCGACCAGATCATCTATCCGGAGATCAAGACCCCGGGTATCGCCTCTGACCTGATTATCCGCAGGCCCGACATCATCATGGCTGAACAAACCCTGGTTGCTGCCAATGCAAACATCGGTGTTGCCCGTGCCATGATGCTCCCTTCACTCAGTATTTCAGGGGGAATCGGAGCGGTATTTAACCCCACGGCCTTGGCTTACAATGCGCTGGCCGGCCTGGTGGCGCCGATATTCGCCGGCGGACAGCTGAGGGCAGGGGTGAAGAAGGCCCAGGCATATAATCAGGAGATTCTTTATACCTATCTTCAAACCATCAATAAATCGCTTAAGGAGGTGTCTGACGCTTTACTTGCGGTACAGAAACAAAGAGAGATCGTGGTAAGCCAGCAAACAACGGTCAATGCAGCTCAAACTGCCTTCGATCTTTCAAACCAGCTGTACAATGCAGGTTATGCCAGCTACCTGGATGTGATCCAGGCGCAGTCGATGCTTTTTTCTTCACAAATCAACCTCTCTTTGGCACAGAGTAATGAGCTTGTCTACATCGTAACACTCTATACTGCGTTGGGTGGAGGATGGAAATGAAAATAAAACTCACCCTGTCGCTTCTGTTTTTTCTGATCATCAGTTCTCCACTGTATGCCCAGGAGGTCAATGACAGTGCAACGGAGGTGCTCAAAACGAAAATACTCGGGAAATTGAAAAATTTCACCTTTGGCCTGTATATCGACGCGTATTACAACATGACCCTCAATTCGTGGACAGATACATCGAACATTGTTCCCTTTTCTGCAAACTGCCCGATACAGGATCAGATCAGGCTCAATGTTGCTGCACTGGAATTTTACTACAACGCAGAGAAGGTGCGTGCGAAATTGGCCATCCAGTATGGCGATGCTCCCAACCTTCTGGCTGCGCCGGATATGCAATTTATTAAGACCCTCAGGCAGGCAAACTTTGGCTTTCGCATTATAAAAGACCTGTGGGTTGATTTCGGATATATTTTTAACCCAGTTGGAGTCGAATCTTCCTGGGCAGTATTGAACCAGATCAGTTTTGTAACGGTCGGAGGCTACTTTGAGCCGGGAAGTGTGCTGGGGGTCAAGCTTTCTTATAAATTCAATGAACAATTCAGCGGCGGCATCATGGTTGGAAATCCGTTCTCCCTGGCCTATGCACAGAATATACATATGGCCGGGCTGATTTTTTTGAAATACCAGCCATTGCAAAACCTGGCCGTCTCTTACAATAATTTCTTTGGGAACCAGGCCCTTTATGATGCCGAAATAGATAACAATATTCTGTATAACAATTTTATCGTTACATGGTCACCCATCAAGTCCATTGACCTTACAGGACAGCTTGATATTGCCAGTCAAACCAATTCACATATGAAGCCCGATTCCAATAAAACTGCGACCATGTTTTCCGGTTTTTTGCAGGCCAGGTATTCATTTGCGAAGTTTTTCAGCATCACTGCGCGATATGAAATGATGAATGATCCGAATGGGTTCCTGACTGGTGTTAATCCCTACATACTTCGTGGCGATAAGACCAACGGAGTTGCATTGAGTTTAGAATATAAGCCTGTTTCCTTCGGATACATCAGGGTTGCATACCGTTATCTGCGTGGTTTGCCGGGCAGTAAACTTTTCGCCAGCGAAACCCTTGATGATATGCACGCCCTCATCATATCAACCGGCGTGAGATTCTAAGTAAAGTGCCAAGTACGAAACAGGCAGCTGTCACGTGAGGAAATCTCTCAAAACGTCTCATTCAGGTTAAAGTAAATCCCGAATGTGCCATTTTTTCCAATTCCCACATCGATGCTAAGGTTGGATAATGTTTTCCTGTTGAACATCACCCTTAAACCCATGCCTGCAGCCGGGTCAATATATTGAAAGAGGCTCCGGGTGTTATCATCTGAACTGGCCGTTGTGGCATTGACAAACAATACCCCCGCTAAAATTCCGGTATAACGACTTATTGGAAACCGGTATTCCGTTTCACCATACATAAAATTCACGCCCCTGATGCTGCCCTGGATATATCCCCGTCCGGTACGGTTGTACATGTCCCAGCCGATGGCAGGTAAACCCAGGTAGGGAACGGCTCCCTTCTCGGTAAACTGACCAATATACCAGAATCCGAGCAGGTGGTCCCTGCGCTTTTTTGAAAGCGGGAGATAGGTTCTGAATTCGGTATTCACCATCCAGCTGTTCTTCGAACTTCCAAGGAGGGTGAAATTCTGTCTGCATGCGATGTTTACAAAATAACCCGCTGTCGGGCGGATGGAATTGTCCCTGCTGTCAATCAATAATTCCAGGCTGATTCCCGAAATGGTCTGATTTTTAATGTCAAATCCGTTGTCAGTAGAATATTTATAATGGCTGGTTAATTGCTTCGGAACGGTATCCAGGTTCAGCTTGTGATCTGAAATCTTTGAAAAATTATCAAGGTAATAACCAAAACCAAGATAAAAGTGCCTCCTGATCCTGACATACAGGGCTTCATAAAATCTCAGATAATCATAGTTGATGGGCTGTGTTTCACCGGAAAAGGCATCGGCCTGGCCTCCCTCACCAAAAATAATTCCCCCGCTGCTTGCATGATCTATGCCGGATCCCAATCCATAGGTAGGCTGGGAAAATATCATGTATCTCCAGTCGCCACGCAGGATGAAACGGGATTTACTTGTGATTATATTGGTACGGAGGTTAAGAATTTTCTGTGATTTGGAGGTGAAATTGAGGACGAAGGATGCAGAGGATATCGGGGTCGTTTTGGGATCACCAAGATGCATTCCGATTGAAGATCCGACACCGACCAGCATGCCATACGCAGGATTATAGCCAATAAACGGCGTGATGGCGAAGTAGGGCTTGTATAGTGCTACCGGAAGTGCACTGATGCTGTCGCGTCGCGATTCAAACTTTTTCCGCGTAAAAATACTCCAGACATCATCTTGTTTGAGCGATTTATCAGGCGCCTGGGAATAGATGGCTACCGGATGCAACATTGCAGCCAGCAAGATCAAAACAACGACGTTTTTGGGAAAAATCACGTGCAAAGCTACGAATTCCTTAGAAATCGGCCAATTTTGCGATGGCTATACCTCACCATAACCCTTTTTCCTGGCGATACCCATTTGATCCACAATTTCAAATCCTGATACGTGACCGGTGTATCCTGTTGAAGTTTTAGTGGATATAAAATTATGCGCAGGATCATGAAATTTAATTATTTGGAATTATAATCCTAATAATCGTCGAATTATTTGGATTTACAGTCTTGAATGTTTACTTTTGCTGTAACAAGAAATCATTCACAAATGAAGATCCGACGAATTTATAATGATTTAGATAAGTTCCTGCTTCCAAACAGGGCGCTGATCATTTTTGGTCCGCGACAAGTTGGAAAAACGACGTTAATGGAAGATTATCTCTCGGTAACTACGCTGAAAAGTAAAAAAGTGACCGGTGATGATATTATGATCCACCAGGTACTTGGTTCTCAAAGTCTGACTGAAATAAAATCATTTTGTGAGGGGTATGATCTGGTCGTCATTGATGAAGCACAAAAAATACCAAACATTGGAATTGCGATCAAATTGATGGTTGATCAAATACCGGGGATCAGGGTATTGGCAACAGGATCATCTTCCTTTGAATTGGCCGGACAGGTTGGTGAACCCTTAACAGGCAGAAAAACAGAACTTTTTCTGTATCCTGTTTCCCAAATGGAACTTTTGAATCATTTCAACCGTTATGAATTAAAGCAAAATTTATCTGATTACCTGATCTATGGATGTTACCCACGCGTGGTTACTGCTGAAAGCAAATCCGAAAAACTCCGGATTCTTTTAGAAATTACGGGATCCTATCTATTCAGGGATATTTTGTCTTTTGAACGGATAAAAAGCCCCCAGTTATTGTTGGATATGCTTCGTTTGCTTGCATTTCAGGTCGGTAGTGAAGTATCGGTGAATGAGTTGTCAAATAAATTAGGTATTGACAACAAAACCGTAAAGAAATATCTTGAACTGCTGGAAAAATCATTCATTCTATTTAAACTCAGGGGATACAGCGGGAACTTGCGTAAAGAAATCACCAGGAAGTCTAAATACTACTTCTTCGATAATGGCATCAGGAATGCCATTATTGCTAATTTTAATTCAATTGATCTGAGAAACGACGTTGGCCCATTGTGGGAAAATTTTCTTGTTGCAGAAAGGTTGAAAAAGCAAGCCTATCAATCAATATATGCAAATAATTTTTTTTGGAGATCATGGTCAGGACACGAGGTCGATTTTGTTGAAGAAAGGGATGGAAAACTATTCGGATATGAATTTAAATGGACAAAAGATAGGGTGTTAAAACCGAAACTATGGTTGGAAACATATCCTCAGGCAACCTTTGATGTGGTCAGCAGAGAGAATTTTCTGGATTTTATCGTTTAATACCAACTTCAGGTTGAGGGTCTATCCGATTAAAACAGGTTCTTAAATTATACAAACTGTAAAATGAAAATGACCGGGTTAACTGTCATAAATTTAATTAATTAGAATAGTTTTACGATAATTTTCGGTCTTTTTATGTTTTGATGACCTTTAATGCCGGCTTACTCTCCCTGGTAAAGACCATCTAACCTGTAGCTAACCTGTAGCTAAGTTGCAGCTATGGGGAATCCTCCTTACGCCTCCCCAGGGTGGATCATATATTCTTTTTCTGTATAATTATACGGAAGACCATAAGCCCTTGCTTTGATGGTATGCACCAAACTCAAGATCGGCTTCCCGTTTCGGTGCTTGATCACGATGTGGTCGTTAAATCGCCCGTGAAACCCTTCGAATATTGTTCCCGGCTCTCCGCGTGCCATAACTTCCAGGGATTGATACCCAAATATAGGCAACAATTATTAAAATCCGATTCATGTTATCGAAAAAAAAGAGACTGTCCGGGTTAAGAGACAATCTCCTTTTGTTACGCGTTACATGTCACGTTTTTTCCGTCACGCGTGACGCGTCACGACTTAATTTTTGTAAAGAAATGGAACATTCTGCAATATCTTCATCCGGATGGTGGTCAGAATATAGTTCTCAATCTGGTAAAACTGGGTTGCAACAATGCCATCGGAAATCAGTTTCACCTTTCCATAATAGAGGTTGAGGAGTGCATCGGTTTTCTTCTGCAGTTCGATCACCTTTTTTGTCCAGGCATCAGCCTGCTCGCCCGTCATGGTTAAATACTCGTCGGCATACTGACCTAACAATGCTATGCGTTGTTTGCCCAGTTCCTTGCGCTGAGTTTCATATTCGTCATACAATTTCCAGAAAGCATCTTTCTGGGTATCCGAAGGTTTGACAAAATTGGCCACCACCTGTTTTTTTTCCATGCCAAAAGCAGCCTGCAGAAGGTCTACCTCCTCCTTGTTTGATTGAGCCCAGGCAAACGAAGCCAGGAACAATACAGCGATAAGTAAAATTGATTTTTTCATATTCTTCTTTGTTGTTAAATGGTTAACGGATAATTGAAATAGTTCGGGTCAAAAGAAAGGCGATTTAATTTCAATTTTTTTTATTTATCGGCCTTGACGTCAACAACCTCATACACATTTTTGCCATCCTGTACAATGGGCTGGTAATAGGTTTCACCGACCTGCACATAGGTCACCTCGCCGACTTTAACCTCTTTCCCGCCTTCGGGCAGGTTTTCAACAACGGCGCCGGCAGTGGGTGGTACCACAGTATATCCCTCCGGCTTTTTCTCATAATAGGTTCCCCCATAATAGTAGTTGTTGGTGGTTTCATTGATTACGACAGTTTGTGAGCCGGGAGGCAAGGTGGTGATGGTTGCTCCGACCGGCGCCGGAACCACCGTGTAACCGTTGCTGCTTGCTACATAATAGACTCCCTGGTCGTAATGGTACTGTTGGTTCGCAACGGTCACGATCATGGCTGTGACCGCCATGGTGGTAATGAAAAATCCAACGGGATGCCAAACCGGCCCATAATGATAGGGTGTATAGGGGTGGTAATGGTAGGGATGGTAAGCGTAATAGCTGTGTCCTCCATAAGCATAAGGCGGCCGTGGATAGGGTCTAGGATTTGCAACAACGACAGTGCTTTTATTAACGTTGACATTCACATTCTTGCTGTTGTTGACATTCACATTTTTATTGTTGTTGACATTCACATTTTTGTTGTCGTTGACATTCACATTCTTATTGTCATTGGCATTCACATTCGTCCTGCCTGATTTGGCAGCCGGCTTTGAGACTGCAGAACGATCTTTGCCTCTGGCTGGTCGTTCCCCTTTACGCTGGGCGGAGAGAGATGCCGGTAAAAGGAATATTGCCAGACAAAGAAACAATCCTGTAATCAGGTAACTATGTTTGAATTTTGGGTTCATGGTTTAATGATTTAATGGTTGAATGATGCCGTTAAATTACAAAAATTTTTGATCATTCCAACCTGTCAAAATTCATTGGTATAATAATAAATAATGATTATATTTGCAACAAGAAAAACTATATCTATGAAAACAAAACTTATGCTGTTATTTCTGGGTGCGGGACTGATTTTGGCCTCCTGTACCAAGTATCCACCGTCATCAGACCGGTTGCTTGAAGATCTGGCCATTTATACCAAATATGATGTTTCGGTCGATTTTACAAAATTCAAGACCTATTTCATGAGCGATTCCATCGTATATGTCTCCGATAAGGACAGCGGATGGTATTACAATGCCCAGGTGAAATCACTGACGGGACGGATTGTTCAGAATATGAACAGCATGGGATATACGAGAACCTGGAATTCAAAAACAACAGACCTGTATATCGGCGTTTCTTTCATTAAAAATGTCAACGTCACGGTGTACTATCCTGGCTGGTACTGGGGTTATCCGGGTTATTATCCTCCCGATTACTGGGGCGGAGGCGGTTACTACTACCCCTATTATCCTGCTTATGTCACCTCCTATTCCACCGGTACGATCCTGATGGATATGATGGATGTTCAGCATCCGACTCCTGATAAGCGAATCCCTGTCCGCTGGAATGCATATGTTCGCGGACTGCTCACTGGAGATCATACCATTGAACAAATAGAACTAAGTATTGACCAGGCTTTTGACCAGACTTTGGGTTTCCCGGGGAATCATTAATCTTTAAAGAAAATCGATATGAAAAAGATATTACTTGCTATTCTTGCACTTGTGTTCACTGCAAGCATCGCTCAGGGTCAGAATGAACCTGTTTCACTGGGATACACCCCCTCGTCCTACTATACATTTTCATGGAATACCACCTTCACCATGGGCGATTTCAATAAGTGGGTTGGCAATGGCAGTCCTGCCGGCTTCGACCTTGGCGGTCGGTACTTCATAAAGGGCGGATTGGCTGCCGGATTCAACATCAGCTGGCAACGGGTAAGCCAAAGCTACGGATATGAAACCTACTTTGGTGAAAATGGAAGCGCGATTACATCAACCAATTATCGTTTTACATGGATGGTTCCTTTTCAGGGCGTAATTGCTTACCATTTCATGGCGGATAAAATGATTTCACCATATATAAGCCTTGGTATTGGCGGAGATTATATGGAACATCACCTGCTGGTACAGGAATATGATATCTATAAAACCCGTTGGGATTTCTCCCTGACCCCCGAGGTAGGGGCCATGATTAAATTTGGCACATTCTCCAGCTGGGGTGCCCTGGTTGCCTTCAACTACAAGTGGACGACCAATAAAATTGAATTTGCCAACAACTTCGCGTCCAAAAACCTTCAGATGCTGAACCTGAAAGTGGGGGTGGTACTGATTGTTCGCTAATTTGCTCATTTCATCCCGTTAAAAACCCCGCGGCCAACTACCCGGGGTTTGTACTTTTGATCAGCTAAATTATGAACCATGTTTAAGACAAACGAATATTTTGACGGCAAGGTGAAATCCATTGCCTTTACTACGAGTGACGGGCCGGCAACGATGGGTGTTATGGCGCCGGGCGAATATGAATTCGGCACCGCTACGGTTGAACATATGACTGTAATCTCAGGGACCATGGTTGTTCAGCTACCGGATGAACAGGCATGGAAAGAGTATGCGCCGTTTGATAAATTTATTGTCCCTAAGGATAAAAAATTCAGACTTCGCATTGCAGCAGATGCTGCCTACTTGTGTCTTTATGTTTAAATAACCTCTAATAAATTATGTTATGAAAAAGTTGATCCTGTTCACAATTGCGATCATCCTCGCCTGCAGCATCTCTGCTTCAGCCCAGGAAAAGGGAGTGCAGCAAAAAAACAACCAATCAGATCTTTACAATGATTTTTTTGCCTCTTACGGGGTTGGTTCCATCTTCTATTTCGTGAACCAATACAGTGATTATAGCTATACTACAACAGGATCCTTCCTGCTGGGTTATTCAAGGTCGATCAACAAAGTGATTTCGGTGGGCTTTCAGGTCAGCTATGGGAAGGTGGAGAAAACATCGATAGCAGGCAATTCCGGCTCAGTGAATAAGTACGGCGACAATTACTGGCAGGGCATGGCCGGCGTTAAGTTCAGGTATCTGAACAAGCCCATGTTCTGCATGTATTCAGGCGTAGCCATCGGGGTTACGATGGATTATTGGTCAGAAACCAGCGTTTCATATACAAAAACCGGTCAGAAGTTGCTCCCCGCAGCCCAACTGACCCTGCTTGGCTTCCGCGTTGGCCGTGCGCTCGGCTTTTTCGGTGAATTTGGGATCGGCACCAACTCCATCATCAATGCCGGTATCAGCTACAAATTCGGCGAATAAATTTTAGCGCCTGTTTCAGGTGAAAAATGTGATGCAAATCGTGATGAACGATTAATAAACCTTGCCCAGGCGGAAAATAATTCCTCCGGTGAAACCGAATTGAACAAGGGTTGAGTAAACAGAAACTCCGCCACCCGATCCGCCAGAACCGGCAAACATATAAAATCCTGATCCCTGGATGGGAGCAAGGGCCTGGGCCTGGAGGCGAATTCCAACCCGTTTGCTGAAATAGATCTTGGCGCCGCCTGTGATCCCCATTGAAAAGAACCATGCAGACTGGTAGTCAGCCTTGGGATAAACCAAACATGACCCCAGGCTAAATCCAACAAAGGGAGATACCACCTGATTTATCCTGAAATTCTTGGTGAATCCTATATGCATGTAATTGATGCTTACCGGTACAACATCATAATTATAACTGTAGTTCCAATTATAGATGTTTACGTCGGCTTTGGTATCGATGCGGTTGTATATCAGGTCGACGTCGATCACACGGCTGACCCCGATGCTGACCATCCCTCCGTATTGTCCATTGCCCCTGAAGTAGACGCTTCCCCCGTCAGCATTGAGTGTTCCCGGAAATACATATCCGCCGAATGGCGTAATCTCAACAGTCTGCGATTTAAGAATAAATGGAAGACAGATGATTGCTGCAAGTAAAATGATATATTTCTTCATGTGATTTAAGATTTGAAACAAAAGTAAAATAATTGGTTGAACTAACAAAGGAAACCACGGCAGGTTTAAGTTTCAGAACGAATTCATTGAATTGTATGGACCTTGATAAAGTTTGTTCCTCCTGCCTCATGTGCCGGTATTCCCCCCAATAACAGGATCTTGTCTCCTGGTTTGGCCAGGTTCCTTTTCAGGAGGTTTTGCTCGGCCATGGTGACCATATCTTCGAATGTGCTGGGGTGATCATCAATCAGGATGGGCCTGATTCCCCATAGTAAATTCAATCCATGGTATACTGTGAGGTGGGTTGTAAAGGCGAAAATCGGGGCATTCGGGCGCTCGGTGGCAATGAACTGTGCACTTCGGCCACTGGTTGTCAACACGACGATGCAGGCGGGGTTGACCACGTCCTCCATCTGGTTTGCTGCGCGGCAGAGGGCAATGATGTCTGAATTGCCAGCAGGCGGGTAGGTCTTGAACTGGATCCTTGATTCAACATCGATGGCAATTTTGACCATCATTTCGACCGCCTTTACCGGGTAATCGCCCATGGCTGTTTCACCGGAGAGCATGATGGCATCGGTACCATCGATGATGGCATTGGCTACGTCGCTGGCTTCGGCTCTTGTCGGGCGTGGTTCGTGTATCATGCTTTCGAGCATCTGCGTGGCTGTGATCACGGTTTTTCCGCTGCGGTTGCACAACTCGATAATCCTCTTTTGAAGCATCGGAACTTTATCGGGACTCATTTCAACCCCGAGATCCCCGCGGGCAACCATGATTCCCTGAACAACCTTTACAATCTCTTCGAGGTGGTCGATGGCCTGAGGTTTCTCAATCTTGGCAATGATCGGCTTGATAAATCCTTTTTCGGTTATCATATTCCGCAAGGTGATCACATCTTCTGCTGACCTGACAAAACTCAATGAAACCCAGTCGATGTCCTGCAAAAGCCCAAATTCAAGGTCGCGGATGTCTTTTTCGGTCAGCGACGGAAGCCTCAGGTTCAGGTTGGGGAAATTTACCCCCTTGTGATCGGTCAGGCAACCGCCTTCAACAACGCGGCACAATACCTCGTTTCCACTGATTCCGGTGACTTCGAGTTCAAAAAGTCCGTCGGCGAGCAGGACCTGCATCCCGGGTTTGGCCTCCTCTGCCACAAAGGGATAATCGATGGGGATGGTAGAAGTTTTGAAAACATATTCAGATTCAGGTACCAGGGTAATGATCTCCCCCCGGGTGATGTCAATTTTTCCGCCGGGAAGTTGTCCTACCCTGATTTTTGGCCCCTGAAGGTCCTGCAAAATGGTAATGGGTTTATTGAGTTCATCTGAGATTCTCCGGAGTGATTTGATCACCTGTGCATGATCCTCATATTTCCCGTGGGAAAAATTCAGCCTGGCTACATCCATGCCAGCTTCGATAAGCTGCTTGATCATTTCGGGTGAACTGCTTGCCGGCCCGATGGTGGCAACAATTTTCGTACGTCGTAAGGGATTCTGCATCGTTTGATAATTAGAGTTCAATAGTGTCGCCATATTGGGGCATAATAGGAACAAGTCCGTATTGATAACGGATGATGGTTGCCAGGGGGACCCTCGATTTTTCTTCACCATGTGTCAGGACAACCTTGGGCCGCGCCGGGGCCAGCGCATTGAACCATTTAAGCAGGTCGGACTGGCCTGCATGGGCGCTGAACCCGCCGAGTTTATGTATCTGTGCCCTGACGGCAATACGCTCGCCAAAAATATTCACTGACTTATCGCCATCAACGAGCTTTCTACCCAGGGTTCCCTCTGCCTGGTATCCCACGATCAGAACCGAGGTTTCGGTCCTCCACAAATTATGGCGCAAATGGTGCTTGATGCGGCCGGCATTGCACATGCCTGAGCCGGCGATAATCATGCACGGGCCCTCCACATCATTGAGATGCCTTGATTCTTCAGCGGTGGAAGTCGGCCGGATATATCCTTTATCAAGGTCCATGGCGCCGCTGCTGATGAACTCCTTCATCTCCTCATCAAACAATTCGGGATGGTTCATGTAAATACGCGTTGCCTCAATGGCCATCGGACTGTCAATATAGATCGGAAAACGGGGCAATCCCCCTTTTCTAAAGGCCTGCTCAATATAATAGAGCATATCCTGGGTACGTCCGATGGCAAAGGATGGGACAAGGATCTTTCCTTTTGAATGCAACGCGTTCCTGATGATTCCGATGGCTTCATCAATGGTTTCCTGCAAGGGCTTATGGTCCCGGTCTCCATAGGTCGATTCCAGGATGACCATATCGGCTTCCCTGAAGGGTTCGGAATCCCGGACAATGGGCATTCCGAGCGCGCCAAGATCCCCCGAAAAAACAACAGATTTCTTGTGGTTGTTCTCCTCTGCGATCAGCTTCAGGCTGCCAGATCCGAGGATATGGCCGGCTTCATCCACCACGATCTGCATTCCGTGAGCAATGTCAAACGGTACATGGTAGGGGATCGGTCTCATCTGCCGGATGGCTCCTTCAACATCGGCCTCATCGAAGTTCATCTCAACCTTGCTTTTTCCTTTTCTCACCCGCATGCGATTCGTTTTTTCAAGGTCACTGGTTTGAACCTTCAGTGAATCACGTAAAACGAGCGCAGAGAGATCAAGGGTGGCGGGAGTTCCGAATATCGGACCACGATAACCCTCCCTGACTGCCTGAGGCAGCCTGCCGCAATGATCCAGGTGGGCATGGGTCAATACAATGGCATCCAGGGTGTAATAATTGACAGGAGGCGCCTTTTTATTCCGCTCTTCCGCATCTTTTCCACCCTGGAACATGCCGCAGTCGATCAGGATTCGTGCGGTGGATGATTCACAATAATAGGCAGTCCCGGTTACCCCGCCTGCAGCGCCAAAGAATGAAATGTTCATCATTTTTTGTGTTTGTGCTCTTTTTTACCTTTATGGTCCTTCTTCTCTTTTTTTTCGTGCTTAACCTTATGCTTTTTTTTCTCCTTTTTTTCTTTTTTTTCAGGCTTTCCGGTTAATGGCATCTCCGCTGATTCAACCTCCGGCTTAGCCTCCATCAGTGGTTCAACCCTCTTTTTGCTTGGAAAAAACGAGAATGTGACCAGTGTATACTCCTTTTCCAACTGACCGATATCATTCTGTGTAATTAACTCAAATTTTCCTTCAATTTCCAAATAGAACGCGCCCTGCTCTCCATCATAAAAAATCACAATTGTTTTTTTCTTATTGAGCATGGTAAGCAGATTTTGAAGATCTTTAAGATCGCCGAGAATATGAACTTCAGGGAGAATCTGTTTCATTTTTTTAGATGCTTTCATAGCTTTTTGGTTAAATTAGTGGGCAACAATGTGTAAAAATAAGCAGTAATTTTACAATGACAATACAATCTCAATATTAAATATCCATTAAATTATTGAAAAACAGTTGTTTTTAGTGGATCTGTCTTAAATTTGTCTTTTAAGAAAATTAGAGATCATAACATGAAAAAAGGAACGAAGAAAGCCAGCGCTGCCAAAAAGGCAAAGGGAAATCCCGCCGGCATTGCCGGTCTGGCATTTAAGCATGGTTTTTATCTTGAAACCTCCTGGATTCTTTCACTTATTTTTGAGAAAAAAGCTAAGAATCTGCTTAAGCAGATTGAAAGGGCCGCCCATGTTAAGGGTTATACGTTTGAACAAAGCATTAAAAGGATAAAATACCATCACCTGGGTGGCCGGATTACCGAACTTGAAATGAATCTTGACCTCGGATTGATCGATGCCATGCGAAACTGGAAAAACACCCGGAATACGATGCTAAAAGACATGATCACCATGCATGTTTCGCACCAAAGAATGGAACGTCTGGCTTCAGAAGGGATTACAATGTATAAAAAATGGAACAAATCGCTGAAAAGTGTAAAACGGGAGATGAAACATTCAGCTAAACAAACAAACCAAAAAGCATACAGCGAGTTGGATGAAGAGAAAAAATGATTACAGGATCGGCGAATTCCTTTTTCGGTTTTATAGGAAAAGGAGCGCATCATTTCTGGCAAATATTTATAAGTCAGGTATCACCGGCGCCCCAAAGGATATTCATCGGGCCAGGCTCGATGTAAAGAAAATCCTGGCCATTGTCGACCTGCTTCGGATTGTCCGTTCAAAGGCTGAAAAGGATCCCGGATATGATAAAATTTTCAAGAGGTTGTATCGGGCATCAGGCAAGATCAGGGAGATCCAGGTAAATCAGCTCCTGCTGACCAGATCGGAATTTTTGGCGTATGATCTGACCCTGTTTAAGCAAGACCTTTTGAAGATGGAACGTGAGAGGACGCGCGAATTTCTCGATGTGATCCGAAAATTTGATGAGCATAAACTTGCCCGGATTGAGAAGCGGATAAACAAGGAGGTTGAGGAAATCACACCTGTGACATTGCAAAAAAAGACCAACAGGTATATCCGATCTAAAATTGCCCTGAGTTTGAATTTGCTTGAAAAGGGTGATAATGAAAAAAATATCCATGAGGCGAGGCAGCATGTCAAAGAGTTATCAACCGTGCTTTCCCTCGTATTTTCAATTAAACCCACAGACAAACTTGAACTGGTCATCGACGGCTTAAACCGGTCTGAAATGGTGATCGGGGATTGGCATGATAAAGTGGTACTGGCCGAAGCGTTTGAACGCTTCCTTAAACAACACCGGGACGCTGATGAGAATCAGATGACCCAGATCAGGGAATGTCACCAGGCCTTGTGTGAAGCCAACACAGGGCAGATTGAAAGCATCGTTCATGATGTACGGCGGGCTATTTTGTCAGAACCTCATTTGTAAAAATTCCTTCAGGTTCGAATGAATGATCCCCTGATTTGTATTCCCCTTGAAATCATCCATCGTGACAACAAATTTAGGATAATTATCCTTGATCAGCAAGAGGTTCCCGAATTCACGCTCAATCGTTTGGTCATCTGTTAACAGGTAGGCGCATTGGATGTATATTTTTTCTCCCTGCCGCTCACAAATAAAATCGATCTCTTTATCGCCGGTTTTTCCGACACATACATTGAACCCCATCCTGATCATGTGCTGAAATACACTGTTTTCAATCAGTTTATGGATGTCCTGGGGCTTATATCCAATGAGGACATTCCGCAAACCAAGGTCTTCGAAATAATATTTTTCACTGGTTGCAAAAATTTTCTTTCCCTGCAGGTCGCTGCGCGGGACTCTTGTGATATAGTACGCCGATGCCAGGTACGACAGGTAGTTGGCAATAATGACCGGAGAAATTGCCATTTGCTGTGATTTCAGGTAATCGCTGATACGTTTTGTTGAAATGAGGCTGCCGGTTGAATCGGCCAGAAACCTGATCAGGTTTTCGAGGAAATTGACATGCCTGATATTATACCGGGCTACCACATCTTTAAGGAGTACAGTGGCATTGATCGATTTCAGGTAATCAAAAACCACCTGATCAGTCAACGGAAAAACCATCAGGTTGGGCAACCCGCCATATTTGAGATATTTACTCAGGTTTTCGGCGTTATCTTCAAACTTGTGAAAAATTAAAAACTCTGAAAAACTAAGTCCATGAATCCTGATTTCGATATACCGGCCACTTAAAACAGTGGCCAGATCGCCGGAAAGCATGGAAGAATTACTCCCTGTGCACCAGATATCCATCTCCCCTGTGACAAGTAAACTCCGGAGCGCTTTTTCAAATTGTTCAATTTCCTGAACTTCATCAATAAACAGGAAATTCATCTCCGCTGGGCGGCGGTTTTTCTCTACATGGTCAAGAAGATCCTTGTCATTTCTGATAAAATCAAACGCATGAATATCTTTGTCGATATAAATTATGTGAGCACCAGGGTGCATTGCTTCAACCAGGTCCATGATCTGAAAAAGCATAAAACTCTTTCCGGTTCTTCGCTGGCCGGTAAATATTTTGATCAGGTTCTTGGCGAGAAAAGGCCGGGCACGGTCAATGTAAAGTGGCCGTTTGATGTGCGGTTTGATATCTGGGTTCATAAATGTTAAATATACTTCAAATATACAATAAAAATATGAATAATATTAAGTATACTTAGTAATTAAATTTAGGGTTCACTTACATCTTTTCAACTTCAAAACATTAAAAAGAGGGGGCGTAAATGTTATGAACAGGCTGTTTTCGGATGTAAACGGTTGTAAAAGAAAAACCGCCTGGAGCGGCGGTCTTCATTGATTTTCATCGATATTTTTAAAATTTGCTGTGGGATTTGAGGGATTCGAACCCACGACCCCCGCCCTGTCAAGGCGATGCTCTAAACCAACTGAGCTAAAATCCCGTCGAAGCCGCAAATATAATAATTTTTTTGTCACGCGTCACGCATTACGTTTGTTCGTCACCCGTTTCGGTAGATCCCTAAAATCTCCCCGTAATATATCATATGATAATCATTCATCGGGTAGTGCCTTTTAATGATGGCTGCATCCAGCGTGACGGGATCAAGGAAATGCTTATGCACAATCCGGCACTCCAGATGAATGGTTGATTCTGCAATAAATGAAGCATCTGCTTTGATGCACTTTTCAACGGTAAGGTTGCAGTGCTCCATTTTATTCATGTCGCGCCCTGATTTGGTTCCGCAAATACTTAACTGCTTGCGGTACTGATCAGGCAACACACACACCGAAAAATCCTTTACAGATTCCATTAGGCTGAATGTGTGCCGCACCGGCCGCACCATCACGGTTATCATTGGTTTATTCCAGATGTGTCCGATGGTGCCCCATCCAATGGTCATCGGGTTTGGAGGATCTCCTGCAACCAGCAATATTCCGTCTCCAGCCAGTTTGTCGAGTGTTTCATGAAATACATCGAATAATTCCACCTCTGTTCGCATAATTACCTATTTTTGACTTCCAAAAGTAATCCTATTCACCAATTCCTCATCATTTATGAATCATCGCATGATCAAATTTGTATTCACTTGTCTGCTTATTGCCATCCAGATGATGGCGATGGCTCAGGCTGAAAAGAAAACCATCACACTTGAAGATATCTATAAGAACCGGAAATTTTCGTCGAAAGGGGCTGGAGGTTTCCAGTCAATGAACGACGGAGATCATTATTGCCAGCTGAAAAAGGACAGCCTCAATGTGTTTGAATATGCCACCGGAAAATTATCCGGAACCCTTGTGACCTCCAAAAAATTGGTGCCAGCAGGTGATACAGTGGCCATTCCGATGGGCAGTTTTGAATTCAGCGATGATGAGACTAAAATATTGTTTGCCACAGAGGATGAGCCGATTTACCGGAGGTCGTCGAAAGCCAATTATTATGTGTACGATCTGAAGACTGAAAAGTTGTATCCACTCTCAAAAAACGGGAAGCAACGCCTCGCCACTTTTTCTCCGGATGGAACCAGGATTGCCTTTGTCCGCGATAATAATATTTTTATCAGGGATCTCTCTCTCGGTTTGTTCGATGCCGGAGGAAAGCAAAGTGATGGAGAAGATGGCATTGAATACCAGGTGACCACTGACGGCAAAATCAACGAAATTATCAATGGGGCCACAGATTGGGTTTATGAAGAGGAATTTGAGTTTTCAAAGGCCTTTTGCTGGTCACCCGATGGCGCCAGGATTGCATTTTACCGCTTCGATGAACGAAAAGTCAAGGAGTATCAGCTCACCTATTACGGAGATCTCTATCCGGAGCAATACAAGTATAAATATCCCAAAGCAGGAGAAGATAATTCCATCATCAACCTCTATTTATATGACCTGAAATCGAAAAAGACCATCCCGATAGATATTGGCAGCGAGACGGATATCTATATTCCCCGGATAAAATGGACCGAGGATGTAAATACGCTGGCCCTGTACCGGCTGAACCGCCACCAGAACAAACTTGACCTGCTGCTGGCTGATGCATCTACCGGGAATTCGAAGGTGGTTTATAGCGAAGAGAACAAATATTACATTGAGATCAACGATCATTTGCACTTTTTTAAAAATAAACAGGCCTTTCTTCTGTCGAGCGAAAAGGATGGTTACCGGCACCTTTATCTTTACGACATCACAGGAAAACCAATCAGGCAGATTACCAAAGGCAGCTGGGATGTGATTGATCTCCTTGGGGTTGATGAGACCCGCGGGCTGGTCTATTATTCATCTGCTGAACCAACGCCGATGGATAAAACCATAAGTGCAGTAAGCCTGGATGGTAAGAACATCCTGAAATTGAACAAGAAATCGGGAGGAAATTCAGCCGATTTCAGCAAGAATTTTGCATGGTATGTGGGCCGCTGGTCCGACATCAACACACCCGCTTATACTGCGGTTTACAAAGCAAATGGGGAGGAGATACGGATGTTACAGGACAATGCCAAATTAAAAGAGACGATGGCTGACTATCAATTCAGCAAGTCGGAATTTTTCAAATTCACCACAGCCGTTGGGATTGAATTGAACGGATGGATGTTAAAGCCCCCTGATTTCAATCCGGAGAAAAGATACCCGGTTCTCTTTACGATTTATGGCGGGCCTGGCTCCCAAACGGTTAACAATAGCTGGGGAACGGTTTCTTCCTGGAATCAGCTCTGGGCTCAGCGGGGGTTCATTGTCGTATCGGTCGACAACCGCGGAACCGGTGGCAGGGGAGCAGAGTTTAAAAAATGCACCTATTTGCAACTTGGCAAATATGAAACCCTAGATCAGATTGAAGCGGCAAAATACATGGGAACCCTCAGTTATGTTGATAAATCCAAAATTGGCATGTGGGGATGGAGTTTCGGAGGCTATCTTACCCTGTCGTGTCTGACCAAAGGCGCCGATTATTTTAGTTTTGGCGTTGCAGTAGCCTCGGTAACAAACTGGAAGTATTACGACAATATCTACACAGAACGATTCATGCGTACGCCAAAAGAAAATGAGGTGGGATATGAGGAGAATTCACCCGTGAATCATGCCGCCAAATTAAAGGGTAAGTTGTTGCTGATCTGCGGGATGGCCGATGACAATGTGCATCCCCAAAATTCATATGACATGGTTACGGCCCTGGTAGGCGCCGATAAGCAATTCGAGTCACAATTCTATCCAAACAGCAACCACGGCATATATACCGGCAAAAACACGAGTTTCCATCTTTACAGGAGAATGACCGATTTTATTTTGGAAATATTAAATTAAGATTGTAATTTTGCAGCCCTTTTAGAAGAATAAGTATTCACATTAACAAGAAAGCGAGTAAAAAGCATGATCATCGTACCTGTTAAAGAAGGCGAAAGCATTGACAGATCACTCAAGAAACTGAAACGTAAATTTGAGAAGACCGGCGTGGTCAAAGAACTTCGTGAGCGTCAGAAATTTACAAAGCCCTCTATCAAGCATAGAGAAAAGGTAAACAAGGCGATTTATATTCAGCACCTGCAGGACGCCGAAGCCGCCAAGTAACGTCCCATCTTTTATTTTTAAGAAGAAATTTTGTTTCGGGCAAATATCGTTGTATATTTACCCTTGTATTGAGACTCGGCAAAATTTCTTCTTACTTTTCCATTGACCGGTGAAGGAACGCTTTCTTGCATATATAGAATTTGAAAAACGGTACTCTCCAAACACCGTAACTGCCTACCGGATCGACCTGAATCAATTCTTCGATTACCTTCAATCACAATATGATACGGATGATATCCGGGAGGTGGATCATCTCATGATACGTTCATGGCTGGTCTCCCTGATGGAGCATGAGATCATGGCACGATCTGTTAACAGGAAGCTTACCACGCTGAAGTCCTTTTACAAGTTTATGATTCGGGAGGGGGAATTGGTCGAAAACCCCATGCGAAAGGTTACTCCGCCGAAGACTGCGAAAAGTTTACCGGTTTTTGTGGAAAAGGAGAAGATGGAGATGTTGTTTGACAAAATTGAATTCGCTGAAGGATATCCGGGATTCCGTGATAAAACAATTCTGGAAATGTTTTATCGCACAGGCATGCGGTTGTCTGAACTGGTAAACCTGAAAGAAACTGACCTTGATTTTCATTATGATACCATAAAGGTCATCGGGAAACGTAATAAAGAACGATTGATTCCGTTCAGTAAGAAATTTGAAACTGTTTTAAAATCATATCTTGAATGTAAAAAGAGTACCTTCGGGGAGGTCAATGATCTGTTTCTGACTGACAAGGGAGGGAGGGCTTATTCAAAAATGATCTATCAGATTGTGACAAGGCAATTGGGCGTTGTGACTACATTGGAGAAGAAAAGCCCACATGTATTGCGGCACACTTTTGCCACACACATGCTGAATAACGGAGCTGAACTGAATTCAGTAAAAGAGCTGCTGGGTCATGCCAATCTTTCGGCCACCCAGGTTTATACCCATAATACCATCGAAAAATTGAAGAGAATCTACAAACAAGCCCATCCAAAGGCGTAAAAAAGGAGGTCTGAATGAATGTTAAAATTAACGCTGTACATTTCAAGGCTGACAAGAAGTTGGAAGCTTTTATCAATGAGAAACTTGAAAAATTGCACACCTTTTTTGAAGGTGTTCTTAGCAGTGAAGTCATATTAAAGACAGAGAATACCGAAACGCGGGAGAATAAAATTGCAGAGGTCAGGCTTTTGGTAAAGGGATATGACCTCTTTGCCAAGAAAGAGGCCACAACGTTTGAAGCTGCAATTGACCTTGCTACAGAGGCGTTGAGGAAGCAACTTGTGAAGCATAAAGAAAAAGTAAGGGGAAGCTAAGGGGAGATATTTCCTAAAATGAAGCAGGCAACCATTTTTTTGGTTGCCTGCTTCATTTTAGGAAACGCTTGATTGGCGCTTGTTTCGGAGTTCGGTACAAATATTGTTTAAAAAAAATCACGTTTGAGGCAGTTAATTTCATAAAACCCTTGTTTCGTATCCAAATTGTTTCTAATTTTGCAGTCCTTTTTGAAAAAGGAAAACGTGCCGATGTAGCTCAGCTGGTAGAGCAGCTGATTTGTAATCAGCTGGTCGGCGGTTCGAATCCGTCCATCGGCTCTGAACTCCGGATAAAAACGGAGGAATCATTGTAGAAGATGTTCTTTGCATAATTGAGTAACAATCACGATCACCCTTTCACCACCATATTTTTTTTGGGGGGATACCAGAGCGGTCAAATGGGGCAGACTGTAAATCTGTTGGCGCAGCCTTCGAAGGTTCGAATCCTCCTCCCCCCACCAAGGTGGTGAATGTGAAATTTTGCGGAAGTAGCTCATTTGGTAGAGCGGAAGCCTTCCAAGCTTCAGGTGGCGGGTTCGAGCCCCGTCTTCCGCTCAATCAAAAACCGACGCCTTTGTAGCTCAGGGGTAGAGCACTTCCTTGGTAAGGAAGGGGTCAGCAGTTCAATTCTGCTCAAAGGCTCCACAGATGGTCCGGATTATGTGCATTACGCGACCATCTAAAAAGATCAACATATTATATATAAACTCTCAAATATTTGGTAATTAAACTTTGTAATTAAACTTTAATAAAATGGCTAAAGAAAAATTTTCACGCTCCAAACCGCATGTCAATGTTGGTACAATCGGCCACATTGATCATGGCAAAACCACGTTAACGGCTGCCATAACTTTAGTTTTGGCAGACAAAGGCTTATCTGAGTACAGGTCGTTTGATTCAATCGACAATGCACCAGAAGAAAAAGCACGTGGAATCACGATTAACACGGCTCACATCGAGTATCAGACTGCGCTGCGGCATTATGCACACGTTGACTGCCCCGGTCACGCCGACTACATTAAGAACATGGTTACAGGTGCTGCCCAGATGGACGGTGCCATCATCGTTGTTGCTGCAACAGATGGTCCCATGCCCCAAACCCGCGAACATATCCTGCTCGCCCGTCAGGTTGGTGTACCCAAGCTCGTTGTATTCATGAACAAGTGCGACAGTGTTGACGATCCTGAAATTCTCGAAATCGTTGAAATGGAAATCCGTGACCTTCTTACCTTCTACGGTTTTGACGGAGCCAATACACCGGTTATCCAGGGATCAGCATTGGGTGGACTGAACAAAGAGCCTAAATGGGTTGATAAAATTATGGAACTCATGGATGCAGTTGATACCTGGATCCCATTGCCATTGCGCGATGTTGACAAGCCATTCCTCATGCCTGTTGAAGACGTGTTCTCCATCACTGGTCGCGGTACCGTTGCTACCGGCAGGATTGAAACAGGTGTTATAAATACAGGTGATCCTGTTGACATCATTGGCATGGGCGCAGAAAAACTGAAGTCCGTTGTAACTGGTGTTGAAATGTTCCGCAAGATCCTCGATCGGGGTGAAGCAGGTGACAACGCAGGTCTGTTACTCCGCGGTATTGATAAAGAAGCCATCCGTCGTGGTATGGTTATTGCAAAACCCGGTTCGATCACACCGCATAAAAAATTCAAAGCTGAGATTTACGTACTGAAGACCCAGGAGGGTGGACGTCATACGCCGTTCCATAACAAGTACCGTCCCCAGTTCTACTTCCGTACCACCGATGTTACCGGTGAAATCCATCTCCCTGAAGGAGTTGAAATGTGTATGCCCGGTGATAACATCACCATTCATGTGGATTTGATTTCTGAAATCGCCATGAGCAAGGGTCTCCGTTTCGCTATCCGTGAAGGTGGACGTACCGTTGGCGCTGGTCAGGTTACTGAAATTCTCGACTAAAAAGTAAAGTTTAATTACACACGGGTGTAGCTCAACTGGTAGAGTGGCGGTCTCCAAAACCGTAGGCTGTGGGTTCGATTCCTACCACCCGTGCAAAAACATTAGATAAATGGCTAAAAATAAAGTTGTTAACTACATTCAGGAAAGCTACGATGAGCTTATGCATAAGGTGTCGTGGCCAACATGGACGGAATTGCAGGGCAGTGCCATTGTGGTTTCCGTTGCATCCCTGATCATTGCCGTCATTGTTTTTGCAATGGATGAAGTGTTTCGGAACATCCTTGTTCAATTTTATAAACTCATCTAAATCCTGTTGGATTTATTTGTCTAATGTTCAATTAAGTTAATTAAGAGTCAATCTCACAATAAGCATGAGTGAAGTAACCAAAAAGTGGTACGTCGTCAGGGCTATCTCTGGAAATGAGAAGAAGGTGAAGCAATATCTCGAAAGTGAAATTGTGAATCTGAAGCTTCAGGAATACATTTCACAGGTGCTTATTCCTACCGAGAAGGTATACCTGATCCGTAACGGGAAAAAAGTCAGCAAAGAGCGAAACTACTTTCCCGGATACGTATTGATTGAAGCGACCCTGGTGGGGGAGATTCCTCATATTATCAGAAATATCCCCGGCGTTCTGGGTTTCCTCGGAGCAAAGGGTGAAGCACATCCGATGCGTCCTTCCGAAGTGAAGCGAATCCTTGGCAAGTTCGACGAACTTTCTGAACAGGGAGAAGAGGTTAACATTCCTTTCATTGTGGGCGAAACCGTGACGGTCATTGACGGACCATTCAACAGTTTCAGCGGTGTGATTGAAGAGATCAATGAAGAGAAAAAGAAACTTAAGGTGATGGTCAAGATCTTCGGACGCAAGACCCCGCTGGAGTTGAGTTTCATGCAAGTACAAAAAGAGTAGAATTGAATTAATTATACGTAACATGGCAAAAGAAGTTAGTGGAATAATCAAGTTACAGATCAAGGGAGCGGCAGCAAATCCTTCACCTCCTGTTGGGCCTGCACTGGGCGCCAAAGGTGTGAATATCATGGAGTTTTGCAAGCAATTCAACGCCCGTACCCAGGACAAGGCCGGGAAATTGATTCCTGTGATCATCACCGTTTACCGGGATAAATCGTTTGATTTTATCATCAAAACGCCCCCTGTCGCTGTTCAGTTGATGGAAGTTTCAAAGCTGCAGAAGGGTTCACCCGAACCGAACCGCAATAAGGTTGCCTCCGTTTCGTGGGAACAGGTACAGAAGATCGCTGAAGACAAAATGCCCGACCTGAACGCATTTACGCTGGAATCAGCCACCAAAATGGTTGCCGGAACAGCACGAAGCATGGGAATTACGGTTACAGGTACCGCCCCCTTCAAAAAATAGTTGAAAATAAACCAGTTGTTAATAGACCTCATTAACGACATTAAATTAAATAAACAATGATAAAGCTGACAAAAAAGAGGAAGGTTGCCTTGGCGAAGATCGACAAGAATACCGTTTATTCGTTGGCGGATGCTGCTGCGCTCGTAAAAGAGATCAGCAATACAAAGTTTGACTCATCCGTCGATATTGACGTTCGTCTCGGGGTTGATCCCCGTAAGGCCAACCAGATGGTTCGCGGCATCGTGACGCTTCCCCACGGTACCGGTAAAACTATTCGTGTCCTTGTACTCTGTACACCCGATAAAGAAGAAGAAGCCATGCAGGCAGGCGCTGATTTTGTCGGATTGGATGAATATGTTGAAAAGATCAAAGGTGGCTGGACGGATGTGGATGTGATTATTACCATGCCCAGTGTGATGGCTAAGGTTGGTGCTCTTGGAAAAATCCTCGGACCACGTGGATTGATGCCCAACCCTAAAACGGGGACTGTTACCATGGATGTTGGAAAGGCCGTTAAAGAAGTAAAAGCCGGTAAGATCGATTTTAAGGTTGACAAGTTCGGTATTATTCATGCTTCTGTTGCAAAAGTTTCCTTTGAACAGGATAAAATTGTAGAGAATGCAAGAGAACTCATCAACACGATCATCAAACTGAAACCTTCTTCGGCGAAGGGTACCTATGTAAAGAGTATTTATATGTCGAGTACCATGAGCCCAAGTATTCCGGTGGAACCTAAATCGGTTACGGCTTAAACAGAAATCTGAGAGAAAACAATCATGAAAAAAGTAGAAAAAACCCAGCTTATAGATTCCCTGACAGAACAGCTTAAAGGAGCAAACTCCTTTTACCTGACTGATACCTCGGCGCTGAATGCAGCGACGACAAGCAGACTGAGAAGGACATGCTTCAAGAAGAATGTACAGCTGAAGGTGGTTAAGAATACTTTGTTACAGAAGGCAATGGAACGCTCAGGTAAGTCCCTGGAGGAATTTTATCCTGTGCTCGTCGGATCAACTTCGATTATGTTTTCGGAAGTTGCGAATGACCCTGCCAAACTGATCAAGGATTTTCGTAAAACCGCTCCGAAGCCCATTCTGAAAGGCGCTTATGTGGAAGAATGCATCTATCTTGGTGATAATCAGCTGGATGCCTTGGTTAATATCAAATCGAAGTTCGAATTGATCGGTGACCTGATCGGCCTGTTACAATCCCCCACCATGCGTGTCATGTCGGCTTTACAGTCGGGCAGCAACAAGCTTTCAGGGATCGTGAAGACCTTGTCGGAAAAACCCGAGTAACCAATTTTTTTAAAGATAAATTAGTAATAACCGTTCCGACATACCGGAACACAAATAGTAACAAAAATGGCAGATTTAAAAGCTTTTGCAGAACAGTTAGTTAATTTGACAGTAAAAGAGGTCAACGAATTAGCAAAGATCCTGAAAGATGAATATGGTATTGAGCCAGCAGCCGCAGCTGTAGCTGTTGCAGCACCTGTTGCCGCCGCAGCACCTGAAGCTGAAGAAAAGACCACATTCGATGTGATTCTGAAATCAGCAGGACAGGCTAAGTTAGCCGTTGTTAAATTAGTTAAGGAACTGACCAGCCTTGGATTGAAAGAAGCAAAGGAATTGGTTGATGCAGCGCCTAAAGCAATTAAAGAAGGTGTTTCAAAAGACGAAGCTAACGCTTTAATGAGTCAATTAAAAGAAGCTGGTGCAGAGGTTGAAATTAAGTAAGACAGACGTTTCTTATACCTTAATAAAAGCATAGATCTCTTCAAAAAGAAGAGGTCTATGGTTTATTTATAAAAATTAATTTCAAACCTTCCCGCATTGCGGGATTAAAAAATACGACCTTGGCTTCAAAAAAAACCGAAAGAATTCGCTTTGGATCTACCAAGATTCAAGCTGAGTATCCTGATTTTCTTGGCATTCAGGTAAAATCATTTCAGGATTTTTTCCAACTGGAGACGAATCCTGAGAACAGGGTCAATGAGGGATTATACAAGGTTTTTACTGAAAACTTCCCGATTTCTGATGCACGGAACAATTTTGTATTGGAATTTCTGGATTATTTCATCGACCCTCCGCGCTACTCAATCGAGGAATGTATTGAACGTGGTTTGACTTATAGCGTTCCGTTAAAAGCCAAGCTCAAGCTTTATTGCACCGATCCGGAGCATGAGGATTTTGAAACGATCATCCAGGATGTCTATCTTGGCATGATCCCCTATATGACTCCCCGGGGCACATTTGTGATCAACGGAGCAGAGCGGGTTGTTGTTTCTCAGTTGCACCGGTCACCTGGTGTCTTTTTCAGTACCAGTTTCCATGCAAACGGTGCCCAGTTATATTCGGCCAGGATCATCCCCTTCAAGGGCTCCTGGATTGAATTTACCACCGACATCAACAATGTCATGTATGCATACATTGACCGGAAGAAAAAATTACCGGTAACGACATTGCTGCGTGCCATTGGTTTTGAAACGGATAAGGATATTCTTGAAATATTCGGACTGGCCCAGGAGATAAAAGTTAGCCGTGCAGCGCTTAAACGCGTGGTGGGTTCACGTCTTGCCGCCCGTGTTGTGCGTGCCTGGATTGAAGATTTTGTGGATGAAGATACGGGTGAAGTGGTATCCATCGAACGCACCGAGGTGGTCATTGAACGTGAAACAGTTCTTGAGAATGATCATGTCGATCAAATCCTGGATGCCGGAATCAAGGCCATCCTCATTCACCGTGAAGAGGCGCTTGCGACAGACTACTCGATTATTTTCAATACGCTGCAGAAAGACCCGGCAAACTCGGAAAAAGAGGCGGTCGAATTTATCTACAGGCAGTTGCGTAATGCTGAACCTCCCGATGAAGAAACCGCGCGCGGCATCATTGAAAAATTGTTTTTCTCCGATAAACGTTATGACCTGGGTGATGTTGGCCGTTACAGGATCAACAAAAAACTCAGTCTCAACACACCTGTAGAGACCAAAGTTCTTACCAAGGAAGACATCATCTCTATTATAAAATACCTGATTGAACTGGTCAATGCCAAGGCCGAAGTGGACGATATTGACCACTTGAGCAACCGCCGTGTCAGGACCGTCGGCGAACAATTATACAATCAGTTTGGAGTTGGCCTCTTAAGAATGGCCCGCACCATCCGGGAACGAATGAATGTTCGTGACAATGAGGTGTTTACACCAATGGATCTGATCAATGCTAAAACGTTGTCGTCTGTTATCAACACCTTCTTCGGAACAAATCAGCTTTCACAGTTCATGGATCAAACCAATCCATTGTCGGAGATCACGCACAAACGCCGTATCTCTGCCCTCGGGCCTGGTGGTCTGTCACGTGAACGTGCCGGGTTTGAAGTCCGCGACGTTCACTATACCCATTACGGACGGCTTTGTACCATTGAAACGCCGGAAGGTCCGAACATCGGTTTGATCTCCTCTTTGTGTGTTTATGCGAAGATTGACAAACTTGGTTTCATTGAAACTCCTTACCACCGTGTTGTGGACAGCCGTGTGACCCTCGAGGAACAACCTACTTATCTGACTGCTGAAGAGGAAGAACACAAAATCATTGGTCAGGCTACCACGCCGATGGATGACAAAGGTAATTTCCTTGAAGAGAAGGTTAAAGTGCGTTATCTTGCTGATTATCCTATTATTGATAAGTCAAAGGTTGACCTTGTTGACATTGCCCCGAATCAGATTGCTTCGATTGCAGCATCTCTGATCCCCTTCCTGGAGCATGACGATGCAAACCGCGCCCTCATGGGATCAAACATGATGCGGCAGGCTGTTCCACTGTTAAATCCGGAAGCAGCCATTGTTGGTACAGGAATTGAAGATATGGTTGCCCGTGATTCAAGGGTGCTGATCAATGCTGAAGGCGATGGCGTTGTTGAATTTGTGGATGCCAACGAGATCGTGATCCGATACACCCGTGATGACAAAGAGCGGTTAATCAGTTTTGATGAAGATTCCAAAAGCTATACCCTTACCAAATTTGCCCGCACGAACCAGAATACCTGTGTGAACCTTCGCCCCATTGTGCGCAAAGGAGACAAGGTTACCAAGGGACAGGTTCTTTGCGAGGGATATGCCACCAAAGACGGGTCACTGGCCCTTGGGCGTAACCTGATGGTTGCATTCATGCCCTGGAAAGGCTACAATTTTGAAGATGCTATTGTTATCTCTGAAAAGGTTTTGAAGGAGGATATATTTACCTCTATCCATATTGAGGAGTTTACGCTGGAGGTTCGCGATACCAAGCGTGGTGTTGAAGAACTGACGAATGATATTCCCAATGTAAGTGCCGAAGCTACCAAGGACCTGGACGAAAACGGATTGATCCGCATAGGCGCTGAGGTAAGTGAAGGTGATATTCTCATTGGAAAGATCACCCCGAAAGGGGAGAGTGATCCGACTCCTGAAGAGAAGTTGCTGCGCGCCATTTTTGGCGACAAGGCCGGTGATGTCAAGGATGCTTCACTCAAAGCACCTCCTTCGATGAAGGGTGTGGTGATTGATAAAAAGCTCTTCTCCAGGATCATCAAGGACCGCAAGGCCAAGGCGCGTGAGAAGGATGATATCAAAAAACTGGACGACGATTACCACAAGGAGGTTGACAAGCTCCGGGTTAAGTTGGTTGAGAAACTCAATATTTTGGTGAGCGGCAAAGTTTCACAGGGAGTTTATAACAACTTCAAGCAGGAAATAATCGCCAAGGGAACCAAATTCCAGACCAAGAGTTTGATGGATATTGATTATGTCAATATTAACCCGAACAAATGGACCACAGATAAAGAAAAGAATGATTTTATCAAGACCTTGATCAACAATTATATCATCAAGTTCAAGGAAATCATGGGGGTTCACAACCGCAAGAAGTTTGTGGCTGTAGTCGGTGATGATTTGCCCGCAGGAATTGTACAGATGGCCAAGGTTTATATCGCCAAGAAGCGCAAGCTTAAGGTGGGTGATAAAATGGCCGGTCGTCACGGAAACAAGGGTATTGTTGCCCGAATCCAGCGCGAGGAGGATATGCCATTCCTTATTGATGGAACACCGGTTGATGTGGTTTTGAATCCACTTGGGGTACCTTCACGTATGAACCTCGGACAGATTTATGAAACGATTCTTGGTTGGGCCGGTAAAAAACTTGGGTTGAGATTCAATACCCCGATTTTTGACGGAGCTAGCATTGACCAGATCAATGATTACCTTGTAAAAGCCGGTCTGCCGCAAAACGGGAAAGTCTATCTTTATGACGGATTATCCGGAGAACGGTTTGATCAGCCTACCACTGTTGGTTTCATCTATATGCTGAAACTGCATCACATGGTCGACGACAAGATGCACGCCCGTTCGATAGGTCCATATTCGCTGATTACGCAGCAGCCCCTTGGTGGTAAAGCCCAGTTCGGCGGCCAGCGTTTCGGAGAAATGGAAGTCTGGGCACTCGAAGCCTTCGGCGCTGCCAATATTCTGCTCGAAATTCAGACTGTGAAGTCTGACGATGTGATTGGCCGTGCCAAAGCGTATGAAACCATTGTGAAGGGTGAATCGATGCCGACTCCAGGTATTCCGGAATCCTTCAATGTATTGGTTCATGAATTACGCGGTCTCGGATTGAATCTCACGTTTGATTAACGACCCTGGCGATTATTCGCCTTTGAATGCATAAGATTTCTCTGTTTTTGGTTTTTCAATCGAAATATAAAACAATATGGCATACAGAAAAGACGGTCAGGTAAACAGCAGCTTTTCAAAAATTACCATCAGCCTTGCTTCACCGGAGAAGATCCTCGAAATGTCGAGTGGTGAGGTTTTAAAGCCTGAAACCATCAACTACAGGACCTATAAACCTGAACGGGATGGGCTGTTCTGCGAACGCATCTTCGGTCCGGTTAAGGACTGGGAATGCCATTGCGGTAAATACAAACGGATCCGTTACAAAGGGATCGTTTGCGACCGTTGCGGTGTGGAAGTTACCGAAAAGAAGGTGAGAAGAGAGCGCATGGGACACATTCAACTTGTTGTTCCCGTGGCACACATTTGGTTCTTCAGGTCGCTTCCGAATAAAATAGGCTCATTGCTTGGATTACCTACCAAAAAGCTTGAGTCCATCATTTATTATGAAAAATATGTTATCATCAACCCTGGTATCAAACAGGCTGATGGTCTGAACTATCTGGATTTCCTGTCAGAAGAGGAGTATTTCGACATCATGGAAAAACTCCCTCAGGAGAATCAGTACTTAGACGACCACGATCCGAATAAATTTGTGGCCAAGATGGGCGCTGAAGCATTGTGCGAATTGTTGGCACGCATCGATCTTGATAAGGAATCCTATGACCTTCGTTATAAAGCCAATACTGAAACATCACAGCAACGTAAAGCCGAGGCCCTGAAACGCCTCCAGGTTTTTGAGTCGTTCCGTGATGGCCAGAAACGCCTTGAAAACCGGCCTGAGTGGATGATTGTCAAGGTCGTGCCGGTTATTCCGCCCGAACTGAGGCCGCTTGTTCCACTGGATGGCGGACGTTTTGCCACCTCCGACCTGAACGATCTATACCGCCGTGTGATCATCCGCAATAACCGTTTGAAGCGACTGATTGAAATCAAAGCGCCTGATGTGATTCTTCGCAATGAGAAGCGTATGCTCCAGGAAGCGGTCGATTCATTGTTCGACAACTCCCGCAAGGCAAGCGCTGTGAAAACCGAATCAAACCGGGCACTCAAGTCATTGTCTGACAGTTTGAAAGGTAAACAAGGACGTTTTCGCCAGAACCTGTTGGGTAAGCGTGTTGACTATTCAGGCCGTTCGGTTATCGTTGTGGGTCCTGAACTCAAGTTAAGTGAATGCGGTTTACCAAAGGAGATGGCATCGGAATTATACAAGCCATTCATTATCAGAAAAATGCTGGAACGCGGTATTGTCAAAACCGTAAAATCAGCCAAGAAAATTGTTGACAGGAAGGATCCTGTTGTCTGGGACATCCTGGAAAATATCCTGAAGGGACACCCGGTATTGCTTAACCGTGCACCTACGCTTCACCGCCTCGGCATCCAGGCTTTTCAGCCTAAATTGATCGAAGGCAAAGCGATCCAGCTGCACCCGCTTGTATGTACCGCGTTCAATGCCGACTTTGACGGAGACCAGATGGCCGTACACGTTCCACTGGGAAATGCAGCCATCCTCGAAGCCCAGCTTTTAATGCTTGCCTCCCACAACATTCTCAATCCTGCAAATGGCGCCCCTGTAACTGTTCCTTCACAGGACATGGTTCTGGGATTGTACTATATGACCAAGGCACGCAAGAGCGACAGCACACTGAAGGTCAAAGGTGAGGGAATGATTTTCTATTCACCCGAAGAGGTAATCATCGCATTTAATGAGAAAAGTGTTGATCTTCATGCTATTATAAAAGTACGACATACTTTTTACGAAGGAGATGAAAAGGTAACCCGGATTATTGAAACGACGGTTGGCCGTGTTATTTTCAATCAGGTGGTTCCGGTGGAATATGGTTACATTAACCAGCTCCTGACGAAGAAATCGTTGCGTGACATCATTGGTATGATCCTGAAAAAGACAGGGACTGCCAAGACCGCCAAATTCCTTGATGATATCAAGGATCTTGGATTCAAGATGGCTTTCCAGGGTGGTTTATCCTTCAACCTCGATGATGTGATTGTTCCTGCAATCAAAGAATCGCTGGTAGCCGATGCCAGGCTTGAAGTTGAAGAGGTGGTGAGCAACTACAACATGGGTTTCATTACCAACAATGAGCGTTACAACCAGATCATTGATATCTGGACCCATGCGAATTCACAGCTTACTGTTTCGCTGATGAATCAATTGATCAATGACAAGCAGGGATTCAACCCGGTTTACATGATGCTTGACTCAGGTGCCCGTGGTTCCAAAGAGCAGATCCGCCAGCTTTCAGGTATGCGTGGTTTGATGGCGAAACCGCAAAAATCAGGTGCAGGTGGCGGTGAGATCATCGAAAATCCGATTCTTTCAAACTTCAAGGAGGGATTATCGGTGCTCGAGTACTTCATCTCTACACACGGCGCCCGTAAGGGTTTGGCCGATACCGCCTTGAAAACTGCGGATGCCGGTTATCTTACCCGTCGTTTGGTTGACGTTTCACAGGATGTCATTATTTCTGAGGAAGACTGCGGAACATTGCGCGGATTGACCATCACAGCATTAAAGAAAGCAGAAGAAGTTGTTGAATCATTGTATGACCGGATCCTTGGCCGTGTTTCGCTGCATGATATTCACCATCCGCAGACAGGCGAATTGATCATTACGGCAGGCAGTGAGATTAACGAAGAACTTGCACACATCATTGACAGTTCACCGCTGGAAGGTGTGGAAATCCGTTCCGTGTTAACATGCGAATCCAAGAAGGGTGTTTGTGCCAAGTGCTACGGCCGTAATCTTGCAACAGGAAGTATGGTTCAAAGGGGAGAAGCTGTTGGTGTAATTGCTGCCCAGAGTATCGGGGAGCCAGGTACCCAGCTGACCTTGCGTACATTCCACGTCGGTGGTGTGGCCGGTGTGAACATTGCCAGCGCTTCGCGCATTGATGCAAAATATGATGGAATTCTTGAAATTGACGAGCTCAGATCGGTTGATTATACCAGTGAAGCCGGGGAGACCTATGAAATCGTGATCGGACGTTCAGCCGATATGAGGATTGTCGATAAAAACACCCACATTGCACTCACCTCTGCCCATATTCCTTATGGTGCACGCCTTTACTTCCACAATGGTGATCCCATCAAGAAAGGTCAGCTTATCAGCGACTGGGATCCGTACAATGCCGTTATTCTTTCAGAAGTACCAGGTAAGGTGAACTTTGAAAGTATCATTGAAAATGTGACCTTCCGCGTTGAATCGGATGAACAGACCGGCTATCACGAGAAAGTTGTAATTGAATCACGTCAGAAAGCAAAGAACCCTGCTATCAATATTTTGTCAGCCTCAGGTGAGATTATCAAGATTTATGATATCCCTGTTGGGGCTCACATTAACATAGATGATGGCGCCAAAATCAAAGCAGGTGAAATCCTGGTGAAGATTCCGCGTGCCATCGGCAAAGCCGGTGACATCACGGGAGGTTTACCACGCGTTACTGAATTGTTTGAAGCACGCAACCCCTCCGATCCTGCAGTCGTATCTGAAATTGACGGTGTGGTATCTTTTGCAAAGAAACTTAAAAGAGGAAACCGCGAAGTCATCATCACCTCTAAAACCGGTGAAGAAAAGCGTTACCTCGTTCCCACCTCAAAACAGATCCTGGCACAGGAAAATGATTACGTACGTGCGGGTACCGCCCTTTCTGACGGAGCATTGACCCCGAGCGACATCCTGGCCATCAAGGGACCCATGAAGGTTCAGGAGTACATTGTGAACGAAATCCAGGAGGTTTACCGTTTACAGGGTGTGAAGATCAATGACAAACATTTCGAGACCATTGTCCGCCAGATGATGCGCAAAGTCGAAGTGGAAGATCCGGGTGATTCTCGTTTCCTCGAAGGAGAGTTGATCAACAAGATCGACTTCCAGGAAGAAAATGACTGGATTTATGGCAAAAAAGTTGTCGAAGAAGCAGGTGATTCTCCTACCTTCAAGTCCGGCCAGATCATCAGTGCACGCAAACTGCGCGATGAAATTTCCATGCTGAAACGGAAGGATAAAAAACTGGTAGAGGCCCGTGATGCAAAACCCGCCACGGCATTCCAGATCCTTCAGGGTATTACACGTGCTTCGCTGCAAACCAAGAGCTGGATCTCTGCTGCATCTTTCCAGGAAACCACCAAGGTACTCACCCAGGCTGCGATCAATGCACGTCAGGATGATCTGCTTGGGCTCAAGGAAAATGTGATTGTCGGACATCTCATCCCGGCTGGCACCGGATTGCGCGAATACGAAAACCTTATTGTTGGCAGCAAAGAAGAATACGAAATCCTTCTTGCTTCGAAAGAAGAAGATTAAATTTTAAGCTATGCAGGACAAAAAGAATCCACTGAATCAGATTAACATTGAGATCTCTGATGAAGTAGGGGAGGGAATTTATTCAAATCTGGCTATTATCACACATTCTCCGGCTGAATTCATCATCGATTTTGTTAAGATGATGCCCGGTGTTCCGAAAGCCAAGGTGAAATCACGGATTATCCTTACTCCCCAGCATGCCAAACGTCTGTATAAGGCGTTGAAGGAAAACGTGGCGAAATATGAAGCCATGCATGGTGAGATCAGGGACTCAGAAGGAGAAATTCCCTATAACTTCCCCTTGCCAACAGCGCAGGCTTAACGGAAAAACGTGACGGGTGACGCGTGACGCGTGACAAAAAAAGCCGATTACTTCCTTATTGTACCAAGGCAATATCCTATCTTTGTATTTTTGGTAAAATTTTCAGCCGGTGGCAGAGAGGAAAATTCAGGATATTGTTATGATCGGTGCCGGAAACATGGCGTCCCATCTGGGTTTGGCGTTACACCGGCAAAAGTTCAATGTGGTTCAGGTATGCAACAGGACTCCTGACCGCGGAATCAGGCTTGCCACGAAGATTGGAGCTGAATTCATTTCAGATCCCAGGAAAATCACCCCACATGCTGATATTTATATCCTTGCAGTCAGCGACGCGGCAATTGAGGATGTTGGTATGCAACTCCACCTTCAGAATCAATTGGTGGTTCATACTTCCGGAACCATCGGTATGGAAATTTTGGCCGATGTTTCCGGTAACACTGGCGTATTTTACCCCTTACAAACCTTTTCTGGCAGGAAACGAATTGGATTTCAGAGGATTCCACTTTGTATTGAAGCAAATTCGACACGCAGTGCGACTTTACTGATGGAAATGGCAACCAGGCTTTCCGGGAATGTTCATCTGATCAACAGTGAAAACCGGAAGATGCTTCACCTCTCGGCAGTCTTCGCCTCCAACTTTACAAATTTCATGCATGTCATCGCGGAAGAGCTGCTTGACGATCAGAAAATTTCATTTGACCTTCTCAGACCGCTTATCAGGCAGACTGTTCAGAACACAAGGATGGATCATCTTTTTCATTATCAAACCGGCCCCGCTGTCCGCGGCGACAGTCAGGTACTTGACCAGCACCGTGCGTTGTTGACATCCTATCCTGCCTATCTTGAACTTTATAACATGATCAGCGAGAACATAATCAAATACAAATCCTTACATGGCAAACTATAAAGAACTCCTGAAACACATCAATACCTTTATTTTTGATTACGACGGGGTGCTCACCGATGGCAGTTTGATTACCACCAGCGACGGCGAAGTGCATCGTATTTCAAATGTCAAAGACGGGTATGCGCTGCAACTGGCTTATAAGAAAGGTTACAGGGTTGCCGTAATTTCCGGCGCCCGGTCTGACTCCATAATGCACAGGATGAAAGCGTTGCAGATTAAGGATGTATTTTTGGGCGTAGAGCGGAAGCAGGATGTTTACAGGGAATACCTGAAAAACAATAATCTGAAGCCTGAGCAGGTATTGTATATGGGTGACGATATTCCCGATTATAAAGTGATGCTGGAGGCGGGTGTTTCAAGCTGTCCGGCTGATGCGGCAGAAGAGATCAAATCGGTGTCGAAGTATATCTCCCATTTCAACGGGGGCAAGGGTTGTGTGCGCGACGTCATTGAACAGGTGTTGAAGGTTCAGGGTAAATGGATGAATGATGATGAATTTTAAGGGGTTGTCGGTTTTATCTTTTTTCAAAGCGCTGGCTCAGCTGATCCGGTTGCCGAATGTATTGATCATGGTTTTTGCCCAGTTCATGCTGCGATACTGTATCCTTGAACCCTATGTATATGAAGGTGAGCCAGGATTAATCTCAACCCTTCCCGATTTTCTTATTCTTGTTTTTGCGACCATGCTTGTTGCCGTTGGCGGCTATGTGATCAATGATTATTTCGATGTTAAAACAGACGCCATCAACCGCCCTGAAAAATTGGTTGTTAATAAGTTGATCAGTGCAAGGGGAGCCATTAAAGTGCACATGCTGCTGAATGGATTGGCCATTCTGCTTGGATTCTATCTGTCATACCGCCTGAAGGCCTTAACATTTGCGTTTTTATTCCCTTTTGTTTCCGGCTTGATTTGGATCTATTCAGCCAAGTACAAACGCATGGCCTTCTGGGGTAATTTTCTTGCTGCCTGCTTTACCGTGTTTGTGATTCTTATTGTCTGGCTGTTTGAATTTTTCTGGTTGCGTTTTAATGCAGTGCATTTTGTAGCCGTCATCCCCGAGATAAGCAGCGTTACCTATATATTCGCCGGGTATGCCCTGTTTGCCTTTCTTATTTCCATGGTCCGTGAAATTATTAAGGATATGGAAGATACAGAGGGGGATAAATCCCTTGGCTTCAGAACGATTCCCCTGGTATTTGGCATGATTAAGACCCGCTACCTCGTTGCTGCACTGATTGTGTTCGGAATGGCCCTGCTTGGTTACGTTCAGATGATCCTCTTCCGGCTGGAGTTGCGCATGGTCTTCTGGTATTTTTTAGTGGCAGTCCAGATGCCCCTGATCTATTTTTTAGTTAAACTTTTCGGCGCCCGCGATAAGCAGGATTATCATTTTCTGAGTTATTTCTGCAACCTGATCATGGTGGCCGGTATTTTATCCATGGAATTATTATTCATCAGTAATTGACAACCCATGATCAATCGTCGTCTGAACGGGAGGCATATCATCCTGGCCTCACAATCACCCCGCCGTCAGTACCTGTTAAAGGAGCTGGGACTTAATTTCGAAATCCGCACGACCAACATTAAGGAGGTGTATCCGGATGGACTGGCCCCGCATGAAATTGCCATTTATCTGGCTGAGCTGAAAGCTGCAAGCTTTGACCTATCGCGGATCGATGAAAAGGCGATCATCCTCACCGCAGATACCATTGTTTCGATCGGGGATGAGATCCTTGGCAAACCATCAAGTTATGGGGAGGCCGTTTCCATGCTTCAGAAACTTTCGGGGAAGAAGCATGATGTAATTACGGCTGTTTGCCTCTATTCAAAGAACAAGAAACAAGTTTTCCATGTGCTTTCCTCCGTTTATTTCAAAGAGCTCAGACTCGATGAGATAGAATATTACATTGATAATTTTCAGCCATTTGACAAGGCTGGCGGGTATGGTATCCAGGAATGGATTGGTTATATCGGAATCAATAAGATCGAGGGTTCTTTTTTTAATGTTATGGGTTTGCCTGTGAAAGAACTCTATGAGGAGCTGCTGAGATATTAATTTCTTATTAACTTACAAAGAATGAAGGATAAACCTTTGATATTGATCACCAACGATGATAGTGTGAAGGCACCGGGTATACGGGCGCTCATCAATTATGTCCGTCCTTTTGGCCGGGTGGTTGTGGTGGCCCCCGATCGACCGCAATCGGGAACAGCCCATGCAGTTACCATCGCGCATCTCCTGCGGATTGAACTTATTACCAAAGAGGAAGATTACGAGGAGTACAGTTGCAGTGGAACCCCGGCTGACTGTGTCAAGATGGCCTTTAAAATAGTTTTGAGCCGGCGCCCTGATTTCCTTTTTTCCGGCATTAACCATGGATCGAATGCATCGATCAACATTATTTATTCGGGGACGATGGCAGCCGTACTTGAAGGTGCGCTGGCCGGAGTTCCATCAGTTGGATTTTCCCTTACAAACTATAGCCTCAGCGCCGATTTTGGGCCATCGGAGCAATTTATCAAGACCATAGTTTCAGATGTGATGGCACACGGGCTTCCCAGGGGGGTATGCCTCAACGTCAACATTCCGGATATCGCTGAAGGTGAAATTAAGGGGATTAAAGTATGCCGGCAGGCTGAAGGGACCTGGGAGGAAGACTTTGATGAGCGGAAAGATCCGAACGGCAGAAATTATTACTGGATGAAGGGAATGTATGTCTCGATTGGCAATGGCCAGGATACCGACCAGTGGGCGCTTGAAAACAACTATGTGGCCGTGGTGCCGGTACAGTTTGATTTAACAGCCAACAGTGCGCTTGAAACACTCAGGAAAAGGTTCTGATGCGATACTATATCATTGCCGGCGAAGCTTCGGGCGATTTGCATGCCTCGAATCTGATGAAAGAGTTGAAATCGAGGGATCAGGATGCTGTTTTTCGTTGCTGGGGCGGGGATTTGATGCAACATCAGGGTGCTGAGCTTGTGAAGCATTACCGTGACCTGGCCTTCATGGGTTTCATTGAAGTGGCCTCCCATTTGCCAACCATCCTTAAAAATTTTCATTTCTGTGAAGCCGATCTGGTGGCCTTTCATCCCGATGTGCTCATCCTGGTTGATTATCCCGGTTTTAACCTGAAGATGGCCAAATTTGCATTCCGCAAGAAGATCCGGGTATTCTATTATATTTCTCCCCAGTTATGGGCATGGAGATCATCCAGGGTGAAATCGATCAGGAAATATGTAGAAAAAATGTTTGTCATTCTTCCATTCGAGAAGGAATTTTATGCCCGTTATCACTATCCCGTCGATTATGCAGGACATCCGCTGCTGGATGTGATCCATGATCAGATGCCGTTAAAGCGTCGTGAAACGTTTCTTGCAGTGAACGGATTACCCGATCGCAGGATCATTGCTTTGTTGCCCGGCAGCCGGAGGATGGAAATTGGAAAAATGCTTCAGATGATGACCAGTGTAATCTCTGCATTCCCGGATTATCTCTTCGTGATTGCCGGAGCGCCTGCCATTCCCGAAGAATTTTACGGGCAGATACTCAAGCAAACCGGCGTCAGGCTGGTCGTAAATCAAACGTATGATCTGCTGCGCCAATCCAGTGCAGCCCTGGTTGCATCGGGTACAGCCACACTCGAAACTGCATTGATGGAGGTGCCCCAGGTTGTGTGTTATAAAGGGAACGGAATATCCTATCTGATTGCCAGGCAATTGGTTCATGTTCCCTATATTTCACTGGTCAATCTTATCTCAGATAAAATGGTTGTTCCCGAATTAATCCAATCGGAATTGAACGAGGAAAATCTGATCAGAACATTGACTACCATTTTGGAAAATGGGGCTTTAAGGCAACCGATATTAGACGGCTATCGTGATTTGAAACATAAACTTGGAGGTAGCGGCGCCTCTGCAAGGGTTGCCGACTTAATGATACAATATTTAAAACAAAAATGAGTTCACTTGTAAAACAAATTTTCTTTATGAAACACATTGCCCTATTCATTTTCGCACTTTTATGTGGTATGCCTTTTTGTATTGATGCCCAAACCACTGCACCTAAAGGTGGTACAAAGCAGGAGACCCTGATACGACTTACTCCACAAATGTCGGATACGAATAAAAAATCCACCAAGCAGGGTTCAAAAGATAAATCAATCAATGCGATTGGCACTTCTAAAAAGCTGACAGCCAAGGAGGATTCGGCCAGAAACTATTTAAAAGAGGGTCTGATAAAGGCCAAATCGGCGGATTATAACGGAGCAATAGCGGATTTTACCAAATCGCTTGACCTTGTAAAAGATGGAAGTGGCTATTTGAGACGCGGGTTTGCCTATTTAATGGTCCTGAATTATGGCGCTGCGATGCAGGATGCAGCCGAAGCGCTGAGGTTGAAGCCCTCTCTGACCAAGGCCTATTATATCCGTGGGGTCGGCCGCTATGAAACAGGTGACTTCAAAGGCGCCAAAGAAGATCTCGATGTGTTTCTGGAGAAAGACCGGACCAATGCAAGTGCATTCAATTATATGGCAGCCTTGCTGTTCATGAACCAGGATTTCAAAGGCGCCCTTATTAACTATGAGGAGGTGGCGAAGCTTGATCCCAAATTTCAAGATGTCTATACAAATCTTGGAATGATGCGGCATTACAGCAAGGATTACAAGGGAGCCGTGGCGGATTATGATGAAGCGCTGAAGCAGAAGCCCGACAATGCTACGGCCTATAACAACAGGGGTGCAGCCCGGATGATGCTGAAGGAATTGGATGGTGCCATGGCTGATTTGAATGAGGCGATTAAACTCAGCAGCAAGTATGCAGAGGCCTATGATAACCGCGGAAGGTTAAAACAGGAACTTGGTGATCTGGCCGGGGCCTGTGCAGACTGGCAACTGGCCTCTGCCAATGGGATGGAGGTCTCCCGCGAAAGAATTACTCAATTCTGTAAGTAAGCCGGAGTTACTGTACAACAATCCCCAATGAAGTCCTGTCATTTTAAATTCCTTGTTCTCATTTTATTGGGAATAGTTACACACGTATCAGCTTTTTCACAGGATCCCGCTCAGAAAAAGCTCATTGATTCGGGTATCCTGAAGGCTAAAATGGGCGATTTTAAACAGGCCCTTAAAGACTTTGACATGGCGGTTGCGCTCGATTCAACTGAGGCGGAGCCCTACTATAACCGGGGTATCGTACTTTCAGAAATGAAAGACTACCAGGGAGCCATCAACGATTTCAATAAGGTGATTCGGCTTAAGCCGGCCCATGCCGAACCCTATTACAACCGTGGACTGGTAAGGGATTACATGAAAGATTACATCGGAGCCATCCAGGATTATAACAAAGCCATTTCCCTGAAACCTGACTATGCTGAAGCCTTTCATAACATGGGGCTCGCGAAGTTTGACCTGGGGAATTATGTGGAAGCGGTCAAAGACTTTACACGGGCGCTCCAGTATAAACCTGACTTTATTGAGGCCTATTATAACAGGGGGCTGGGGCGCTTCAGCATGCACGACCTGAATGGGGCATTGGCGGATTTTGATGAAGCCATTAAGCTTGATCCCTCTCAATTTGAGTACTTTTCCAGCAGGGGGGCTGCCCTGGCCGCATTGGAAAAGTATGATGAGGCCGTGGATGATTTCAACGCAGCCGTCAGCCTGAGTCCCGCTGACCTCAATTCGCGGATGAACCTGGCGCTCGCCTACATGTACCTGAAGAAATACCAGGAAGCCCTGGGAGAGTACACCCAAATCATTGATTCTGACCCTTTGAATCATGAAGCCCTTGCCAACAGAGGCGTGGCAAAGCGATACCTGGCTGATGAAGCCGGCGCGTGTGCGGATTGGAGCCGGGCATCACAAAACGGTTCGGAAAAGGCAAAAGGCTATTTGTTGAAATTTTGTGACTAAGGATGTATTACTTTTCGGCTTTATCCTGATTAAGCAGGTATAAACATGGTAATACATTATGAACTCCTGGAGGCCCTATCCTCTGCTAAGGTTATTGTTTCCCTTCCTGACCGGGATCGTTATTGAAATAGCGTACGGACCGCTTGGTGTTGGGCCGTGGTGGACACTGGCCTTGCTCACATTTTCGGCATGCTCCATCCTTATTTTTCCCTCTGTTTTTAAAGCATACCGGCTGCGTTGGATTTCGGGGCTGATGATCAACCTGTTTTTAATGGTTGCAGGCCACCAGATTGCAGCCTCTCACAATCCCAGCACCGACCCTGACTATGCAGGCCACGAGCCCGAGGGATTATTCCTGGCTACGGTCGCTGAGCCACCTTCAATCAGGAAATCTTCCTTTAAAACAATCCTTGATATCAGGTATCGCCGCGAAAAGGATCAATGGATCAGGTGCAAGGGTCAGGCAGCAGGATATCTGAAACAGGGAGTCAATCCGCAACCATTGCAATACGGAGATTTCATATTGTTGCATGCCGGTCTTTTAGAAATCAAGGATAATTCAAACCCACACACATTTAATTACGCCCGCTATCTGGGAAACAAGAACATCCATCACCAGGTATTTGCGGAACCAGGGGCATGGAAAATTTTAAAAATTCCACCTGCCGGGATGATCCGCAAGGTGGCATTTCAGCTGCGCGACCGGCTGCTCAATATTTTACGCGACAACCAGGTCAAGGGGAAGGAATTTGCGGTGGCTTCGGCGCTTTTGCTTGGTTATGTTGAGGAGTTGGATGCCGATCTGCGAAAGGATTATGCGGCTACCGGAGCCATGCACATACTCTCTGTTTCAGGGATGCACGTCGGCATCATCTATATTTTCCTGGAGTTCCTTCTGGGATTTCTCAACAGGCGCAAATCGGGACGATTTCTGAAGGCAGTCATTTTAATGGCTTTTATATGGTTTTATGCGATGATTACCGGACTATCGCCCTGTGTGTTCCGGTCGGCTGCCATGCTGAGTTTGCCGATTCTGGCAAAATCACTGAACCGATCACCTGACATGTTTAACGTTATTGCAGCCTCGGTTTTCATCCTGCTGGTCGTGGACCCGTATTTGGTACTGGATGTCGGATTTCAGCTCTCCTATCTGGCCGTTGCCGGAATCATCCTCCTGTATAAGCCCATCTACGATGTATATCTGACTTCGGCCTGGCTTCCTGATAAATTATGGTCGATACTGGCGATCTCCCTCGCCGCACAGATTGCTACCTTGCCAATCACCCTCTATACGTTTCATCAGTTTCCGAATTACTTCATGCTGACCAATCTATTCGTGGTTCCATTGTCAAGTTTGATTATTTATGTGGGAATTTTACTGATGGCTGTCGGGGCCATCCCCATGCTTTCAATGATATGTGCCAAATTGCTCATTGTTCTGGTGTGGCTTTTGAACAGCATCATTCATTTTATTGAACAACTGCCCTATTCAACACTCAGGGGGATCCATATTTCATCGCTTGAAATGTTTCTGCTCTACCTTATCATTTGTATGGGTTTCCTCTATCTGATGAAGAAGCAGATTTCGTTTTTATACCTGTTCCTTTGTGTTTGCATTGTGTTGAATCTGGTGGTATTGGATTTCAGGTTGCAACGGCTCAGGTCGAACCGGCTGATCGTCTACAATGCCTACCGTGCTGCTTTTTATCAGATCAGCATGCAAGATAAAGCGATCGTTTTCTATGACGGAAGGGCCATGCATGAGTCAGCGTTGCAAAAGATGAATTGGGAGACAGTCAGAGCCGATATGGAGGCGCATGGAATTAAATTTCACCGGGCTTTCTGGTCGGGCAGGAGCAACTGGCCTGTCGGCACGGCCCTGACCATGTTGCCGGTTTATTGTTCAGGAAATTATATCCAGTTTTACGATTACAGGTTGGCCATCCTGAAAAAGACAATTCCCAAGGGGTTGAAGCGTGATTTGCCTGTTGATTTCCTGATACTTTCCGGGAATCCGGCCATCCGGATTGCCGATGCCGTTGCATGCTTTCATCCCCGACAGATCATCATTGATGCGACCAATACCCGGTTTCGAACCATGCAATGGCTGAAGGAGGCATCAATACAACGTATAGACTGTCAGGCTGTTACGATGCATGGCGCGTTTGAAAAAGAATTTAGTAAAGATGTTGGTAATTAAATAAAATAGGATTACTTTTGCAGTACAATCTGGATCGGTAGTTCAGCTGGTTAGAATGCCGCCCTGTCACGGCGGAGGTCGCGGGTTCGAGTCCCGTCCGGTCCGCAGATTAAGTATCAAAATACAACAAAGCCGCTTAAATTCAATGATTTAGGCGGCTTTTTTTATTCTCCTACCCCTAAAAACATCCAAAGAAATTCAAATAAAAGGTGCACTATTCGGCGCACCTAAATTCTCTTGGAAAAAGTGCACCGAATTTCATACAAATTGTTGATATTTAATCGAATATATTCAATAATTCATTTGGAAAATCCATTCATTTTTCGTAATTTTATAAATAATCGGTGCACTAAAACATCAACACATGGAAAACTCAATATCTGTTCTCTTTTACCTGAGAAAGAGTAAGGCCCAGGAAAATGCTCCTGCACCTATTTATATGAGAATAACTGTTAATGGTGGTAGGGTTGATTTCACTACATAACAAAGTATTTTCAAGTGATTATACTGATGATAAATAAAAATTCTTGAAAATTTAATTGTTATGATTTTCTGCTGTTCATATTAAAAATTTAAATGGATTAGTATTTGATTAAAGCATCTTTTCTGGCTTTCTTGGATACTGGTTGAGCAGGTTTTTAATGCCCTTTCGTGGCATGGGAGAAAATTTCCCGCAATTAGGAGAAGTCATTGGATTGATTAATTTTGCCGACCCAGATAAACTATGTGCGCGCATGAACGAACAAGAAAAACCGGGAGATGTTCACGGTTGTAACAGCAGGTCCTGCTGCATTCAACTGCCGGTGGTTTTCTGGCATGGCAGGTCATTTAACCTGGTTACGTTTGGTTTATTTGCAGCGCTGGGTTCCTTCGCAGGGTACAGTATTTTTTTGTATTTTATTTACACCAGGGGATTCCCGGTTAGCAAGTCCTGCTGGGAAATGGTGTTGGTTTTTGTCCTCATTAATCTGGTTTTTGCGAAATTTTTTTCGATCCTCACCATTGGAATACCTGAATTTTTCAAACACTTTCGTTTACATCTGAATCAGACTTCCTTTTATCAACAGGGGGGCGTCATCGGCATGATTCTGGGGACCATTGTAGTATGCTCCCTTGAGGGCATTCCTTTAGCAACCCTGGGAGATGCTGTTTGCTTCGGTGGAATAGTCACCATGTTCATCGGCCGGCTTGGATGCTTCAACTATGGCTGTTGTACAGGCAAACCGACCCATAGCCGGGTTGGATTAATTTACCGTGATCCTGACGCAAGGGTCAGCAGAGAACATCCCGAGCTCCGCAATGTTCCGCTGATCCCGGTTCAGCTCATCTCCGCAACGGTTGATCTTGCTCTTTTTATTTTGTTTTGCATCCTTTCCATCTACCTCCCCTATACAGGTGTGATCATGATCGTTTTCTTTATTGGGATCAACATCAAAAGAATGGCCCTTCAACCCTTCCGCTATAAAGCATCTTCAAACAAAATCTCCTATACCTGGGTTGCCTTCATATTAATTCTCATTTTTTTTCTGATCATCCTATTCGCCTCGAGATCGGGCGCATCATTTTTTTCATTTGAACTCCCGGTGGTCCCGTTTAACATTCAAACCTATGCTGAATTTCTTGTTTCAGACTGGAATGTTGCGGGTTCAATTATCCTGGGCGGGGCTATTAATTTTGTTGCTTACGGAATTCACGGACGGCAGCTTGGAACCCATTTTAATTTAACCCCGTGATCAGACTGTCGCCAGATAAACTATCGTTTCACCTGATCTGGATTTTCGGGTTACTCGAGATGATTACGGTTCCCCTGGTGGTTTGGCTGCCCGATCTTCTTTCTGTGGGAATAAAATCTCCGGTTGAAGGGGCTGTGGTCGGGTTTGCAGGGATTGTGATCCTGTTCCTGATCCTGAACAGGATGATTAGTCGTCTTGGTTTACGGCTTGATGGTTTTTTGGTAACCGGCATCTCCATCCTGCCCGCTGCTTTATGGAACATGATCTTCCTGGCCATGATCTTTGGCGTTCAAAAAGTGACGGGTCTCATTCACATCGATTCATGGATTCTAAGGAACATATTTGCAGGATTTGTTTCGGTTTCATGCGCCGTGGTAATCACCTTTTTCACCTGCCAATTCGTCTATCCATTTTTCGATCTCCTCAGGATCTCAATCAGAACCGAAGGTCACCGGTATTGCATAAAAAAATTCCCGGTCATTCGTCTTGCCATTCTGGGCGGCGTATATGAAGGAATCGCCCTGCCGGTCATCCTGCTCTGGCAAAACGCCGATTCTGCCGTACCGCTTGTTGCAGCGCTCACCGGCCTGGCAGGCGGCATGCTCGGCAGCACCATCGTGGTTCTCCTTTACAATCATTGGAAACTCCTCCATGTAACGATCTTCCTTGAGAAAAAATGACCGGTTGCCGGAATGGAGAATGAAGATTATTTTGCTGAAAATTCTTTATTGAAATACTTTCGGATCAACACCATTAGTTCATCCTGATCAATGGGTTTTGAAAGATATTCATTACATCCCGCCTCTATTGCTTTCTCTTTGTCTCCTGCAAATGCCTCTGCGGTTTGTGCAATGATGATAATATCCTTATTAAACCCGCGAATTTGACGGGTCGCGTCATATCCGGTCATTCCCGGCATGCGAACATCCATCAATATCAAATCAATGTCGGGGTTGTTTCGGCAGGCATCAATGGCTTCAATTCCAGTTTGTACTTGCAGAACTTCACGGCTGATTTTTTTGAGTGTTCGTTTAAGCAACAAACAGGAAGCGATATCATCTTCGGCAATTAATATTTTCATATTTTTCAAGTCGAACTGGAGAAAACGGTCAATTTTACCACCTTCTGACGATTTTGGTTGACCCCTTCAACCAGTATATTATTCAGTGAAATATTTTCGTATCAACCCTTTGAGCTCAGAAATGCTGATAGGTTTGTTGATATAGTCGTTGCATCCTGCCTCTATGGCCATTACTCTGTCAAATTTAAGGCTGAATGCTGTTTGTGCAATAATGACCACGTCATTGTTAAATAGACGAATTTGACGGGTGGCTTCGTAACCGTTCATGCCGATTAACTTAATATCCATCAAAACCAAATCAATATCAGGATTATTTCGGCAGGCATGAATTGCTTCATCTCCGGTGTTCACATGTAATACTTCATAGCTGTATTTATCGACCATCGCAGAGATGAGGGAATCTGATATTTCATCGTCTTCGGCAATTAATATTTTCATGCGTTTAATTTGAACTTCTTTCTCTTCTTCCGAAACACTATTTGTGATTACGTTTTTCATCAGAACTTTAGCATGGTAAGGGATGGTAAAATAAAATACGGAACCCTTTCCCTCTTCGCTTTCCACCCATAACTTTCCACCATGCTTTTCAACGAAATCTTTGCAAAGGAGTAACCCCAAACCGCTGCTGGGTTCACCATCTGTACCTCTGCGGTTTGTTTGAGCATCGAGCCGGAATAGATTGTCAACCATTTCAGGGTTCATGCCGATGCCCGTGTCCATTACTGAAAACTCAACTGAATTACCGGGCACTGCCTTTGCGGCAATGGTGACTTTCCCTCCTTTAATGGTGAACTTCACGGCATTGGAGGCCAGGTTGCGGATGGTTGAAGCGAGCATATACTGATCGGCAAAAACTTGCAGATAGTCAGGGATTTCATATTTGATCTCAATTTCCTTTTTGTTTGCCGAACCCATTACCGGGCGCATAGTTTCAGTAATCATGGGCATCAATAAAAATGGCTCAGGCTCAAAGGCTGCAATGCCCCTTTGTAGGCGTGACCACTCCAGCAGGTTTTCGAGTAAATGGAAGAGATTGGTCGCGGAGTTTTTCATACTCCCTGCCATCTTTTGAACCTGCTCCTGCGTCAAGTTTGGCAATTCTTCAACCATTAATTTAGTAAATCCTAAAAATGCATTGAAAGGGCCGCGTAAATCGTGGGAAATGATGGAGAAGAATTTGTCTTTTTCTGCATTGAGTTTGTGAAGTTCTTCGTTCTTTAGTTTTATTTCTTCTTCAACTTGCATTCGAGCGGTGATGTCCCTGTTGCTGATACGCCGGCCCTGGTAATTTCCCTTATCATCAGAGATAGGTCTGCATAAATGACCAATATGCACAACGGAACCATCTTTTTTTATAATTCGAAAATCAAACTCATCGAACTCAGAGGTGTGATTTTGGGAATGAATGTTCATATTGTGATCATTAAAAAGAGTTGCATCGCCAGGATGGACGATCTTCTTCAGGAGTAGTTGATCAGATAAAAAATCTTCCTGTTTATATCCGCTAATTCGTTCACATGAAGGAGAGGTGTAAATTATCCGGTCATCAGTCCCCATCCAATATTCCCAGTCGTAGGTATGATCTATTACCGTCCGGAATTTCTCTTCGCTAAGGCGCAATGATTCCCCTGCCTGTTTGAGCTCGGTGATATCATTTACAACAGTAAACCGATATTCTTTATTCTGCACATAGATATTTTCTGCTGATAGGAGTACATTCCTTATATCACCATTCTTTGCTTTTAGCACGGCTTCAGCATTGGTCACAATGCCATTGCTATCGGCATTAACCATGATGGAATTGATTGTTTCAGGCGTCAACAGACCTAATTCAGTTGCTGTTTTGCCAATCACCTCATTTTTATCAAATCCAAACAACTTGTAAAATGCTTCATTGACCTCGATGTATTCATGGTTTTCGATATCATTTAAACCACAAGCAGATGGATTAAGATGAAATAATTTGGAAAATTTCTCTTCGGACAATTTAATCTTTGTGATGTCCTTGGTCACGCCAAAAATTACAGGGGTCCCATCCCAAAACCCATGAGATACGCTTGTTTCCACCGGAATTTGTATTCCCGATTTCGTCAATATCGGAACCGGGCAAAATTCTGCTGTTCCGTTTAACATTTCAACCACAATTCTGCCGGCTTCATCCCGGCGTTCAGATGGATGAAGCATCAGAACTGATTTTCCAACTAGTTCTTCCCGTGTGTAGCCAAGACGGTCAATTACTGTAGAATTGGTGTGGATTATATTTCCTTGTTTATCCAAAACAAAAAGAAAATCATCAATGGTATCAAAAAAGGTTTCGTAATTCTGCCGTGTCTGTTGCAATAACTCAGTCGCCTCTTTTCTTTCGGTAATATCGCGGCTGATCCCAAGAACTCCGATCAGACTACCATCACCTGCCCAATAAGGTGTTTTAACAGTGTCCAACAGAATCTTTCTCCCATCACGATAGGTTATCCATTCTTCATTATGCCGGGGCAGTTTCTGTTTAAGCATTTCATTGTCATGCTGCCGGAATAAATCGGCAACCTCTTTATCGAATAGATCATAGTCTGTTTTGCCGACAATTTCCATTCTTGATTTACCGACAAATTCAACAAATGGAGGATTGCATCCAAGATAAACACCTTCTGTATCTTTGAAAAAGATGATGTCGGGGATGGAGTCAAGCAATGAGCTAATCAAACCCAATTGCCGTGCTCTAACATCTTCTGAATGTTTTTGTTCTATGATTTTTCCCAGCTGCTGAGCTATGGCGTTAATCAATTTCCTTTCCTCCTGAAGAAATGGTCCTTCATCCTCTTTAGGCATCTCCTTGAGATAAGCAACCTCTATCATCCCTTTAATTGCTTTGTTTACCAGGAGAGGAGCAGAGAGTTTCCATGCGGAATCTTCAAAGTTTTTTGAACGGTACTCAACACCTTCAACCACTATCCTGCTACACGCAATTTCAGAATATAGCCAGCCTTTTGACAGGAAATCCGTTAATTCCTGGTACAAAGCAGTCAGAGGCAAATCCTCTCTTTCTGATAACTGGCTTAAATTATAAAGGATTTCGATCTCCTTTAAGCGTTCTTTGAGCTGACGTTCAAACCTCCTGCGTTCGGTTATGTCGATGACAAAAACAGAAACACCCGTTATGTTTCCATTGCCATCTTTAACCGGACTATAATAATCATCATAAAAGGTCCTGTAAAGCAGTTCATCTCCATAAGCTTCTGATAAAACAAAATGCTCGCCTTTTAATGCCCTGTCAAAATTGTTCTTTGCTTTTTGCCTGTCTTCAGAATTTGAAATGATTTCGAGCATGTTCATGCCTGTGGAAATTTCAACTCCCCATATTCTTTTTATGGTTTCCTTGTGAAATGTTGTAAACGCAGTGTAACAATAATTTTTATCCAGGGAGAAAATTATAATGTTTACAGGGCTTTCCAGGATCGAATTTAACAAGATCAAATCCTTTTGATATTTTTCTCTGCTTTGACTCAGCTCCTCCTCCGCTTGCTTGCTCTTGGTGATATCAACCGCAATTAAAAAACATTGTTCTTCATTTTTTGTAACTATGCCTTGAAGTTGAGCATATCTTGGCGAGTTTCCATCCCTTGAGAATGTTACTTCACAGGTTTCTTTGGCCTTGCTGTTAAAAACTGTAGCGAGAAAGAGATTGAAAATGGGTTTATTGTCATCGGAAATAAAAAAACTAAAACGACTATTTTTCAATAGTTGTCGTTCTTTGTCCAACATTTCTGCCCCGCGATGGTTTAACTCAATGATTTCTCCTTCTCTGGAAAGAGTAAAATAACCAATGGGTGCAAAATCATATAATTCGAGATATTTTTGGCTTCACTCGCCGCGGCCGATCGTGCTGCAAGGAGTTTATCATTCCGGGCATTTAGTTCGATCTGGTTTGCTTGCAATTCAATCTGGTGTATCTCCAGTTCGCCTGCAAGTTTGAGCGCTTTGTTATTTGCAATGATCAGCTCTGCCTGAAAAGCAATTTCCTCTTTTGCAACAATTAACTCTGCTGCCCGTTTTATTTTCTCTTCATTTTGAAAGGCCAGTTCTTTGTTTGCAATGAGCAGTTCATCGGCCCGCTTCGCTTTCTCTTCGTTTTCAAAGGCCAGCTTTTGGTTGGCAATGAGCAGCTCATCGGCCCGCTTTGCCTTTTCTTCATTTTGAAAGGCCAGTTCTTCAATAAGCTCCAGTATTTTGGCTTCTGATTTCTCTTTCAGCAACTCTTCGGCTTTTTGGCGCAAGATTTCGGATTCGGATTTATTGGTATTCTTCATGAACTGCTGGTTAGCACTATATCAGTTGTTCGCTGGTTTAATGTGGTGATATAAGAAAAAGGGCGTGAACCTCAGCAATAATCAGATCATAGAGGTACTGCCAAGCACCCAACTCAACTGAAATAGCAAAAGGAACACACCCGTTGGGTGCGTCCGCAAAAACTATTTCCCTGAGTTTAAAAAATTGGCAGTTTTCTATGAGAGAAATATTAGCAACGCAATATTTTATCTATGTTTAAGAACGATGAATGAGATTGTAACTTTACACAAAGATAGGTGGTTATTCCTGTTTTGATTCAGCATGATGCATTTATGTTGGCAAAATTGGCAGTCTGCAAACACATACCTTCATGAACAGCGGCTTTTCCTGCTATGAAACCAAATAACAACAGTGTTCTGGAAATCTGGATAAAGTGGCTAAAACCACCCTTACCAAAAATTTGCAAATTCATTTCCAATTCAAAACTGAAATTTGAACTTGATAAGATAGGAGATAGAATTGCTTTTGTCCGTCCTGAGTTTATTGGAAGTATTTTCTGAAAGTTGTGAGCCTGCAGATGTGTAATTTCTTTTTTTTCAAAATAAACAGATTGATAAAAATGTTTAAAAATCATCAATTTCTATGTGTGAATCTCCGGAAACCATAGTATCTTAGCATAATAGAAGATCATTCGTTCTTTGATCAAATCGGTGCATAATTCGGTGCACCTGTTTTATTTGAGTTTTTAAGATATTGAAAATAAGCTATATGCAGACTTAGTTCGAGTCCCGTCCGGTCCGCAAAAAATCCTGTAAATCAATGATTTACAGGATTTTTTTTTGTATTTCAGGCGCCTGAACTATTATTTTTTAACTTTACTGTATGAAAATGAAAAAGTATGGATGACCAAACAAAATCCAAGGTAGAACTCAACAGGGAGTTGACTGCATTGCGGCTGGAGGTTGAGTCATTAAAAGCATTATTCGATAAAGAGATTACTGAGCACAAATTGGTGGAGAAAAAACTGTTTGAGAAAGAACAACAGTTATCCACAATCTTCAATACTGTAGGTGATGTCATCTACCATTTGTCAGTCGAGCCTGATGAAAAATATCGGTTTATTTCGGTGAACCAGCCATTCCTTGATGTTACCGGATTCAATCAGGAGCAAGTGGTCGGGAAGATGGTACACGAGGTCATTCCCGAGCCGTCATTGAAGACGGTACTTGAAAAATACAAAAATGCGATTGATGAAAATAGAATCATTCGATGGGAATCGACCTCTGATTATCCTGAAGGAAGCTTGACCGGAGTGGTCAGCATTGCTCCTGTTTATAATGACGCGGGACGATGTACAAATCTGATTGGTTCTGTCCATGATATTACCAGCCTTAAACAAAAGGAAGAAAAGTTGATTTTCATAACCAAAGCCATTGAATCCAGTGGTGAGGCCATTGCAATTTCTGATACGCTAGGGCACCCTCTTTTCTGTAATAGCGCATTTTTAAAATTGTTTGAGTTTTCAAATATAGAGGAATTCAAAAATCAAGATACGGCCAAATCGTTGATCAAAGACCCCGTAATTGCACAAGAAATTTACGAAAATATTCTGGTTGGCAAATCATTTGAAGGTGAAATAGACATGGTTACCAAAAACGGATTTGTCTTTCCAGTTTATGAACATGCAGATGCAGTCAAAGACAATGATGGTAAAATAGTCGGATTTATTGGAATAACAAAGGATATCACCGAGCGCAAAACGTTTGAACATTCCCTTCGGCAAAGTGAGGAAAGATACAGGACATTAATTGAAAACAGGGGTGAGGGTGTTTGCTTTCTAAATAGCGAGGATATATTTGTTGTTGTCAATCCGACTGCTGAAAAAATATTTGGGGTAGACAGGGGAAAATTGACTGGATTATGTTTGAGTGATTTTCTTGTTGGCGATAATGTGGAAATAGTTACAAACGAAACATTGAAACGGCGGCAAGGAAAAACGAGTACATATGAACATGAAATACTATTAAAAGATGGAATCAAAAAAGATATAGCAATAACGGTAGCCCCCTGTTTCGATGAAACAAGATTCATCGGGGCTTTTGCTGTTTTCAATGATATAACCGAACGCAAAAAAAGGGAAGTTGCCTTGCGGGAGTCGGAAGAGAAGTACCGCGTTTTATTGGACAGCAGCATTTTTGGGATTTTAGCTTTTGACAATGAAACCCATCTGTGCTCCTTTTCAAATTCTGCTGCTTGCAAGTTATTCGGCTATAATAAGGAGGAACTTAGCAGGTTGAACTTAACCAATTTTCACCCACAGGATTCAATTGAAATGATAATTAATGAAATTGAGCTTCAAGGGCGTGGTGAAAAATCGATAAGCAAAGCCTTGCCTTGTCTACGAAAAGATGGTACAATTTTTTACGCTGATATTGCAGGGTATTCAACCATTATTAACGGACGAAGTTGCAGCGTTGGCTTCATCATGGATGTGACTGAACACAAGCATACAGAAAATGCTCTTCGGCTGATTGAAGAAAAGCACCGGGTGCTCCTGAACGGAAGTCCATATGGTATTTTAGCCACTGATATCGAAACGCATCGATTTTCGTTTTCCAATTCAGCCATCTGCACATTATTCGGATATACAGATGAAGAGTTTCAGCGGCTCAGCATAGAGGATATAGTTCCCAGTGCATCCCTGGATTTGGTAATGACAGAGTTTTATTCCCAAATGCGAGGAGAGAACCCCATTTCTCTTGCTCAGCCATGTCTGAAAAAAGACGGAACGGTTTTCTATGCTGACATAGCCGGGGCACCCATTGTCCTCAATGGAAGGAAATGCAGCGTCGGATTTTTTAATGATGTGACTTCACGCCAAAAGGCACAAGAAGCTTTAAAGGAAAGCGAATCTACTTTAAGAAAGGCTCAGGAAATTGCAATGATGGGCAGCTGGGAGATCGATTTAATCAATCAAAAGGTAAAATGGTCAGAAAATTGTTTTATCCTGTATGGCTTGAAACCATTTGAGATAGAACCAACATTCGGATATTTCAAAAGCAGAGTTCATCCTGATGATGTGCATATAGTTAATGAATCTATAGAATATGTTTCTCAGTTCAAAAAACCAAAAAATATTGAAGTACGAATACTCTTTCCAGACGGCCATGATAAGTGGGCCCAAATCAAAATAGATCCAACGGTTATTGAAGATGAACTTGTTGCTTTGAAGGTTATACAAATAGATATCACAGACCGAAAGCTGGCTGAACAAGAATTGCTCAGGGCCAAAGAAAAAGCCGAAGAGAGCGATCATCTTAAATCAGCCTTTCTTGCCAATATGAGTCATGAAATAAGAACCCCCATGAATGGCATTCTGGGTTTTACACAATTGCTGGGAGAACCTAATCTTTCCGGAAAGGAGCATCAAGACTACATCCGCATTATTGAAAAAAGTGGCAAGAGAATGTTGAACATCTTCAACGACATTGTTGACATTTCGAAAATTGAGTCAGGGCAGATGGATATTTCCATTTCTGAAACAAATATCAACGAGCAAATCGAATTCGTTCACGACCTCTTCATCCCTGAGATTGAACAAAAAGGGTTGCAGTTTTTCTATAATACTTCCTTGCCGACTAAGGAAGCCATTGTTAAAACCGACTGTGCAAAACTCTATGCAATCCTGTCCAACCTTGTGAAAAATGCCGTTAAATACACCCATGAAGGCTCAATTGAGATTGGATATGCCAAAAAGGGTGAATTCATTGAGTTTTTTGTTAAAGACTCAGGTATAGGAATTCCAAAAGAACGACAGGGAGTCATATTTGAGCGTTTTATGCAGGCTGATATTTCCAATATACGTGCGTTCGATGGGGCTGGTCTGGGTTTGTCAATCGCAAAAGGATATGTGGAGATACTGGGTGGGAAAATCTGGGTGGAATCACATGAAAGTAAAGGATCAATCTTTTTTTTCACCATTCCGTGCAATTTTTTGCCGGAAGGGGAAAATGTCGTCGAGCAGGCTATTCCTGCCTATATAGTTGAAAATCAGATGAAAAAACTAAAAATATTGATTGCCGAAGACGATGAAGCATCGGTAGAGTTCCTTGAGTGGGTGGTAAATAAATTTAGTCGTGGGATATTGAATACAGCAACCGGAGTTGAAACCATTGAGGCCTGCCGAAATAACCCTGATATTGATCTGGTTATGATGGATATCAGGATGCCTGATTTGAATGGATATGAAGCCACGCATCAAATCCGCATGTTTAATAAGGATGTCATCATCATAGCTCAAACCGCCTATGCGATGGCAGGTGACAGAGAAAGGGCATTGAATGCCGGATGCAATGACTATATCTCAAAACCCATCGATCAGGATAAATTACTGGTGTTGATAAATAAGTATTTCAAATAATGATGAATCGCGCGTTAAAAAATTGGCAATTATGGATTTTGATGCATCTCATTTATGGGAAAAAGTAAAAACGCTGGAGCAAGAGGTATCTGTTCTAAAGCAGCAACAAATTGACATCAATCAAGCCAAGGAGTTGTATTTGAAGATTTTTGAAGAATTTCCGGCTTTGATTTGGCGATCTCGGTTAGATAAACTATGTGATTATTTTAATAAAACATGGCTTGAATTCACAGGAAGGACCATGGAACAGGAATTTGGAAATGGTTGGACAGAAGGTGTGCACCCCGACGATTTTGATTTATGTTTAAAAACCTATGTTGAGTCATTTGATAAACGAGAAGCTTTTCTGATGGAATATCGCATGAAAAACAAATCAGGAGAATACCGTTGGATACGAGATTTTGGAAGACCCTTTTACGATCTGGATAATTCATTTTTAGGCTACATCGGTTCCTGCTACGATATCACCGAAATTAAGGACAATGAAATGAAGCTTATTGAATTGAACGCAACAAAAGACAAGTTCTTTTCTCTGATTGCCCATGACCTGCGTGGTCCTTTTAACGCACTTCTTGGATTTACTAAACTGCTTGAATATGAACTTCCAACAATGACACAAGACCGAATTCAAAAGGTTGCCGTGACCATGAGGAAATCTGCAACCAATCTTTATAATTTACTTGAAAATCTGTTGGCGTGGTCCCAAATGGAGCGGGGAGTGAATACCATAATACCTGAGTCATTCAGTGTCATGACAAGAATCATTGAAAGTATGGCGACTATTCAGGAATTGGCTATTAAGAAGGGGATTCATGTCAAGTATGAAATCAACAATGATTTGATGGTATTTGCCGACAGCAATATGTTCGCCACCATCATTCGTAACTTAACCTCCAATGCGATAAAGTTTACTCCTAAAGGCGGGAACATTACCATTGGGGCAAAACCCATGGCTGATCATTGGGTTGAAATCTCCATAACTGACACGGGTATCGGAATGGACCAGGATCTGCAGGAGAACCTTTTTAAATTGGAGGTCAATACAAGCCGAAAAGGCACTGAAAAAGAAGAAAGCACCGGTTTGGGACTTATTATCTGCAAGGGTTACATTGAAAAGCAAGGAGGAAGGATGTGGTTGGAGAGTAAGGAAGGCCAGGGGAGTACTTTTCACTTTTCATTACCTGGTAAACATCAAAACGCATAACGATTTTTAATCCATCACACTTTCTTCACACGAACGGCACTCATGCCTTTCATCCCACGTTCGATCTCAAAAGCAACCAGATCGCCTTCCTTGATTTCTTCAGTCAAATTGTTGACGTGAACAAAATATTTCTCCTGCGTGTCGAGTTCTTTAATAAAACCAAAGCCTTTAGAATGGTTGAAAAACTCTACCCTGCCATTTCTTATGGCTGGAACCTCTATCTTTTCCCTTTTTGGAACGCCGATCTCTATTCTTCCAGCATCGATTTTCTTTCTGGTTGCCGGATCAGGCGGTGTATCTGTGATGTTTCCATATTCATCAACATAGGCCAGCATATTCTCAAAACTGCCGCCTTGTGAGTTTGCCTTACGTTCTGCGAGCTTTTGTTGCTTGTCCAGTCGTTTCTTTAATCGTTTTTTCTCTTGATCTTTCTTGTTAAATGTCTGTTGCGAACCTGCCATTTACATCTGATTTAAAATGAGGTCAAAACTATTCTCCCTGAACAGTCCGGATGTGATGATACAAAGATACGATAATTAATCCGAACGGCTTTATAAGACATCTCCAGGTACCATTCCATGTTTTTTCAGTTTACTTATCAGCAGCCCTTTTTCAAATGGTTTTGCCATATAGTCGTCACATCCTGCATCAAAGGCTCTCATTTCATCCCCGAACGGGTGTTTCCGGTTGAACCGTCAACAGGCGATCAACAGCACCGATGGCAATGGTAAAAAAGAATGTAGAGCCTTCTCCCGATGACGATGCATACCATACACGGCCACCAAGCAATTCAACGATTCCTTTTACGATTGACAAGCCAAGCCCGCTTCCTTCATGACCTCGGGTGTCGGATGGATTTTCCTGTGTAAAACTGTCGAACATCGTTTCGTACTCTTCCGTATGTATCCCTATCCCCGTGTCTTTAACAAAAAACTCAAGGTCCGCTCCTCTCATGTTTGTTCCATAGCTCACGTATCCTTGTTTCGTAAACTTAATGGCGTTGTCGATTAAATGACACAAGGCTTTAAATATCAGGGTGCGATCAGAATTAACTTGAAGTGTATTTAGATTTACGGGATTATCGATGGTGAAGGCTAACTTTTTGGCCTGTGCATAGGGGGTATACTTTGAATATACCTCATTCAATAAATCACCCAGGATAAATGGTTTCCTCAGGGTCTCCTGATTCCCTGAAGCGATAAGCGAAATGTCCATGAAATCGGTCACTGTGTTGAGCAGCCGATCGCTGCTTAATTTCACGATTGAATAGTAATTTGCCCGTTCATCCTGCGTCAGTTCAGGATCAGCCATCAAATGACCGAATCCGATAATCCCATTCAGGGGGGTGCGTATTTCATGCGATATATTATTCATGAAGGCAGTTTTTAAACGATCCCCTGATTCAGCATGTTCTTTTTCCTTGATCAACGCAGCATTCGTTTGTTTTAATTCTTGCTGCGTTTGCTCTTGAGCGATCATCTTCTGGTTCAGCTCTTTTGTTCGTTCGGCAACAAGAATCTTTAACCGTTTGCCTTGAATCCGCTCAATGAAATAATAGAAGACAAAAAATATCAACAATAAAAAAAAGCTTATTACAATCACATAAAACACGAAGGAACGGTAAAACGGAGGCTTCAGGTGAAAGGTAAACTCTGCCACGTGGCGTTCATCCCATTGGCCACTTTCATTAGCAGCCATTACCCTGAAGGTGTAGTTTCCACCTGGAATGTTGGTGTATTCTGCGGTTCTATCTGTACCATTTTCAATCCAAGTCTTGTCAAAACCCACCAGCATGCACCGATATATGATTTTTCCCGGATTTGTATAATTCAGTGCGGCATATCGGAACTCAAGTCGTTTGGAATACGAAAGAACAGATACAGGCGAGGTCATATTTACCGGTTCGTTATCAACCAGAAATTCTACGATAAAAATTGGAGAGAAATAAGAAGAAGCTGTTTTCATCCTGTCGGGATCAATGATGGAAATCCCTTTCATGGTTGGGAACAGGAGCTTGCCATCCCGCGTTTTAAAGCCTGCAGGAGATACACCGCCATTGCATTCAAGGGTTTCCATGCCATCGCTTTTTCCGTACGAAACAGGGTTTAACAATTTGAGCTTCAAGTCGGCATAGTCAAGTAAGTTCTGCTTTTTAATTTTATATAGGCCTTTATTGCAGCTAATCCAGAAAAATCCGTAATCATCTTCAAGGATTTTAAGAACCACGTCGTTGATCAATCCATCTTTCGTTGTAAAAGAATTGATCTTGTTATCTCTGACCAGATTGATTCCGCCGGATGCAGTTCCAACCCAAAGGTTCCCATCAGGATCTTCATACAAGGTTAAGATGTAATCATCCGATAATCCATTTTTTCGATACAACACGTCAATTTTCTGATCCCTGATCCGGTTCAACCCGCCATTGGTGCCTACCCACAAATTTCCTTTTTTGTCTTCAAGGATGCAGGTCACATTATCGTCAGAAAGCCCATCCCTGGTGGTGAGTGCGGAAAATTTACCATTTTTGAAGCGGTTGAGGCCACCACCGGTTGTTCCGGCCCATAATGTCCCCGACCTGTCGCTATGTATCGTAGTCACCACATTGTTTGATAACCCGTCTTCAATGGTGTAGGTAGTAAATCTTTCATTTTTATACCTACTCAATCCGCCCCCCGCCGTACCGATCCACAGGGTATGATCCAAATCTTCGGCAATGGCCAGCACAAGATGATCCGGAATTCCATCTTTTTGTGTAAATATTCGCTCTTTTCCGTGGTTTGACATATGCAGTCCTTTCCCGGCTACTCCCATCCATAAGATCCCTTCATGGTCTTCAAGTACAGGAAGAATGACATCTCCCGGCAAACCTTCGCGGCTTGTCAATGTTTGAATCGATTTCTTTTTAATCCGATCGATCCCGGTTCCGGACGATCCCACCCATATATTTCCTTCACGGTCCTCGATAAGGGAGACAATAAGATCGCCTCGTAGTCCCTCCTTCGAAGTAAACGGATAAAGCTTTCCATTAAGCATCCTGATAATTCCACCCCCGTTGGTGCCTATCCACAACATGCCATTTCGGTCGAAACAGAGGGTGGTGACTGAATTATCGGTCAACCCGTTTCTCACAGTATACACTTCAAACCTTCCCTTTCTGAATACATTCAAACCACCACTTTTTGTACCAATCCACACGTTTTGCTCTTTGTCAATGGCGAGGGTTTCGATGAAATCATCTGAAATTCCATCTTTTCTGAAATAGCTTTTAATTTTTCCGTTATCAATCAGAGACAGGCCTTTTTGGGTTCCTACCCAGATCCCGCCTTTTGCATCAATCGCAATTGAACGAACATAGTTGCTTGCCAACCCGTTTAGGGTATCGATCCTGGTAATCTTTCCATTTTTTAAATAATTCAAACCTTTTCCGGATGTCCCTATCCATAAACCGCCACCCGCATCCTCACACAACGTGAAAATCCGATCGTCAGAAAGTCCACTGGATTTGGAATATTTGACATATGCATTATTCTTATACCGGAATAATCCACCTCCTTCAGTTCCAATCCAAAGACTCGTATCTGATGCTCCGCAAAGCGCACTGACGAAATTCACGTTAAGCCCGGGGATGTTGGTTTTGTTCCTTAAGAGAAATGAATTTCCATCAAATCTGACCAATCCCTCTTCTGTTCCGAAGTAAATCCAACCATCTGCTGTTTGAGCCGCAGTAACGATGGAATTCACAGGCAAGCCCTGTTCCATCTGCCAGTTATCAACTGTTGGCTGTGGAAGGATTGACGTATAGAGTGATTGACCTTGGCCGTATAAAAAACAAACCTGAGCGGAAATCAGAATGGAGAAGAGTAATGTACGTGACATTTTTATTTTGCGTAGCTCACAGCCCTTGTTTCCCTGATTACAGTAATTTTAATTTGACCCGGATAGGTCATTTCACTTTGGATTTTCTTGGAAAGATCAAATGAGATCTGGTTGGCTTCAGCGTCGGTAACTTTATCAGCCCCTACGATCACGCGTAATTCACGGCCGGCCTGGATAGCATATGTTTTAACAACACCGGGATAGCTCAGCGCCAGATCTTCCAGGTGCTTCAGCCGTTCAATATAGGCGTCAACCACTTCGCGGCGTGCCCCCGGACGGGCTCCCGAGATGGCATCGCATACCTGAACAATGGGAGATATCAGGTTATCCATCTCTATTTCATCATGATGGGCGCCAATCGCATTGATGATCTCCTGCTTTTCCTTGAATTTTTCAGCCATTTTCATTCCCAGGATGGCATGCGGTAATTCAGGCTCGGTATCGGGAACTTTTCCGATATCATGAAGTAAACCGGCGCGTTTCGCCAGTTTAGGATTCAATCCCAGCTCTGCTGCCATGGTGGCGCACAGTTTTGAGACTTCAATGGAATGCTGTAAAAGGTTCTGTCCATAGGAGGAACGATACTTCATTTTTCCGACCATCCTCACCAGTTCGTGATGCATATTGTGGATGCCCAGATCGATGCTGATCCTTTTTCCAGTCTCAATAATCTCTTGTTCGATCTGTTTTTTGGTCTTTGCCACAACCTCCTCGATGCGGGCCGGGTGAATTCGGCCATCGGTGACAAGTTTATGGAGTGAAAGCCGGGCAATTTCCCGCCTGACAGGATCGAAACCCGAAAGAAGAATGGCATCGGGTGAATCGTCGATGATGATTTCAATACCGGTAAGTGATTCAAGGGTACGGATATTACGCCCTTCACGGCCTATGATCCGGCCTTTAATCTCCTCACTTTCAATGTTAAATACAGAAACGGTATTTTCAATGGCATGTTCGGAAGCGGTGCGCTGGATGGTTTCAATGATGATTTTTTTGGCCTCCGTATTTGCCGTCAGTTTGGCTTCATCAATGATATCCTTGATGTGAACAATGGCCTCGGATTTTGCCTCCTCCTTGAGGGTTTCAATGAGCTGTGTTTTGGCTTCGACTGCAGAAAGACTTGAAATGGCTTCAAGTTTTTCAATCTGGATTTTCATCGCCTTGTCAAGGTCAGTCTGCTTTTTATTGATGATCTCCAGCTGCTGCGACAGGGTTTGTTTTATGGTCGAAATCTCTTTTTGTTTTTTTGCAAATTCCTCAACTTTCTGATTCATGGTGCCCTCTTTCTGCTTCAGCCGGTTTTCGTTGCGGGCTACCTCCTCGTTTTTCTCATGAATAAATTTTTCATGTTCACTCTTCAGTTGCAGAAATTTTTCTTTGGCTTGCAGAATTTTTTCTTTTTTTACTACCTCGGCCTTTTCCATGGCCTCTTTTAAAAGGGAATCGCGTTTGCGCTCAAGTGCCCTGTTTAATATAGTCCCCGTAATAACACCCCCCAGGATGACTCCGGTCACCCCGATGATGATATATAGCAGAATTCCTCCCATCGATATAGTTTTTAATCGCAACATCCCCATAAAAGAGATGTGGCTCAGTGAGTAATATGAAGGAAGACGAGAAAAGAAAACCCGCATTAACCAGCGAGGTATTGATAAACCTCTAACGACACGAATAGGACTGCCAAACTTTTCGAACTTCCACTGTCCGGGAATTACCCCGGTTCTTCTGCCGAAGCAGGAGCGAGGCCTGTCCTACGAGCTAGTGAGCGTTGTCCTAATATTTGTAATGTTAGGTTTACAAACTGTCTGAATTAATGCGGGTATATTTTCAGATTTTTTCAAAGAACGGTAAGACTTCATTACTCAAATTGCTCGTCAAGCGCCTGATCCATTGCCAAAAGCTTTTCTTTCCACTGCGTCTCTTTTTCTGACAACAACTGATCATTCTTCAGGTATCCTGTGGCATATTCCAAAGCTACCATGGCAAGAAGATCCTGTTTGTCTTTGTAAGCATAACTGCCCGAATAATCTTTGATCCTTTTATCGATCAACTTGGCAGCATTGCGAAAAAGTTCCTCATTCTTTTTGTCTACCGCCAGCCGGTATGATCGGTCAGCGATGGGTAACGATATGGAAAGTTCCTCCATTGGCCTGTTTACAAATGCTATTCTAAGTATTTAAAAGTCCTATGCATTTATCAATTTCCCGCACAAGTTCATTGATTTTCAATTTTGCTTCTACGTTTCCCTCTTTATTTTCAAGTGTTTTAGCTAATTTTAATATTTTACTCTTTTCTTCCAGTTGAATGATCGTCTGTTTTTGTTCGTGAATGATCCCTTTCAATTCCAGAATTTCATTGTTTAACGTTCTGTTTTCACTGCGGACCAATTGATGCTGATCGATCAGTTTCCTCAACTTATATTCTATCCCGGAAACCAAGGTGGCGACATCTTTCATTTCGCAGCTTCCATTATAATTTATTGCAAAGATAATTAATTTTTTTATTTTTTTTCAACATGGCCATCACCTTTTCACCTTTCACCCGATTAAGCTTGAAAATTACTTTTCCAAAAAAAAACGGAGATGAACGAACAATTTCTTTCATACCTGTGGAAGTTCAGGCTAATCAAAGCAGATCTGAAAACAGCGTCGGGCGACCCCTTGACAATTCTTCACCCGGGGGATCAGAACAGTAACAGTGGTCCCGACTTCTTTAATGCCCGCGTGCGGATTGGGAATACCACCTGGGCAGGAAATGTTGAGATCCATGTCAACGCTTCAGACTGGTACCGTCATGGTCACCAAACTGATCAGGCCTATGATAATACCATCCTTCATGTTGTGCATGAACCCGATATCGGCGTAACCCGTCAAAATGGCGATCCAATCCCAACCCTTGTTTTGAAAGATCAGTATACAGGACAGATATTCGCGCAGTATGAGTCGATGATGCACAACCAGCAGTGGATTCCTTGTTACAACCAGCTTAAGGAGTGTGCTGATTCCCATTTTACGCTATGGGCGCCCTCCTTGGCCATGGAACGGTTGCTATATAAATCGCACGCCATTAAAGCCCTTTGGGAAAGTTGCGGTCATGATTGGGAAGTTGCTTTTTACCGGCATTTAGCACAGAGTTTCGGATTCCGGATCAATGGACTGCCGTTTGAATTGCTGGCCAAATCAATCCCGCTTAAAATCGTACGGCAATTGGGGGAGAGGCAACTTCAAACCGAGGCGTTGTTTTATGGACAGGCAGGGATGTTAAGCGATGATTTTTCGGATGATTATCCCAAGGCGCTGCTGAAAGAATACCGGTTTCTATACGACAAGTATCATCTGACCCCGATTCAGGGAAGCACATGGAAATTTCTGCGGCTACGACCTACAAATTTTCCAACTATCCGCATCAGCCAGTTTGTTGCATTTTTACTTCAGTCGCACACACAATTTTTCAGGATGCTTGATTTCGGCTCCTGCAGCGAGGCAGAAGAATCCCTGACAACCCAGGCCTCTGAATATTGGGATACCCATTATTTGTTTGACAAAATCGCCTCGTTCCAGCCGAAATTCATCGGGTCAAATTCCATCAATTTGTTAATCATCAACGGATTGGTACCGTTTATGTTTTTTTATGGATTGGTGAAAGATCAGCTCGCCCATAAGGAAAAAGCGCTGAATTTTCTGGAACAACTTCCAGGGGAATGTAATTCGGAGATCATTCATTGGGAATCAGCAGGTTTGGCATGCCTGAATGCGATGCAAACCCAGGCGCTGCTTCATCTCAAACGGTTTTACTGCGATAAAAGGCAATGCCTTGAATGCAGGATCGGAAGCCTTCTGCTGTCGAAACACATTTGAGAATTTAATTGATTTTATGAACGCTCAATGCTTCAGAAATGGAAATTCAAAAAACAGTCAGCCATGCAGTTCAGTCGATGTCGAATTATTTGTCATATAACCGCACAGAGCAGCGTGGCATCTTTGTATTGTGCCTTCTGCTATTGGGGCTGGTTATTGCAAACAGTGTCATCCCTTCGGGGACATTCCAGCGGCCATCCGATTTTTCCGGATTTTCAAAGGAGATCAAGGCATTTGAGGCAGCCTGGCATCGGGCTGCTGATTCAGACAGCATGGCCCGCAAACAGAGGTATATGGGCTACAAAAACCGGGGTTACGGGTACGGGCAGGATTCCGTCAACCCTTTGGGAAAAAAGGCCAAGCCGATCCTGGTTGTTGAACTGAATTCTGCTGACACCTTTGATCTGCAGCAATTGAGGGGAATCGGCCCCTCTTTTGCGCGGCGTATTGTCAACTATCGCGAACGATTGAGGGGGTTTAACGCCAAACGCCAGTTGCTGGAAGTTTTCGGCATGGACAGCGCCCGGTATGCTGCCATCGAATCCAACGTGAAGGTAAATCCCGATTCGGTCAACCCTGTCAATCTGAATACAGTCACATTCAAGGAGCTGCTGCGCCATCCCTATTTCCCCTTTCCCATTACCAAAAATATCATGATCTACCGACAGAAAAATAAAAATTTCAAATCTGTGGATGAACTGAAGAATATTGAAGGGGTGAACGATTCACTTTTCAGGAGGATGGTCGTCTATTTGAGGGTCGCGCCATGATTCATCATCGTTTTCGTCCTCATCTCCCCAATCCCACGATTTGCGCTGAGGTCCCTGTTTCCTGTAGTAGACTGCCAGGATAACACCGGCGAGAAGCCCCATCAGATGCGACTCCCATGAAATAGGCTGGTTGGGAAAGAGCTGAGGGAAGATGCCCCAGATAAGGCCCCCGTAAAGGAAGGTAACCAGCAGGGTGATGACCATCAGACCGGTTTCCCTCCGGATGATGCCGCTTAAAAACAAAAAGGAGGCAAGTCCGTATATAATGCCGCTTGCTCCGATATGGGCAGCGCCTCCTCTGGCAAACACCCATACCCAGATGCCTGTGATAAGATAAAGCAATCCAAGGATCATCCAGGCGATATCAACATAGAAGTAAAAGAGGAAGGCTCCAAGAACCAGAAGCGGCAATGAATTGGCAAACAAATGAGCCAGGTCGGCATGAAGAAAAGGAGAGGTGAAAATGCCGATCAGCCCCTTTGCCTGCATCGGATAGAGCCCGAAATTATTTAATTCCAGGTTGAACAGGATATCCACACCTTTGATCAGCCACAAAAGGATCAGAAACAATGCAGGATAAAAAAAACTGCGGTAAAATTTTATTTTTTCTTCGTCAGCCATTGTATAATAATTCTCGTTAAAATTAGTTAAAATAGCATCATATCCATACTGCAAATAAAAATAGAAGTACCTTTGATCGCTCAAAACCATTGTTAATTAAGCCATTAATAAGATGAACATGATATTGTTTCCTCCACATTACCGGATTTACACGCTGATATTATTTTTCCTGTTTTCTTCCTTATTCCTGCAGGCCCAGTCGCCCAGGAGCGACCCGAATGCCGGGATTAAAAAGTACAATGCAGCCATGCAACTGATTAATTACGCTTATGTTGATACGATCAATGAAGCCCGCATGGTTGAAAAGTCGATCATTGAAACATTGAAAGAGCTGGATCCACATTCAGTATATATTTCAAAGAAGGATGTTAAGAAAGCCAACGAACCGCTGGAAGGTAATTTCGACGGTATCGGCGTTCAATTTGAGATCATCAGGGATACCATCTCCGTAGTGCATTCCATTCCCGGTGGTCCATCTGAAAAACTTGGGATCATGTCGGGGGATAAAATCGTAAAAATTGACGGGGAGCTGGTTGTTGGTAAGAAAGTCACCAATCAGTTTGTCCTTGATCACCTGCGCGGCAAACGCGGAACGAAGGTCATGGTCTCCATTTTCAGGCCAGGGAAAAAGGAGTTGATCGATTTCACCATCACCCGCGATAAAATTCCCATCAACAGCATCGACGCGGCATACATGATAAAACCCGGCATAGGTTACATCAACCTGAATAAATTCGCACAAACTTCGATGCAGGAATTCAACGAGGCTGTCACGCTGCTGAAATCGAAGGGGATGTCAAGCATGATTCTTGATCTCCGGAATAATTCAGGCGGGTACATGGGCACGGCCATTGAGTTGTCAGATGAATTCCTGGGTCCGGGCAAACTGATCGTTTACACTCAGGGAAGACAGGCCCAGCGTGAAGATTTTTATTCCTCACCCAGGGGACGATTTGAGACAGGAAAGCTGGTGATCATGATCAATGAAAATTCTGCATCGGCCAGTGAAATTGTTTCGGGGGCCATTCAGGATTGGGACAGGGGCATCATCGTAGGACGCAGATCTTTTGGGAAGGGACTTGTTCAGCGGCCATTCCAGCTTCCCGACAGCTCACAGATCCGCCTTACAACGGCAAGGTATTACAATCCATCAGGAAAATGCATCCAAAAATCTTATGCAGAAGGCACCGATAAATATTATGAAGACTTCAGCATCCGTATGAAACATGGGGAGTTCATTCACCCTGACAGCATAAAGTTTCCGGATTCGCTCAAATATTACACCTCGAAAAGGCGGGTGGTATACGGCGGAGGCGGGATCATGCCCGATGTCTTCATTCCATGGGACTCCACGCCGATTTCAGATTACTACCTTGATCTTCGCCGCAAAAACGTGATTAACACCTTTGTCGGAGACTATGTGGACAAAACAAGGAAAAGCCTCCACGCAACCTATCCCGATTTTGGCGCGTTCGATAAAAATTTTGCGGTTGACAGCACGTTTATGGCCGCATTTTTTACCTATGCTGAAAAGGAGGGTGTGAAGAAAGATGACAAGGGGTATGCTGTATCTGAGAATCTGATCAAATCGCAGATAAAGGGGTTGATTGCCCAGAAACTGTGGGATATGAATGAGCTCTACGCGATTATCAACCAGGCTGATGAGGAGGTCCTGAAAGCAATAGAGGTGGTGCAGGATGATGCATTATACCAAAAGCTCAACATTGATCGCTAGGATTTCAGAAAATTCCGATTTACCATTTTTACATGTGGCGCTTCCGGTTATGGATGAACCGGATTTTCTGCCCCGGGTGCTGAACTGCATTGCAGGTCAGTCATACCGCAATTTCAAGGTCTATGTATGTGTGAATCAACCTGATTTGTGGTGGAACGACCCGGAAAAAGCAGCAGCTTGCGAAAATAATGCCTCCAGTCTGATCCTGCTTGATGGGTTGAAGGAATTTGAAACAGCCATCCTGGATCATGCATCCAAAGGCCAGGGATGGAGCGGAAAGCGTCATGGAGTGGGTTGGGCCCGTAAAACCCTGATGGATCACATCAATGCAGAAGCCGATCCGGAGGATATCATGGTTAGCCTGGATGCAGATGCGGAGTTTTCGTCAGACTATTTCCTGTCGATAGCCCTGAATTTCAAGAGTCACCCTGCAGCAGTGGCCTTGTCGGTTCCCTATTTTCATAAAACAGTCAGCAATGTCATGGCCACACGCGCCATGCTGCGCTATGAGATTTATATGCGTTATTATTTCCTGAATCTGCATCGTATTGGATCTCCCTATTCATTTACGGCCCTTGGATCTGCCATGGCCCTGCCTGTATGGGCATACCGTGCCATCGGTGGGATGACACCCAAACTCAGCGGAGAAGATTTTTATTTTCTGCAGAAACTCCGGAAGTATGGTCAGGTTCTTTTATGGAACGATGAAATGGTCTATCCTGAAGCCCGTTTTTCCGATCGCGTTTTTTTTGGAACAGGTCCGGCCATGATCAAAGGCGCCTCAGGTGATTGGCTGAGTTATCCGCTTTATCCTGCAGCCCTTTTTGATGAAATTCTTGACACCTACCGGCTTCTTCCTCTGTTTTTTCAAAAAACGATGCCAACCTCCGTTGCACGATTCATGGCATCGACATCAAAAGAACCCGATCCATTTCAGTCATTGCGCAAAAACCATTCGGACCTTGACCATTTTACAAGGGCTTTCCACGAGAAATTTGACGGATTGAGGATTCTTCAGTTTTTGAAAAGTTCCCATGAAGAGAGGCCATCGAACGATGAAGATAACCTGCGGGAGTATCTCTGCCGTTTTTTTCCTGCAGCGGAACTTGACCAATCAGGAATCAACTGGAAGGCCTTGTCTTTTAACTGTTCGCCGGTATGCGAGCTGGAAAAGGTGAGGGCTTTTCTTTTTGACAAGGAGATGAAGGCCCGAACTAATTCAGCACCTGTGTAACAAGGTCGGCCGCCTCTTTGAGGGTTATGGCAGAGTGAACCTTTAATCCCGATTCATCGATCAGTCTTTTTCCCTCCAGGGCATTGGTTCCCTGAAGTCTTACGATGATCGGTATCTTGATCTCGCCGATGTTTTTATAAGCATCCACCACTCCCTGGGCTACCCTGTCGCAGCGAACAATTCCACCAAAGATGTTGACCAGGATCGCCTTTACCGCAGGATCTTTGAGGATAATCCGAAATCCCTCTTCCACGCGTTTCGCATTGGCAGATCCCCCCACATCCAGGAAATTGGCAGGGTCGCCACCGGAAAGTTTAATGATATCCATGGTCGCCATGGCCAGCCCCGCTCCATTCACCATGCATCCCACATTGCCATTCAGCTTAACGTAATTCAGGTCGTGCCGCGTTGCCTCGACCTCCATGGGATCCTCTTCGTCCAAATCGCGCATGACTGCGATTTCAGGATGGCGGAACAGGGCATTGTTATCGATGACCATTTTCGCATCGGCAGCCAGTATCTTGTTATCCGAAGTTTTAAATACAGGATTGATCTCGAGCAGGGATGCGTCACTGCCTTCATAGGCTTTATAGATTGCAAACACGAATTTCACCATGTTTTTATAAGCATCATCCTTTAATCCAAGGTTAAAGGCCACTTTTCTTGCCTGGAAGGCCTGCAATCCAATTTTCGGATCTACCTCTTCAGTAAAGATGAGTTCTGGCGTCTCCTCAGCCACCGCTTCAATATCCATTCCTCCCCTGGGTGAATACATCAGAACCGTGTGGCCCTTCTGCCTGTTCAACAGGATGCTCATGTAAATCTCTGTCGGTTCTGTGGGTCCGGGGTAATAGATGTTTTGCTCAACGTATACTTTCCGGACCAGTTTGCCCTCTTTGCTGGTTTGTGGCGTGATCAGGGTCATGCCGATGATCTGCGAGGCAAAATGTCTGACCTCATAAATGGATTTAGCTACTTTTACACCTCCGCCCTTTCCGCGTCCGCCGGCATGGACCTGCGCTTTGATGACAAATTTATCGCTTCCTGTAGCTCCCTGAAGATATTCGGCTGCTTTCACAGCCTCTTCCTCTGTATAAGCCAGGGCACCTTCGGGCACAGCAACACCATAATGTTTTAAAATCGATTTGCTTTGGTATTCATGTAGGTTCATGTGGTTTCAACTTTGCTAACGAAGTTCAAAAATAGCAGTTTGGATTGGATTTACAATAAAGAGCGCGCAAAGATTTCATTTTTCTTACCTTTGCAGTTCAAGCAAATGTATGATCAAAGCGCAAAACATTCAAAAGTCATTTGGTCCTCTCAAGGTCCTCAAAGGGATCAGCCTGGAGATTTCAAAGGGTGAAATTATTTCGATTGTGGGTGCCTCCGGTGCCGGAAAATCAACCCTGTTGCATATTATCGGAACGCTTGATAAGGCTGACTCCGGCTCCGTTGAACTCAACGGAATCAAGATCCCTGAACTGTCGGAGCGGAAATTATCTGATTTCCGGAACCGCCACATCGGGTTCGTTTTTCAGTTTCATCACCTCCTGCCTGAATTTACCGCCCTTGAAAATGTCTGCATCCCGGCATTCATCGCAGGGTCAGGAAAAAAGGAGGCCGAGGCACGAGCCCGGGAACTGCTTGATTTCATGAACCTGGGCGACCGGATGGATCACAAACCTTCGGAACTTTCGGGCGGAGAACAGCAGCGCGTGGCAGTAGCCCGGGCGCTGGTGAATAACCCATCAGTGATCCTGGCCGACGAACCTTCGGGCAACCTTGATTCGGCTTCGGCAGTGGAGCTGCATAAATTATTTTTCCGTTTGAGGGATACCTACCGGCAAACCTATTTGATCGTTACCCATAACCTTGAACTGGCCGATATGGCCGACAGAAAACTCACCATCAGGGATGGTTTATTCGATCGTTAGCCGCCGGTGTAATTATTTCAATAAAATCCCGTTATACTATTCATCTATAGACCGATTATCAGACGCACCTTGATCGCATGAAAATAACCCATTTAAAAAAATCATCTGCAATCCTTTATTTTATTACGCTCTCAGCAGTTTCCTTCGGATTGTTTTATTCATATAATCATTTCAGTACATGGTCTGGTTCCAATGTCTATCAGTCCCCTTCACGATCGGAGGGAGATACCATTCAAAGCAGAAAAACAGATCCAACTGACTCGGTTTTCCGGGCGACCCTCGTTGCCGCTGATAAATTTTTAAATGACAAGGCATATGAAAAATGTCTGTCTGAACTGCGGAAAGCCCAGCTTATAAAGCCCAATGATGCGTCATTAAAAGACCGGATGACCAAATTGAACGGGTTGATCGCAACGCAAAAACAGCAGATTGAAACCAGCCAGAAATCAATAGCATCAGGCGACGCCTATTTTAAAAACAAAGATTACCTGAATGCGAAATCGGCTTATCAGTTAGCTGTTTCGCAGAATTCTGACGATACCATTGCCCAGCAAAAGCTGCGTAAGACCATGGATTTGCTGCGGTCGCAGAAAGCCCAAAATATCTTGTTTGATGTGGCCGTTGCCGGTGCTGACAAACTTTACCAGGCAGGGGATCTTGTGAAGGCACAGCAGGAGTATGAAAATGCAAGCAAACTTTTGCCGGGCGATCCATACCCGAAAAGCAAAATCAACGAAATCATTAAAATCCAGGTAGACCGGCAGGTTAAAGATGAAGAGTACGCACAAGCCATCGTCTCGGCCGACAAGTTCTATTTCAGTAAAAGCTATCAGAATGCGCTGCTGGACTATAAAAAAGCCGCGAACATCAAGCCTGATGAAAAATATCCCAAGGAAAAAATTAATGAACTTTCCAAAGTTCTGGCTGATCTGAAGGCCAAAGAGGATGCCTATAATAAAGCCATTGCTTCAGGTGACCAGGCATTTAAAGCCACGCAATATCCTGAATCTTTGAAATCATTCCAGGCTGCCTTGGTTATTAAGCCCGGGGAGCTCTATCCTTCAAATAAAATTAAGGAGATTGAAGGGATACTGGCTAAGATAGCGAAGGCGCAGGCGGATTATGATCAATACATCGTGCTGGCCGACAGTTTTTACATCGGTAAGCAGTACCTGAAGGCCAGGGATAATTACCAGATGGCCATATCAGCCAAGCCGAGCGAAAGTTATCCCAAGCAAATGATGACGAAGGCCGAAATGATGATGACAGGCCAGGAAGCGGCCATGTCCAGGTTGGCGGAAGAACAATATGCCAAAGCCATTTCGGCAGGGGATAAGCTGCTGCTTGACAAGGCCTATGCCCAGGCAAAATTACAATATCAGGAAGCTTTGAAAATCAAGGCTGCGGAACAGTATCCAAAGGATAAGCTAACCGAGATCGATAAGGTAATGACGGAGCTTGGATTACTTAAAGACCGGGATGCAAAGTATGCAGCCGCCATCACCAACGGGGACAAACTCTTTCTGCAGAAATCATACGGTCCAGCCCGGGCTGAGTATGCCAATGCTTCCTCGATCAAGCTGGATGAGAATTATCCCAAAGAGAAGATGGCTGCCATCGATAAGATTCTTGCTGACCTGGCAGAGGCCAAGGAGCTGGAAGACAAATACACCGGGATCATTGCCGCGGCAGATAAATTATTTGTGGCCAAGAGCTATGACCAGGCCCGTGTGGAGTATCAGAAGGCAGGGGAGGTGAAGCCTGAAACATCTTATCCGAAGGAAAAGATGGCCGCGATCGATAAAATCCTGTCAGATCTGGCAGCCCTGAAATCGCTGGATGAAAATTACAAAGCAGGCATCGCCAAAGCTGATCAGTATCTGTTAGAAAAGAGCTACGATCTTGCCAGGGCGGAATATGTGAAAGCCTCAGGGCTGAAGCCAGCCGAGCAATATCCCAAAACAAAAATAACCGAGATCGACGGGATCCTGACTGCGATTGCCAAACAAAAGGCACTGGATGATGAGTATGCCGCAGACATTTCAAACGGAGATAAACTGCTTGCCGATAAATCCTATGCTCCGGCCAGGCTGCAATATCAGGCGGCTTTGAAAATCAAGGCTGCGGAACAGTATCCGAAGGATAAGCTAACCGAGATCGATAAGGCGCTGGCTGAACTGGCCCTGATGAAAGACCGGGACAGTAAGTATGCGGCTGCCATAGCGAATGGCGACAAACTGCTGGCGCAAAAGTCCTATGCCCCTGCCCGTATCGAGTTTACCAATGCCTCAGCGATCATGCCCCAGGAGAGCGATCCAAAGGATAAGATTGCAGAAATTGATGCAACGCTGGCATCCATCGCCAAACAAAAGGAGCTGGATGACCGGTACGCAGGAACCCTTGCATCGGCGAATAAGTTGTTTGCTGCAAAAACTTATGACCAGGCCCGCGTTGAATTTCAGAATGCAGGTACCCTGAAGCCGGATGAAAGTTATCCAAAGGAGCGGATTGCTGCGATTGACAAGATTCTTGCAGATATTGCCGCAACGCAATCGCTTGAAGAAAATTACAAGGCGCTCATTTCAAAAGCCGATCAGTACCTGGCTGAAAAATCCTATGACCTTGCCAAGGGAGAGTATACCAAAGCCATCGGGCTGAAGCCTGCCGAGCAGTATCCCAAAACGAAGGTTGCAGAGATTGATGGCATTCTGGCAGCAATTGCCAGGCAGAAGGCCCTCGATGATGAATTTGCCGCTGCCATTGCCGGCGGGGACAAGCTTCTTGCTGATAAAGCCTATGACCAGGCCAGATTACAATACCAGGCCGCATTAAAATTGAAGGCTGCTGAGCAGTATCCAAAGGATAAAATCACCGAGATCGACAAGGTGCTGGCTGAACTGGCCCTGATGAAAGACCGGGACAGTAAGTATGCGGCTGCCATCGCGAATGGCGACAAACTGCTGGCGCAAAAGTCCTATGCACCAGCCCGTATCGAGTTCACCAATGCCTCGGCAATCAAGCCCCAGGAGAGCTATCCAAAGGATAAGATTGCAGAAATTGATGCAACGTTGGCAGCCATCGCCAAACAAAAGGAGCTGGATGACCGGTATGCAGGAACCCTTGCATCGGCGAATAAATTGTTTGCTGCAAAAACTTATGACCAGGCCCGCGTTGAATTTCAGAATGCAGGTACCCTGAAGCCGGAAGAGAGCTATCCAAAGGAGCGGATTGCGGCGATTGACAAGATTCTTGCAGATATTGCCGCAGCACAATCGCTTGAAGAAAATTACAAGGCGCTCATTTCAAAAGCGGATCAGTACCTGACAGAAAAATCCTATGACCTTGCCAAAGGGGAGTATACCAAAGCCATCGGGCTGAAGCCAGCCGAGCAATATCCCAAAACGAAGGTTGCAGAGATTGATGGCATTCTGGCAGCAATTGCCAGGCAGAAGGCCCTCGATGATGAATTTGCCGCTGCCATTGCCGGCGGGGACAAGCTTCTTGCAGATAAAGCCTATGACCAGGCCAGATTACAATACCAGGCCGCATTAAAATTGAAGGCTGCTGAGCAGTATCCAAAGGATAAAATCACCGAGATCGACAAGGCGCTGGCTGAACTGGCCCTGATGAAAGACCGGGACAGTAAGTATGCGGCTGCCATAGCGAATGGCGACAAACTGCTGGCGCAAAAGTCCTATGCACCTGCCCGGGCCGAGTATGCCAATGCTTCCTCGATCAAGCTGGATGAGAATTATCCCAAAGAGAAGATGGCTGCCATCGATAAGATTCTTGCTGACCTGGCAGAGGCCAAGGCGCTGGAAGACAAATACACCGGGATCATTGCCGCGGCAGATAAATTATTTGTGGCCAAGAGCTATGACCAGGCTCGTGTGGAGTATCAGAAGGCAGGGGAGGTGAAGCCTGAAGCATCATATCCGAAAGAAAAGATGGCCGCGATTGATAAAATCCTGTCAGATCTGGCCGCACTGAAATCGCTGGATGAAAATTACAAAGCCGGCATCGCCAAAGCTGATCAGAACCTGTTAGAAAAGAGCTACGATCTTGCCAGGGCGGAATATGTGAAAGCCTCAGGGCTGAAGCCAGCCGAGCAATATCCCAAAACAAAAATAACCGAGATCGACGGGATCCTGACTGCGATTGCCAAACAAAAGGCACTGGATGATGAGTATGCCGCAAACATTTCAAGCGGAGACAAACTTCTGGCGGATAAGTCCTATGAACAGGCGATGGTTGAATTTAAGAAGGCAGCGGCCCTCAAAACCTCGGAACAATATCCAAGAATAAAACTGGCCGAAATTGAGAAGGTGCTTACGGATATAGCCCGGCTCAAAGCCATCGAGGATCAATATACTGCTGCTGTTACTGCTGCGGATAAACTTTTTCAGGACAAGGCCTTCGACCAGGCCAAGACGGCCTATCTTGAAGCCGGGAAGATCAAGGCAGCCGAGCAGTATCCCAGGGACAAGGTCATTGAGATCAACGGAATCCTTGCTACCCTTGCCAGGCAAAAATCGATTGATGATCAGTACAAGGCATCTGTATCAAAGGCCGACCAGTTTTTGGCTGCCAAAACCTATGATCAGGCCAGACTCGAATACCTCAATGCAGGGAAACTGAAGGCGGATGAGCAATATCCAACGAATAAAATCGCAGAGATTGATGCTGTTCTTGCTGAGATGAAGGCAAAAGAGGAGGCTTACAAGGCTTCTGTCGCTGCTGCCGATCAGTTATTACTTCAGAAGAAATATAACGAAGCCCGAATAGAATATCAGGCTGCATTGGAAATAAAGGCCCAGGCCATCTATCCGAAAGAAAAAATAACAGAGATTGAAAAGGCATTGGAGGAGTTGCTTGGCAAACAAAAATATTATGAAAATCTGTTGCTATCGGCAGATAATCTGTTGAAAGAAAAGGAGTATGCGAAAGCATTGGAATCATATCAACTGGCACTCAAACTCTTCCCTGCGCAGATCTATCCCAAGGATCAGATTGGCCTGATCTCAGCCCGTGTCGACAGTCTTTACCGGGCAAATAAATCGTTCTATGATAAGGCTGTTGCAGATGGCGACCGGTTTTATAATTCATATGAATTCGACAAGGCTGTGGATGCCTTTACCGATGCGGCCAATTTTCTCCCGATGGAGAAGTATCCCCGGGAGATGATTGTGAAAATCCGCCGTACCATCGCCGAAAATGCCATCGCCGATGTGATGAAAACGACCGTGGTTATTCCGTCTAATACCGAAAAACAGTTTCCCTTTTCCCCTGTGAACATCGCATCCAGAAAGAATAATTTTGTTTATATTAAAATCAAAAATCTGTCGGGCAAGCCCTTTAATATTTTGATGCGGTATGGTAAAGACAAGCAGGCGAACGGGGGCGTGGTTATGCGCAACCTGAGCATGGATGGCAAGGTGAATGAGCGCCTTGTCAGTGTGAAGGACCAGGACCTCTGGTCGCGGGAAGATAATAACTGGATCAGCCTGTATCCGCAAGGCGGAGATGTGGAGGTCTCCTTTATCCAGGTTTCCCGGGCAAAATGATGGGATGATGAGATGTTTTGCTTCCTCAGGGCCCAACAGAGGCTGAACCTCTTTTCAGCGTAATCAGCGTTATTTCTGGTAAAATCCCGATTCTTCCCGAATAGGCAATGTTCCCCAGGGCTTGATTCACATAAACATATTGAGGATGCGATGTATCACCGCTTGCGTACAAACCGCACCACTGCCTGTTCATGATTGAAACAGGACTCCAGTGAATATTGCAGCAATCAATGCCTAACTGGCCGCCATGGGTATGTCCGGCAAACATGACATCAATGTTTTTGAACTTTTTGTTTACGATGCTGTCCCAGTGCGAAGGATCGTGGGATAACAGGAGCTGAATGGCCATTGTTTCGGTTCCTTTTTGTGCTTTGGCGACATCTCCGAACCGTTGAAAACGTTTTTTTGCACCCCAGTTTTCGGATCCGATAAGGGCGATGCTGTCCGACCCTTTTTTCAGAATGGCATTCGAATTCAGCAACAGCTTCCAACCCAGGTTTTTATAATAGATTTTCAAATCTGCGATATTTTTCTGTTTTGCATACCGGGATGGCCAGTTCAGATAATCCCCGTAATCGTGGTTTCCCATAATGGCATAGATTCCGTAAGGTGCATGAAGCTTTTTGAGGATATCCTCAAACCCTTTTCCATCCGCTGTGCAATAATTAAACATATCGCCGGTGAAAAAGATGACATCGGGTTTCAACTCGTTCATCATGTTCACCGCCCTCTCCAGTTGTCGCTTTGAGGGCCATGTTCCAAGGTGTACATCTGAAAACTGCACGATTTTAAATCCATCGAATTCGGTCGGAAGTTCCTTCAAGGTGATCACCTGCGGGCGAACCCTGAAGTCAAATTGCCAGAAGAGGGTTCCTGCGAGAAGTGTGATAAAAACTGCCGCTCCCAGCACCCAGCCTGAAATTAACAGTGGCTTATTCCGTAAAATCGGGTGCATTGTTGACTCTTTGTGCGGGTGAAAGAGTAAAACGGTGACTTTTCCCAAACGCTGGATGTCGGCAAGGATCAAAGCCAGGATCGGGAAGATTTTAGCGAGGAACAAAACGAGGATAAAACTCTGTGAGTAGGTGCGCAGCGCCACATTCCAGTCGAGGAAGTTGACAAAAAAACCGTACACCATCAGCATCAGGATGAGCGTAAGGGGCAACCAGTAAGTTAGAAAGACAGTGATTCTTATCGCTGGCGTCAGTTTTCTGATTCTTGACTGGAATGAAAACCAGAGGTAGGCATCGAACAGCAGAAAAAAAAAGAAATACCTTAGAATACCTCCGTTTTTAGGAAAGATGGCTCTTATACTTAAAACCAGGATCAACGAAAGCAAAACAAATAAAAGGCCATTTAGGAATTTTTTCATTTGTTCCTGACATAATTCACCAACCCCTTTGCTTCGAATATTTCCATTAATTTTGACGGCAGTGGTGCGAAAGAATAAGATTGGCTGCCGATGAGCACCATCCCTTTCTCAAAATCGATATGTACCTTATCCCCCTGCCTGTATGCATCCACAGCTTCAGGAACCAGGATAATGGGAAGACCCTGGTTTACTGCCGACCGGTAGAATATCCGGTTGACGGATTTACATATGACCGCCTTGATTCCGGCAAAGGCCAATCCGACAGCGGGATGTTCCCGCGAACTGCCGCATCCAAAGTTTGCTCCCGCCACGATGATATCGCCGGCCTTGACGCGATCGGTAAAGCTGTCGTCAAACCCTTTGAAGAGGTATGGCATGATCTTTTCCGGTTCTGAACTCTGAACATTGTAGGTCAGGTTCCCTGCGAACATCTGGTCGGTATTGAGGTTATCAACATCAGCATAATTCCAGGTTCCCTCAGCAAACCGGTCTTCTCCCTCCTTAATATCAACAGTAGCGCTTTGCGGAGCATGATAGGGATATTTGTCGTTGGATTTGATGCCACGCGGATCGGTGATTTCGCCTTTGATGGCCGAGATGGCAACTGTGGCCGGAGATGCAAGGTATATGTTTGAGGTGTTGTTGCCCATGCGTCCCTTGAAGTTACGGTTGGCAGTCGAAATGACGTTGACATTGTCGGCGGGAATTCCTTGTCCGGTTCCCAGGCACGGGCCGCAGGAGGAGGCAAGCACGTTGGCCCCTGACTCCATGAAGATTTCTATGAGCCCCTCCTTCATAGCCTGAAGGAAAATATCTTTCGATGCAGGAATAACCTGGAGTTGCATGAATTTCGGAACTTTAAGACCCTTAAGTACGGCAGCTGCCTCGCGGAGATCCTGCAGCCTGCCATTGGTGCAGGTTCCGATTAGCGCCTGGTGGATTTTAATTCCCTGAACTTCCGATACGGCTTTCACATTGTCGACATGGTGGGGGGCTGCAACAACAGGAAAAACCTGACCCAGGTCGATCAAAATTTCCATAAAGTAGATTGCATCGGCATCAGCCCATAGCCCTTCAGGCGTATAACCAAAATGCTTTTCCAGAACCTCATCGGCGGGGAATACCGCATTTTTTGCACCCATTTCCGAGGCCAGGTTAGCGAGCACCATGCGATCAGAGATAGAGAGGGATTTAACGCCATCACCATGATATTCGATTGACATATAATCTGCGCCGCTTGATCCGATCATTCCGATGATCCACAGTGCAAGGTCCTTGGCAAAGATGCCTTTGGCAAGTTTGCCCGTAAGCGTGATTTTCATCGTTTCCGGTACACGGAACCAGGTTTCACCCTGTTTCCATAAGCCGGCCGTCTCTGTGCGGTCAATTCCCGCGGCAAAGGCATTGTAGGCACCCGCAGTGCTGGTATGGCTGTCACTTCCAACAATGATCATTTTTGGTTTGGCATAGTGTGACATCAACTGGTGGCATATTCCGTCGCCTGCATCATGAAATTTCCGGATCCCGAACTTTTCAACGAATTCGCGGATGGATTGGTAATCATTGGCCAACTTGGAATTGGTGGGCGGGGCATTGTGATCAAGCGTGATCAGCAGGGCGTCGGGGTTTGCAAGCACAGTGCCGCCCATTTTTTTGAAGGTGCTGTAAATACTGGAGGTGTTATCGTGTGATAAAATGATATCGGGCGAGGCGAAGACGATGCTTCCCTTGTCGGCTCCGAATATTTTTTCAGCAAATGTTTTTCCTGCCATTGGGTCATTTGTTAATTGAGTAAGTGATTTCTTTTGATTGGATGAATGGTCAATACTTTGAATTCAGTATATGCAAATTTCAGAATTTTTTTATAATTCCAAGTGTAAAAATTATGGATATAGCAGTTAAATTTCCAAGGCTTGTTTTTTTTGTCAGAGTTAAAAGGATTTTCTATCTTTGCAGCCCCTAAAAATGAGCCTGGGGAATGGAGAGGTGGGTGAGTGGCTGAAACCAACAGTTTGCTAAACTGTCGTACGGGAAACTGTACCGGGGGTTCGAATCCCCCCTTCTCCGCTGATATGCTTCTGTATCAATCTCAGTAATTCATCTTTGATAATGGGTTTTGCAATGTAATCGTTGCATCCCGAATCGATGGCCTTTTGACGATCACCTGAAAGTCCGAAGGCTGTTTGTGCAATGATAATTACATCCTTGTTAAACTGACGGATATGTCGGGTGGCTTCATATCCTCCCATTTCGGGCATCCTGATATCCATCAGAATCAAATTGAGGTCGGGATTATTTCGGCACACCTCAATGGCTTCAATTCCGGTTTTTACGTGCAAAATTTCGTGGTTGTCATGTTTGAGAATGGCGGTGATCAGGAAATTCGATGTGTAATCATCTTCGGCAATGAGTATTTTCAGGGGTTTCATCTGAATAGTTAAATCTTCTGCTGAATCAACCTTTGAAATAGCGCTTTGTTCCTGTTTTTCTGTATTGTAAGGCATGGTGAAATAAAATATTGAGCCTTCTCCCTCCACACTTTCCACCCAAATCTTCCCACCGTGCTTTTCAATGAAGTCTTTGCAAAGGAGCAATCCCAAACCGCTGCTGGGTTCGTCTTCGGTGCCCCGGCGGCTGGTTTGAACATCGAGCCGGAATAAATCATCAACCATGGTGCTGTTCATTCCCATACCGGTATCCCTGATTGAGAATTCAACTGAATGGCCGGGCACAGACCTGGCCGAAAGGTGGACCTTTCCACCTTTATGGGTGAATTTCACGGCATTGGTAGCCAGGTTGCGGATGGTTGATGCCAGCAAATTCTGATCGGCAAATACTTCCAGATGGTCTGGGATTTCATAGCTGATCTCGATTTTTTTCTTGTTTGCCAAATCCATTACCGGGCGCATAGCCCTGGTAACCATGGGGATCAATAAGAACGACTCAGGCTCAAAGCTGGTAATGCCCCTTTGTAATCGTGACCACTCCAGCAGATTTTCAAGTAACAGGAGGAGGTTGGTCGCTGAATCTCTCATCCCCTCGGCCATCTTTTGAATCTCCTTCTGTGTCAAGCTGGGTAAATCTTCAACCATCAAATTGGTCAATCCTAAAAATCCATTAAATGGGCCGCGCAGATCGTGTGCAATGATGGATAAAAACTTGTCTTTCTCTAAATGGAGCTTTACGAGTTCCTGGTTGTTGAGTTCGAGTTTCTCTTCTGCCTGTTTGCGCGCCGTGATATCCGTTGCAACGCCAATGAGTGCAAGTGGTTTGCTGTTTTCATCACGAATTACCGAAGAGGAAATGTAAACAGGGAATTCGCTTCCATCTTTCCTGATATTCAAAAGTTCGCCTTGCCACCCCCCGGAAAGCGTTGCCGGAATAATCCCTTGCACCAACTCAGGTGAATTGTTTTGTGAACGAATCATGCTGATGGGGCATCCCAGCAGTTCGTGTTCTTCATACTGGTATGTTTTCAGAAAGGCGCTATTGATAAAGATGATTTTATCTGTCATATCCGTAATGGTGACGCATTCAAGGATGCTGCGTGCCACATGTGTAAGCATGGAAATCGTTTGCTCCGCCTTTTTCCGCTCGGTGATGTCACGAAAAACACCAAAAGTTCCAGTGAATTGTTTATCATCGAAACGGGGCGTTGCAGTTACCAGAATGACTTTTTTACCTCCATCTTTTAACGATAGTTCGACTTCATACGTACTGCTTTTCCCTTGACTTCGTCTATGGGTCTCGTTTTTTATTAATCATAGATTTTCACGGTAAAAAACCGACCGTATATTACGAATAAGTGGCTCCCTCAAAAATAATATTTTTATTTCCGAGTAATTTGTATTTCTGCTGATTTAATTTTTGCATCACTTCAAGTATAAGCGGGAGCTCTCTTTTCTTTTTTAATTGCACCGTAATTGTTTTTTTTCCGATTTCAATATCTGCGCCGTTAAGAACAAATTTATCATACAGGGTTTGTGCTGAAAGATGCGAGTACCGGCCCAGTTCCAAGGCAAACAACCGGTAAAGATTATGGGCAAGGATACTCATGGTGAGGTCAAAATCAACTTTAATGACCATGGATGAAGAAACCAGGTTGAGATGAAAGAAATCAATGTGTTCAGAGATTTCTTTTTCGACCAACCACCGGCGTGCATATTTTCTGATAATTTGTTCAATCGGTAAATTACGGTCATTTGTGATAATTATTGCGGGTTTTATTTTTCCATTGCCCGTTATGGTAATTTGGCGTATCTTTTTATCATATCCTTTGAGCAGTACCATTTCGTCATATACGTGCAAGTTCCTGTGTTTATTGCCGGCACAATCGACTGTAACGTCTTTCCATCCTTTGGCAGGGAGTTTGGCAATCCTGTCAAGGATCAGCTTGCCTCTTCGGCGGATGGTGATAAATTTGATCTTATCCTTATCGAGCTTCTTTAAGTTTTCGTAATTGGTAAACTTGCTGTCGAAAACAAGATACCTGAGTTTGTTTTCCTTTTTCGTATTTCCTTCTCGGTAAAAGTCAAGGAACTCAAGCACAACAGCGCTTTCGTCTTTTTGTAATACGTTGGCGCTCCCATAATCGATCAGCCCGCTGTCAGGATCATGGGCAAGCACGGCCAGCATACTGCCCAGTGCCTTGCCACGTTTGCCCGACCAGTTGTTCTCCAGATGGCTGTCATCGCCCCAGTAAGGGATTGTGGTAAAATCAAGGTTCGCCGTATCCTGCAGTAGCCCATACTTCAGCCATAACTGATGAAGCTGCTTTAAGAAGGACTGGTTCATCTCTGTGGTTACTCGATCAGAATACGAAGTGTACCAGGCTGTTTTGGGTAACACATTGAGGCCGGCAAACAATCCCATCCCCCGGTCCATGCACCAGGTGTCATCAGAGGAATACCGGCGGCGGTTGGCTAATTTCAGGGCAAGGAAACACAATATGGACGAATCCTTGCTTATAACCGAGGTTCCGGGATAGTTTGATTGGGCTATCAAGGTATCGATCTCGTAACGTTTGATAAAAGCCAAAAACATTAATATACCTGCATTGGAACTTTTAAAGGTCTCGTTTTCAAAACTCAGGGGAGCAGATTTTTCTGCCTGTATCTGAACCTTGTCCAGTTGTTGTTTAACAAGTTTAGTGCGTCTGGGCAAACGCGAAAAACCTTCTGCTGCAATGATGTTGTAGATATTCTTTTCTGAAAGTGAATGTCCCAGACCATCAAGGGCGACTTTGATATCGGGAACAGAATAATACTTCTTGCGCATATCAATGATCACCGATTTGGCACCAATGGTTTCGGCCGATGTTTTTCTTCCGGGAGTGTGCTCAACAAAAAAGATGCTTCCAGAAGTACCATCGCCAACCTTCTCCCTGAATGAAGATACCAGAGAGGTAAAAGCACGGTAAGTATAGCCATAATGATCGGCTACTTCCTGAGCCGGTAAGTCTTCAACGTAGTACATCCGCAGCGCTTCGTATTGTTTGTGGGCCACTGATTTTGGCTTCAAAAAAAAGGATACAAGGTTCATAGTACTGTTTATTATTACCGTGATAAAGATAATATATATTCACTAAATAACAACAGTAATACATGGCCATTTTATTAACAAATTGACAGAAAGTTGTTTATAACCCAATAGAACAAAGTTCAACTTATTTTACGTATCTCAATAAGAGATTGATGTAATATTAATAAGCCGTATGTGAAAATCCAACAACGAGTTTACATGAAGCGTAATGAACTCAATATCAGAAAATAATAAGATATATTCTTAAAGCCTCAAAAAATGAAATACGCTCAATTAATACGGTGAAAATCTATGTTAATTCAATATTTTCTTTGAGCAGAAAATCATTTAAAGAGCGTCCTATCAGTTCTCCTTTGCCAACTTCAAATATTTTTTCAGCTGATGGATTTGCAAAAACGAATATTTCTTTATCATTCAAAAAACCAATCCCCTCGCCCATGTTTTCAATCAAGGTGCGATTTTTTTCCTCACGCTCCTTTAACGCTTCATCCTGCAATGATTTCCGGTCGGAAATATCGCGGATTATAAACACCATGCCGGAATTTTTTCCCTCCGAATCTTTGATAAACGCTCCTTTGATTTCAATATTAAAAGTACTGCCATCAGCTCGAACTGCAGTGTATTCTTCTGCTCCCTGAAGGTTGCCTTGCAGCATGTGCGTGATGCCTGCCACTCCCCGTTCATAATCTTTTTTATCGATAAAATCCAATAATGGGCGATCTGAAAGAACCGCAGTATCTTCATATCCGAACATTTTCAAAGTCATGGGTGACGTAAATTTAATTCGTCCCTCCATATCGGAAATGGTAATAACGTCGGGTGACGCATTGAATATGGACCGGTATAGCGATTCACTATTGAACAGCGCTTCTTCTGCCTTCTGGTGCAGGATTCCGGTTTCGGATTTGTGAACGGTGTTATTCATACACTGCTGGTTAACCAGATTTTTTTCGTTCTTTCTCAAGTTTATCAATGCGCTCGGCCAGTTCGGGCAGGTTGCGGAACAGTACGGTGGATCTCCTGAATTTTGATACCTCCAGTGCAGGAGTTCCAAGGTACATCTGCCCTGGCTTGGTTAGGCTTTTTGAAACCCCGGTTGCCCCGCCAAGGATCGTCCCGTCGGCAATGGTTATGTGACCGGTCATGGCAACATGGCCGCTGATCATACAGTTTTTACCAACTTTGGTCGATCCGGCGATTCCGGTACCGGCCGCAATGCAGGTATTCTCACCCACTTCGACATTGTGGCCGATGTGAATGAGGTTGTCGAGTTTTACCCCTTTTCGGATGATGGTCGATCCGAATGTAGCCCGGTCGACTGTGCAATTCGCGCCGATTTCCACATGGTCCTCCACGATCACATTCCCGATTTGGGGAACCTTGATATTCTCTCCATCCTGCTGGTTAAACCTGAATCCGTCACTTCCCAGTACTGCTCCTGCATGGATAATGCAGTTATTTCCGATTTTATTATCCGAATAGATTTTAACGCCGGCAAAAAGAATGGTGTTGTCACCAATGATGGTGTTGTCGCCGATAAACACCTGCGGATGAATTTTTACATTGTCGCCGATGGCCACATGCTCACCGATTACTGCAAATTCACCCACATACACATTCACGCCCAGTTTGGCTGATCCATCAATGGAGCTGAGTTTTGAGATCCCTTTCTTGTCATTTTTTATCTGATTGTAAACCTCCAGGAGTTTTGCAAAGGCAATGTCGGCATTGTCGACACGGATCAGCGTTGCTGCGACCGGATTTTCGGGGATGAAGGATTTATTCACAATGACGATGGATGCCCTGGTTTGATAAATATATGGGGTGTACAAAGGGTTCGAGAGAAAGGAGAGTGATCCGGGGACTCCCTCTTCAATTTTTGACAATTTGGTGATGGTTGCTTCAGGGTTCCCTTCGATGGTTCCATTGAGCATGCCGGCAATTTGTTGCGCGCTGAACTGCATAGGTTAAAAGTTATATAATTTACTTCTGCAAGTTAATGTTTTCAGAGAAAATGTGACATATAACGGAGAAATTAATCAAACACAACCTTGAGATCATCAACAAAAAAGGTGGATCCTTTCGGATTCCAGAAATATACATTTATAACTGGATCATGTCCCAACTTCTCAGGAAGAACGAAACAAAGATTGATTTGTTGCCATCTCTTTTTTTGTGTAAAGACCGGAGCCAAAGGCTGCGACTGCAATAAAATATTGATGTCTTTCTTATCGATGGAGCACACTGCAAGGGCTTCATTCATAACGGTTCCCGGATTTAAAGCCCAAAAAGTAACACGGATTTTTCGGGGAGGCCTGTCTCCAAATTCGCTTAAGGGCACGGTATAGATATCGGTATATTCTTTATCATGTGTGATCCTGGCAGCATACATTCCCGAAACAAACACAGAATCAGAAATCGTGCAGGGATAGGGCAAGGCCCTGTTCTCCATGTCATTTTCAAAAGAAGGGTTATTGTTACTCAAAGGGATGAGGTGTGCCCGCTCCAGTTGCTTTCCGAACTGCACCCAATCCCAGGTTGAGCCGAAAAAACACTGGTCAAATTTCAGCATCATCATGCCATTGTAATAACTGAAGCATACCAACAGGATGACGGCTGGTATTTTTACCAGGAGACTGCGGATCCGGAGGGAATCACGAAGAACATAACCAAACGGAATGGCAAAAATGGCGTAATATTCAACATAGGAACGTTGTCCGAAACTACAACCAAAGTACCATCTCACCCAGGAGGCGAAAATATAACTGATCAGAAAAAACAGGAACAAGGTCAATAACCCGTTGGGGATCCGCTTCACGATCATCCATATCATCCCCAGGATCATGATCAGGGCGATCGGCGTATAAAGGAACAGTCCGTTGAGCGTGGCGAACCAGACCTCCAGCAATTTCGGATGATTCCAGTTTGAAAAGGTTTCAGAATCATAGGTGTAGGCCAGGAAACCGCCCCTTGAATATTTCCAGTAGAACATCTGAGGGATAAACACAAGGAAGATAACAGCGCAAAATGAGATCAGGTACTTTGGCTTGAAAAAGATTCTGATTCTTTCGCCGACCCCGGCCAATGAAACTGCATCCCACAAAAAGAAAAGGATCAGCAACAGGGCATTTGTCGGCCGGATCAGGAGGATGAGGGCATAGGTCAAACTCATCCATAGGAAAGATCTGTAATCGCTTTTGTCTGTCAGGAATTTTTTCAACATCACCAGGAACACGCTGAAAAGGAAGAAGGAGTATACATGCGACATCAATGTGTTGTCGACCGTATAAAACAGGAGGTTGGTTCCGGTATAGATAAAAAAGAGGATCACATATTGCAGCGCGGATGTAAAATAAAAGGATAAAAACCGCTTGAGGAACCAAAGCCCAAGGATGAGATAGATCACCGCCGCCACATTGATTACTTTATGATATAACAGCCCAAATCCCCCTTCATCCGCGACATTCAGAATGGGAGACATCACATACGCCACAAGAAAAAAGGGCGAAACCAGGGCCGCTACCCCGTAGTTGTATTTGGTATTGATGGTATTGTTTTTCTGATCGATCACAAATCCGTACCCTGTTCTTTCATCGATCTTTTCCGGACAGTTTTTTGCATCGAAATGATAGATAAACAGGGCAGGAAGGTAGATGTAATAACCTGCACGATCAGCCCAGATCTCACTCCGGAAGTTGTATTGCCCTTTCCCATGGTGAATCTTGAATGTTAAAAACAGGCTGACCACAAGCAGTGTCAGGAAAAAGCCAATCTCCTTTTTATTCATCAAATTGATGTAAAATTATCAAGCTTCGGTTTGAAACAAAAGGTAATCGCGGATCAGCGGAATTTCTGAGGCAGGAATCCCGTTCTTTACCAGGTACTGTGCATCTTCATCAAAGGCATTCATCAGCTCATTCCGACCCGGAGCAGGCAGTGAAAGGCCTTGTTTGTAAAGGGAAAGCGCCTCCTTCCGTTCCCCGATACAGAGTTTAATATGCGCGGCATTCATCAGGTCGTAGGCTGAAGGATTCGATGAAATCCCCAGAATCTGCGCATAGATTTCAACAGCCAGATCAGGCTTTCCAAGAACAAACTGGCAGTATGCAATGGGGCGCAATACTTTCAGGTTATCGGGCGTGAAAAAGCGAAGTTTTGAATACTGGTGAAGCGCTCCGTCATAATCCTTCAGGTTCAGATAACACTGGCCTACCTGCATATGAAGGTTGACATCTTCAGGCTGCAGGGCTGATGCATCTTTAAAATAGCCCAGGGCTTGTACATAATCCTTTAATTTAAGGCAGCACCAACCAAGTTTTTTCAGGATCCACTGACGGTCAGCATCAAAGAGCTCCGCCTTTTTATAATATTCTACTGCTTTTTTAAATCTCCCTGTTTTCTGGTAGCAATATCCAACCTTTTCGAAGTACTCACTGCGCGGGCTGGTCTTTGACATCAGCTCTTCATAAACCAAAATGGCATCTTGGTAGTGATCTTTTTCAAAATGGAAGGAGGCGATTTTCTCAGTAAAATTTCCAACGTCAAGGGGCGTTTTAAAAATGAAGAGGTCGGTAAAGCGCATGGGCATGTGAAAAACATCCTCAAACTCATGCCGCGACGGATACAATTTGCAGAACCGGTAAAGATCCTGGATGTATTGAATAAAAACAGCATTGGAGGTAAGCGATTGATCAAGCACCTGCTCCTCCGATGCCATCTCTTTCATTTGTGCAAATTCGGCTTCGAAATTTGTTACGATCATGGTTCGCTGCTGATCAGGAATTGCCCTGAAATTTATTGCAAACGAATATTTGTCGGAATTGCAGATATAAAAGGCCTTTTCCAGACTTTCAAGGAGGCGGATGTTGATCTCCTCTTTTTCTGAGAAGCTTTTATTGATCTCGGGATGATCGCGATGGAAGGGGACGAACCAATTGCTCATGGAATTGAAAAAGTCGAAACGCTTCAAAAGTTGGAAGGTGCTCATAAACACATCGCCGCCCTCCATCTGCATTTTTGAAAATTTTTCAATTTTTTCGAAAAGACCCGGCACTTCATTGATCATATCCTTCCATCCCGGATTCTTCCCCTCCAGTTCTTCTTCATCGGTGAGGTCTGTAAGCTGGAGTTTGTCCTCGATTTTTGGCATCATCTTTTTCATCTCAGGAAGTACCTCTTCCTCAAATTCCCGTGTGATTTTATCCGTCTCCCGGGCCATCAGCAATTGCATTAAAATCAGCTCGATCTCAGGCAGAAAAGTTTCGTCGGTACTGAATTTTTTTAATTTCTCGACCAGATCAGGGTAATATCCCAATCGTTTTTCATACACCAGCAAGCCCAGCACAAGACCGGTGAGTGCACGCTGGTATACCTGGTCTTGCCTCGGTTCAACGAATTCAATAAGCAGCAACAGCTTGTGCTGATCGAAATGGTTCAGGAGACTCAGAGTAAGCGCACTGACGATCAGACATTTTTCATGCCATTGCACCTGTTCCGACTGAATGATCCTCCTGATCAGGGCGAGGTTGTCCTGTGTCATTTTTTCGGTAAGCCAGATCAGTTTGAAAATATGGTCTGTCTGCCGGATGGGTATCGGCGTGGCAGAGATATGTCCATCACCGTCAAGGTCGCTCTCCTCAATCAGTCTATTGACCTCCCGGTTAAAGAAGATCTCTTCTATTTTTCCTGAAACGGCCGAAGGGTCATCTCCGAATTCATAAAGCAGTGATACCTTTTCTGATTTTCTGGATGGAAGCTCCTGTGTCAGGAGGGTCTGTTTTATCTCGTCGGCCATCGCCAGAATTGAGGAACAGAGTCCGTCAAGTATCGATTTTTGCTGCGGATCATGATAACCATCGTAGGCGTAATGGAGCAAGGTCCTGTAATTGTCAGCAAAGGTCTCTATCTGGTAAAAATAATCGGCTTTTGAGGTGAACCTGATTAGTTTTTCAAGTTCATCCAGAGCGCTTTTCAGCTGTTCCCTGAAAACAAAATCACACACGCGGTGATAACGTTGTTCTATCTCTTTGCGGGTCATAATGGAAGGTTGTCGTTATGGACAAAATTACCAATTATAATCTTACACAGGATGTAGTTTCCACAGCAACAAATAATAAAAATCCTAATTTTACCTGCTATTTCTGCCCATGATCCTCCTTGCAAAGAAAATCACCCTGTTCTTATGGCTCATAACGCTGCCAGTACTTATTTGTGCACAGCAGGTTACCTTCCGTTCATCGGTGCCAATTTCATTCAGCGTGCCCTATCGTTTTTCCGACGGAGGGATCTATACCAATGGCAATGCCGTACTTCGGGAGATGGCCAGGGATGTATTGCGCGAACCATGGCAGGTGAGGGTTCGTGTATCCTTTAAATTATCGGTTGTGATCGATTTGCGGGGCGATAAAAATCACCTTTCTCTCTTTTGCATCAACCCGGTGGTAGGCGGAGATACGGTTTTCAGACGCTTTCCGGTTGGGGATGTGCTGCTGCCATCGAAAATCAACATGAAGCTAAGATGGGCCAATCGGCTGGATACTACGAGTTTTTCTGAGGCTTCGGTCAACAATAATCTTTTCTCTCGCGGTGACACGCTGGTATGTTCCTTCCCCATTGCCTCTTTTGATCCGATGGTTGATACGTTGATGATCCGTAAGGTTGAGCTTTATTATGATTCACTGGCATTCACGCTCTTTAAAAACCGGCTTGATCTGATCAATGATTACTATGCATCCGGTGTATTGCTTGATTCTCTTGAGCAGATGGCCGCGAAAATTCATATTGCCGATCCTGCAGCGTTACCCTCCAATTTCCTTAAGGTGGAGGAGTTTAATAAAGTGATCGAAAGAATCAAATCGCGTGATTTTCCTTCAACCTTGCTGATGCGGGGATTTGATCCCGGCCGATTGAATGAGAAATATTCTGCCATGTTTAAACAATCGCGCACCCTCACCTTTAACTTTTTGGATGAACTGAAAAAGACCGGTGCCATTCCATGGAACGGAAATACCGATATGCTGGCCAGTGAGTATACCGAAAGGATCCTTTCTTATATTCATCGTTCCAAACTGATGGACCATCTTCAGAGTCAGATATACCAGGACTTTCTTGATCATTGCGTTGATGGCAGTTCTTTTCCGCCTGAAGAGAATGTATTTGTCATGTTGTTCTCTAAAATGTACCCGGATTCCCGGATTGATACCATGGCGACTTACATTTCCAGGCGAATTTATTCCTCTTATCGTGACAAGGCCGCTAAACTTCTGAAAAAAAATCAATATTCAGAGGCCTTTTCTATGATGGACCATGCCCGTATTTTCACGCAAAGAAATCCCTTTTTTGATGGAGTAAACGCGGATGACCACCTCCAGTCTCAAGCTGCTTACGGAATCTATAATTCATACACGGGTATAGCGCAGGAATGCATACGGAACAGGAATTATACGATGGCGGATGCCTACCTGGCCAAAGCGGACCAATATGCCCGGGATCATCCTGCGTTGATAGGCTCTGATTCGCTTTACCTGGCGGTTTTCAGCGGACTTTTTTTTCTCAGGAATTCTGATTGCGATCTATTATTGGATCAGCTAAAATTTGAGGAGGCCCTGGATTGTTACGGTGATTTTGAAAAAAAATATGATGACCGCAACCTGGTGTTTGTCAGGCAAAAACTGGAGGAAAAGAAGAACCTTGCCAGGACCGGTCTGTTTCGTGAATCGGCCTTACGATCAGAATTGGCCTTAAAACGACATCAGCCGGACACGGCTGTTGCATATTATGAGGAGGCCATGAAGCTCAGGCATAACATCAAGGGTAACGACCAGCCATTCAGGATTCTTGATTCTTTGGCGATACCCGTTTCCAGGATTCGCGTTGATCTGTACTTTAATTCAGGGGTACAGGCGCTGGATCGACGCCAATATACCCTGGCGATGAATCAATTCAATGAAGCCAGGGCACTGTCGGATCAATATGGCATTGTGCGTGACCGGTCATTTGATTCATTGTATCGGCATGCCATGAAATACTATCTCATCATCCAGTTGAGCGCAGCACAAAAAAAGATATGGGCGAACCAGTTTGATTCTGCCTATGCAGCCATGGAAGAAACAAGATCAGCCGGCGCCGGTTTTGGGTTAACGGATGATCCGGATTTTAAAACGGCGCTGAAGAAATACCACGACAGGATCAGGGAACAGCAGTGCAGAAATTTTCACGATTCAGTTGAGTTTCATCTAATGTGTGCCGACCGGAGTATTGCCTTAAAAAACTACCTGAATGCGTCACGATTCCTGCAGCAGGCCCTGGCAGTCATCGCCGGAGCGAAGGAGTGTGGTTTCGCAACCGGCCCGATCCGAGATACAATTGCAAGATACAGCAGGGCGATCGGGTATCAGCAGAAACTTTCAAATGCACGCTCACATGTTGCGGGTGGAAACTATGCGGTGGCTGTGCGTGAACTCGATGAAAATGAGCAGGATTATCAGACATACCGCCTCGACCGGTTTGGACTGATCCTTGAAGGCGTTTATGATTTTATTGGCGAACGATCCAATCCCTATCTTACAGATCAGGCTATTTCATATTATCAGGGGCGTGGAAATAACAAGGAGGCCATTCGGTTTTTACGGTTGCTCCGCATTCAGGGATTTCCAGACAAGGGTACGGCATCGATTCAGCAGCAATTGGGTAAAACGCTGGCCGTGGACGATTTTAAGGTAAACCCGAAAGATTCGGCCATGCGGCTTGTTGAACAATATACCACAAACGACAGCTGGTACGATGTCTTTCGATCAGCCTACCTCAAGGAATGGGATGCGCTTGCCAGGAGTGGATCGATCGGCAGGTAACCTGCCAGGCTACTCTATGATGAGTTTTCCGCTTTCATGCATGGTGCCGGCATTCAGTTTGAAAAAGTAAATACCCGGAGAAATTTTATGCACTGTTCCGGCAGATAAATCTACTGAAAAAGTACTCACCCCTGAAGCGAGATGACCCAATGCCTCCCTCTTCACAACATGGCCGAGGATATTGAAAATGGTCACTTCGACGGTTGATTGGTTGGGCAGATTGACGACAAAGTTGAACAATCCGTTCGATGGGTTTGGATAAACGATCACCTTCCCTTTGGTCATGACTTCTGTCAATGGAGTTTCATCCATACCGGTGAAAACCGGTTTCTTTAATTTTACTGTTGTGTACAATCTGTATTCGCCCGCTTTAAAGGCCAGCGTTGCAGCTACATCTGAAACATCGAGCGAATCGCCTGTGTAAAACTCATACCACCTGCCTGTTTTGGTGAAACCAGGGGTCACATTCCGGTCAATCACATCGAAGTTGCCTAAAACAGTGGCATCCATGGTTGCATGGCGCAGCCACATGCGTTTGATCGCTGCTGCCACATCGATGGAATAGTCGGTTGTTGCGAAAACAGGTTGTGTTTTCTTCAGGTCAATCAGTGCGGAAAAAACATTTTTGGTGTACATTCTTCTCCATTGGTTCTGATAATCCCAACGGATGGGCTTCGGGTCTAACCGTGAGTTGGATGTTCCGGAGGGCCAATTGATGGAATAATCATATCCCAATTCGCCAAATTGCCATACCATCTTCGGCCCGGGGATGGTGAAAAAGAAATTGGCTGCAAGTTCAATTCGTTTGAGTCCCCGGGTTGTGTCACTCTTTATTTTATAATTGGGTTGTGACGCATTGCCCCAGGTGATGGTTTTATACATCATCCGTTCCTCATCGTGACTCTCCATGTATGCCACAAGGTTAGGTTGGGTCCAACCTCGTTTTTTATAGGAGGCCCACGAAAAATCCGATTTATTGCTTTCATTCCAACCCATGGCCCCCTCTCCAAAGGAACCTGTTATATTGCCCCAGATCAGCATGTTGTTGGCAGCAAGTACGGTCTCTTCCGAATTGTCGGCAAAATGTTCCATGATGGCATAGGCCTCAGGATTGACCGAATGTATCACATTGGTGTAATTCTCAAGGATGCTGATTCGGGTTGCATCGTACTGACCCCATAAAGAGACATTTTCGGGATAGGAATTCTTTTGCGTGAATCCCTTTGACAAGTCGAAACGGTAACCATCAACGCGATATTCGGTGAGCCAATACCGGATGAGTCGTTCCATGTATGATTTTGTTGACGGGCTTTCGTGGTTAAAATCGTATCCGACGCTGTAAGGGTGCTTTGCAATAACATTGAACCAGGGATTGTTCGCTGCAGGCTGTTGTGCTGAAGCATCCCAATACAATTTCACCAGTGGGGATTTACTGAAATGATGGTTGCACACGATGTCGAGAATCACGGCGATTCCCCGGTCATGTGCGGCCTCCACAAATTGTTTCAACCCGTTTTTGGTGCCATAATACTTGTCAACGGCAAAAGAAAAATCGGGATTGTAGCCCCAGCTGTTGTTTCCTTCAAATTCCATAACGGGCATAAGTTCTATGGCGTTAACACCCAGTCTTTTCAGATAGTCGAGGGTGTCGATCAGGGAGGGATAATCATGGGCCACAGTAAAATCGCGGATGAGCAGCTCATATATCACCAGATCGGTGACCTTGGGAGGTGTAAAAGTGGTTGTCTTCCATGGGTATGGATCCTGGTTGGCCTGGAGGATGGTTGCGATGCCGGTCGTTTTCCCGGTAGGATAGGGTTTAAGGTTTGGGTAGGTTTTGGCTGAAATGTACTGATCGTCAGGGTCGCTCACCTTGTCGGCATAGGGATCGCCAATGCGGAGGGTTCCGTCAATAAGGTACTGGAACGTATACTCCTGTTTTGGTACGACGTAGTTGATTTTCAACCAGAACCGTTTGCCATCGGGCGTGATGTTCATATATAATGAAGAATCGGGTTGCCAGGGCGTCCCCCATTCGGTGAAGTCGCCAATAACAAAAGCATTGTCCTTCAAAGGGGCAAAAAGGCACAAAAGGACAGAATTGGATGTCAGGTAGTTAATGCCATCATTCATCCCTGCAGGAAGTTCGGCCACCTTTGGTTGAGGAATTACGGTATAGCTAAATGAATCTGCAGCATATCCGATTGTGTTGATCCCTTCGATACGAACCCAACGCTTAACCCAGTTCCAGCCAAAATTATCGGCGAGAATGGTGTCGGTGATTGCGTTTCCGGTGGATGTTTTGACCAGGGTCCCATTGGCAAAGATTTTCATGGTCTCAGCGGTAGGGCAGATGGCCGAGATCGGAATTGGTTCATTTTGTTTTAGGAAGAGCGCTTTATTGATCGGAAGTACAATGTTAACCCCCATGGTATTGGTATAAACATCGGCAAAAATATCGCTTCCATTTTCGTTGCGGCCAGTTTTAGAGCCATCGGCATTCCGAAAAACAAAGGCCATTTTGAGAATTTGTTCAGCGGCAGGAACACTATAATAGCTTCGAATAGTAAGCTTTACGGTAAGTTTATATTTATTGTTGCCAAGCGGCGTCAACATGGCCTTGGTTGTATTTTCACTCCATCCTGCGACCACATATTTCCAATCAGAGCCGGAAGTACTGAGGTTGGTTATCACTCCGGTGTGGGCGTAAATGGGTGGGGCTACATCTTTGAGACCTGCATCGCCCTGGGCAGCATCGAATATAATTATACAGGAGTCGCTGTCGATGGGGAAAGCCGGTGTGGTAACAATAACCTGCGCATAAGTCTGGGCTGAAAAGAGGCCACAAACGAACAATACCGCTGCAAAAAGGAGGCGTTTCATAAAATATAAGTTTAGTAGACAAAGTTAACACAATTGGAACGATGCCTGCAGAGAGGAGAAAATAATGTCAGGTGTCCTGCACTGGAAAAACCAAACAGACTAAGATTGAAAAACAGCTACTGGATAACCAGTTTTTTTGCGGCAGACTGTCCCGCATCGGTTTTAACGCGCATCAGGTAGAGCCCTTTTGGTGCAAAACCCTGGCTTAAGATCAAAGAGCTGCTGTTTACCGAGGAATTTGAATAGATGATGCGGCCAAACATGTCAAATAGTTCGATGGTGCTGATGGAGCCGGAGCAGGTAATGGTGACCGGGCCGCTGGCCGGATTGGGAGTTATACTGATGTTGATCGCCTCCTGTTTATCCTCTAATCCAATGAAGATATCGCCCATGATATAAATATCGTCGATTTTGTTGATCCCGTTGGATGCGACCGTTCCCCCGGCAGAATTCGTGTTGGTGGTCATGATCCACCTCAGAAAGACTAAACTCTGGCTGTAGCAAGCCATGGGCAGATCGATGTTGGCAAGCACTCCGGTCGTCCAGTCGTTGGCCGTGATGATGGTGGAGTTCGGAACATCCTCCCAGCTTCCTGTTGTTCCTACCCGGTACTGTACCTTGTAATCGCGCGGCCCGGGGTTATTCCCGCCTGTTTGCTGCTTTGATGACAGTTTCAGCTGATCGTAGCCCACTGTATTCAAAGAGACGACCCAGCATTTTGTATTGGCGCCATTATCCCATCCCGTGGCCTGAGCCGCTTTGGTTGTAGCACCATTTTTTGTAAAATCGATGGCACTTGTTCCACCTTCCGTGTGGATCGCTTTGTCGAGATTTACGGGTAGTCCGCCATCCGCAAGACTGTCCGTCGGATTCCCTGTCGGGAAGGTCCATTTGGCGATTAAAACCTGGCTTTGCAAAGCAGTTCCTGCCATCAGAAACAAACAAAAACTGAAAATTGTAAACATTTTTTTCATAAGGTAAAATTTTAATTTATTTATAATTGGTCATTGGTCATTGGTCATTGGTCATTGGTCATTGGTCATTGGTCATTGGTCATTCATTTCCCCCTGAATCCATACGCAAGGTTCAACATAATAAACCTTCCGGGAGATAAATTCCCTTTCGAATCGTAGTATCGTGTGTTAAAAATATCCTGCATGGTAGCGCTCACGGTAAACTGTTCTGCAAAGGTGTGACCCAATCTCAGGTCGAATGTATTTGATGGGCCTGTTTGAACGGTGTTTTCATCATCGTTCCATTGAAAATCCTTATAGTTAAATGTCAGGGTGACCTGGACAATCGGGTTATTCCACCAGATGCCGGCAAAAGCCTGGTTACGCGGAACCTCAACAATGTATTTCCCTGTGAGGTCTTTGTTGTCAACGGGTGAATTGAAGGATGTGATCCTGGAGTCATTGAACGCATAGTTGGCCACAAGCCTGAGCGTACGGGTTATTTGCCAGCGTGCAGAAATCTCCGCCCCGATGATCTGCACACCGCTTACATTCTCACGCCGGATTATGGGCTTATCCTTATCCCCACCTGTATTGATGCTGTCGCCGGTGCTTACAAAGTACTGAAAGTTGTGACCCTCCGAGAGATATACCGATGGTTGCAGAATGATTCCGGGAATTGGGCTCCAGTCAACGCCAGCTTCATAGTTGTCGATTGTTTCAGGTTTGAGCTGCGGATTGGCAAGTTTGAAACCCTTTGTGACATTTCCGTTCTTGCACATGTCGTCAAGCATGGCAGGTCTGAAGCCCCTGGAATAGGAGAGGTATCCGTTCAGTTTTTCCGAAAATTTGTATCTCAATCCCAGTTTTGGGCTGAGCGCCTGCCAGGTTGCGTCGCTGAACGTTGTGGGGTATTCAGCCATGAAGGCAGTCAGGGTGGTCGGTTCAAAAATCGTAAAGGATCCATTGTGAAACCTGGCCACATCGTATCTGATCCCGGCAAGGAGAACCAGCTTGTCTTTCACGATGTGCCATTCATATTCTCCGAATAGTGCGAAGAAATCCATCTTCCCTTTGTTTTGCAACACATCAGTTGCGGTTAAATAGGTGTCGGAAGCGTCAACGCTTCCCGAGCGAAGATCGAGCCCGATGGTATAGGTCATCCTGTTTTTTCCGTGAAGTGTGAGATTTGACCATATTCCCTGGTCTATGCGCCGTGAATCGGTTTTATACAGGGTATACTTATTCCCCTTCTTGGCGGCCATCGATTCGCTCAGCCGGTGGTAAAATTCATTTTGGTAGTAGGCGCTGACAAGCAATTCAGCCTTTTTGAACTTATTGTTACTCGTTAGCCTTACCGCATGCGTGGGATATTCATTATAACCACCCCCGGGCTCATACACTTCAAATCCATCGAAACGTTTGTCATTGAAATAATTGTATTCTATCTCTGTATAGCTTTGATTATCATATTGATATCCGATCTTAGCCGCCACCAGCCCCTCCTTCATCGCATTCTTCACATCCATGCTGTCGCGGGTATCGTCGGGCACCATGATGTAGCCGTCGCCCTGCCTGTAGAAACCGTTCAGGGTATAGTAAAATCCCTTGTCCTCTTTACCTGAATTATCCCTTTTGTCGATTGGTCCATTGGCGCCAAACTTGCCGCCGATGCTGAAAAGCCCGCCGAACGTATTATATGATCCATAGTAAGCCTTTACCTGGCCCTGGATTTTTGCCGATGGCCGGTCGGTAATGATGTTGATCACCCCGCCCATGGCATTGCTGCCGTAAACAGCGGAAGTTGGACCTTTAGAAACCTCGATCCTGTTGATGAATTCGGGAATGATCCGGTTCCAGTTGAGTCCGCCGCCATCCGCCTTGTTCAGCGGGATGCCATCGAGGAGTACCAGAATTCTTGGTGATCCGTTCAAACCGCGCAGGGTGATGCTTGCATTCTTTGAGAAAATCCCATTCGCGCGGTCGATGTTTGCCCCCGGAACCAGTTCAAGTAAGGCATCGGCAGTCATGGAAGGCATGAGGCTGATCTCTTTGCTTCCAATCGAAGCAAGCCTTGCGGGAATATCTTCAACCCTGTTTTGCGTTCGTGTAGCTGTTACGAAAAATTCAGGCAGATCCTTCGTCCATGCCCGTTTTGAAGTATCAACAACGGTCGAATCTTTCTGGTTTGCCCCATTGGCATTTCCTCCGAAAAGAATTGACAGGACTGTCAACAGCACAATACAAAACCGGTGGCGGCTGCTGTTTTTCATTTGCATCCCCGGCAATCAGTGAAAATATAACACCCTATCAGATGTAATCTGCTCATAATTTATTCCTGGATTTTAATGGTCAGTATTACCGATCCGGCTGGCAGCGGCGTGAAATCCTGGACTTTGACCAGACCGAGCTTCCCGGCTTGACTTCTGAAAGAGAAAACCATCCCCGGTTGAACATATTTTCCTTTCTTCTTGCCGGCGGTTGGTTCATATGCTGCCAGAATCAGGCTGTCGTTGCCTGATTGGTCGAAAATCTCTGCGCTGATCAGGGTGGTGTCGTACCTGGTTTCGTTTTTTACAGTCCAGTTGGCGATACCCTGGGGACCGGTGAAGAAACCCGGCGCTTCGGCTTCATTGGGAGATGCCAGGGTCCCCTCATATTGTCCGTAATAATATACCATATCGACCAATGGCTGATTTTCATATGCCTGTGGCAGGGTCATGACCGAAGTATCGGACAGGGCGAAAAAACTTCCGATACCTTGATTTTCCTGCGCCCCGAGGATAATGTTGCGCATGGTCCTGATCTTTCCCCATTTCGAACTGTCAGATTTTGTAAAGATGATCTGAACACGTTGTTCTACCCGATTCCGGTCCATGATCAGGAAGGTCCATTTTTCAACAGGGGCATTGGTTTTTATCACCTCCAGGTTGTACACCAGCGAGGGCGCATTCAATCCGGTGTCAAGCAGAATCTGGCTTTTGCCATCATCAAAACGGACCGAAAAATAGGTCAGGTTCGCATCGGGTCCTGCCGCGCGGATCCCGATTTTCAGCTTCTGTCCGGCAGGAACGATCGTATCGTGCGCAACATATCCTTTTTCATAAATAAATGATATCAGGGGCGGGCCCGATGCCGTATCTTTCCTGCAAGATGTAAAAGAACCCGAAAGAAGGATGAAAATCATTCCTGCCACAACCATCGTGTATGACCACCGATAGGGTGAATCATGCATATCGATGGTGCAATCTTTCCGGTTTATCTTCATGGGTAAAAGAAGTCAGGATTTTTTATCAGCCAGCTTGAGCAAACCGGCCGCAGCAAGTCCACCGGCAACGCCAAAAACAAGGTGGGTCGCAAAGGGATAGAGGTATCCGCTTCGGAAGGCGCCAAGTGGCATGTCGACAAAGATTGACATGGTAAGTCGAAACAGTGGTATGAAAATCCAGCAGGCTCCGCACACCATGGCAAGGATCCAGATTCTTGAGGTGAATTTGGATGCTATTTCGGTCGACAGGTCCATGATAAAACCGAGGAACAGGTACATGATGGCCATGAACGGATCATGAAATCCCAGGCCAGGCATGAGAAGGAGTGTGGCAGCCCCAATTCCGGAAAGTGTGGCAGCAAAGGGAAATCTTGATAATCCTTTACCTGTTACGATTAACGCAACGAAAAGCAGCCCTTGTTTGCCCGGAAGGTGCATGGGAATGCGTAATTTGGCATGCAGCACGATGGCAAGCATGCCAAGACCAAGCAGAAAGATGATCTCTACTGCAGCAGCAACAGCGCTATTCGGAAATACTTTTGATATAGTCCTTTGAAGCAGACTCGTATGCATAGGTTTGATTGTTTAGATTTTTTTCGGCAATGAGGGTGATCTTTCCTCCGATCATTACAGGCCTGCACCAGTCGGAAATTCTGATAACAGATGATGGATCAGGTGCAAAGAGATTTTTTTCTACAATTCGGTCGATGTCGACCAGTTCAAGGAGGTCGCTGATTTGAAAATCGCCGGTTGTTTCACGGAGGTTCCGCGTCCAGAGGAGTCTGCCATCATTCCCTCCGGCCCGAAGTCCTACTGCGGCAAGAGATCCGATCACCCCGATTTTTGCATTCAGGAAACCTTCAAGATATAGGTTGGTGTTTATGATCATGCGATACGCATCCCCGATGGTCAGAATTTCACGTTTGGCCCTGTTTCCAAAGTCAATAATGGCAGGGGTTACTTCATCCTCCATTGCAACGCATAATCCTGCATCTGAATCGAACGCGCTTTCTCGTATCAGAAAATCCCTTGCATGGCTGATGAGATCGTCCAATTTTCCTGTGCAGGTACCAGCCAGGCAGGCACTGCTGTTGTGGGAAGTAAATGGGATCCTCCGGTCGGCAAGCAACTGGTGTCGTGTGACTGACCGCATCTCAAACAACCCGGCTGCTGTCAGGGAATGGCCCAGCATGCGGGCATGATGACCCGTACCCCGGGTTTCAAGGTTATCCGTATCGTCTATCCCGATTAAAATGTTCAAGGGGCCTGTGGTATCTTAAGGATGCAAAATAAAGAAATATTTTCGAATGGTCAGGTGCAACATAACGAAGTTAGAATGTATTTAAATAGTTCGGAGGGTTTTCGTTGGGTTGAGCCCGTCCATCACAGGTTACAGGAAAAACGAAAAAAAGAGGGTGTCTCAATTTGATGAGACACCCTCCCGTTCACCGTTTCTGCCTGTTCGGCAAAACGGATCAGTAGTTATTATTTAGCTACAATGGTGTAGGTAAGAGAAGTAATATCAGCTGTTACGATATATTTACCTTCAGTTGCAGGTGTAGGAATATTTGAAGGATCAGGATCACCTTCGGTAGGCCGGAAAACCAGCGGGCCACCGGTGTTTGTTCCGGAGGCGTTGGTTCCGTACATCGGAGCCCATGCACCCAGGGTGGTGATGAATTTAATCGATTTCGCAGCACCAAGTGTGGTTGTGAGCGTATAGATTCCGTTGCCGCCGCCACCCATAGGAAGGGCAGCAGTATTATCCCAACCCGCAGCACAGCCATCACCAAGCATATACAATGCAGGAGCAATGGTGTAGGTAAGGGTATTGATGTTGATGGTTACAACATATTTGCCTTCAGTTGCAGGTGTTGGGAGACTTGCTGGATCGGGATCAGATTCAGTAGCACGGTAAACCAGGTTTCCGCCAGTGCTTGTGCCGGCAGCATCCGTTCCGTACATAGGAGCCCATTGACCCAGGGTCGTAATGAACTTGATCGATTTCGCGGCACCCAGGGTGGTTGTAAGGGTGTAGATGCCATTGGTTCCGATCATCGGAAGGGCTTTTGAATTATCCCATCCTGCAGAACAGCCATCGCCCAGCATGTACATTTCAGGGGCTCCGCCGGCAGGATTGACTGTGAAGGTATATTTTTCGGTTACCGCGTCAATTTTGAGAACCATATCATATTTACCATCAACCAGCGGAACGAAATTTCCGTCACCGTTTGTCCCGAATTTATCAGCAGCCAGACCGGCCATGGTAACATCGTTGTATCCAATGCTCTTCTTGGTCCAGTCCTGACCTTCTCTGATTTTGAAGGAACCAACCGTTTTAACTTCCACCTGGTTGTATGTCCAGGTATAATTCGTAACGTTTTCAACAACCGGTTTGCCTACCATGATGGTTACATCCCAGGTTTGCTGAACTCCATCAACGAATAAACCGTCGCCGACGAGACCTAATTCTGTGTTGGTGTAATCTTTTACATTCAATTCACCGGTTTTGGTGAGGGTGGCTACATAGCCGCTGCCTAAGGTATAGGCCATTTTAACAGTGTAATAACCAGGATCAGCATTTGTAATATTGGCTCCACCCGGAACGAGTGCACCAGCGGCACCGCCAAAGTTTGTATTCACCTTTACCCATTTAAGTGGGTCGGCATCGAGCGTATCCAATTCGACTTTCCAGCCGTTTGAATAACGGAATTTGAAGTCAGCCTTGGTCATTACCATGTCGGTAATGGTCCACGACATCGAGGTAGCGTTAAATGCTGATTCGGGCAGATCGGTTGATGATCCCCAGCCATTGGGCGTAGCTGCACCAATAACGCCCCATTGTACACGCATAATAGCAGCTACATTGAGGGCATAGTCAAAAACAACGTGATAGAATCCATCTTCAGGAACGGTGAATTTGGTCGTACTTGTTCCGGAAACACCACCGCGCTGGAATGGAAGTTTGGGCTCATTAGCGGTAGGAAATTCAACAACACCAAATCCAATCATAGGGCCGAACGTTGTTCTTGCGGAACCGGCAACTTTTACAATACTGAATCCTGCGGCACCCGCTTTGATTGGTATATAAAGTTCCAGCAAGGAGGCACGATCGGTTTGGGTGACTTCGTTGCGGGTAGCCTTCATCATGGCATTGGCATTAAAGTCGGCATAAGCTGTTACAGCGCCCGTGATGTAATAACCATCAAGCACGATAACGGGATCAGGTACGGGGTCAGCATCCTTTTTACATGAACTGACACCAACAATGAGGGCAAAGATTGCAACCATCGCCAGCATTGTCGAAATTTTCATCATCAAATTTTTCATAGAGATTTAATTTAAATTAGTAATGGGTTAAACTTAACAACTTGGTATTTATGGATTTAACAATAAGTTCGGATTTGCATCTGTAGCCCATTTGGGAATAGGGAAGGTGTTTCTTTCATCGCCATGCGCCAGTTTTTCCCACCATGCGTCTTTATATTTGCCAAACCTGATCAGGTCTTGTCTGCGGTGTCCCTCACAATACAATTCGCGTCCACGTTCAGCCAGCAACTGAACCAGCGTGGTTCCGCTCCATTCATCAACTCCGGCTCTGGCACGGATGGGATTGATCCATTCATCGCCGTTTCCTCCCAGCCGAATGGCTAACTCAGCCTTGATCAGATAGAAATCAGTGATTCTGAATAACGGGAATTTGTTGCTTAAATTTTCTTTCGCCCCCATTTTTATTTCATATTTTCCAACCCGTGCTCCGGTGGTCCTGATCTGTGTTGGAGTGAAGTTGGTGGCATCCATGATTAAACCCGGAAGATGGGCATCAATATCAAGGGGGAGCTTGGTTTCCCCATCGAGGATCTCAGCGCCGGAACTTGCATATTGCGGACCGAAAATGTGGTAACCATCCCTTCTCTTGTCTGTCAGTTCATAGGTGTCGAAAAAAGATGGAACAACAGCAAAACCATTCCATGGCCCCACGGGCATATCAAAACGCAGGTTGTGCTGATAGTGCAAAGTCCTCATGTGAAGGCGGAATCCCTGGAAATTGTTTTCATCGTAAGGGATGGCGAAAATAAGCTCCTTGGAGGTCTGATTATTGGTCAAAAAAGGTGCGAGAAAATTTGCTTCCATGGCATAGGGGCCTGCAAGGATGCTGTCGCAATAAGTATTTGCTTCGGCCCACCTGGGGGTTCCTGTGTAAACCTGGGCATTGAGGTAAAGTTTAGTCAACATGGCATAAGCCATGTATTTCGTGGCCATGAATTTGTTGTCGGAACTCTTTAAACTGGGAAGTGCGGATTTAATGGAGCTGACAAGGCTATCGAAAACCACAGCCCGTTTAAGCTTATAGGGTAGGGCAGGAGCATTTTTCGCGCTGGTCAGATAGGGGACGTCTCCATAATTGTCCATCAGCAGGTAATAATAAAATGAGCGCAGTACCTCCACCTCTTTCATTTTTGCAAGCAAAGCGGCATTCTGCGGCAGTTCATGCATCATATCAAGTACCTGATTGCAGGTGGTGATCCCTGTCCAAAATGCACTCCACATCCGGTTCACGCCTTCATCGTCGTTCGACCAGGTATGCTGATACATATTCACCCACTTTCCGCCATCGTACCAGTCGGCTCCCCGTGTGGGGCCGCAAAGTTCATCGGAGGAGATCTCCTGTGCAAGGAACCACCATCCCTCGTCATCAGCCATGGGTCTGAGTTTGGTATAGGCTTCCACACTCAGGTTGGCGACCTGGTTCGCATTTTCAGGATAGAGTGTTCCCGGGATTTTATCGTACACTTTTTCATCAAGTTTGGTACATGAAAAAAGTGCAATTGTAATAGCGAAAAGGAAAAAATATCTTGTTTTCATAGTCCGATAGAATTAAAAAATAACCTTTACACCAGCAGTATAAGCGCGGGTTTTGGGATAAACATTGTATTGATCGATGCCAAATGACAATCCGTTCACTGTGGTTTCCGGATCCACGCCGGAGTAACCTGTGATGGTAAACACGTTATTTGCTGACACGTACAGTGAAAGCTTCTTGAGCCAGGAAATCTTTGATACATTGAAATCATAAGAGAGCGAAATGTAATCCAGTTTCAGGAAAGAGGCATTCTCAACATAGATGTCGGCAATAGATGCCCCGGAGACACGGCCCTGGTTGTACCAGTCGATGGCCTGCGGTAACGCATTAAGCGAAGGGAGATTTCCGGGATTGTCAAAAAACATTTCAGTGGCGTTGTACACATGATTCCCGATCCAGGCACGTAGCGCAAAATCGAGCGACCAGTGCTTGCCAAGGGTCAGAAGGTTTGACCAGCCCAATTCAACTTTGGGTGCAGCCGTGGCCACTACGGTTCTTTCAGCTTCGCTGAGTTTGTCGGTGTAACCGCCCGTGGCCGATTTATAGATAAAAATGCCATCCTTCATGGTAACATAGGTAGGAAGATAAAAAGAGCCGACCTCCTGGCCAACCATGATGCCGGTTACATAATATTCTTCACCCACCATGCCGCGGCCCGAAATGTAGCCCTCTTTTCTTACGCCATCCTGCTCATTGAAATATTCTCCAAGATCAAGGATTTCCGTTTTATTGGAGGAGACCGTGAGGCTTGTCTTCCAGGTGAATTTGGATGTCGTGATAGGATACGCCTGAATAAAAAGCTCGATCCCTTTATTTGACATGGAGCCTGAGTTGGCAAAAGTTTTAGATGCAAGGTTCGGTGGAACCGGAACGGTGTATTCACCCAACAGGTCTGAGGTGATCTTATAATAAACTTCAAGACTGCCGCTTAACCTGCTGTTGAAAAAGGCAAAATCGAGACCTACATTCACCTCAGATGTCGACTCCCATTTAAGATTGGGGTTTGAATTCCATGCCGGTTTAAAGGTGATGACCTCTTTTCCGGTTTCCGGGTTAACCGCTTTTCCGCTTGGCTCCCATAGGACCATGCTCCGGTATTCGCCGATTTCCTGGTTACCTGAAATCCCATAACTGGCACGTAATTTCAATTGATTCAGCCATTTTACACCCTTCAGCCATTTTTCCTGATCCAGGCTCCAGCCGATGGCCGTGGTCGGGAACCATCCCCATTTATTATTGGAGCCAAATTTCGAAGAGCCGTCCCTGCGTAAAGATGCCGATATAAAGTACCTGCTGTCAAAATTATACTGAACGCGTCCGAAAAATCCGATCAGGTTCCACTGGCCTTTCCACGAGCCGATATCACCCCATTTCACATCGTTCATAACTGCAAGGTTGTCAGGGCCTGCATAGGTAGATTGGGCATCTCCGCCCTGCGAATAGAAACCGCTGTATACCGATTCCTGCCATGAATAACCCAGGAGGGCATTTAAATTGTGTTTTTCCTTGAAATTTTTAGAATAAAGAGCAGTTATTTCAATCAGTTTCTGGGTGTTGGAATTGTACTGTTTTTTTCCGTAACCATTGTCGGCAGAGGAGTATAAGTTGGCCGGCCTGAAATAGTTGGTGGTATTGTCATCATGGATATAACCGATATTCACACTGGCAACCAGGCCATCGATGATTTCGAAATCAGCTTTTAAACCACCCAGAAATTTTTTGGCACTTCTGTTATTGGTGACTTCATTGATGATGGCGATCGGATTTTCATAATTATAAACGCGCGACGATTGATAGTATCCTCCGGTAGGAGTGTAAACAGGGTCGGTCGGATTTCTTGAAATGGCCTGGTAAATAATGTCATCTTTATTCCAGCCGCCATAATTTTCATAATCGTTTTTCTCAAAGGCTCCCATGATGTTGGCGGCCAGGGTGAGACGGTCCTTAAGCGCCTTTTGAGTAACACTGATGCGGGCGGTGGTCTGTTCTTTTCCGGTTCCTTTCATGGTCCCTTGCCAGTTGGAGTTGGTGACGGAGGCCAAATAGGAGTTGTGTTTGTTGCCGCCTGAAAAACTCAGACTGTTGGTTGTGGCAATACCGGTTCTGTAAATCTCGTTTTGCCAGTCGGTATTTGCTCCGCCATCAATAAAAACACTGTCAACAGTCCAGTTTGGATGTGTGATCACAGCCTTCTGAAATAGCGTGTTTGCGAAATCACGCATCTGGGTCGAACTGAGTACATTCAGTTTTTTTGACACCTGTTCAATGGATATCTGACTGTTGAATTCAATGTTGGTGAATGACCCGTCAGTCTTATCTCCTTCAACGGCAGGACCTGCTTTTTTTCCTTTTTTTGTTGTGATGATGATAACCCCGTTCGATCCCCTGGAACCATAAATAGCAGTAGATGCTGCGTCTTTAAGAATGTTGAATGATTCAATATCGTCGGGAGAAACGATATTGGGGTCAACGCCCGGAATGCCATCGATGACATACAAAGGTTGCGTGTTGGAGCTAAATCCGGAGGCTCCGCGGATTCGCACCGAGTAATTTTCACTTGGGTCTCCTCCCTTCTTGGTTACGAGAACCCCTGCCGCTTTCCCTTGCAATGACTGGATGGGATTGGTTATGACTCCGCCGTTCAGATCGTCAGATTTAACAGTACTCACAGCACCTGTTTTGTCTGTTTTCTTTTGGGTGCTGTAACCGATAACAATCACATCATCGAGGGTCGTTATTTGTACCAGCAATGAGATGTCGAGGGGGCCGGCTTTTTCAACGACTACCTCCTGCGTTACGTATCCGATAAGCGAAAACTTTAATGTAGATCCTTTTGGAACGCTGATTTTATATTTGCCCATCACATCGCAAACAGTTCCATTGGTTGTTCCTTTTTGCAGAATAGTTGCACCGACAAGTAATTCCCCGGTACCACTTTCGGATATAACTCCGGTGATATCAAGATTCTGAGCATTCAACCCCAGTGAACCACTCACTAAAAGGAAAATAAAAAATAATTTTTTCAACTTCAGTTGTATTTTTCTTTTCATATTTATTTGGAATTTGAGACTACAAAGCAAAAAATCATTGAAGCAAAATGGTGGAGATACTGATTGTTTTCTGTAAAAACAACGCAAAAATAAGAATAATTTCATACAATAGTCACGCTATTGTATGTTTTTCGGCATTAAAGGGTTTAAATTCATCATGTACCAATGGAAGATGACTATAAATCCGAACCAGGGGAGGATCATTCCGCTTTAACGATGATCATATCTTTTACTAACCCTGAACTGGTAGCATTGATCCCGATAGTTCCTTTTTTTTGATCCGACCGGATGATCAGCATGGCCTTCCCGTAAAAAAGGTGAATCTGGCTTGCCTGGAACGATTCGAGCGACTGCGGGTTGCCATTTCCTACTCCGGCTATCATTCCCGGACCGGAGATTTTTAAATCGACCAGGTTATCTGTCAGGGGGCATGGATTCCCCTCCTTGTCCAGTGCTTCAATCAGGATGTACGACAAGTCATTCCCGTCGGCCCTGATGGTTCGGCGGTCGGGGGTCAGCCTTAAGCGGAGGGGCTCCCCGGTTGTTTTCATACTAGTTTCACCGATGACTTTTCCATCTCTGAAAGCGACGGCCTGCAGCGTTCCGGGCTGGTAGTTGACATTCTTCCACATGAGACGGAACCTTTCCACGGAATTTTTAGCGCCGGGGAGCTTGCATTTTTTTCCAAGAGATGTTCCGTTCAGGAACAGTTCGGCACAGTCGCCGTTTGTGTAAACGAACACCGGGATGTTCGTTCCCTCTTTTCCGGGCCAGTTCCATTGGGGCAGAATGTGAACCGTGGTTAGATCCGGGTTCCAGTAGCTTTTGTAAAGGTAATACCGGTCCTTAGGAATACCGCACAGGTCGATAATTCCGAAATAGGAACTGTGGGCGGCTTTTTCATCTGAAAGTCCGTTCTCTTTCGCCCAGGTATTGTTGTATGGAGTCGGTTCGCCCAGATAATCAAAGCCGGTCCAGACAAATTCACCGGCAACATAGGTATCTTCCTGCTGCCACATGAAATCATCATCGGCAATTTCAGCCCATGCAGGGGCATTTAAATCGTAGGAACTCACCTGCAATGAATTGGTGAAATCAGTCTTCTTTGAAGGAAGGGGCAGCTCATAGAAGCCCCGGGTGCTTACGGTGGAGGCTGATTCGCTGATGATCACCGATTTCTTTGGTTCCAGTTCACGGGCCAGATCATAGCGGCGCCCATAATTCCAGGCATGAACATCATAAAAATCGAAATGTCTCTTTTCGGCGCTTTTCCGGCTGTCGCAGACCATGGTGAGAGGCCGGGTCGGATCGTATTTCCGCACCAGATTCAGCATGGTATTCATCCGCTGAAAACCATTGTTTAAATCCCACTGCACATCGCCCATTTCATTTCCCACACTCCAGATAAACACACTGGGGTGGTTGCGATCCCTCAAGATAAAATTCCGGAGGTTCCGGTCGGCGAATATTTCAAAATTGGTCGTGTCACTGATGTCGGCCTTCCGGTCATACTTGTCGAATGCCTCATTGAAGACCAGGATGCCCATCTTGTCGCACAGATCCAGCAGTTCAGGTGCGGGGATGTTGTGGCTGGTCCTCACGGCGTTGCATCCCATCGATTGCAGCATTTCCAGCTGGCGTTGCATGGCCCGGTAATTGAATGCAGCGCCCAGGGGGCCAAGATCATGGTGCAGGCAAACACCTTTGAGCTGAACCCTTCGGCCATTGAGGTGAAACCCATCATCCGGTGTGAACCCGATCGTACGGATTCCGAAAGGCGTGATGGATTGATCGGTAACAACATGGTCACTGGTGACCAATGTTTTTACCGAATAAAGCGCTCCGTGGTTCACATCCCATAGATCAGGATTGTCAACTGGGATCAACATTTCACACGCCTTACTCCCATTCGCAGGGATGTCGGTCAGAACCGTTTTGGCGGCGATCTCTTTTCCGGATGGATCAAGAATGATGCATTCCACCGTCACCCTTGCGGCCATGTTTTTTGAGTCATTGACAATCGTATTGACGACCCTGACATCAGCATTCGATTGATCCACAGCGGGTGTGGTGACAGAGGTGCCCCATAGGCCCACATGGACCGGCTCAACAACAATCAACTGGATTTTCCGGAAGATACCCGCGCCAGGGTACCACCGGCTATCGTGATTGCGCGTATCGGCATGAATGGCCAGCATGTTTGCCTTGCCCGGTTCGACAAGCCCGGTCACATCCAGGTAAAATGAATTGTATCCATAATCCCATTTTCCTGCAAGCTTACCATTGATGTAAATTTCAGGTGATGACATGATGCCATCGCATAGAAGGTAAACCGTTTTCCCGGCAAAGTTTGAGGGTATTTTCAGTGTGTTCCGATACCAGCCCTCATCTTTCCATGGTAATTTGCCGGTATCTCCATCTCCGTCTTTAATGAACGGACCAGAAATAGCCCAATCGTGAGGAATCGAAATCTGCTCCCATTTCGAATCATCGAATTTCACCTGCCAGGCGTTATCGTTTGATCCTTTGGCAAATTTCCAGCCTGACTGCAGCAAAACTACCTCCCGGGCATTTGCATGAAAGGGGGAGCATATCAAGGCTAACAAAACGTAACATGTTATCAATTTCATTTTGTTGGTTTTTACCTATTTTATTTTTTTTAGAATTACCGAAGTCAAAGGTTCGAGCATGATGGTTGAACCTTTGATGGGTCTGTTCGACAGCAGGTCGATATAGCCGGAACTTCCCGGAATGTTAAATTTCTCTTTTTTTTGCCCGAGGTTGAACATAACAAGGATTTCATTTTCAGAATCAAACCGTTTGTAAGCAAAATTTTTGCCTTCAGCTGTAAGGAAAGCAATTTCTCCGTTCGATAGCACTGGATTTTCACTTCTGATCCGGATAAGTTTCTGATACCAGTCAAACTGCTGTTGGTTAAACCCGACAGGATCGAATGATTTTACCCCTGGCTGAAAATTGGTGCGGGTTTCGGGTTCAAACGTGAATTCTTTCCACCACAGGGGTTTGCGGCAATTGGGATCATCGGAACCCCACATTCCCATTTCTTCTCCATTCCAGATTTGGGGAGCGCCAATCGTTGTAAATTCATGAACCAAATATAGCCGAAGCCGTTGGTATGTTTCTACGTCCGGTTTTCCTGTTTTATAAACAGGATCATCATTTGGATTTGCGTTGAATTTGTATTTGTTCGGGTTGTAAAAATCGGTCAGCAGGCGGGGCGAATCGTGCGAGGAAGAAACATTCATCATCGCATAGCGGGAAGAGGCCGGCAGTCTGCTCCATTGGTATTCAAGGCTGTCCCTGAACATCTTCGCATCGATGCTGAAATCGTTTACAGCGAAGAAATACCTGGCAGGTTTATATACCTGGTAAAACATCACTGCATCAAAAATATCGCCACGGGTGTAGGGGACGGGATCCATTAGTTTGTTTGGCCACTGTGCCCACCAGATCTCACCAACGAGATAGGCATCAGGTTGGATGGAACGCACGAATTTCCGAAAATCGCGCCAGAAGACAAGTCCGATCTGATCGGCCACATCCAGCCTGAATCCATCAATGCCCCTGGAAGTATCTCCATCCGGGGCCAGCCATCTTTTTGTAACCGCAAAAATATGCTGTTTGGCGCCATCATTGATATCTCCTTCGTAAGGATAGCCGCTAACCCGCAAGGTTGTGACATTTACCTTTTTCAGTTCCGGAAGGCTGCTCACGCCTGCCCAGCCGATATAGGAAAATTCATTTTCAGGGGTATTGGGATTATCGAATGATTTTATGGCATACCATTCTTTATATACCGATTTTTCCTGATTCTTCATAATGTCCTGCCATGCCCAGAACATAACACCCGTATGATTCCATGAATAATCCATGATGATCTTTATCCCTCGCTTATGCGCCTCTGAAACCAGCTTCAGGAACAGCTTGTCCGCCGAGGTCCATCTCCAGGTTGAAGGATCATTGGGCTTTTCCGAGGAAATGATTTTATTGTCACCTGTCGGATCGGGGCCAAAGTTTACATCGATATGATGGTAGTTGCGGGCATCGTATTTATGTAATGATGGCGCATCATTCAACGGATTCATGAAAAGGGCGGTGATGCCAAGATTCTGAAGGTAATCCAGCTTGTCAAGCACTCCCTGCAGGTCGCCGCCAAACCTCCGGTACTGCGCTATCTCTCCAAAATTTTTGCTTGTCTTCAGCGCCCAGTCTTCCGGTTTGTACCAATCCTGTGTCCAGTCAGAAACGGCCCACCCGTCAGGTGCACTCATATTGACTGGTGGCATCGTGATGTTTTCCGCCAGAGGATCATTGGTTTTATCGCCATTGTAAAATCGCTCTACGAAAATTTGGTACCATATTACACGCTTTGACCATGCAGGCGGTTCATTAAAAGAGGTGCTGTTGCTTTTATTTTGCGTAAAAGCGCAATGACTGAAAACCATAACAATGGTCAGGAAAAAACAGGTTCGTTTCATAAAAAAATTCGTTGGAATTGAAAACCATTTGTCCATGCTTCTTCTGAATGGGTTTCTCCAGCAATTTCGCTGGCATTCTTTTTTTGTTGTACAAGGTCTGACAAAATTACACCTGAAACTGATAACAATGATATTATTTTTTATGTTGATTCGAAAATGTAAATCAAAATTGTGGAAAGGATTGCTGCACGTACCAATCAGCGAATAATTGTACGTTGATATGTTATGCCATTGGCGCAGTACTTTAATCTGGTTCG
>Ga0247841_10000176_pt1 | contig 175360 bp, 131 predicted proteins | sample LaCruzMarch2015__2_FD_192410 | JGI IMG/M metagenome (GOLD analysis project Ga0247841, IMG submission 192410) | Freshwater microbial communities from meromictic Lake La Cruz, Castile-La Mancha, Spain - LaCruzMarch2015_18m | ecosystem: Environmental > Aquatic > Freshwater > Lake | place: Spain... | reverse complement strand
TAAGTTACTGACAATCATTTGTTTATAACTACAACAAAAATGAATACGTGTAACTGCTATTATAAATCAATTTAATCTAAATAGTCCTTCCGACTTTTCGGAGTGGACTCAAGATTTGAAGATTTGGGATTTTTTTTCAAATTTCGGTTTGATTCTGATCTTTCGGTTTTTTCCTTGGTAGTTTAAAATATATTCCCTATTTTTGCACTCCGTTTTGAAATACCTTTAACAAGAACAACCATGGCAAGGATTTGTGAAATCACTGGAAAGATAGCAATCAAGGGACATAAAGTCTCTCACTCCAATAAAAAATCAAAACGTTGGTTCAGCCCCAACATTCAGACCAAAACCTTCTTTGTGCAGGAAGAGAACCGCGATATTAAGCTGAGAGTATCTGCTGAAGGCTTACGCCACATGAATAAAAAGGGCGTGTATGTCTGCATCAAAGAGGCAAGGGAAAAGGGATATCTTACTAAGTAAGTTTTTTTTTCATGGGTAAAAATGCTGTTACGCTGTAACAGCATTTTTTTTGCCCGCCCCACCAGGAAATAAATGACTGAATTAAGCGTTTTAACTGATTAAGGAGCCCCTTTTGCGAATGAAAAAAAGTTTGTACTGTTTTCTTCTTTTACTGTCTTTCCCTTTTTATGGAAGTGCACAGCAGTTGCAGGAGCAAGAGGACAACGAACACCTTGTGCAATTTTCGGGCATGACCATCACGGCCGACAGCCTCAACCCGGTCCCCTATGTCAGGATTGTTGATGTCAAAACCCACCGCGGAACGACCAGCGATATTAACGGGTACTTTTCGTTCGTGTCGCATAAAAATGACACAGTCCTGTTTACGGCGCTTGGCTTTAAACCGGCCTCCTTCATCATTCCCGATACCATCACCAAGCAACGGTATTCACTGATCCAGCTGATGTCGTCGGATACGCTGACCCTGGCAGCGGCCTACATATTCCCATGGCCCACGCTGGAAGATTTCAAGCGGGCTTTTGTAGAGTTAAAGATTCCCGACGATGACCTGGAGATTGCCCGAAAGAATCTGTTGTCAGCCGATATCCGGATGCGGGCTGAAGAATATCCCATGGATGCAAACATGAATTACCGGAATTATATCGACAATCAAACTAGTAAATTATATTACTTTGGGCAGCAACAACCTTTCAATATTTTCAACCCCTTTGCGTGGGCGAAATTCATCAAAGCATGGAAGGACGGGAAGTTCAAATCGCAACAGGAACGATTAAAATAACATCGATTTGAAAAAGCTGCTTCTCATATATGTTTTTCTTTTAAGTTTAATCACCTCGGCGACCTACGCCCAGCAATCCACCCTTTCAGGATATGTGACCCTGTCAGGATCAAAACAGCCCCTTCAGTTTGTCAATCTCGCGGTGAAGGGAACAACCATTGGGGCGACCACAGACAAAGCGGGCAGGTTTGAGATGAAGGTGCCCGGAGATTCCAACCTGGTCATTTTATTTTCTTACGTCGGATATGTAACCGATTCGGTATCGGTAAGGGTTCAAAACCAGGAGCGCAAAATCCTCAACCTGACGATGACTCCAAGTGCCACGCAGCTTGAATCCATTGAAGTCAAAGACCAGCAACTGCGCACCAACAGCTTCAGCCGCCTCGATCCCAAGGTGGTCACCTTTATCCCCACCATCAATGCCAGTGTGGAGGATCTGATCAAAACCATGCCGGGGGTTTCATCCCGAAATGAATTGAGTTCACAGTATTCGGTGCGTGGCGGCAATTTTGATGAGAACCTGGTTTTTGTCAACGACATCGAGATATACCGGCCATTCCTTGTCCGCTCAGGGCAGCAGGAGGGGCAAAGTTTTCTGAACCCCGATCTGGTTTCCGGCATCTCCTTTTCTGCAGGGGGATTTGATGCAAAATACGGTGATAAAATGTCCTCGGTGCTTGATATCAGGTACAAAAAGCCGACGGAATTCGCTGCATCATTCGATGTAAGCCTCATGGGCGCTTCAGGCCATGTGGAGGGAACCATTGCAAAACGTTTTTCATATCTCCTGGGCGCCCGCTACAAAACCAACGCCTATCTGCTCAAAGGTCTTGATACCAAAGGGAATTACAAACCCCGTTTCTTCGACATCCAGGGAATGGTCAATTATGAGATCAATAAGAAATGGGAGATTTCCATTCTGGGAACCTTCACCAACAACAACTACAAGCTCATTCCCGAAACACGTGAGACGAGCTTTGGAACCCTCGATGAGGCCTATAAGATCAAGATTTACTTTGATGGCCAGGAGGTCGACCGTTACCAGAACTGGCTATCGGCCGTAACCCTCACCTACCGGCCGGTGAGCAATATCCGCTTAAAGCTGATTTCATCCGCCTTTCAGACCTACGAGGCTGAAACCTATGATATATCCGGAGAATACTGGCTTGGCAAACTTGAAGTATTCCAGGGAAGCAATGAGGGTCAAATCACCGAAGTGATGGGTATCGGCGCCTACCTGCAACATGCACGGAATTATCTGGATGGCACTGTTTTTAACATCGAACACCGCGGTGCATGGGATAAGGATAAAAGCAGCCTGAGCTGGGGAATAAAGTACCAGCACGAATATTTTATCTATAATGTCAATGAATGGGAATTGCAGGATTCGGCAGGGTATTCGCTTCCCCATCCGCACGATTCGCTGGGTTCACTCAATCCTCCAAAGGATGATCTCGTTCTTTATAATTTTATTCAAACCAACAGCACCGTAAATACCAACCGCTATTCGGCCTTCATCCAGGACACCTGGACCTTTAAAAACGAATCAAATGACATTTCACTTACCGCAGGATTGCGCGCCATTTATTATGATTACAACGGTCAGCTGTCACTGAATCCAAGGATCAATGTCTCGTTCAAGCCACACTGGAAACACGAAACGGTTTTCAGGCTTTCAGCCGGGGTGTATTCACAGCCCCCTACGTTCCGCGAAATGACCAACCTCCGGGGCGATGTTGTTCCCGGGTTGAAGGCACAAACTTCCATCCAGGTTGTTGCAGGATCTGATTACTATTTCAAAGCCTGGGGCCGTCCCTTCAAATTTGTGGCAGAGGCCTATTATAAAAATATTCAGAACCTGATCCCCTATGAAATCGACAACATGAAGATCAGGTATTATGGAACCAATGATGCACATGGTTATGCCACAGGGATTGATTTCAGGGTGAACGGGGAATTTGTAAAGGGAGCTGAGTCCTGGGCCAGCCTCTCTTTTATGAAAACAGAGGAATACTTTGAGGGATCATGGATTCCGCGGCCAACAGATCAAAGGATGAGTGTGGCTATTTTCTTCCAGGATTATATCCCAAAATTCCCGACATGGAAAATGAATCTCACGCTGGTTTATGGTACCGGACTTCCTTTCGGGCCGCCTGACTCACCCAGGAAAGACCAGACGCTGCGCATTCCTCCTTACCGTCGGGTAGATATCGGGTTATCAAAACAGGTGATCGGCGCTCAAACCAGGTTCTCTGCTAAAAATCCGTTGCGTGCCTTTAAATCTTTGTGGGTTTCACTCGAAATTTTCAACCTGCTGCAGATTGACAATACCGTTTCGTATCAATGGGTCACCGACATCAATGGAAAAGAATACGCTGTGCCGAATTACCTCACTCCGAGGATGATCAACCTGAAAATCATTGCGCAGTTTTAGAGGTGACAAGGTGACAAAGTAACAAGGTAACAGGGTAATTCGTCATTCCCCCTTCACTTTCAGCCTCTCCCCTGTTCCCTCTACCATTCGCCGCTCCCAATCCTTGCCATAGCCTGGTTGTGATGGCTTTTTGGGGATGCCTTTCCCGCTGCCGTTGTCGAGAAGTTTGAACCCCTCTGTTTGCATGATGTTGCCATCTTTGTATTTCATAAAAAGGTAGCGATAGAAGTCACGCCAGTCTGCAACCAGTTGGGTTCCCGTTTTGACAGAATAATCGGTGATTTGAGCAATCCCGTCTGCAGGTTTTATCTTGTATTGCGCGCTTGCATTTTTGTCAATCGCTTCCGTTTCATTCAGGAATTTTTGTTCGAGTTCCTGCTGGTACCGTTCAACCTCAGGGTGAATGACATTGTACCTTGAATAGCCAAAATTATTCACCTGATTAAAGGTCCAGAAAGCAGAAGTTTCGGACCATGCAATCATTGAACCGTTACCCACTGCAAAGCACGTTGGTATGGAGGAGATGCCGCAATAGACCGGAGCAAAAACACAGCCATCGGCATCATCGACACCAAACCAGAAGATTCCACCCACGGGATCGGGTAGCCATGACCTTGACTGCGCCACGAATACATACCCTGTTTGCTGGGTTGCGATGGCCCGTTCATGCAAGTATTTAACACTGTCGACCACGAACTCCATCGGTCGCCAGCGATAAGGAGCGCCATAAGGACCTGCCCCCAGGTCGTAACGCATATCAAGCGGGGTATCTTCATAATGGTCGCGCATGTTTGCCATCAATGACCGGAGTGGTACCAGCGAATCCGGCTTCACCCACAACGGCAGCCTGTTGGTGACAAAACCGTTTGGGTTTGGCGATTCATCCGTGAATTTCACATCCCTCTTGAGTTTTCCAAGGGCATAGTCAGTATAGGTTTGATTATTGCGGATCTCGCTGCTCACCTTTCTGAAAAACGACCAGATACGGGCATCACAGAACCTGGCTCCCCCGAAATTTACGGGATTGTAGACATCGGAAAAGGAGAACGTTTCATCGGGTCCTTTGAAAAATCCCTGTTTGCGTGCAAATGTGATCACATCGGGTGAATGATAACACGTCTGATTGAGGTTATTCCAGTCATTCGTTTTCTGGAATGGGAAACGGGTAATGCGCGCCTGGTTGGCATGGCCGCTCACATACCCATCGGGAACCCGGCGTGCGACCCACACGGCTCCCTTTTCGTATGTTCCTTTGCCAATCAATTCCAGGATCCAGGCCTCATTTGCATCGGAAATGGCGAATGACTCCCCGCTGGTTGCATAACCAAATTGTTCGACCAGCGCGGTCATCACGTGGATCATCTCACGGGCAGTTTTCGACCGCTGCAGCCCTATTTTCATCAATGAGCCGTAATCAAGGATCGCACCGGGCTGGGACGAAAGAGATTCAAGCCCGCCCCAGGTATCTTCACCAATGGCCACCTGGTGTTCATTCATGAACCCAACCACGGTAAAGGTAACCGGCGATTCCGGAATCTGGCCCAGCAGTTTGCCGTTTTCGTAATGGAACACATCGAGCATGCTTCCTTTGTCGTGCTTCCCGCCAGGGTAAAAGAACAGCGCGCCATAACGCGTGTGGCTGTCGGCAGCGTAGGTGATCATGACCGATCCATCTCTGCTGGCGCCTTTGGTTACAATGAGGTTGGTGCAGGCGAACACCGGATGGGTAAATAAAACAATCCCGATCAACAGGATGGACAACGTGCGTATTTTCTTCATGGAACGGCTATTCCAGATCCTTGATGGATTTACGGATGATCTCCACCGCTTCATGGATCTGCGCTTCTGTGATTACCAAAGGCGGGGCAAAACGGATAATATGATCATGCGTTGGCTTGGCAAGTAATCCGTTGTCGCGCATCTTCAGACATACATCCCAGGCGCTCTTTCCATTGAACGGTTTGATCACAATGGCATTCAGCAAGCCCTTGCCACGTACGAGTTCAATATAGGGAGAGTTGATCTTGCGCAATTCATCCCTGAACAGGATACCCAGCTTTTCGGCATTCTCTGCCAGCTTTTCATCACGAACAACTTCCAGGGCAGCCATGGCCACTTTTGCCGCAACGGGATTGCCTCCAAAGGTCGATCCATGCTCTCCCGGATGGATACAAAGCATGATGTGATCATTGGCCAATACCGCAGATATGGGGTATACTCCGCCTGACAGCGCCTTTCCCAGGATAAGTACATCTGGCTTGAAGCCTTCCCAATCGCAAGCCAATAAACGGCCTGTACGGGCTATCCCGGTCTGAACCTCATCTGCAATAAACAGAACATTCTTTGCCTTGCAGAGATCGAAGGCTTTCTTCAGGTAACCTTCATCCGGAACAAAAACACCTGCTTCGCCCTGGATCGGCTCGACCAGAAAACCAGCCACATTCGGATCTTCCAGCGCCTTTTCAAGGGCCGGTAAATCGTTGTAGGGGATGGAGATAAAACCGGGGGTAAACGGACCGAAATCCTTGCGGGCATCAGGATCATTCGACATGGAGATCACCGAAATGGTGCGCCCATGAAAGTTATTCTGGCAACAGATGATTTTAGCCTGATCTTCGGGAATGCCCTTCACCTTATAACCCCATTTACGGGTAAGTTTCAATGCCGTTTCATCGCCTTCAGCCCCTGAATTCATAGGAAGCACACGCTCATATCCAAAATATTCGGTAATGAACTTTTCATAAGGGCCCAAAACGTTGTTGTAAAAAGCGCGGGATGTAAGTTCCAGCGTTTGCGCCTGTTCAATCAGGGCACCCACAATTTTCGGGTGGCAATGCCCCTGGTTTACAGCCGAATAGGCCGATAAAAAATCATAATAACGTTTGCCTTCAACGTCCCACATAAAGACACCTTTTCCTTTGGCCAGTACGACCGGCAATGGATGGTAATTGTGTGCCCCGTATTTATCTTCGAGTTCAATCGCCATCTGCGAGGTTTTCACTTCGATCATAAGAGAATTTTTAGGAGTTATTTCGTAGAAATGGTTACTTTTTAATCACGAAGGAACCGGTATTCAGAAGCTTTCCCTCTTCCTTCAAACTGAAATAATAGGTTCCGTTTACCAGGCTGTATACAGGAATTGTACTTTCGAGACTGGATGCATTGAAGGAGCCCATTAATTTTCCAGATCCATTGTAAATGTCAAACGAACCATGCCTGATTTCTTTGCTCAACCGGATGTTCAGAACATCTGAGGCTGGATTTGGAAAGAGGGATACCCCAACTTCCGGCATCAGCGCCTGCTCGATTCCGGCACTGTACTCCAGTGAGAGTGCATCAACATACATGGTATTTCCAACCTCTCCTTGACTGCCTACGAAGCTGACCACATCAAAGTTGGCACTGGATACTACCAGAATGGTTATGGTATCTACTGCGCCTGTACCGGTATAATTGACCGGAACATCGAATTCTGTGTAATGGGTAACCGGGCTTTTCTGGACCCATCTCCCGTAACCAACCGTATCGCGCTTTTTAGCAGTAGCATTCCATCTTGAGAGCAGAATGACTGCAGCACAGGAATCATTGTTCACCGGTTCAAATTTGTAATATCCTTTTAAATGCAAGGGTTTGCAATCAGCACACGGTCTGCCAAGCAATGCTTTTACACCAACCATATCCATGACAGCGGTTCCGATCATTCCCGGGATAAATATAGAAACAGGTCCAAGAGGGAAATTCGCCGATACAGCCTTTGCAGCATAGGTTCCCGAATATTTATCCGTTGTTTTAAAAACTGTGACCGGGCCAGGACCACCTGCAGTAGGAGGAACAGCGGCGAGTGAATTGAGGGTTGATATCCAATTATCAGTTGGGCCAGTCCCTAATTCATCATAGTTCAAGGTCGCACTAAGTACGACATTATACCAGTTTTCAAAATCTCCATTGGGAATATTTGATTGGGAATAGGCAGAATTAAGCGCCACTGCGAGTAAAACAAGTGTAAAAAATCGTTTCATAGGTTGATTATTTAAATAATGAATGGTTTATGTTTATTTATTTTGTGTTTAAATTTTATATATCACCTGCAACTGGGTCATCCGGGGAGGTTCAACTGTAAGCGGCCTCAGGGAGAACTCTGTGTTCAAAAGATTATTTACGATGACGGAAAATTTGAAACTTTTCAAGGCATAGCTTACCCGGTAGTCAATAATGAAGGTCCCCGTGTTATGCTCTTCCCTGTATTTTTTGATTCCTGTTTTAACTCCAAACATCTGGCCATCAAGAATTTCGTAAAAAAACTTATCGATATTCTTCATAAATCCGTAATAACGGCCACCAAAACCGGTTGAAAAACGCTTCCAGGTTACCTGTACATCCGCCTTGAGCAGGCTCTGCACTCTGTATTTCAGTATATTACCTGTGGTGTCGGAGGAGGTAGTCAGGTAGGTCAATGAGTTTTTGGTATTGTTCGGATTCACATAAAATACATAATTCGGATCGAGGGCCTGCGGCACTGAGTAGGTATAACCGACCATGACTGACAGGTTCAGGTTTTTGATCAGGTCGCCTTCTCCGGCAATGGAGGCATCGATGCCATAAATCCGGGCAGGACCGGTGTTGAAAAATTTAAATCCCACATCTTTGGCCGGATTTGGATTCATCCCCCAATAACCGAAATTGAATTCAACATAATTGTCGTAATTCTCATAAAAACCGGCAACATCAAACATCCCGGCGAATTTGCCGAATTTGAACAACTGCTTGAAGCCGATTTCATAAGAGATGCTGGACTCAGGAGCAAGCTGGGGGTTGGGATAAAAACCAAAATTCCCGGAGGTGGTGGTGATGTAACGCTCCCCAATGCTTGGCACGCGGTAACCCTGACCTACCGACAAGCGCAGATAGGTCGCTTTGGCAGCCTGAAAATTGAGACCGGCACGAAAAACAGGCTTGCTCTCCGTGAGGTCGGCCAGTTGGTAATATTCAAAACGGCCGCCCACCAATACAGACAAGCGCTTGAAAAATTTCGCCTCTAATTGGGCATAAACAGCAAAATTTTCGGCGGTATAGGTGCCATTTTCACCAAGTGTGGTAGTTCCGTCAGGAGCAAGTTTTCCTGAAAACACCTTTCCAAAGGCATACGAATAAGTATTCGCTACCCCAGCTACTAACATAAGCTGTCCCGCTTTTTTTAAGTCAAATTTATGCGTATACTGGTATTCATTGAAAACAGTAACACTCAGCGCGCTCTGGTTGTAAAGTCCCTCTGAATTAAGGTAATAGACCCGGTTTTTCAATGAATGTACATCGCCGTTCTTTGCATAATATTTTATGAATGGATCAAGGTAGAATGTAAATGCCTTAAAGCGCGACAGCGACCCGGGGAATGAACGGTAGATGTTGGTATCGGCATCATACCAGAAATAGGTTTCAGCATTTTCCTGGAACATGAAATTCCCATTTAAACCATAGGAAAGACCCTCCACTTTTTTTGAACGGACCCTGGAATTAAAATACAACTTTACCCTGTTGTTAAACTGCCCTTGATTATAAAATGTATCCGCTGCCTTTAACTTTTCTTCGGGGGTACCCCCGATATAACCCTGGTCTTTGTAATAGCTTACGCCTCCGGCAAGGTCAATATTGTCAAATTTCTGGGAATGGGTCACTGTAATTCCGTATACCAGGGGATTCATTCCCGACCATGGCGTGGAATACTTGCGTTCAGGCTTGCTGTATGCACCCAGGAAGGTGATAACCTTGGTTACAGGTTCATCAGCAGGCCATGCGGTTCTAACATTGATGGCTCCGTTAATGGCCGAAGAACCAAAAACAACGGAGGATGCCCCTTTTACAACTTCGATCTGTTCCACATCATCGATTGGAAGAAGCGCCCAGTCAGGCCGGCCGGCATCACCACGAAGCAGGGGTATCTCATCAACCATCACCATCACCCGTGAACCAAGACCTGAACTGAATCCGCTACCCGCCCTGATCTGTGGTTCATTGTTCACGATGGTAATCCCAGGCATCTTGTCCACCAACTTATCGGCACTCGAAAGATTCCCGATTTCGATCGTTTTGGCCTTCATCACCTCAATGGAGGATATGGATTCCTGAATTTTCTGGGCATATTTGGAGGCAGATACCACGACTGTACTCAGCTCCTGGGAAGAATTTATGAGATTGATATCAAATGTATATATTTTCTTACCATCCAGATGGATGTGTTTTTCCATCTTTTCGTAGCCTACGGAGGAGATAAAAAGATCGTAGTCCCCTTTCGGTAATTCAAGGTGATAGGATCCGTTGCTGTCGGAGAAAGTTCCTGTTGTCTGCCCCTTAACCCCGATGTTTACGTAAGGTAAAGGTTCTGAGGTTTTATCATCTGTAACCCTTCCCCTGATGACCGAAACCTGGGCCTGGGTCATTGTTGAAAAAAGAAGGAAGAGGGTTATAAATATAGAAAATCGTAAGGGTTGCTTCATCTATATGATTTTAACTTGCAAAGGTAATAAAAGAAATGGAATATCATCCTAGTAAATGAGCTAACTTACAGCTCCATCGCTGATTATCAGTGATTTATAAATGCGGGATGGGGATGGTATCAATGATCCGAGTCCGAGATCCCTCCACTTTTCATCCACCTTACTGATGGTCTGATCATCCATTACAATCACATTGGGCCAGTCGCGCTGAAAATCGTCAAACTCCCTTGTTTTGCGGGTACCATCAATGCACATCGTCGGGAGTTTCATTCCCGTTTCATCATCAATATAAAAACAGTCACGCAGGGGGTCGATGTTGTTGGCCACAAGCCAGACAATTTGTGACAGTGATCCTGTATCGGGCTGTTCATCCATGAAGAGCAGGAATTTGACATTTTTCACCCATTGTTTCGTCAGGATTTCATCCGCAATAAGCCGGATATGCCTCTTTTTTGATTTTTTCACCGAAATGATCACCAGGGAAATTCCATCATGGGGCAGATCAGACCGAATGGCTTTGATTTCAGGGTAAGCGAAACCAATTTTTTCAGGATAAACCTCAGAAGATACTTTGGCATCGGAGGTAAGGCGGGATGATGGCAGATCTCCGGCAGCTTCGGGTACATCGATCCCCACTTTACTTCCGTAGGCATACTTGCTGCTCGAATGGTCGAGGATATCCACGGGACCGCGGAAAAAATGGATATCATTCACCGGATCAACGCGCTCGGAGATGATGCGGGCCAGGGTCCTGTAATCAGTCAGGCTGACTTCGTGGCCGGTTACGACGAGAATTTTATTAAACATCATCTGGCCTGCCCCCCACAATGAGCTCATGATTTTGAGCGCCTGCCCCGGGTACTCTTTCCTGAGACTTACCAGGGTTATATTATGAAAAACGCCCTCGACCGGCATGTGCATGTCAGTCACTTCGGGGGCAACGGTCATTTTGATGGGCATCAGGAAAATACGTTCTGTGGCTTTGCCTATCCAGCCATCCTCCTGGGGAGGGATTCCAACGATGGTGGCGGGATACACTGCATTTTTACGATGGGTGATGCAGGTAACATGAAACCGCGGGAAGTAATCAGCCAGAGAATAAAAGCCGGTATGGTCACCGAAGGGACCTTCAAGAATCAGCTCTTCAGCTGGATCAATATATCCTTCTATCACAAAATCCACGTCGGAAGGGACTTCAAGGTCGTTGGTCATGCATTTGACCAATTCAACCCTTTTCCTGCGAAGAAAGCCGGCAAGCAGGTACTCATCGAGATCCTCCGGCAATGGCGCGGTCGCGGCATAGGTGTAAATGGGATCACCGCCCAGGGTAACGCTCACCGGCATCCGTCTGCCCAATTCCTTATATTGTTGATAATGCTTCGCCGATCCTTTGTGAAGGTGCCAGTGCATCCCTGTCATCTCGGGTGAAAAAACCTGCATGCGGTACATGCCAAGATTGCGGTTTCCGGTGTGAGGGTCTTTTGTATGCACGCCCGGAAGGGTGATGAATGGTCCGCCATCGGCCGGCCAGCATGTAAGGACCGGCAAACGGGTGAGATCGGGTTTTTCCATGATCACCTCCTGGCAATCTCCCCGGCCCCGGACCGATTTCGGCATCCAGGAGGCCACCTCCTTCAGGGCCGGAATCACTTTAAGCTTATCCAGCATGCGCCTTTTGGGTCCCAAAAATTCTTTCAACAGACCGGCAATGGCCAATTCAATGTCGCTGAGCTGATTCACCCCAAGCGCCATGCAGATCCGGCGGTCGGAAGCAAATGCATTGATCAGCAGGGGGAAATCCGTTCCATTATTTTCAAACAACAGGGCCTTGCCGCCATGTTTCACCATCCGGTCAGCAATCTCCGTGATCTCCAGGTGGGGGGAGACAAAACCCTTGATGCGAACCAGCTCGCCGGCCGATTCGATCGCAGAAATGAAATGTGAGAGGGAGCGGTACAAATTATGATTGACAAATGACCAATGACCAATGACCAATGACCAATGACGAATTGCCAGTGAACAGTGACGAATGACGAATTTCGCTAAATTTTTTGCTGCCGAATTTCGAAGGCGCTTTTTTATCATTGTACTTGGAGGGGCATTTCAAAAGCAGACTTTTTGCTATAAATTGGTCCCCCTTCATCGAACCAATGACAACGACCTTTTCCGATTTCTCAAAATCCTGGGGCTTTGCATTGCTGTAGATCACCTGTTTCTCAACGCCTTTTTCATCTACCATATAGAAGGAGAACTGGTTGGCATTTTTTTGTGCATCATATTCCATTGGTTTTGCCCGGTTCAGCTTACCAATGATGTGCAGCTCTTTGCCTTGTTTAAGGGAGGCCTCCGCAAAATCGGAATAGGTACTTGAATCGGTCATGGTGGTGATAACAACCGCAACCGCAACAACAAGGATAAGGATGATAACAATATGTATGGTTTTCATTTTTCTTTTCTGGTTAATTTTTCTTCTACTTCCTTTTCAAGCCGCCTCAATTTCCTGTCAATGGAAAATAAATATGCAAATACACCGATCAGGATGACTGCAAGGACAGTAACGACAACAAATATTTTTCCGTATAATTCCATTGTGTTAAATTTACGATTTACGTTTTACGAATGACGAATGACGAATGACGAATGACGAATGACCAATGACCAATGACGAATGACCAATTTTATTGTTCAATTTTCAATTGCAGTTTCCGCATTCTCACCCTGATATTCATGATCCAGAATCCAAGCAGGATCCAGCCTACCATTGCGGGGTAAAACACGATGCGCATGGAGGGGTCAAGATTCATGGGTAATACGGGGGGTGAATCTTTCCCCGGGTGGATGCTTTCAACGGCCAGCCTGGGCATAACCATGACAAAGACAATCCAGAGGAAAAAGGCAAAAATATTATACACGGCAGCTACCTTCGCACGTTTGTGGATGTCATCAATGGAGCCCCGTAATATCATGTAGGCCAAATAGATGAATATTCCAACCGCAGCTCCGTTGAGTTTTGGATCTTTTACCCAGGGGGTTCCCCAGGTGAAGTTGGCCCAGATCATCCCTGTAAAAATACCCAGGAACCCAAACATGAGGCCTACATTGACCGCCTCTACGGCATATAAATCCTCCCTCTCATTGAATTTCATCAGATATCGCAGGCTGTAAATAAATCCGGTAACCAGCATGGCCATCATCCCAAACCACATTCCCACATGATAAAACAAATTCCGCATGGTCTCCTGAATCATCGTATCAGGGACACCCACAATGAAGCCTGCTATAATGGCGTACAACAACAGAACTCCGGATAAATATTTCCACCAATCTTTTTTCATTTACGAAGTACAATTTACCAATGACCAATGACCAATGACCAATTACCAATGACCAATTACCAATTACCAATGACCAATACTTATGTTTTAATTACAGACATTTCCAAATTTCCAAATTCCCAAATTTCCAAATTCCCAAATTTTCAAATCCCCACATTTCCAAATCCTCAAATCCTCAAATCCCCAAATCCTCAAATCCTCAAATCCTCAAATCCCCAAATCCCCAAATCCCCAAATCCCCAAATTCCCAAATTTTCAATCTTTCCAAAGATACGGAAATAACAGATATGCCAGCGCGACCACGGCGATGTTGATGGCGATCAGAATGACGAGAAGGCCTGATAAACCTGACCAATCCATGCTGGTCATGGCCGACCGGGAAACCTTCATCAATGTGGCCAGCAGGGGCAGCACGATTGGGAAACTGAGGATGGCCATCAGTGAAAAGTTATGGCTTGCACGTGACGCAATGGCGGCCACCATGGTAAGTACGGATGACAGTCCCAGGCTTCCAAGCAGCAAGGTTACCAGGAACAACGGCAAATTTACCACCTGGCTGCCCATCAGCAGAAGGAAAAAACCAAACGACAATACCGAAAGGATGGTCATCAAAAACAGATTATACAGAATTTTCGACAAGACCACCGCCTGCGGACTGGCAATGGTATAATAGTAGAGGTGGCGTGCCGGACTCTCCTGTACAAAACTCTTTGAAATCCCGTTCACTGCGACAAAGAGCAGGATGATCCAGAAAAGGGAGTTCCAGGTTTCAGGCGTTATGACATCTTCAAAAGCCAGGTATGAAACGTAAATGGTTGAAACAAGGTACAACAGGATGCCGTTCAGCACGTATTTCTGCTTCAATTCGAGCCTGATCTCTTTTCCGACAAGGTGTTTAATTTCCAGGTAGAGCATCTGTTGTTCGTGAAATTTTTTGCAAAGATAAAAAAAACCCCGCGGCAATGCCGTGGGGTTTTTCAAAATGAAACAATTCACAAACTATTCAACAATCATCTTCTGGGTAAATTTCTGACCGTTTACTCTTACGGTGAGGAAATATACGCCTGATGAAAGACTGCTGGCATCAATGCTAAATTGCTGTAAACCGGTAGTCATATTTCCTTTGTTCAGCGACAGGATCTGCTGTCCAACGAGGTTGGTCAGGTCAACAGAAACATTGGCATTCTGCTTCAGATTCAGAGAAACCTTTGCAACATCCTTCACAGGGTTAGGATAAACTGATACAGAAGCAAGGTCGTTGTTTTTCTGATCAATTCCAACAGGGAATGGCGGGTTGTCAACGGAAACGGTAAAGTCGGCGTCAACATACCAGAAATCAGGAATATACTTAAACTTGGAATCCAATGCTGCATCAACAAACCATTGGGTACAGATAGGTAACGTGTATTTGTTGTTGGCGGTAAATACCGTTGGGGCCGTACATTGCCAATAGGCTTCCGTTGTGATGTCGGACAGGAAGGTCACGTTATCGGGCTGAGCTGCTCCGGCATCGTCTGCAGTAAGTTTATTGTTGACGAGGTCAAATCCGCGGGCATACACCTCTGGATTCTGGTTATCCGTTACACCTTCAATTTTCGTATCATTCCAGGTGAAGAAGAGTTTCTCTCCATCAGGAGTTCTGGAGGCATACATACGGTTATCACTTGTATAGGTAGCCCATGTTCCACGGAATGTGGTCAATGATCCCAGATGAACGGCAAGCCAGGTGGCGCCTTCGTCTAAGCTATAGATATCATACGCATTCAGACAGCTGTCAACGCCAGACGTAATAGCCCAGGGGGTGGAAGATGATGCAACTCCGACAACTACTCCGATGTGTGGGTTGCCCCATTTATCAACGGTCAGGGAGTGGTCAAATGCCGTTGTGTAGGGAATCTCATCACGTGTTGGGATAGGATCTGCAAAAAAGTTATTGATAAAATACTGGCTGAATGTATTTTTAATGGTGGCAATACCATCCGGGCCGTCCAACTGAATGGCGATTGGATCACTCCATGTTACACCACCATCGGTTGATTTTCTGAGTGCGGGAAAAAAGGAGGTGTTGATCAGCGGGGTAGCGCCTACAAGACTGGTCAATACCGACATCCACATCGTGTTGCCATCAGGAGAATCAGCAATTTTCGTATCGGTAGCGTTGTACGATTCAACACAAGGAAATGCAAGCGTTTGGAAGGTGTAATCATAATCAGTGGTGGCTGTATTCCAGATTCCCCTGCCATAGACAACGCTATCGATATAGGTGAGGTCTATCACTTGCGTTCCGCCATCAAGCATATGGGCAACGCCCGATTTGGAGATGGTAAATCCATCAGGAACATAGGTTGGGGGGTTGCTGTCATACCATCTCAGGTGCTTGCTTGAATCGGCATAGTTAACCATGTTGACTGTACCATAGCTGTATCCGCCAAAACCGCTGAGTACGAGGTTGGCAAAATTTGGTGCAAAATAGGCCAGATAGGCATTGGCAAGATCTTTATTTCCGGCCGGATTGTAAATGGCAGCAGATGGGTACCTGCTGGCATCATAATAATAGGGAGAGGAGGCCAGTGTGGCGGCAAGACACTGCACATTGGGGGTAATGTCAGCCTGTGTTGCACCCATATTCACGCCAATATCCATTCCAAGATAACCGGAAAAGCTCGGAGGAGTGGAGCCGGGGCCCATTCTGTGAAAATTGATAACGGTATTCAGATCATTGTCTGCCCAAACCATTGTTCTTGTTCCGCCTGAATAACCCAGCACATTGGCAGAGGTACCCATATCAAGAACGGTGACAATGTTCGTATTCCCGGCATTTTTCAATCCCGGAAATTTGGTTTTAACGGGGGAAATGGAGTTTGGTGAAGCTGGCTCGTTGGTAACGATTTGTGCCTTTTTAACATCCTTGACAAAAACGCCATTTCTAATCTGGGGCCTTTGAGCCATGGTCGCCAGGCCAATCATAAACGCAAGACTAATCAGTAAAATTTTTTTCATGGTTTTTGGTTTTTGGTTTGACAATAACAATATTAAATTAATACAAATTTATATTAAAAGTTTTTGAGAACTACAAAAATATTAAAAATTAATAATAATCTGCAATAGTTCAAAAAAAAAATCTCAGCCCCCTTCCTGGCGCAATGCCTTCTCTTTAGTGTCGACCGGAATAATGGTGGATCGCTGAAATTCGACTTCGCCTGAAAATATTTTACGGTAGGTGATATGTCTTTTGGCAAAGGTGGCCCCCACCGATTCGTGCAGTGCGCGCATTTTCGGGTTGAAATCGCCCACCCATGAAAGTTCGAGTTCAGTTATGTGGGGCTTATGCTTCATCTTTTCATTGAGATGCCAGAAAATTCCTGATTCGACGCCATACCGCTGGTATTTTGGTTTTACGCCCATAATCACGATGCGTGTGCGGGTGATGGTTTTCCTGTACTTCAGCCACAGAAATTTTAATTTATTCCACAGGTGAAGTTTTCCGTGAAGATGCCTGAGAATCTGGTTGACATCCGGAAACTGGATCAGAAAGGCAATGGGTTCCTGCTCATGGTAAACAAACCAGATCATCTCCGGGTCAACAAACGATTTCGCCTTCTCAAGCCCTTTTTTCAGCGTTGCGACATCCATGGGGGTGAAATTCTCATGAAATTTCCAGGCATCGTCATACACCTCCTTCATGTCGTGAATGCATTTATCGGCCGTGGCGTAGGTAAAATGACGGAAAGAGAGTTCCGGCTTGCGCATGCACCACTCGGCAATTTTCCAGAAACGTTCGGGAAAGGGTTTGGTCAGGTCGAGGTGGTTGGAGACCTGCTCAAAATAAAACTTGAAACCATAGGCCTCAAAGAAGTCTTTGTAATAGGGCGGATTGTAGTTCATCCCGAATCCGGGGTGGATAAAACCCTCCACAAGCAAGCCCCAGTTTACATCGTTTTCACCAAAGTTGATCGGTCCGTCCATGGCCAGCATGCCACGGGCAGCAAGCCAGTCGCGGGCCTGGTCAAAAAGCATGAACGCGGCCTCCTGGTTATCGATACATTCAAAGAAGCCCATTCCGCCGGTAGGCTGCTGAAAGGTGAAGGCCTTTCGTTTATTTATAAACGCAGCAACACGACCAATCACCTGCTGTTCATCATTGAAAAGAATCCAGCAGGTGGCCTCTCCATGCTGGAAAAAGCTGTTCTGTGCAGGATCAAAAATCGATTTGATCTCAGAATCCAACGTACGCACGTAGTTCGGGTCTCCCTGGTATATGGTATCAACCATATTCAAAAACTGGCGACGTAATTTCGGGGAGGATACTTCGGATAGATACATATAAAAATGGTGACAAGGTAACAGGGTAACAGGGTGACGTGTGACAAAGTTAAACTTTAAAGTTCATCAGCCTGTTTACATCACAAAAATACAATAATTACATTATCGTTATTATATATCTTTGCAGGGGGAGATTTACCGGCCATGAAAAAATTAGACTTTTTTATTTTAAAATCCTACCTGGGACCCCTGGTGATGACCTTTTTTATCGCTTTGTTCATCCTGCTGATGCAATTCCTGTGGAAATACATTGACGACCTGGTTGGGAAGGGGCTGGAGTGGTATGTTATTGTAAAACTTTTGTTTTTTTTCTCGGCTACCTTCGTGCCGCTTGCCTTGCCCCTGGCCATCCTGCTTTCGTCGCTGATGATGTTTGGAAACCTCGGCGAACATTATGAACTTGTGACCATCAAAGCGGCCGGTATCAGCCTGAGCCGGATCATGCGGCCGCTCATCATCGTATCAATCGTTATCAGCGCCCTGGCATTTTACTATTCCAACGTCGTACTGCCCATGGCCAACCTGAAATCGCTGTCACTGCTGTATGATGTGCGTGAGAAAAAACTGGCTTTTAACCTGAAAGAGGGGGTGTTTTATAACGGAATCGAAGGGTTCATCATCCGGGTGGGGAAAAAAGAGAAGGATGGAAATACCATCCGTGAGGTTATGGTTTATGACCACACAAAGCGCATGGGCAATGTGTCCCTTACCACTGCGGAATGGGGAAAAATGGAGTTATCACCCGACAAACGTTTCCTGGTTTTCAGGTTGTACAACGGCATCAACTATGAAGAACGGGTCGATTTACGTGGCAATGAGATCTCCCGGCCTTTTCAGCGAACGAAATTCACTCAGCAATACCAGATGTTTGATCTTTCTGCCTTTCAACTCACCCGTACCGATGAAAATCTCTTTAAGAATAATTTTGAAATGCAGAATATCAATCAGTTAAGCTTTTCAATCGATTCCATCAAGGTGCAATTGGCAGCTGAACAGGAAAGTTATCAAAAGAATTTTATTTCGACCATGCAGTTTTATAAAACACTGGATACGACCTACAAAAAGCCTGTTGATTCCACGATGCGGTTTTACTCCAGCATCATTGTCAATTTCAAGGCAGCAAACCGGTTTAAAGTTCTTGAAGCTGCGAAAAACGCATCGCTCTCAGCCAAACAAAACCTTTCAACCAGCCATGAGAGCCTGAACAACAGAAGCAAGCTGATTTATAAACACCAGATTGTCTATCATAAGAAATTTGCCTTTTCCATTGCCTGTTTCCTGCTGTTCTTTATCGGGGCGCCCCTGGGAGCCATTATAAGAAAAGGCGGACTGGGCATGCCCGCTGTGATCTCCACCCTCTTTTTCATTTTGTTCTGGGTCATTTCATTCGGAGGGGAGAAATATGCCGCCGAAGGGGTCGTTCCTGCCTGGCAGGGGATATGGTTTGCCTCAGCAGTGCTCCTGCCCATCGGGCTGTTCCTGACGCTAAAATCCACCAACGATGCTTCGCTGCTCGATGTGGATGCCTGGGTGCGTTTCTTTAATAAATTATTCAGACTTCCGGAGCAGCGGCTATGAGAATCCTGTTCCTTTGCAACAAATCACCCTGGCCACCGAAAGAGGGAGGCCCGATGGCCATGAACATGCTGATCGAGGGTATGGCTGATGCCGGTCATAAGGTGAAGGTGCTTGCGGTTAACTCCTATAAATACAATATTTCGCAATCCTCCATTCCGGTTTCCTATCAGGAAAAGACTGGCATCGAACTCATCGATGTGGATTTAAGACCGAAAGTTGTCGATGCCTTTCTGAACCTCTTCACTGGTGAATCGTACCATGTACAGCGCTTCAATTCTGATTCATTCCGGACAAGGGTTATTGCGGCCCTGTCGGCCGATGAATACGATATGGTTCAGCTTGAAACCCTGTTCATGTGCCCATACATCCCCGCAATCCGTGCACATTCCCGCGCCAGAATTGTTTTACGGGCCCACAATATTGAGCACCTTATCTGGCAGCGCATTTCAGAAGAGACCAAAAATCCTGTTAAAAAATGGTACATCGGCCATCTGGCACGGACATTGAAGAACTACGAACAAACAATCGTTCCTTATGTCGATGGAATTTTAGCGATCACGCCGACGGATGCAGCATATTTCAAGGGATTGTTCCCGGAGAAAATTCCAAATCCGTCATTCATCACAGACCTTCCCTTCGGCCTTAATCCGGCAAAATACCGGGATGATCAGCGTGAAACAGAATTCCCCTCCCTTTTCTCGCTGGGTTCGATGAACTGGATCCCCAACCAGGAGGGGCTCCGGTGGTTTCTTGACCAGGTGTGGCCCGATGTTCACCGGCAGTTCCCTGCTTTGAAATATTACATAGCCGGCCGGGAGATGCCAGGATGGATAAACGCGCTCGATCTGCCAAATGTCGTGGTGCTGGGTGAGGTGGAGGATGCTTCAGCCTTTATTGCTTCAAAAGCCATTATGATCGTTCCGCTTTTTTCGGGCAGCGGCATCCGGGTGAAAATCATCGAAGGCATGGCAGCCGGCAAAACAATCATCTCTACCAGCATCGGAGCAGAAGGGATCGAATACACCAATCGTGAAAACATTTTAATTGCCGATGCTCCCTGCGAATTTTTCGAAATGATCTCGCTGTGCGTTACAGATTATGAAATATGTAAAAAAATCGGAAAACGGGCCATGGCATTGGTCGAAACGACGTATAATTCAAAGAATCTGCTCCAAAAACTGCTTGCTTTTTATCAACAACTCGGGGATTAGCGCAGTTTTTTATATTTTTGCCTTCTGCAAGATACCTTCATGCGATTATTTTTTATTCTTCCACGGGTTCCCTATCCCACTGAAAAAGGAGATAAATTAAGGGCTTTTCATCAGATCACGCATCTGTCGAAACACCATGAAATTATTTTATGTGCCTTAAATGACGGGACCCTGCATGAGGATGCCATCCCGGTGCTGAAAAAATATGTGAAAGCCATTCACATCATCTCCATCCCAAAGACCACGATCGCATTTAACCTGATCAAGACCTTGTTTTCGGGAAAACCTTTACAGGTGGGATACTTTTACAATGCATCGTCAGCAGCCAGGATCAGAAAACTCATTGAAGATTATAAACCGGATCACATTTTTTGCCAATTGATCAGGGTTGCAGAGTATGTTAAGGGGATTCCTATACCTAAAACGCTCGATTACCAGGATGTTTTTTCAAAAGGGGTTGAACGAAGGCTTGCCACATCGCCTTTTTACCTCAAACCCTTCCTGAAAATCGAATACAACCGGCTGCTCCGGTATGAGCATGCAGCGTTCGAAGCCTTTGATAACAAGATCATCATCTCTGAACCAGACCGCGATCTCATTCCCCATCCCGATCGCAACAAAATTGTGGTTGTTGCCAACGGCGTAGATACCGCCTTTTTCAAACCCATGGAACGGGAAAAGGAATACGATCTTGTATTCACAGGCAACATGGGATATCCGCCAAACATTAAAAGCGCTGAATTCCTGGTCAATGAAATCCTGCCGGAGGTACTGCAGCATAAACCCAACCTGAACCTGCTGATTGCCGGGGCCAGTCCGAATCTTCGGGTAATGGTCCTTAAATCGGCCAGGGTGGATGTAAGCGGCTGGGTGCCCGATATGCGCGAATGCTATGCAAGCGCCCGGATTTTCATCGCCCCGATGCAGATCGGCACCGGCCTCCAAAACAAACTGCTTGAGGCCATGGCGATGCAGATTCCCTGTATCACCTCTCCCCTCGCCTTCCAGGCACTGAAGGCCCGCGACGGAGAAGATATCCTGGTGGCTCAAACACCGAAAGAGTATGCTGCGCATATCCTGATGTTGCTTAACAATCCTGAAAAGGCCCGGCAGATCGCCCTGAACGGCTACAATTTCGTTCACAGGAATTTTACCTGGGAAAAGGAGACAGCCAAAATTGATCGGCTCATCAGACCAATGACCAATGACCAATGACCAATGACGAATTTTTACTTTGTCACTTTTCACCTTGTTACCCTGTTACCCTGTTACCTTGTTACCCTGTTACCCTGTTACCCTGTTACCTTGTTACCCTGTTACCCTGTTACCCTGTTACCCTGTTACCTTGTTACCCTGTTACCCTGTTACCCTGTTACCCTGTTACCTTGTTACCCTGTTACCTTGTTACCTTTAAAATTCTCCCCAAATGTCCGACGATAAAAAAATTATATTCAGCATGGTGGGGGTTTCCAAAACCTATCCTCCACAAAAGCAGGTCCTGAAAAACATCTACCTCTCCTTCTTCTATGGCGCCAAGATCGGCATCATCGGGTTGAATGGGTCAGGAAAATCGACCCTCCTGAAGATCATTGCAGGGGTTGAAAAGTCATTCCTGGGTGAAGTGGTATTTTCGCCGGGCTATTCGGTGGGGTACCTCGAACAGGATCCGCAGTTCGACGACACCAAAACGGTGCGGCAGATCGTGGAGGAGGGAGCCCAGGATGTGGTGAATCTTCTGAAAGAGTATGAGGCCGTAAACAATAAGTTTGGTGATCCGCTTACGGATGATGAAATGGACAAGCTGATTAAGCGTCAGGGGGAACTTACCGAACTGCTGGATCAGCATGAAGCCTGGGACCTCGACAGCAAGCTGGAGCGGGCGATGGATGCGCTTCGCTGCCCGGAACCGGATTCTTCGGTTAAGAATCTCTCAGGAGGTGAACGCAGACGTGTCGCACTGTGCCGGCTTCTTTTGCAGGAGCCCGACATTCTTTTACTCGATGAGCCGACCAACCACCTCGATGCCGAATCGGTACAATGGCTTGAGCTCCATCTCCAGCAGTACAAAGGAACGGTGATTGCCATCACCCACGACCGTTATTTTCTCGACAATGTGGCCGGATGGATTCTCGAACTCGACCGCGGCGAAGGCATCCCATGGCAGGGGAACTATACCTCCTGGCTCGAACAGAAATCGAACCGCCTCGCCCATGAAGAAAAGACGGAGAGTAAGCGACGCAAAACCCTTGAGAGGGAACTCGACTGGGTGCGCATGTCGCCCAAGGCCCGCCAGGCAAAGGGAAAAGCCCGATTGAACGCCTATGAAAAAATGATGAGCGAGGATATCAGAGAAAAAGAAGAACGCCTCGAACTGTATATTCCCAACGGCCCGCGACTCGGTACCATGGTCATCGAGGCCATCGATGTGTCGAAATCGTTCGATGACAAACTGTTGTTCGAGGGATTGAGTTTTTCATTGCCCCCTGCCGGGATTGTAGGTGTTATTGGCCCCAACGGCGCCGGAAAAACCACCCTCTTCCGCATGATCATGGGCGCTGAAAAATCTGATTTAGGCTCCTTTAAAGTGGGCGAAACGGTCAAGCTGGGTTATGTTGACCAGAGTCATACCGCCATCGATCCTGAAAAAACGGTATTCCAGGTGATTTCAGGCGGGGCTGAGAATATGCAGATCGGCGGACGCACGATGAGCGCCCGTGCCTATGTGGCCCGGTTCAACTTCAGCGGGGCAGACCAGGAAAAAAAATGTGGCGTACTTTCAGGCGGAGAGCGCAACAGGCTTCACCTGGCCCTGACCCTGAAAGAGGAGGCGAATGTATTGCTGCTCGATGAGCCTACCAACGACATCGACGTAAATACCCTCCGCGCACTTGAGGAGGGACTGGAAAATTTCGCAGGTTGTGCCGTGATTATTTCGCACGACCGTTGGTTTCTCGACCGGGTTGCCACCCATATCCTGGCTTTCGAGGGAGATTCGCAAATGTATTTCTTCGAAGGCTCCTACTCCGATTATGAGGAGAACAAGAAAAAACGGCTGGGAGACGACGCACCGCATCGGATAAAGTATAAGAAGTTGAGAGGGTAGACCAATGACCAATTACCAATGACCAATGACCAATTACCAATGAAAATTTTTTGATTGAATGATCATTATTGATAGCCATTTGCTTAATGCGGTTTCTGCTCAGGCGAAGGTTTCGCCACGCAGGCGCCAGAATTTCAACTTCCATAAGGATTATTCCGACACCCTGCAGCGCCTGCTTAATGCGATGGAGCCATTATCCTATATCCAGCCTCACAGGCATGCAGATCCGGATAAAAGGGAAGTTTTCTTTTCGCTGCGGGGAAGAATTGCCGTGATCGAGTTTGATGACCTGGGAAATATCACCGGCCACACGGTATTGGACCCATCGGATGGTAACTTTGGCGCTGAGATCCCTGAAAGAACTTTCCACACCATCATCCCCCTCGATCCTGAAACTGTTGCCTATGAAGTAAAGGATGGTCCCTACAGCCCGATTGATGATAAAAATTTTGCTTCCTGGGCCCCGAAAGAGGGATCGGCCGGGGCGACGGATTATCTCAAAGGGATCCTGAAAAAACTGGGGATCCGGCATGACTAAATGAAGTGACTATCTTTCTATTTTTTTGTCGCTAACGTATCTAATTTATAGATTCTGTATTGTTTAACACATTTCCCGCCCACTTTTTCGAGAATTGATTTCATCCTCAGGTTATTTTCCATCACATAGCAGGCCTCTCCATGGTACATTCCCAAAGCCATGCAATTTTCCTTTATTTTCTGGTACAGGAACAAATCGATCCCCTTGTTCCTGAATTCATCGAGCATCCCCAGGATCAAAATACGGGCATTGTTGATCTTTCGTTTATACCAGAGAAATTTCAGCATTCCAAGTGGTCCTAATTTTCCTGATTTGATGTGGCTGAATACCTGGTTCAGATCAGGAAGCGCCAATAAAAAACCAATGGGTTGCTTTTGCTTTTCAACGATCAGAATCATTTTTTCGGGCACAAATTGCCTGAACTGTTCCGCCGTGTTCCTGAATTCCTGTTCAGTCATCGGCAAAAATCCCCAGTTGTCTCTATTCGCCTTATTGTATAGGCCCAGCAGCGGGATGATTTCCTGATCAAGCATTTTATAGTTAATCGTTCTGATCGTGATATCCGAATCAGTGAGATAATCTCCGATTCGTTTTAATATTCTTTCCGTGGAGGGTGATAATAAAACCTGGTCATACATCAATGCGTAGGAAGCCAAATCCATCTCCTTTTCAAAACCAAACCTAACCAGGAAATCATTGTACCAGGGTTTATTGTAAGGCATCATCACAATGGGCGGTTTGTCGAATCCCGAAATAAGCATTCCGCACGATTCATTGGTGGAGAAATTTTCAGGACCACGCAGGGTTGTCAATCCTTCGTTTCTGTTCCAGCTCACTGCCTTGTTAAGCAGGGCTCTGGCTACCTCAAAATCATCTGTTGATTCAAAAAAACCAAAAAAGCCAGATGGCTCACCGGAATAAGCAATATGATTGTTATTTCGAATCAAAGCGATGCGGCCTGCCACCTGATTTTCTTTATAGGCCAGGAAAAAATCCACCCTGGAATGGAGGAAAAAAGGATTCTTCTTCCGGTCGAACAGGGTCTGTTGAAAGAGATGGGGCTCCGTAATATAACATGGATCACCCCTGTACAAAATGTCGGGAAATTGAATGAATTTCCTGAACTCCTTTTTGGACTTTACTTCAACGATTTCAATCATAGCCTAATCAACTATCTGTTTTTCAAGTGGTTTGCCGTGACGTTTGAATTCCTCCAACCCACACGAAGGGACAAGCCGTCCTTCATACAGCATGGCATCGGGACATCCATCACACTCATCTCTTATTCCATTTACAAATCCGGGTGGAATGATGTAACAGAGCAGCTGTACTGTTGAACGTTTGAACAGATTCAGGGGGTTCCGGATGATCTCTTTAAGAAAATTACCCGCAATCACCCTGAAGTCCCGAAGAAAAATGGCCAACAACACAATCTGAAGAAAATTCAGGTAACTCCTGCCCTTGCCGAATTTATAGGCATACTTTCCGGTAAACAGATGATGAAACATCTGAAATGATTCGACAAATTTCGGGCCTGTATAGCCTAGTATCTTTTTGTTCATGACAATATAGGATGACTGCAACCACTTAATACGGGCATCTTCCAGTCTGCTCCCCAGATAAGCAGCATATCTGATATCAGGCAAAACAGTCTGCACCTGTTTGCAAAGGTCCTCTGCATACACCCATTTCGAGCAATCAAGTTGCTCGTTTTTATCAAAAAGAACCTGCCGGATGGGAATAAATGTAACAAAATCAACAAGTTTTGAATGTTCCACCGACCAGTTTATCACGTCGCCCATTTCGTTCAGGTTGTCGTGGTTCACCACGCAGAGGAAGGTCAAATGTATTCCACCAACTGCGTAAACCATTTCACCGTAGTGTTTCCGGAGGGAATTGAGTTTTTCTTCCGATGTTGACCTGTGCCGGCTTAAAGAGTCGACCCGGATGATAAGGCCGGCCAACCCCTCTTTTTTGAGCCCCGAGATGCTGTCATACGTCAAAAGCACCCCGTTGGTATGCACGAAGGGATACATCCCATTGTCCCTGATAAACCGGATGATGTTTCCCAGTTCCGGATGGAGAAATGGCTCTCCGCCGCTGAGGGAGATGATCTGGCAATTTCGCAGCCGCTTCATCTCAAGGATATTTTCCTTCACCTTTTCAATGGGTTCGTGAACCGGAATATTGTCATCCCTGTCGCAGCCCCTGTAACATCCGGGGCATTTGAGGTTGCAGTCGGTGGTTATCTCGACCCACCCGTTCGGGTTATCGTTTTTGGTGAACGGCAGCCGGTAGAGCGTCGATATTTCAGGAAGTGCGTTGGCAATATTCATAAGCATTGCAGTTAAAATGGATGAACATCTTCATTATACGATAAGCGGTGTTTCACCTTTCTTTATATAGGAACGGTAATGCAGATTTACGGCGAATGCAAAAATATAATTCATCGGATGCTTCAGCATCTGCCTGTTTAACAGGGTGCGGGAGATAATTCCGCCCAGGGAAAATATTTTTCCGTTCAGCCAGTGGTACATTTCGGTCAGATGTTCCGGGGATATTTTCTCAGGGAAATGAACACATTCAGAGGCTGTATAGTGTTCGAAATTCTCGTGAATCAACCGGCTTGCCGCTTTATATTCATTGTACAGTTCTGTTGCGGGAACCGGCGTTAAAAAATAGATCCGCAACAAGGGAATTTTACATTTTTTAATGAACGCATAGGTTGCCTTCAGTGATTCCGCCGTATCGCCGTCGGTGCCGATGATCATTTCGGCGCTTACCATGATGCCGGCCTTATTGAAAGCAGCCATCAGTTTTTGATGATCCTCAATCCTGAGCCATTTTTTATTGAGCTTGTCCAACCCCTCCTGCGAAATACTTTCCAGGCCAAGGCTGAGAATCTCGCATCCCGACCGGGCAACCAGTTTCAACAAGGATTCATTCCGGGCCAGGTTCATGGTGCACTGGCTCGACCACTTCATGTTCAGGGGCTGTATCCTTTTGCACAACTCCTCCAGGTAGGCGGGATTGCTCACAATGTTGTCATCAATCATATAAAATTTACGGTATCCGAGACTTTTAATCTTTTCAATGTCCCTGATCACATCATCAACCGGCCTTGCCATGTGACGCCCCTTATATATACAGGCAATGGAGCAAAAGCTGCAGGTATGGTTGCAGCCCCGTCCCGCCTGCACCGGCAGCATGTCGCCAATTCGTTTCTCAGCAAGCAGTTCATACCGGGGCAGCGGCAAATTGTTGAGGTCAACTATGGGATTATCATAAATTCTTTGAAGCGTACCATGCTGTTCAAAATCCGACAAAAGCATCGGAAAAGAGATCTCCGCATCTCCGATCACAATGCTGTCCACAAATTTCAAGGCCAGTTCCGGGACCATCGAGGCCATGTACCCTCCCATGAAAACGATCTTTCCGCGCTTTTTAAACTGACTGGCCAGGTCGAATGCCCTGAAAATGGCGTGTCCCATGGCGCCAATGCCTATAATGTCAGCATCGGTGTCGAAGTTGATCTCTTCAATAACCTCCAGTTTCACCTCTACTTCCCAGTTTTTGGGAGCCATGGCGGCCAGAAGGGGAAACACCAATCCCGGCAGGTAAAGCTTCTTCTGCCTCACCACATCCCCTGTTGAAAGATATTGGGAGGATTGTATCAACAGGACCTTAGACATGTTCCGTCACCTCCATGATTTTCTTCCTGTACTGCCGTTTTATTTTAATCAGCCCTTTTGCCATTTTTATTTGCATGTGAAGGGGATACTTTAAAAGACTCAAAAGATTTTTCGGATTGAGGATGATCCGAAGATAAAGGTCCCTGATATTTTTATAATAATCCTCCAGGCTCATTTTTTCAGGCCGGATGGCCACATGGGCGAGGTCCCATTTCGCAAAGTCATCTCTGGTGATCACAAGATCTTCTTCCTTTACTTTCAGCCCGGTACCTTTCAATGGGGTTAACGGCTGAAGGTTTACGAACTTTATTCCCAGCTCAAGCATGATATCACCCGCTTTTCTGAAATCGCCTGCACTCCATGAGGGTGAAACAATAACGGCCGCATAACAATCTACCTTGTATTTGTTCAGCACAGCCATGGCCATCCTGTTTGTGTTGCTGCTGGTTTGTTTATTAAAACCGGTCAATTCAACATCTTCAAATGATTCGAGACCTACAATGACCGTTCTCAGGCCAACCTCTTTGAATTCCTTTATCAGACCAGGGTTTGCCGCGATAAAGTCGGCCCGTCCATAGACAAGAAATTTTTTCCTGATCCCCTTTTCTTTTAATAATCTGATGAATTCTTTGGTTCGATTCGGGCTGACCAGGAAATCATCGTCCACAATATAGATCTCCTTTTCCCTGATGGAGGCCAACTCATCCATTACCTCATCAAGTGGGCGTGCATGGTACTTATCACCGGTTATTCTTCTGCAGAAACAAAATTTACAATTATAGGGACAGCCAAACGAGGTTTTTATCAACGCCACCTTATTGTGAAACACATAAAAGTATCTGCTCCGGTACTTTGAAGTAAGTTTTCTGTTGGGCTGAGGAATATAAAAGTCGTACTCCGGCAGCATGGCTTCGTTTAACACCTCGTGCTTTCTCAGGGCCCCTGGGGGAAAGGATGATTTCCCCGTCAGATGATCTATCAGTTGCGGGAAGGATCTTACAGCATTCCGAACAATGCGGTAATCAACTGATTCATGGTCAATATCCTCAGGGAATTTTTCAAAATGCACACCGCCTGCAACGGTGATGATCTTGCCATTCATCCGTTTTGCAGTTGTACAATATTGAATAATAACGGGAATGTGCGTAATATACCCTGTCAAACACAAAATATCCGGTGCGAATGATTTTATAAAGAGATCCACCGGCTCCGCTTCAAGAATCATGTCGACAATCCTCACCTCGTGCTCATCCTGAACAAGCGTTGCAAGTATCTCCAGCTCCAGCGGTTCTACAATCATCAGATGTTGCAGACCGATGGTATCAGGTGAGGGTTTGGGCCGGACGAATAATATTTTCAATGAGCCAATTTTAATGACGAATCAGTTTTCATTTTTAAAAACCTGACAATGCTCAGGCGGTTTCGAATAGGTCAGTAAATTTTTAAATACCCGGAGACAATAAAAAAACAGGGGGTTCCGGTGATAGGCAAACATTCTTCTTTCGCTCAGATTCCCACCCAAATGGGTTTTGGCGATTTCGGCGGTTTGTCCGAAATCGACGTTGCCATATTTATAATCAACTGCGGCAGAAATAATACCCAGCAGGTTGTTGTTGTATGAATGGTATTGGTCCCTGAAGGCATAGTTGAGTCCGCCAAAATAGAAAAAAAGAACATCCGCATCTTTACAGACAACATGCCAGCACAACATCTTCTTTTCAGTGTAATAGGTGGTAAGCAGGAAATTTGATGGAAGATATCTGAATGCATCGAGGCTGAGTATTTCCAGTTTTGTCCTGGTCTTTTTCATGATTTCAAGGTACAAGGCATAATGCTCCTCACTGAATACAGCGCAATCAGATGTGACAGCCTTGACATTTGAGAATTTTTCCCTGATTCTGTGAATCCTTCTTCTGTAACTGTGCCTGAGCGATTTTTCATACCCTGAGATATCCGTATTCTCCAATTTCAGCACAATTGTAGGCAATGTTCTCAAGTTTAATACTTTATCTTTGAGATAATCTTCCATGAAATTTACCCCGAGCACCAGTCCTGATTCCATTTTAATTAGTTCTGTCAGGAAATATTCAAATTCTCCGGGATCACCGATCATAGGCGGAGTAGCAATGGATGCAGGCAATCCAATGATTTGCGCTTTGAAGGGACTTGGGATATTTATAAAGGTGAAAATGTCGATCTTCAAAGTGTACACAACTGTTCCTGCAACCAGGATATTGTCGCGATGGAGTTCATAATAACGCTGGGCGCACGGATTGTACCGGTGAAGATGATCCAGGAATTCTCTTTTCTGAAAATAGAAATCAGCCAGGGTGTCCCATTGAGGACTAAGATATTCAGGAGAGTGTAGTTTTATGATGGTTTTCTCCATTTTTTTTTGCAACTGACCTTCCAGGTCGAAATCAGGCTGGTTCACTATAAAGGGTTTTGATATTCCATACGAATGGTTTCAGGCTGGTCGCCGGCCGGGAGTATCAAATGCCTTAATGATCCCAGGAAAACATACCCTGAAAGAACAGGTAAAGCAAAAATGGCCATAATCCATCCAAGGATGCACCACAAAGGTCTCTCAAGAAACATCTTTCCCATCACTCGTCTCCACCGCTTCCGGAAACCTTTGCCATAAAACAGCAGTCCGCAGATGCACGACAACACAAACAATGGCGGAAGAATCTTTTTATAGCCTTTAACACGGTTCCTGAATTCAGAACCCTCCTCTTTTTCCAGTGATTGAATGCCCTTATACATATTTTCCAGCATCCTGAAGGGCCAGGGACCGCCTTCATCCACCAGCTTTTGATAGGTATCGAGGATATAATTCATCGATTCCTCCTGGGTGATATTTTTAAAGCGGAAGGAGGATTTTTCTAGCCGGGCTTTATCAAAGCAATACTCCGGTAAAAATTTAACAATGACTTTTAACAATCACCTGTTCGTAAATACTCGCTGGATGGGCTAAAGCAAAAAGAGAAAAGCATCTGTTTTGTAGTGTTCGAAAACTCCAAACCAAGATGCTTCTCAATAAAGCTGAAAGCCTTATCAATGCAATAATAGCAAAGATTGGCAAAACCACCAAACCCAGACAGAAATTTATATTGCATATTTTGATCCTTTACATGGGACTCCGCGGCAAATACAACTTTATCAACATGTCCAGATATGGTCTGTATACAGAACAGACGTACAGGAATCAAATGAGTAAGCCGTTTGACTGGGGAGCGTTCAATGTGAATCTGATTCAACAAAGCTGTTCTCATGAACTGATTCTGGCCTTTGACCCATCCTATTTGCCAAAAAGCGGTAAAAAGACGGCGCATGTTGGCCGTTTTTGGAGTGGGAAAGATCAGGCTGTTAAACCAGGTATTGAAATAGGATCTATCGCGGTGGTTGACATCCTGAACGGAACAGCCTTCTCTCTGGAGTCTGTCCAAACACCCAGGATTTCTAAAAGCGATACCGGTGAGAACCTGGTTGATCATTATGTCAAAGTGATTATTGACAGGATTCCTACGATCGCACCGTTAAACATACGGTATATGGCAGTGGATGCTTTCTTTTCGAAGAAACGGTTTGTCGATGGCATCACTTCCCAGTCACCGCTTGAGATTGTTGGGCGGTTACGCAATGATGCCAACCTTAGATACCAGTTTACAGGCAAACAGAATAATGGCAGAGGTCGCAAAAGAAAATATGCCGGCAAGGTCGATGTTGAAAATATTGATCGGCGAAAAATCCGTTTCTGTTTTGAAGAAGGAGACGATGTACAAATCTTTTCAGGCATTGTTTATAGTGTTAGCCTTGAACGGTTGATCCGGATTGTTTACCTGCAGAACTATAACCAGAATGGGTTTGGGACAACGCATACGATTTTCTTCTCCACCGATTTGAATCTGAGTCCGGAGAAAATCCTGCAATATTATCGCCAGAGATTCCAAATAGAATTTCTGTTCCGGGATGCAAAAAACTTTGCCGGACTTGAAGATTGCCAGGCAAGGAGTGAAAGCAAACTACATTTTCATGTAAATGCATCCCTGACCACTGTATCGCTTGCAAAAGCGCTACATTACCTGAATATTCCAAAGGAAGAACGGGATTCATTTTCGATGACCGATGTTAAGGTTATGTATTTCAACCAGTTCATAACAGATTTTATTTTTTCAAAGTTAGCTCTCGACCTGAGTTGCGAAAAATACAGGTCCCTCTATGAGGAGTGCCTGAATATCGGGAGGTTAGCTGCATGAATTTTTAACGGAGTATTGTCAAAGGTAAAATCAGGGTTGATCCGCCCCTCCTTTTTCATGCGCTGCCAAAGCGGTGTTCCGGGCACCGCCTGTAACGGCATCACCTGGTATAGGGTCGGGTTCATCTGAATGAACCTGTTCAGTTCCACTGGAATTGATTCATTGGTATGGTCGTCCCAGCCGATGATGATCGATCCGAGGGTATGTATGCCCGCCTTATGAAGTTTGCCGAAAAGCTGCTCAATATCAACCAGACTGCCACCCCGTTTTTTAAGTTTTTCGGTTTCAAGAAGAACATGGTCAAAAGATTCGACCCCTATGTACAGCATGCCGATGCCGCACCGGATAAGTTCCGACAGCGTATACCTGGCAACATTGTGTGCCGAGGAAAAAACAGTGAGATAAAAGGGGCGGGTGATCAGTTCGGAATCTTTTTCCATGCAATGCATAAATTCTAAGACCGCTTCACGGTTTTCCAGAAAATCCTCATCAAAGATCACCCCGGATGTGGCGCGGGGATACCGTTCGGCGCCCTGCTTTACTGACCTGTAGAGGTTTTCTCCGGAGAACAAAATCTTTTTTTGTTTAAACTGGCTGGAGGTGGAACAAAAGCTGCAATGAAAATTACATCCGAGTGCGGCGATGAAATTCAGATTCAAGTGCATGGCCAATCGCGTCCTGAAAAAACTCACCTTGATCGGCAGCAGGTTCTGCACAAGAGGTTTGTTGCTTGTTATGCCGTATTTCTCCTCCAGATAAGCTGACAGAAAATCCAATCCATCTCCCGTGCAAATGTGATCAACAGCGCTTCTTAACCGGTCGGAAATTTCACAGGGTTCACTGAAAACTGCCGTGCCATATCCGCCGATGATAACCTCTGTTCCGGGAGAATGTTTTTTCACCCAGGTGGCCATTTCGAGAATACGGGAGGTTGTAATGACGCTAAATGTAAGTGCAACAACATCGTAGTGATGCTGCAGAAGTTCCTTTTTAAACCTGTTCAATGTGGGGTTTTCCAAGACCAGCGATGAAACCGGCAAATTTTGCGCAAGGAAATGAAGGGGATGCCAGCTTTGGTTTTGGCGAAGTTGAAAAATACCCTGCTTCAGGGTATTCCGGTAATAAAAAAAATCGATGTTATCCTCGAATAACCTGGCTTTTTGATAAGGAATATAAGGCGTAGAAAACAGGATACGCATCATGGATTTTATCTAAAATCAGGCTAATATATGGGTTTTTTTCATCCGGGGATATACTTTGCTTATTCCTTAATTATTCTTTAACAATTAATTTGGGACCAGTCTGTGGCAATTTTCTATATTTGCACAAACAGATCAACGTGGCAGTGCAGAAACCTTCCATTCCAAAAGGGACACGCGATTTCAACACCAATGAAATGGTGCGTCGCAATTATATCTTTGATGTCGTCAGGAATGTTTTCCAGATTTTCGGATACCAGCCGATTGAGACACCAGCCATGGAAAATCTTTCCACCCTCATGGGCAAATATGGTGAAGAGGGCGACAAATTGTTGTTTAAAATCCTCAACTCCGGCAACTACCTCGACGGGCTTCCGGAGGCGGTAAACGGAATGGAGGCCTCGCAAACCAACAGGCAGGACACGGGATCGAGGCTCCAGTACCTCACAAAACACATTGCAGAAAAAGGGTTGCGGTACGATCTTACGGTTCCGTTTGCCCGTTTTGTCGTGCAACATCAGAATGAGCTGGTATTTCCTTTCAAACGATACCAGATCCAGCCGGTTTGGCGCGCCGATCGTCCGCAAAAGGGCCGCTACCGTGAATTTTTTCAGTGCGATGTGGATATGATCGGGAGTAATTCGCTGCTGTATGAGGTAGAACTGGCACAAATTATCGATGCCATCTTTTCAAAACTGGGCCTCAAGGTCCTGATCCGTCTCAACAACCGCAAGGTGCTTGCCGGGATCGCCGAAGCCATCGGCGCACCCGATAAACTCACCGACATCACCGTGGCCATGGATAAACTGGATAAAGCCGGGATGGACAAGGTAACAGATGAGCTGGTCGAGCGGGGTCTTTCCTATGAGGCCATTGAAAAACTACAGCCGATCCTTACCCTGGAAGGGAAGATCAAGGAGAAGTTCGAGACCCTGACGGCTTTTTTCAAAGATTCTGAAGTTGGTCTGAAAGGGCTGGAGGAGATGAAAACCGTTCTGCTGTTCCTTAAAGATCTGGGCCTGAAAAATAAATTTGATTTCGACATTACGCTTGCCCGTGGTCTCAGTTATTACACCGGGACAATCATCGAGGTAAAAGCCCTTGAAGCGGCCATGGGGAGCATTTGTGGCGGCGGACGTTATGACGACCTCACAGGGATTTTCGGGCTGCCCGGCATGTCGGGTGTAGGGATCTCTTTCGGCGCCGACCGGATTTATGATGTACTCAACGAATTGAACCTGTTTCCAGAGGCCATTCAGTCGGCCACACGGGTATTGTTCGTCAATTTCGGCCCCGAAGAGGAGAAATACTGCCTGAAACTGCTCGCCGTCCTCAGGAAAGCCGGGATCCCCTCGGAGATCTATCCCGAATCGGCGAAACTGAAGAAACAGATGGAATATGCCAACCGGAAAAAAATTCCGTTTGTGATCCTGACCGGCCTGAATGAGATGGAATCCGGACTTCTGACATTTAAAAACATGCAAACCGGCGAGCAGAAATCCTGCACAGCCGATGAGATTCAAAAGACACTGACGTGGTAAAGAAAAATGTAAAGCAAACCTGGGCAACGGCTATTCTCAGCGCCCGCAGCATGATCATCGGGGCAGAGTGAGGCATTAATGACGAATGACGAATGACGAATGACGAATGCTAATTTTCTTGTCCTTCAATCACTCAACCATTCGATCACCCAATTCAATCAACAATCACTCAATCAATCAATAATCATATGACATTAATTATAAAAGGCGCTGGTCTTACCATCGAGGATGTAGTAAGGGTTGCCCGCCACAACGAAAAAGTAGCTCTGGCTCCTGAAGCCATCGAACGGATCCATAAATGCCGGGCCATGCTCGAGCGTAAAATCCTGGCCCATGAAATCATGTATGGGGTCAATACCGGGATCGGGGAGTTTTCTGAAATGGTTCTGAACGACGACCAGGTTAAAGATTTCCAAAAGTACCTGATTTACAATCATGCAGCCGGTATTGGCGACCCGATGCCCCTCGATTGGGTGCGCGGTGCGATGCTTGGGCGTATCAACGTTCATGCGCATGGCAATTCAGGGTCACGGCTGGAAATCACCCAGACCCTGGTGGATATGCTCAATAAAGGTGTTACGCCCATGGTTTGCCAGAAAGGGTCCGTCGGCGCGTGCGGCGACCTGGCCCCCATGTCGCAGATCGCCCTGCTCATGATGGGTGAAGGACAGGCCTATTACCAGGGAAAATTGCTTCCCGGCAAAGAGGCGCTCGACGCAGCCGAAATACCTATTCCGGGACTCCATGCCCGCGACGGACTGGCCACCATCAACGGATCCAACGTACTGACTGCCATGAGTGCCCTCTACCTGTTTGATGCAAACAACTGGCTGAAACAGGCAGAAATCGCCGCCTCCATGTCGCTCGAAGCCATGAAGGCCAACATGCGTCCCTACAGTCCGAAACTCCACGAAATCCGCGGATTCAAAGGCGCCGTGCGCAGTGCGGCAGCGATTCTGAAATGTGTCAGTGGTGGCGACCTCGCTGAAATGAAGGTGAAATGCAAAGTGCAGGATGCCTATTCCATGCGGTCAACCCCGCAGGTGATCGGCGCCGCGCATGATGCACTGGCCTATGCACGTTCGCAGGTTGAGATCGAATTAAATGGCGTCGGCGACAATCCGATCTTCTTCCCCGACGAGAACCTCCAGCTCTCCGGGGCCAACTTCCAGGGATCACCGGTTTCGGTACCCATGGATATGGCCGGTTACGTGGTAACCATGGTCAGTGTGATGAGCGAACGCCGGATGAACCGGCTGAACAACCCTGCCCTGAGTGTCGGGCTCCCTGCATTCCTTACCAAGGGAGCCGGGATGTTCAGTGGCCTCATGCTCAGCCAATATACGGCCGACATGCAGATCGTCGAGCAACGCATCCTTTCAGCCCCGGCATCAATTCAGTCTATCCCGGCCGCCGCCGACCAGGAAGATTTTGTATCCATGGGGATGAATACGGCACTGAAAAATTTCCAGATTCTTGACAATGCTTATGGGATCCTGGGGATCGAACTAATGGCTGCCGCCCAGGCACTCGATTTCAGGGAATATAAATTTGGTGCAGGAACATCCAAAGCCAAGGAGGTGATCAGGAAATATGTCGCTTTCCTCGAGGTGGACCGCCCGCTTTATCCCGATCACAACGCCATGAAGGACCTGGTGAAATCATGTGAGATCCTGCACGAGGTGGAGAAAATGGTGGGATCGCTGGAATAATTACCAATGACCAATTACCAATTACCAATGATCAGCTAAGGTCTGAGTTGAAGATTAAAATTTGTATTTTTTTTTAATTTCAATCGACTAACCTTTAAATTTGTATTTTTATTGGTCATTAGTCATTGGTAATTGGTCATTCATTTAAACCCTTGTCCTATGGAAATTCTTGATTCTTGCCCCTTTTGGCCGTTTCTGTTGGCCCTGATTGTCCCCATCATCATCTTCAGCATCATGGTTGCCGTGGTTGAGATCGTGGGCGCCTGGTATATGTTTCAAAAAGCAGGTGAACCCGGCTGGGCTGCCATCATCCCGATCTACAACTACCTCATCGCGATAAAAATTGCAGGAAAGCCCTGGTGGTATATCCTGCTGATGCTCATTCCCATTGTAAACCTGGTGATATACATCCTCATCCTCAATGGATTATCAAAAAATTTCGGGAAGGGAACCGGTTTTACTGTCGGACTGTTCTTCTTCCGGTTTATCTTTATCCCGATCCTCGGGTTTGGCAATGCGGTGTATTCCGGGGATAAATCAAACTTTGACGCTTAATCCATGGAAGAAAATCTCCTGCCCCTGCTCCCCGAAACCAACAAGAAGCGTCCAAACCTGCTCACTGTACTATGTATCCTGACCTTTATCGGCAGCGGGATGAATATGTTCTCAAGCCTGGTGATCGCTTCATTTTACGATATCTTTGTCCAGATTGCACAGGAATTTGCTGAAAAATTCACACTGCCCGGAATAGATATGCTTCTGGAGGCCAGACCTCTCTTTTTCCTGGTCTCGGGGATTTGTTATGCAGGATCCATTGTGGGCGCCATCCTCATGATGCGGCTTAAAAAAGCAGGGTTCCATGTATATACCATCTTCCAGATCCTCCTGGTTTTGGCCCCCATGTATTTCATGCATTATTCCGGTCCGGGTATTCCTGACCTTTTATTTTCCGGCCTGTTTGTCATCCTTTACAGCATGAACCTGAAATACATGTCGTAATCATGAATGAAGAAATCCTTCCCGTAAAAATAAAAAAGAGCGGCCCTGTCAATTCAAGACCTGTTATTCTGACCCTTATCTGCCTTTTCTGCTATGTTTTCTTTTCACTGCTTGCGCTCTTTTTTTTGGCTGGGATTATCTGGACTGACTGGGTTATCACTGTTACCAATCAATATGCCCCATCTGAACTCTTTTCAGCAACCCGGATCCGCTTCTACTTTATTGCCGGGTTCCTTCTTCATTTGCTGGCATTAACCGGAAGTATCCTGATCTGGAGGCTTAAAAAAACAGGATATTTTCTTTTGGGACTTTCCTGTCTTGCGATTGCATCAATCCAATCTCTTGTGCCACAGATCACTATCACAACTACTGCGGCATATATTTTACTCCTTGTGCTTTTAGGAATTTTCTACAGGAGGCTGCATTAAATTTCCATCCATGCATCACTTAAAACCCCAACCTGACCGCCCGTTTTACTTCAAAACAGTGAAAATAACACCACGTGTTAACAATATGTTAATTAAATATGAATTTTTTGTTAATTTTTTTTGCTTGGGATTAAAGTATTGTTTAAACTTGCAGAGAAAATCATCAAGATTGGAACGAACCCAACCTATATATAATCCATGTTTAGCGGGATTTTACCCGCCTATTCAAAGTTCTTTTATTACATCACTGACTATTAACCCATTTACTAACAAAAATCAAACTGTATGAGAAAATTTACGATTTTCCTTGCCCTTATGCTTTTCATAGGGTTGCAAGTTGCCCATGCCCAACGAAATATTACGGGTAAGGTCACGAGTTCTGATGATGGCACCGGCATTCCGGGAGCCACGATTCTTGTCAAAGGCACTGCTGTCGGAGCAATTACCGATATCGACGGAAAGTTCTCCCTCACTGTGCCAAAGGATAAGGATGCCCTCCTGGTTTCCTATGTTGGAATGGTAACCCAGGAAATTAAACTTGGTACCGACAATGTTGTGAACGTTGTATTGGAACCCAGCGTGCAAGAACTTGAAGGAGTTGTTGTAACGGCCCTTGGTATTCCTCGTGAGAAGAAATCACTTGGATATGCAACCCAGGAGGTTAAGGGAGACCAGCTGAGTATCAGCAAAACAGACAATTTTGTCAATTCCCTGTCCGGCAGAGTCGCCGGTGTTCAGGTCAAGACCACTACCAACATTGGTGGATCAACCAACGTACTTTTAAGGGGTAGCAAATCATTGACCGGAGACAATCAGGCACTTTTTGTTATCGATGGGGTACCTATTAATAATGACGTGACGAACTCCAGTTCACAGAAACAGGCCGGAACCGGATACGATTATGGCAATGCCGCCTCCGACATCAACCCGGAAGACATTGAGTCGATCAACGTTCTGAAAGGATCTGCCGCAACCGCTTTGTATGGTTCACGCGCAGCAAATGGCGTTATCATGATCACCACCAAAAAAGGCGTGAAGGCCCCCGGTGACACAAGAAAAGGGATTGGCGTCACCTTCAACACGTCGGCTACCATGGGTTTTGTTGATAAGAGCACCTTTGCCCACTACCAAAAAGATTACGGCGCTGGATACGGTGCATATTATGGTGGACCAGGAAACTTCTGGAATATGAGATATATCAATGATGACGGAACAATCACGGTTGATCCGAAATCAGAATCAAGTCAGCTGACCCAGTGGGTTGTAACCTCTGAGGATGCCTCCTACGGAGCCAAATTCGACGGTTCATCCGTTTATCAATGGGATGCCGTTGATCCCCAGTCTCCCAATTATCTTAAAGCTACTCCCTGGAAAGCAGCTGATAACGGACCTATCACCTTTTTTGAAAAACCAGTTACTTTTGTAAATACCCTCTCCATCGAAAACGGTTTCCGTGGTGGTAACTACAGGGTATCCTACACAAACTTTACCCAGAACGGGTTACTTCCCAACAGTAAACTGGTGAAGAACAACGTTTCAATGAATGCCACCTGGAATGTAAATGACAGGTTGACTGTTTCTGGTTACGGCAACTATTCACTTAACAAGGGAACAGGTCGTAATTCAACCGGTTACAATGACAATATCATGGGATCTTTCCGTCAATGGTTTCAAACCAATGTTGACATTAAACAGCAAAAGGATATGTACGAGCTCACCAAACGTAATATAACCTGGAACTATGCTGACCCATCTGATGCTGTTCCTATTTTCTGGGATAACCCTTACTGGACGCGTTATAAGAACTATGAAAACGATTCAAGAAACCGTTTCATCGGAAACGCATCGGTGAATTATAAGGTTGCTGACTGGTTAAACCTTTTCGGCCGTTTTTCAGTTGACACCTACTCAGAACTCCAGGAAGAGAGAAGAGCAGTTGGTAGTGTCCCCGGCACATTTGGTATTGGTACCGGAGCTGACGGCAGCGTTGGCAGAAGCGACCAGGGATCAGGTTATATGAGAAGAGATATCAACTTCAGCGAGTTCAACTATGATGTGATGGCCAATTTCAATAAGGATTTGTCCAAATCATTCAACCTGAAAGCTGTTTTGGGTATGAACATCAGAAAGACCAATTACAGCCGTTTGATCTCCTCCACCAATGGTGGTTTATCTGTAGCTGACCTCTATTCCTTGCAAAACAGTGCCGGCCCGTTGCCACTTTCAAAGGAACTTGCTTCCTCTGTTCGGGTAAATGGCATCTATGCCAGTGTTTCGCTGGGATATAAGAACTTCCTTTATTTGGACGGTACGATCAGAAGAGACCAATCCTCGACCCTGCCTGCTGATAATAACTCCTATTATTATCCATCCGTTGCCGGTAGTTTCATTTTCTCCAACATCATGCCTGAGGCCAAATGGCTCTCTTTTGGAAAACTCCGCTTAAATTATGCACAGGTCGGCAACAGCCCCGGATTCGATCAGTTGGTTGACAATTACCTCGTATTGTCTCCATTCAACAATCTGACCACGACAAATCCAACCACACAGAAAAATCCTTTTCTGTTACCAGAAAAGACCGGTAGTATTGAAGGTGGTCTTGAAGTGTACTTCCTGGGCAGAAGGCTCGGTTTTGACCTGGCTCTTTATAAAACCAATACCACGAATCAGATTCTTCCTCTCCCCGTATCAACAGCTACTGGTTATAACGTGAAAATCATCAATGCTGGTGAAATTCAAAACTCAGGGATCGAGCTTGCACTTACTGCAACCCCTGTAAAAACCAAAAACTTCAAATGGGATCTCACCTTAAACTGGTCCAAAAACTACAATAAAGTTGTAAGCTTACTGGAAGGTGTTAATAACTTGCAATTGGGAAGCTTCCAGGGTGGTGTTACAGTCAATGCCATGGTCGGACAACCTTACGGTGTCATCTACGGAACAGGCTTCGTTTATGCTGATGATGGACAAAGACTCATTGATCCTGCAAATGGAAGATATCTGAGAACTGCTACCTCTGATCAGGTGATCGGCAATGTCAACCCGGATTATGCGGGTGGTTTCCTTAACAATTTCAGCTATAAGAACTGGTCATTGGGTTTCCTCATCGATTACCAGGTTGGCGGCGATGTCTTCTCACTTGACATGTATTATGGATTGGCAACAGGTATGTACGAAGAGACTTCTTATTTGAACGACCTTGGCAATCCCGTAAGAGATCCAATCGTTTGGGTTGATCCAGCCGATAAGAGCAAAGGATATGCTGCAAACAGCGGTGGATTTATCAATGAAGGTGTTAATCCTGATGGAAAGACCAACACCACCAGAATCGCTGCTTCAAACTATGGATCTTTCGGTTATTCAAGACTTCCGAATGCTGCCTTCGTATATGATGCCAGCTATGTAAAACTGCGTCAGGTTTCCCTCTCCTATTCCTTGCCTTCCGACATTTTGAAGAAGACCTTCATTACAGGAGTAACGCTGACAGCCGTGGCTTCAAACCTTTGGATTATCTTCAAGAATATGCCCCATGCAGATCCTGAATCAGGCCTTGGTGCAGGAAACCTTCAGGGATACTCGACAGGATCCTTACCTTCGACACGTGATTTTAGTTTGAACTTAAAACTCACCTTCTAAAACAATAGCTATGAAAAATATATTTGCAATATTCCTGGTATTCCTGCTATTTTCCTCTTGCACGAAACTACAGGATTTGAATGTCAACACCAAGGATCCCACCAATGTTCCGGGAGAATCATTATTCACAGGCGCCCAGCGGAACCTGATCATGCAAATGGTTACGCCCAATGTTAACAGCAACAATTTCCGGTTGTTTGTTCAGCAATGGACTGAAACCACCTACATTGATGAAAGCAATTATGACATCACCACCCGGCCAATTCCTGCCAACTGGTGGAATTCAATGTACAGAGGTGTTCTGATGAATTTTAAGGAATCAGCCGCAGTTTTGGCTGAAACAGGGAACCTCCCCGGTGATGGCCCTGCCGTTCTGAAAAACAAACTGGCCATTGTTGAAGTCATGACTGTTTATACCTACAGCGTGCTTGTTGAGACATTTGGAAACGTGCCCTATACCGAGGCGTTAGATCAACTCATTTTACTGCCTAAGTATGACGATGGACTTACCATTTACAAAGACCTCATCACCCGGCTGAATGCTGCTATTGCCTCCATGGATCAAACGGACGGTAGTTTTGGTGGTACTGATAATATGTATTATGGCGATGTGGCCCAATGGTTCAAATTTGCCAACTCCCTGAAATTAAGGATGGGTATGGTTCTGGCTGATGTAGATGCTGTCACGGCAAAGGCCACCGTTGAATCTGCCGCTGCGAATGTTATCGCTTCAAATGATGACAATGCCGATATCGTCTTCATGAGCACCCAGCCGAACAATAACCCTATCAATGAAAACCTGGTTCTCAGCGGAAGAAACGATTTTGTCGCTGCCAACACATTTGTAGATGTGATGAACGACCTGGATGATCCGAGAAGGGGCTATTATTTAACCGATGTCAATGGTGAATATATTGGCGGAATTTATGGTGCATCCAACGATTTCACGCAATTTTCACATGTAAACCCAAACATCACTGTATCCGAATTTCCGGGAACACTTTTTGACCTGGCCGAAACTGAATTCTTATTGGCTGAAGGCGCTGAGCGCGGATTCAATACAGGTGGAACCGCTGCTGAACATTATGCACATGGAATCGCTGCCTCCATCGAAGGATGGGGTGGTTCAGCTGATGAAGTTTCTGCCTATCTTGCAAATCCAAAAGTTGCTTATGCAACCGCTGCAGGTTCCTGGAAACAGAAAATCGGCATCCAAAAATGGATTGCTTTGTATAATCGCGGATTTGAAAGCTGGACAGCCTTCAGGATTTTAGATTTTCCTGCACTTGTTGCTCCTCCTGACGCAGAAAGTGTACTTCCATTGCGGTTGACCTATCCTACAACAGAACAAACCCTGAATGGTGCAAATCGTGCTTCTGCTGCTACTGCCATTGGCGGAGATGCTGTGAGTACAAAACTTTTCTTTGATAAAAATTAAGCGTACCAATGATAAAAAAAGAGGGCTCCAAATTGGAGCCCTCTTTTTTTATATATCCCTGATCCAGCATCGCCGCCGGATATGGATGGGTTCATTTTCATCAACGATTCTGCCTTTTGCCTCCGTGTTTCTGCTTCTGTTTTATTACCGGAATGTTACATCATTGCTTCCCGTTGCGTTTATTTTACCTCATCTGGTTTGCTCCTGATGCGAATCTGACATTGGATTTTTTCCTTGTTGTCTGATAAATATACACTGCTGATGAACTCAACATTGACTTTTTTCCCGCCAGCAGTTTCAATCGGCAAATTTTTATATCGGACATATTTCTTAACCTGCAATTCTGCAAATTTCTCCTGATTCCCGATCAAATCATTAAGGGGACTGATTTCCCATATTGCTTTTTTAAGGAATTGTTCTTTTGAGAAACCCAGCAGCTCCATCATAAACGGATTCACTGCGAGAATCATTCCGGTTTTGGCATTGAGGATAAGCATTCCGTCTTTCGATGTTTCAAAAAGTCGCCGAAAGCGGATTTCGTACACCTTTAATATCTCATTTTTTTCTGCCAGGATTTTTTTCACATTTTCAGCCCCCGTGATGTCAATAAATGTGATCACCAGCCCTTCGATCCGGTCGTCAAACGTGCGGTATGGAAAAATCCTGACATTAAACCACCTTCCATCATTTGTTGAAATCGGAGATTCAACCGGTGCCAGGGTTTTTAATACCTGCCGGGCATGTTTTAACAATTCAGGGTAATTCAAATCGGTTGTTATGTCGGTAAAAGGCCTGCCAATGTCCAAGTTGCGTATTTTCATTATTTGGAACAACGGTTCAGTGAACCTGCGGATATTCAACTCCTTGTCGAGAAACAGCGTCGCAATTTCGATTGAGTTGAGCAGGTTTTGCATATCGTTACTTGCCTGTGTAAAATCTGAGACTTTGGTCTTCAGTTCGAAATTGACTGTTCGCAACTCTTCATTCATGCTTTGCATCTCTTCCTTGGAGGTGGTGAGTTCTTCGTTGGTCGATTGCAATTCTTCGTTGGTTGATTGCAGCTCCTCGTTTGTCGACTTCAACTCCTCCTCCGATGCCTGCATCTCTTCACGGGTACTTTGCAAATCCTCATTGCACCGCTGAAATTTATTTTCCCATTCCTTCTGCTTGCCGCCCAAACGTCGTTTTCCTGTTTTCGGGTTCACGGCATCTTGTTCAACCAAAGCCGGCACATCGGTAAACACCACCATGACCATACCTCTGAGCGACCCGGGATTTTCGATGCGTTGAACCGTAACATCCACAAAACGGGTACCTTCGTTGGTTCCGATTTTTATGTTTCGCACAATCACCGGGTCGAAGTTTTGCATTGCTTTGCGCAAGGCACCCGGCAGGTCGTTTCGAAACCCTTCACGCGCCATGGCATGAATGTTCCAGTTTGCTTCTCCGGCAACCAGTTCAAGATATTTCCCGATGAGACCGGTCATGTAAAGGATATCGCCTTTGTCGTTTACCAGCACACTGGCCGGGGCAAAGCGCTGAAGCAACAGCTGATCGGCAAGGGTTCGGATGCCTTCAATGGCTGTTGGCATGATCTTCTCTTTTGTTGCTGTTGTTTTTTTAGGGTAAAAGGCGCTTGGAAAATCAATGAGTCCGGGCTCCCGGGATGTAACCGTGCGTTTGAATATCTTGTTCCAGCTATCAAGTTCTTCAAACCCTTCGTGATTGTTAACCATTGTTTCAGCATTGCCAAGCACTAAGATTCCACCCTGATTAAGGCTGTAGTTAAACAGCGTCATTAGCCTTCCCTGCAATTCGGGCTCCATGTATATCAGCAGATTGCGGCAGGTGAGTATGTCGAGCCTGGTGAAAGGCGGGTCTTTGATCACATTCTGGGGAGCAAATACCACCATTTCGCGAATGATCGTATTCACCCGGAAACCTTCAGCTTCAGGCGTAAAAAACCGGCTGAGGCGATCGGGGGATACGTCGGCAATGATGTTCGATGCGTACACACCTTTGCGGGCAATCTCAATGGAATCGGTGTCGAGATCGGTGGCAAATATCTGCAATGTCAGATTGTTGTGGTTTTGAACTTTTTCCAGGACCTCCTTAAAAACAATTGCCAGCGAATAGGCTTCTTCGCCGGTGGAGCAGGCGATAACCCAGGCGCGCAGTACATATCCGTAGGGTAATTCTCTGATCAGTTCGGGAAGCGCTTTTTCTCTGAGTGTTTCCCACACCGCGGTATCGCGGAAAAAGCTGGTAACGCCAATCAGCAAATCTTTGAAAAGAATTTCGACCTCTTTGGGAGTTTCCTGTAAATAGCGGACATAGGTGTGTATCTTGTCAATCTGGTGAGCGCCTTTACGCCTTTCGATGCGGCGAAACAAGGTGTGTTTCTTGTACAACGAAAAGTCGTGGCCCGATTGCTCTCGCAAAAGGATGATAATTTTGTCGAGGTTGCTTAACACTTTACTGTCTAAATCGGGATCTGTTTTAACTGCCGGGCTAAACTTAAGCAAAGCGATGAGTTTGGCCGGCAATTCCTCAACCGGCGCCACCACATCGGCAATGACGGCCTCGATGGCGCTGGTGGGCATGCCATTGAATTTTGCCGTGACGGGAGACTGCACAAGCACGATGCCGTTTTTTTCTTTGATGGCCTTCAGTCCAAGGGTGCCGTCTGAGCCCATGCCCGAAAGGATGATGCCGATGCTGTTATCCTGCATGTCGTCGGCCATTGAACGAAAGAAAATATCAATGGGTAAGCGCAATCCGCGCGATTCAACCGGCTCGAACAAATGCAGTGTTCCCCGGAGTATCGACAGGCTCTTGTTGGGCGGGATCACATACACACAATTCGGTTGCACATGAAGGTTGTCACTTGCCTGGAAAACCTTCATGGGGGTGATTCGTTGCAACAACTCGGGCATCATGCCAATGTAGTTTGGATCGAGGTGTTGAATTACGATAAAAGCCATCCCGTTATTTTCGGGCATATTCTCAAAAAACAGTTCCAATGCTTCAAGTCCGCCTGCCGAGGCGCCGATGCCAACGATGGGGGAACTGACTACGCTCTGTTTTTCCGGGTATTTTTGCTTTGTTTTTCTCTGTAGATGATTGCTTCCTGTTACTCATGGGAATAGGTTTTGCAATTTATCTCTGTTCTACAAACAGGTTTATGCTGCGTGCGCTGTGCATTAAACGACTGAATGAGAATGTAACTAAACACAAAGATAGGCAGTTTTTCCTTTTTTGCCGGCCACATTTTTTTATATATCCCTGATCCAGCATCGCCGCCTGATATTGATGCGGCTATCATAATTTTTCCAGATGGAAATCGCCTTAAAATTTTCCTCCAGCTGTGGATGGGTCCTGGCTGTCTTTATCCCCGCATGAAGGTATTTCTTATTTAATTCATGGTAGATGAGCGCCAGCACACCTTTCCCCTGGTAATCGGGGTGCACACCAATCAGGTACATGTCAATGACATCATTTTTACGTAAGGCCCGGAGCAGGTGAATGAATCCGAAGGGGAATAAAGATCCGTTGGCTTTTTGAAGTGCAGCAGACAGGCTGGGAATGGTTATGCCAAATCCCACAACATGATCTTGGTTATTTACAATTATTGAGACGAATTCGGGCCTGATAAATCCAAAATATTGCTTGGTATATGCCGTTATCTCCTCCGTGGTCAGGGCGGTAAAACCATAGAGATCGTGAAAAGCCTCATTATACATGGCAAACACCTTCGGGGCATAGGGCAACACCTCCTTGGGGGTGTTGAGCTTCAACAAACGCAAATCATATTTTTGCATAACGATCCGGGTCATCCGCTCCACCTTCTCCGGTATTTCAGCCGGGACCTTAACCTCAAACTGAATCCAGTCAACAGCCTTGGCGAAACCAAGCTTTTGCATATGGTCAACATAATAGGGGAAATTGTAAAAGACCCCCAGACAGGATATTTCATCAAATCCTTCAACCAGCATGCCTTCCGGATCCATATCTGTAAATCCCAATGGGCCATGAATGCCAGTCATACCCTTGCTCCTGCCCCATGCAGCTACTGTTTCGATTAAACGTCGTGAGACCTCAGGATCATCAACAAAGTCAATCCAACCGAACCTAACCAACATGGAATTCCAGCGTTCATGCTCCTTGCTGTTTATAATCCCGGCAATCCGGCCAACAGGGATGTTATCGCGATAAGCAAGCCAATACTCGGCTTCACAATACGCAAAGGCAGGATTCTTATCTTTTCTCAACGTATTTATCTCGTCACTTTTAAGTGGCGGACACCAGTACTTGTTGTGCTCATAAAGATGAAAGGGAAATTTGACAAACTGTTTCAGCTGTTTCCGTGAAGAGACCTTTATGACCTCCAGTTGGCTCATGTTAGATCCAGCCCTCTTTTTTATACCAGGCAAGGGTTTCTGCAACACCCTTTTCAAGGTCATACTCCGCTGTAAACTCCAAATCCTTGTTGAGTGGTTCAACCTCGCACCGCCAGTTGGTGCTGCTCAACACATTGTATTTGTCGGTATTGAGTGTAGGAATGGTCCCCCATAAACCTGCCACATGTTCACCAACGGTTGCAATGGCTTTGACAAGGAACAAAGGAACTGTAAAACGGATGGTTTTTTTCCCCAGCGCCCGCTTGGTGATTTCGGCAAATAACTCAGATGGGTATTCCTTTCCATCGGACACGAACCATGCTTTATGCACAAAAGATGAAGCCAGCGCCAGATATATCACGTGAACCAGGTCACGCACATAGATGAAGGTAAGAATCTGTTTCTTGAATCCGATATAGGGCTCCATTCCCCTGTTGATGGTCTGGAAAAAGATGTAGTAATCCTTTTCTTTAGGCCCGTAAACACCGGTCGGTCTGACAATGAGCCAGGGAAACTCTTTCAGTGAGGTGATATAACGTTCCGCATCCAGTTTGCTTTTGCCATACAGCTCAATGGGTTTGGGCTGATCGGAAAGACGCACCGGTTCACCTGTATCGGGATTTCCCGGCCCATAGGCGGCCAGACTGCTCACAAAGACAAATTTATCAGGAACCATGTCCGTTGCAATCAGCGCCTCAATGAAGTTGATGGTATTCTGGCAATTAACGTTGTAAAAATCCTCCTTTTTCTTGGCCTTGGTCAGGCCGGCATTGTGCACAATATACTCAAAACGGAGGTTGTTCTTTTTACATGCCTCCAGTGTTTGACATAAGGTTGCACGGGTTGTGAAATCGAGTTCAATAAAGTGAATCCGCTGATCCTGAAGATAGGCGCGTGAACTTGATTTTCGAATACCCGCATACACCTGAAAACCCTGCTTCAGGCCATCCTCAACCAGAAAACTGCCAATAAATCCACTGGCCCCGGTAATCAAAACGTTTTTCATTTGTCAAAGTGTTTTATCCAGCACCTCCGGGTCAAATGTTGCCTTCCATTGAAATTCTTCCAAATTGTAAGCGCTTTGGCATTGTCCTCCAATTGGGGATTGGTCACGGCCCTTTTAATGCCATATTTGATGTAAGCCCTGTGCATCTCATTATAATACAGTGCATTAACTCCCTTCGCATGATAATCCGGGCGAACACCATTCAGGTACATATCAATGGTGTCGTTCTTTTTCATGGCTCTCAGAAGGTAGATAAAACCAAACGGGAACAATTTTCCATTGCATTTTTGCAATGCCCGTGTGAGTGAAGGCAGCGAAACGCCAAACCCAACCACATCATCCTTTTCATCAATCACAAAAGAGATAAATTCGGGGCGGACAAATCCAAAATAGGCTTTAATATACATATCCACCTGTTTTTTGGTCAAGGCCGTATAACCATACAGTTCACTAAACGCTGCATTCAGGGTTTGAAACATTTTAGGCGCATAGGGTAGAAGCTCTTTTGCCTTTTTTGCTTTCAGCAGGCGAAGTTTATATTTTTCCTGCACCAGAAGCGATAAACGATCTACTTTTTCAGGAATGGAAGGCGGAATTTCAAATTCATACTGGACCCAGTCTGCGGCCTTTTCAAAGCCCAGCCGTTCCATATGTTCCACATAATAGGGATAATTATAAATAGAGGCCAGGGTGGCCATCTCGTCAAACCCCTTGATCAGCATCCCTTCGTTATCCATATCAGAAAAGCCAAGAGGGCCATGGATACCCACCATCCCCTTTGACTGGCCCCACTCCGTCACTGTATCAAGCAGGATTCGTGAAACCTCGGGATCATCGATAAAATCAATCCAGCCAAAACGTACCAGCTTTTCATTCCAGCGCTCATTGGCTTTGTGGTTGATAATGCCGGCAATCCTGCCAACTATCTCATTACCACGACTGGCAATCCAATACTCAGCTTCACAAAAATCAAAAGCAGGGTTTTTATCCCTGCTTAACGTATTCATTTCATCCATCCGCATTTGCGGACACCAGAATTTATTTCCTTTGTAAAGTTGATTCTGAAAAGCGATGAATCGTTTTAGATCTTTTTTTTTATAAACCCTTTTTAATTCAATCGGTTTGTTGTTCGTCATCAGGTCTATTTTGAGATAATATGGAGCTTCTTTCCCAGTTTCTCAAATTTTTCCAACGCAATATCAACCTGTTCTTTTGTATGGGTCGCCATGAGGGAAAAGCGAATCAATGTATCATCCTTGCTAACGGCCGGAGCCACAACAGGGTTCACAAAAACACCTTCATCCATCAACATCCGGGTAATGGTCAGGGTTTTGATCTGGTCGCGGATATATAAAGGAATGATCGGGGTTACGGTATTGCCGATGTCGAATCCCAGTTTTCTGAAATTATCAATGGCATAATGGGTCACTTTCCAGAGATTGTCAATGCGCTCTGGTTCACTTTTAATTATTTCAAGTGCTGCAAGTACGGCTGCGGCTGATGCGGGTGTTGCTGATGCACTGAAGATCAGGGTACGCGAATGGTGTTTGATATAATTGATTGTTTCAAAATCACTGGCAATAAAACCACCCAATGCGGCGAGTGACTTGGAAAAAGTACCCATAATCAGGTCAACTTTGTCAGTCAGCCCAAAATGACTTGCGGTACCTGATCCGTGTTTCCCGAGTACGCCAATGGAATGGGCATCGTCGACCATGATGGTCGCTTCGTACTTTTCAGCCAATTTCACGATTTCAGGTAGCTTGGCAATGTCGCCATCCATACTGAAAACACCATCCACCACAATCAGTTTGATCCGGTTGGGTTCGCATTTTTTAAGGACGGTCTCCAGGGAGTGCATATCATTGTGACGGTACTTAAGCACCTTGGCAAACGAGAGTCGCGTGGCTTCAATAATCGAGGCATGATCGAGCTCATCGATCAGGATATAGTCGTTGCGGCCCGTTACGGTAGGAATAACGCCAAGGTTTACCTGGAAGCCTGTACTGTAAACGAGAGCTGACTCTTTTCCGACAAATTCAGCCAGTTTGCTTTCCAGTTCAACATGAATATCAAGTGTCCCGTTAAGGAAACGTGAACCCGCACAACCTGTTCCGTATTTTTCAGTGGCTTTAATTGCAGCCTCTTTGATTTTCGGGTGGTTCGTAAGACCCAGGTAGCTGTTCGAACCAAACATCAGCACCTTCTTCCCATTCATGGTAACTACAGTATCCTGATCCGATTCAATCATCCTGAAGAATGGGTAGATACCCATCTTTTCAATTCGCTGGGGTTCAGTAAAGTGGGCTGCTTTTCGCTGTAAAATCCTCATTTGTTTGTGTTTCTGTGAAAAAATAGCGTGCAAAGATACGAAGAAAAGTTTACATATTCTGTTCTGCAAAATCGCGACCTGCCTTCAACGCTTTTAAATTAAGTTCTATTATTTCATCCCCCTTCTTGCGAAACGTGTAACGAATGGCATCCTCCAGCTTTTCGTAGGCCATCCCCAGAAAAGGAGAGGCGGCGCCGAGCATGACGATGTTGGCCGCTTTGGCAGATCCGGCCTCTTTGGCCGTTGCATCGGCATCCAGCGCTATGTGATGCGGAACCTTTGCAATTTCATCTATGATCTTATCAATCTCAGGATAGTTGGGGATATTGTTAAATGGGCGTAGGTTGGTAATTACCCATCCCTCTCCCGAAAGATAGGGAAGATATCGAAGTGCTTCGAGGGGTTCAATTGAAATGATCATATCGGCCTGGCCAAAGGGGATCAGATCGGAGGCAATTTCGCTGTGGGAGATACGAAGATTGGACATGACATCGCCTCCACGCTGACTCATGCCATGAACCTCCGACTGTTTGAGAAACATCTCCTGCTTGAGGGCTGCATATCCAATAATGGAAGCGATGGAGATGATTCCCTGCCCGCCAACGCCTGCTAAAATAATATCTTTCTTCATCAGCTGGTAGAATTGGTTTTTTTAAACTTTTCGCGCATGCGTTTATCAATGGAAACGATACATTCACGACGCGGAATGAGCACTGAAACCCCATGATAGGCGAGTTCTTCTTTCATGATGGCCACATTTTCCGCATGGTACTTTTTCAAGGGTTTCAGCACACGGATGTGCGATTCCTCTACACCGAGACCTTTGCAAATATCTTCGATCTTTCCGAAGGCCTGGGAATCCTGTCCACCCGTCATTGCCGTGGTTCCGTTGTCAAGGATCATCACGGTGATGGGGGATTTTTCATTGATGGCATCCAATAAGCCCGTCATGCCCGAATGGGTAAAGGTGGAATCGCCGATTACGGCAACGGAAGGGATTAATCCGGCGTCGGCCGCACCCTTGGCCATTGTAATGGAGGCCCCCATATCCACACAAGAGTTAATCGCTTCATACGGTTTCAGCGCACCCAGCGTATAACAACCGATGTCGGAAAAAACACGGCCATTGCTCAACTCCTGCAGGGTTTCCGTCATGGCATGGTAGGAGTCGATGTGGGGACAACCACTGCATAAAGAGGGTGGGCGGCCTACCACAAGGTCAGGAACAGGTAAACCAAAGGTATCCTTTATCCCAAGGGCGACTGCAATGAGATTCGGGTTCAACTCCCCATCGCGGGGAAGCGTTCCATCAAGACGGCCCTTCACCTTCAGTCCACGTCCAAGGTATCCCTTTAACAACTCCTCAACCATCGGGTAACCATCTTCGATAACGAGGATTTCGTCACATTCATCGGCCATCTTTTCAACCAATGAGCGGGGAATGGGATATTGGCCGATCTTAAGCACCGGGTTAGGTACGTTGCGGTCGGCAAAATTCTCTAAGAGGTAATTGTAGGCAAGGCCACAAACAACAATACCCAGCGACTTATCCGGTCCGTCGATATAGTTATTGAAGGGGGATGACTCTGATTCAGAGGTAAATAAGCTCTGCGCTTTCAGCAGGTTTTTATAACGTTTTTTTGCAATATTCGGAAGCAAAACAAATTGCCTCAGATCGGAGGGCAATTTCAGTTCATTTTGATTTCTGATCTCCTTTTTTCTCACAACGCCTGAACGAGAATGGGCCAGGCGGGTGGTAATGCGCATCAGGACCGGAACCATGTATTTTTCAGAAAAATCAAAGCCATAGTGTACCATATCGTAGGCCTCCTGCTGGTTGGCCGGTTCAAGGATCGGAACAAGGGCAAATTTTCCGAAAAACCGCGAATCCTGCTCGTTCTGAGAGGAGTGCATGGAGGGATCATCTGCCGCAACCACGACCATCCCTCCGTTGGATCCGGTTATCGCCGAGTTGATAAAGGGATCAGCCGCCACGTTCAAACCGACATGCTTCATACAAACCATCGCCCGTTTGCCAGCGTAGGACATCCCCAAAGCCGACTCCATGGCCGTTTTTTCATTGGTCGACCATTTTGAATGGATGTGGTTGTCTTGCGCAAATTTTGAATTCTGGACAAATTCAGTTATTTCAGTGGAGGGTGTTCCGGGATAGGCATAGATACCCGAAAGCCCTGCATCCAGCGCGGCCTGGGCTATGGCTTCATCGCCCAATAACAATAACTTCTGCATAAATTTTCTTAAAAGTAGCGTTCAATTTCTACAAAATTAAGAAATTTTTTCCAATGCAAATTGAAATGATTTTAACTACTTTTGCATGTTTTTCCTGATTTTAATCAATCCAAGAAAATGAAGTTGACTCAAGGATTTCCTGTCTTTTTGCTGCTCGCACTGCTGTTTGTATTTCCATTGCCTAAGTCCCTCGCTCAAAACGGGTCAGTTCGTGGTTTTGTATATGAACAGGAAACCGGTGAGCCGGCTTTGTTTACCAATGTTTACCTTCAAAAAACAACGATTGGCGCCACTACCGATGCCAATGGATATTTTGCCATAACAAAAATACCTCCCGGAGAATATTTTCTGTTGGTCACCTATGTTGGGTTCGATACACTGAAAATGCAGGTCACTATCAAAGCAAACGAGTTGCAGACTAAAAAACTTTACCTTACGAAATCCACCTTTCAGCTCGATGAAATAAATATATCTGCAGCCCGCCAGGATAAGGTCAGGGAGACCCAGACCAGCATCATCAAAATTACGCCCAAGGAGATACAATCAATCCCGACCATTGGAGGCCAGCCTGACCTGGCGCAGTATTTACAGATCCTTCCGGGTGTCATTTTCTCGGGCGACCAGGGTGGGCAGCTCTATATCCGAGGGGGTCCCCCGATTCAAAATAAGGTTCTGTACGACGGAATGATCATTTACAATCCGTTTCATTCCATTGGCCTGTTTTCGGTATTTGATGTTGATATCCTGAAAAATGTGGATGTTTATACCGGCGGATTTGGCGCAGAATATGGAGGCCGGCTCTCCTCGGTAATGGATGTGACCACCCGCGATGGCAACAAAAATCATTTGGCGGGCAAGTTTGACATCAGCACCTTCGGGGCCAAAGCCCTGCTCGAAGGGCCTATCCATAAGCCAAAGAATGACGATGATGTCAGCGCCACGTTTATACTCTCGGTGAAGAACTCCTATCTGGCGGAGTCGAGTAAGATATTCTATACCTATATCAACGAAAACGGACTTCCGTATAATTATCTCGATATCTATGGAAAAATTTCCATCAACACCCCAAATGGAAGCAAGGTGAGTGCCTTCGGATTTAATTTTACCGATAAGGTGAATTATTCCATCCTGAATGACTACAATTGGAAAGCTTATGGCGGAGGATTAAATTTCCTGGCCATCCCCGGGAAAAGTTCTGTTTTGATTGAAGGAAACTTTGCCTACTCTTCCTATCGCGTCGAGATGCAGGTTCAGAATCAGACTCCACGCTCAAGTTCGATCGCCGGATTCAATGGCGGATTGACCTTCACCTATTTCTTTGGCCGTGATGCCCTGAAATATGGACTTGATTTGGCAGGATATAAAACCACGCTTGACTTTTATAACAGCGTAAAACGGAAAATTGGCGGGGATCCGCAAAACTCAACAGAGGTGTCGGCCTTTGTTAAATATAAATGGATGCCGGGCAAATTCATTATTGAGCCGGGATTGCGATTCCAGTATTATGCATCCCTCTCTGCCGCATCGTTCGAACCACGGCTTGCTATTAAATATAACATTGCCAGAAATTTCCGCCTGAAAATGGCAGCAGGCATGTACTCGCAAAACCTGATAAGCACTACCTATGATAAGGATGTGGTCAACCTTTTTTACGGATTTATCACCAGTCCGCTGAGCCTGCCAACTGAATTCGAGGGTAAAAAAGTAACCAGCAGATTGCAGAAATGCAACCAGGTGGTTTTTGGCTTTGAATTGGACCTGCTCCCCAACCTATCGCTGAATGTGGAGGGATATTACAAATATTATCCCCAGCTTTTCAGCCTGAACCGGAACAAATTATATGATGATACCCCCGAGAATGCGAACATCCCCGATTATTATAAAAAGGATTTTTCGATGGAGACGGGAGATGCTGAAGGGGTAGATGTTTCAGTCAAATATGATTGGAAAAAAATTCATCTATGGGTCACCTATTCGCTTGGATTTATTCACCGTAGCGATGGCAAGGTAGATTTCGTTCCACCTTACGACCGCAGGCATAATCTGAATGTTGTTGCCTCCTTCAACTGGGGAAAGAAATCAGACTGGGAACTCGATGCCAGGTACAATTTCGGCTCCGGGTTCCCATTTACCCAAACCGGTGGCTTTTATGAGCAACTCACCTTTGAGAACATGGGGACCGATTATACAACCTCAAACGGATCTCTGGGTATTCTTTATGGTGATTACGACCAGGGTCGACTCCCCTATTACAGCCGTCTGGACCTGAATCTGAAAAAAATCTTCTTTCTTGGAAAAGGGACAAAACTGGAAATAAATTTGAGCGTTACCAATGCCCTCAATCAGCAGAATATTTTCTACTTCGACCGTGTGTCGTATACACGTGTTGACCAGATGCCCCTGATGCCAAGCCTCGGGATTAGTTTCAGCTTCTAACAATGTATATAACAAATGTTTTCATTTTCACTGCTTAAGGGGATTTCATTCGATAAACTTCCAGGAAATCTCCGGTCAATCCTTGATACAAAACCCTCTATAGCCAACAGCAACCAGGCTTTGCGTGAACTTTTCTCCTTCATGGACTTCACCTCACTGGATGGATCAGATAATCAGGCAAAAATTAAGAAACTGTGTGAAAAGGCTGTTTCATTTGGGGAGCAGGGGCTTCCATATCCTGCGGCCATTTGCATTTATCCGCCATTCATAGCCACAGCAAAGCAGGCGCTTAAAGGGACTCCCATCAAAGTGGCTACCACTGCGGCTGCATTTCCGAGCGGGCAGATGGCTCTTTCGGTAAAACTGGAGGAGATCAGATATGCCCTCGGCGAAGGTGCTGATGAAATTGATGTGGTGATTTCACGCGGAACTTTTCTTGCGAAAGAATTCCATATCGTTTATCGCGAACTGGATGCCATGCGGGAACTGGTTGGAAAACAAACCCTGAAGGTCATCCTGGAAACAGGAGAATTGGGCAGTTTGGAAAATATTGCCAGGGCGAGTGAAATAGCAATCGAAGCAGGTGCAGATTTTATTAAGACCAGTACGGGAAAAATCACACCTGCTGCAACAGAGGAGGCTGTTTATACCATGCTGCTGGTGATCAGCGAGCACTACCGCAGCACCGGAAAGAAAATCGGGATAAAACCTGCCGGAGGAATTTCAGATGCGGAACAAGCGCTGAACTATTATTGGCTTGTGAATCAGGTGCTTGGCCCGGAATGGCTCACACCCGGATTGTTTCGAATCGGTGCCAGCCGTCTTGCCGACCGTATTATTGAACATATTCTTTAACGCCATTGATCTTGCAAATATTGATAAAATGAAATCAATCTCTCTGAAGTTCATACTTCTTTTCCTTGCTGTAGCAGCTTCATTTACCAGTTGTACAAAGACGGAAATAAATCCGGGTCCGAACGATGAACGGGCTGCATTCCTTGGCCGGTGGAGTGTAAATGAAACATGGACAAAACTGGCCTATGAGGTAAATATTACTGCCGATCCCGGCTCCACCGACGGGGTCTTCATCTCCAATTTTGCCAATACCGGTTCCTCTGGCACACCAGCCGGTGCAGTGGTTGCAGGAAGTTCAATCATTCTCGATGCAGATCAGGTAATTGGTGAAGGGCTTACAATCAATGGTTCCGGGAACCTCTCCGGAAGCAAGATCATTTGGAATTACACCCTTGACAATGGGGCCGACCTCATCCATGCCATCGCAACCTATACCAAGCTGTAGTTATTTTTTGGAAGGAAAACTTTTCTGCCTTATCTCAATTTCCCGTATTACCTTATCATACATTTTCGCCATTTCCATGGGGTTCTGACTGTAATACTTCAGGTTCGCATCATACCGGCTACGGCTGATTTTATATTTTTTAAAGAGGCCGTTATAATAAAAAACCGACTTCTCCTTAACCTGCGCGCCATCATTGCGTTCAAAATTCAGTCCGGCTTCCAGTACCTGCATATCAGCCAGGATATGAATCATCTTTTCAGGTGAAATCAGGGAATCGGCAGGCAGTGCGTTGGTGAGGGGTGGTCCATCCCTCTTTTCAGCACAGGAAACCAACATGAATAGCAGGGGAACCGCTACCAGCGCATTGGTAAGAAATCTCATTTTTTGCGCTGCTGGTATTCCTTATTTAATTCAATCACCACCGTTTTGGTGATATCGAGGGTGTCGTTTGATACGAGAATCTCCCCTCCCGTTTTGTAACCCATGATGTAATCGAACTGATATTGCCGGTTAAAACGTTTCAGAAAGGTGGTTACACTGTCGATCAGCCGCAGGTTCATGTTCATCTCCTGCTCAGATATTTGTTGGGAATAACGATCCTTTTTCTGCATTAAAGCCTGCTGTTTTGCCATCAACTGCTCGTATATGACCTTTGCTTTGTCCTCCGGTATCGAATTGCTGGAAATCTGTCGCTGAAAATCGCTTGCCTCTTTTTCCAGGGCTGCTTGTTCCGACAATACCTCCGACTGCAATTTCTTTCCGGTACTTTCCAGATCATTGCGAAGAATTTTGATATACTCATACTGACTATTCAGACTGTCGATATTAACAAAGACCACGGAGAGGGCCTTTCCTGAAGATTTCTGGGCTGTAAGCGGGGTCAATAATTCCGGTGATTTCCGGCTTGTGAAAAAAAGTACATATAAAACAACCAGGCCTATGAACAGGATAATTCCCAGAGCCGTGTTGAAATTAAATACAAAAAATGAGGGAGTTTTAGGCTTTTCAATGTTTTCTTCTTGCATGTTGTTTAGTTTAATTTCCTAGTTCAGACATAAATTTGATTCGCATCAACCGTATTTCGTCCTCCGTGAATTCATCTTCGCCCAATTCTTTCAAGGCCTCTTCAATAGAATCAGATTCTGCTTTCCGGAAGTATTCAAAAATTTCATCCTGATGGTAGGGATCGACGAATTCGTCAATGTAATATTTGACATCGATTTTGGTTCCGGAACTCACAATACTTTCTATTTCTGTGACGAGTTCATCAAAACTCAGGTTTTTGGCCAGGGCAATGTCTTCAAGGGCCACTTTGCGGTCGATACTTTGAATAATATAGACCTTGATCCCCGATTTATTCACGACCGACTTTACAACCATATCCATTGGGCGGATAATCTCATTTTCCTCAACATAATCTTTGATGAGGTCCAGGAAAGGTTTTCCGTATTTAAGCGCCTTTCCGGAACCCACACCTGTAATTTGCTTCAGTTCATCCAGGGCAATCGGATATTGAATGGCCATATCTTCCAGGGATGGATCCTGGAATATCACAAAGGGGGGAAGTTTCTCTTTCCTGGCAATTTCCTTGCGAAGATCTTTCAAAAGGGCGAACAGTGTTTTATCTGCCGTACTGCTTTTAGAGCCCAGCGCTTCGAACAGTTCCTCCTCTTCGGGATTTTCAAAATCATGATCATCGACGAGCATGATTGAATGTGGACTTTTCAGGAACTCGGCGCCTTCCGGACTAAGTTTCAACAATCCGTAATTCTCAATATCTTTTGTCAGCAGACGTTCGATCAGGGTTTGCCGGATCACCGCATTCCAGAATTTTTCATCCCGGTCGGCGCCTTTACCGAAAACGTCCAGTTTGTTATGCTTGTAAGATTTAATCGTAGCGGCGCTCTTACCAAGGATGATGTTGATGATGTGTTTGTTTTTAAACTGCTGTTTCACAGCAATTACAGTCTCCAGCACCAGTTGAACGTATTGTTTCCCTTCAAATTTTTTCTTTGGATGCATGCAATTGTCACAGTTCTGACAGTTATCTTCCGTATAGATCTCTCCAAAATAATGTAGCAGCTGTTTGCGCCGGCAAACGGATGATTCGCTGTATGAAACTGTTTCCATCAGCAGCTGCTTGGCAATTTCCTGTTCTGCAACGGCCTTGCCCTTCAGGAATTTTTCCAGTTTCTGGATGTCATCATAGCTGTAAAAGGCGATGCAATTTCCTTCGCCGTCGTCGCGCCCGCTGCGGCCAGTCTCCTGGTAATATCCCTCCAGACTTTTGGGCATATCGTAGTGGATCACAAAACGTACGTCGGGTTTATCGATTCCCATTCCAAAGGCAATCGTAGCCACGATGACGTCCACCTCTTCCATGAGGAATTTATCCTGGTTCTGGCGACGTGTCGAAGCATCCAGTCCTGCATGGTAAGGTAATGCCTTGATCCCGTTCACCACAAAACTCTCAGAAAGTTCTTCTACCTTCTTGCGGCTAAGGCAATACACAATACCTGACTTTCCGGTATGTCCCTTGATAAACTTGATGATATCCTTGGTAACGTTTTTTGTCTTTGCACGAACTTCATAATACAGGTTCGGTCTGTTGAAGGAGGAGAGAAACACAGAAGCATCCATCATGTTGAGGTTCTTCTGAATATCCTGCTGAACTTTAGGGGTTGCGGTAGCTGTAAGCGCAATGACGGGCACCTTCTGGCCGATGGCATCAATGATGGGTCTGAGACGCCGGTATTCGGGCCTGAAATCATGGCCCCACTCAGAAATACAGTGGGCTTCATCGATGGCGTAAAACGAAATTTGAATATTCTGAAGAAACTCGATGTTTTCCTCTTTCGTGATGGTCTCCGGCGCCACATAGAGCATTTTGGTCTTTCCGTCAACAATATCCTGTTTCACCTGCAGAATCTCCTGCTTGCTGAGCGAGGAATTCATGAAATGGGCAATGTTGTTTTCTGTGCCAAAACTCCGGATGGAATCCACCTGGTTTTTCATAAGGGCTATGAGCGGCGAGACAATGATGGCCGTCCCCGGTTTCATAATGGCAGGAAGCTGATAGCACAGCGATTTCCCCCCTCCTGTAGGCATGATGACAAAGGTGTCGAGATTTGCCAAAACACTGGTGATGATGGCCTCCTGATTTCCCTTGAAACTGTCATACCCAAAAACTTTCTTCAAGACCTCATGAAGCTTATGCTCGTCCTTGGTGGCCGTCATGTGTTGACTTTGATTTATTTTAGTACTTTTGTTCAGGTTAAGCTTTTTTTCGAAATTTGATCGTGCTAATACAAATGTAAGTATAAACGAACGGAATAAACAAATTTTTTAAAAAAAAATTGTGCATTGAAAAATCTTAAGGCGTTAAAAGCGATCGCAATCAATACAATAAGGGATGAGGCCACCGCCATAACAAATTTAATAAAATTTGTGGATACTGATTTTTTAAATTGCGTTGACCTCATACTCCATTCAAAAGGGCGTGTAATCGTAACAGGCATTGGAAAGAGCGCCATTGTCGGACAAAAAATAGTTGCAACCTTAAATTCCACCGGGACCCCTGCCAGTTTTTTACATGCTGCCGATGCCATCCATGGAGACCTTGGAACCGTACAAAAAGAAGATATCGTTGTTTGCCTTTCTAAAAGCGGGGAGACCGCTGAAATAAAGGTGCTGGTGCCCCTGCTTAAGGAATATGGCAGTTCACTGATCGCCATTGTGGGGAATAGGGAATCGTACCTTGCCAGGCAGGCTGACCTGGTGATTGATACGACCGTTTCAAAAGAGGCATGCCCCAATAACCTGGCGCCCACTTCAAGTACCACAGCACAGATGGTCATGGGCGATGCCCTGGCTGTTTGTCTTCTCGAAGCCCGCGGTTTTACCTCAAACGATTTTGCACGGCTTCATCCCGGCGGTGCGATCGGCAAACAGCTCTATCTGAAGGTGAGTGACCTTTACCCCGGGAACCGGATTCCACAGGTTCAGCTTGATGATACCATTCAAAAGGTCATCATTGAGATCTCTTCGAACCGGCTGGGTGCAACGGCTGTGTTGAAGGGAAAAACCCTGAAAGGAATTATTACCGATGGGGATCTCCGCCGCATGCTTGAAAAAAATACCGATATCGGCAGTCTGACCGCAGGAGAAATCATGACCAGGAGTCCAAGAACGATTGCCTCCGACACCCTCGTTGTAAATGCCTTGAGTCTTATGCGTCAGAACAACATAACCCAACTGCTGGTTGTCGATAAAAACACCTATAAAGGGGTTATTCACCTTCACGATATCCTGCGTGAAGGAATTTTATAAAATGAGGCCTTTTTTTTTACTGTTCATTTGCTACCTGGCGGTCCAATTTGCTGCATCTGCCCAGGTGACCAAAATCATGGGATCGGTTCATGATCTGCAATCCAGGGAGGCCATTCCCTTTGTGAATGTTGTGATCCCGGGAACGACGGTGGGGACCCTGACCGATTTTAACGGGAATTATTCCCTGGAATTCAAACACAAAGGGGATTCAATTAAGGCATTTCTGATCGGGTACAACGGTATTACCAAAAAAATTCAGCGAAATCAGTTTCAGACCATTCATTTTGAGCTTACTCCGCAAAACCTGAACCTGCCTGAGGTTACCATCAAATACCAGGGTAATCCTGCCGAGGTCCTCATCGGAAAAGTGATCAAAAACAAGGATAAAAACACATTGCAATCCTTCCAGTCCTATCAGTATGAAGCCTATACCAAAATAGAGCTGGATGCAAACAATATCAGCGAACAGTTTAAAAACCGAAAAATACTCAAACGATTTGACTTTGTATGGAGCTACCTTGACACCTCCACGCTGAGCGGCAAAACATATCTGCCGGTTTTTATAACAGAGACCATGTCGGACATCTATTTCCGTAAATCGCCCCGTTCAAGGAAGGAGATCATCAAGGCCTCTTCCATCTCAGGGCTGAAAAATGCCAGTGTCTCACAATTCCTTGGAAATTTATCTGAACAGGTGGAGGTGTATAAAAACTTCATCCCCATATTCGATAAGAATTTTGTAAGTCCAATCTCCGATTTTGCCATTGATTACTACAAGTTTTATCTGGTCGACAGCGCGTTCATGGGAAATAAGTGGTGCTATCACCTCATGTTCAAACCAAGGCGGAAACAGGAGCTGACCTTTACAGGAAATCTATGGATCAACGACACCTCGTTTGCAGTCAAGCAATTTGAAATGCGCATCGCCGATGATGCAAATATTAATTTTATCAATGAACTGGAGGTTGAACAGGAATTTGAATGGACCAACAATCTTTTCTGGATGCTCACCAGGGATAAGCTGAATGCCGATTTTAACATCCTTGATGATTCAAAAAAAACCATCGGATTTTATGGTCACCGGACCACGATTTACCGGAATTTTCAGTTTGAAATCGCGGAAAGCAAGCAGTTCTTTCGTTTGCCGACCGCTGTTTTCATTGATCCGGATGCCACAGAGAAATCCAAAGATTGGTGGTCGGATGCAAGACCTGAGAAACTGAGTGAAAAAGAGGAGGGCATTTATGCGATGGTCGATTCAGTGGAGGATATACCCCTCTTCAATACATTCAAGGACATTGCTTACGGCATTTTCACCGGTTACTTTCCCTGGGGTAAAATTGAACTTGGCCCCTATACCAAGGTCTTCAGCTACAATGGTGTGGAGGGTGCGCGTTTCAGATTTGGACTCAGAACGGCCAACAGCTTCAGTAAAAAAATACAGTTAACAGGCTACCTGGCATACGGCACTTACGACCAGGCCTTCAAGTATGGCGGAGATGTCATTTATATGTTCAGTAAAAACCCCAGGCGCGACCTCACAGCCGCATTCAAATACGATGTTGAACAATTGGGATCAAGTCCTTATGCCATTTCTCCCGACAACTTGCTCTCATCGCTCTTTCACAGGGGGTCGAACGATAAACTCACCATGGTCCGCGATTACCGTATCGCTTATGAACACGAGTGGTTTACCGGCCTGATCAACCGAATACATTTTATTCATCGAGAATTATTTCCGCTCGGATCAACGGAATTCATCGTATTTCCCGATCAACCCATGGATCCGCAATTCATGAATTCCATCTACACCTCCGAAATACAGTTTGACACAAGGCTTTCATTCCGCGAACGCTTTATTTCCGCTGAATTTGCCAGGATTACCATCAGCTCGGCTTATCCGATTATCCAACTATCTTTTACCTACGGCCTCCCCCGCGTGTTTAAAAGCGATTATGAATATCAAAAACTGGTGCTGAGTGTTTCAGAGTGGTTCAATTTTAAAACCATCGGCTGGTCGAAATACATCATTGAAGCCGGAAAAATATGGGGGACCCTTCCCTACCCCTTGCTGAAAATTCATGATGGGAACCAATCTTTTTTTTATGATGACTATGCCTCAAACCTGATGAACTACTATGAGTTTATCAGTGACAACTGGGTGAGCGCTTCCTATACCCATCATTTCGATGGACTTTTATTCAATAAAATACCGCTGTTCCGGAAGCTGAAGTGGAGAGAGGTGGCTCACATACGGGGTGTTTATGGCACCTTAAGCGACAAAAATGCCCAATACTCCCTCTTTCCGGGGAACCTGCGTTCATTCTCCAGCCAACCCTACTGGGAGGCTGGGGTCGGCATCGAAAACATTTTTAAAATCATCAGGATTGATGCCATCTGGCGCATGAGTCACCTCCATGATGATGGCAATCCAAATGTTCCTAAATTCGGAATTTTCGTTTCCCTATCCTTTTCTTTTTAATTTTGTGGCCACGCAAGGGCTGCTGCCCATTAAAAAAATGTCTGCATGATCCTCAGGACTGAAAAAATTGTTAAAAGATACCGGAACCGTACGGTGGTTAATGAGGTTTCAATCGAGCTGAACCAGGGTGAAATCGTTGGATTGCTGGGTCCGAACGGCGCCGGAAAGACAACCTCCTTCTATATCATTGTCGGCCTTATCAAGCCCCTTGCCGGAGAAGTTTTTCTCGACGACCTGAATATTACCCAGGAGCCCATGTATAAAAGGGCGCAGCGTGGCATCAGCTACCTGCCTCAGGAGGCCTCCATTTTCAGAAAACTGAGCGTTGAAGACAATATCCGGGCCATCCTCGAATTCACAGGCCTGACAAAAAGCATGCAAAAAGAGCGTCTTGAAAAATTATTGGATGAGTTTGGATTGCAGCATGTCAGAAAAAGTCAGGGCATTACCCTGTCGGGCGGTGAGCGCAGAAGGTGTGAAATTGCGCGCTCCCTTGCCGTGGATCCGAAATTTGTTTTGCTCGATGAACCATTTGCCGGCATCGATCCCATCGCAGTGGAGGATATTCAACTCATCGTAACCAAACTGAAGGAAAAAAATATCGGGGTGCTTATCACTGACCACAACGTGCACGAAACGCTTTCGATAACCGACCGCTCCTATCTTTTATTTGAAGGATCCATTCTTAAGGCGGGCACAGGACAGGAACTTGCCGATGACCCGCATGTTCGCAAGGTTTACCTTGGCCAGAATTTTGAATTGCGGTAAAACCGGGAAGTCTTGACCCATCAATCCAAAATATAGTGCTGAAAAAAGATCGACATCAGGATGTAAAGAAAGATGATGATCGGGATTGCACTTAAGAAAAACAGGATAAACAGGACAATGGATAGGATAAGAAACAGATAACGAAGCTGGTTCCCTTTCCAGTCAAGGCTTTTGAACTTCATTGAAAAAATCTTGAAATCCGAAATCAGCATATAGGAGAAAAAAACCGCGAGTATGGTCAGGATTCGGGTATTGGAAAAGAAGGGAACCAGAAAATCAAGCTGTACGATGCTGAATAACTGGGGCTGAACAAACAGAACCAGCGGGATGGAGGCAAAGAAGATGGCATTTGCCGGCGTGGGCAAACCGATAAAATTTACCTCCTGACGCAGGTCAATGTTGAATTTCGCAAGCCTCAGTGCAGAACAAACAGGAATTAACATGGCAAAATAGGGGGTGATGTGCATGCGTTCGAGCACATTGCAGCTCCCGGTGCATTGAGCTGAAATCATCTGGAAAATCATCATTCCGGGGGCCACGCCAAAGGAGACCAAATCAGCCAGTGAATCGAGTTGCTTGCCCAGTTCGGAATGGGCATTGAGCAAACGGGCTGCATTGCCATCGAGGAAGTCAAAGAGGGCGGCAATAAATATAAAAATGGAAGCGTAAATATAATTGCCCTCAAAGGTTAGTGTCAGCGAAATCAAGCCGCTCAGAAGGTTTAAGGTCGTAATCGTATTCGGAATATGCTGCTTGAATTTCATATACTGGAATTTGTGGTAAATTTACCTATTATTTTACAATGAATGACCAAAGATAATCAACTATGAGACAGCTGCTTTATAAAATAATTATTCTTTCATGCTGGATGTTGCTCCTGGCCGAAAATCTACATGCCCAGTTCAATATCTCCGCTGAATTCAGGCCACGCCTTGAGTATCGTGATGGATATGGCAAGTTAAGGGATTCAAGCCAAACGCCCTATCTGGACATTCTGGGGCGAAACAGGGTGATCTTTGATTACAGGAATGATCAATTCATGGCCAAATTCTCAATCCAGCATGCGTATGTATATGGAGAGAACAATTATTCTTCAGATACCATTACCCGCAATACAATCAATATTTACGAAGGATGGTTCAGGTATAACTTTACCAAAGGGATTGCCATCAAACTTGGTCGTATGGAACTGATTTATGATGATGCCCGGTTGTTTGGGAACTCAAACTGGGGCCCCAAGGGGGCCACGCATGATGTGGCTTTGCTTCAATGGGAGTCAGCAAACGTGGGATACAAAGGAGATTTCGGCTTTGCCATCAACAATTCCGCCCCTGCGGGATCATTTCTGGCCTCCTATCCCTTAAAAAATTACAAGTACATGGCCTACCTTTATGAACAAAAGAGGTTTTTTCAAGATAAGCTGACAATCAGCATGATCGCCATCCTCGATGTGTTTCAAAAGCCTGGTACCACTAGCAAAACAAAAACCACGCGATACGACACACTTTATGTCACCAACAGTGACCACGACACCATTGGAACCACCGTTCTGCCCACAACAACAACCTCTTCAGTCGTCACCGCCTATCCTACCCAATTATACGGCCGATTTACATTTGGGGGAACCGTTGGATATACAAACGGAAATCTCAGGTTGTTTGCAGCCGGTTATTATCAGTCGGGACATTTTAACGATGGTAGGAAAATCAATGCCGGTTTTTATGGTGGCTACCTATCCTACAAAGTGTTGAAGCCGCTCACGCTGATGGTGGGATATGAAAGACTCAGCGGAAACAACTATTCGGACACATCCGGGTTGAAAACCGAATCGACCTCTTTTTCAGCTTTGTATCCCACCAGCCATGGGTTCTACGGGTATATGGATATGTTCACGAACCAGGTCATCAGCGGAAACAGTGCGGGATTGACCGATTTGTACGGCAGGGCCACCCTGGCGCTGGGCGGTAAGACCTCCCTTGAAGCGACCTACCGGATGTTTGGGCTGGCCAAAGGCTATCTGCCTGCAACTGTTAAAAAAGCCGGAGACCTTCCCTATGTTGAAACAGGTAAAAATCTTGGGTCTGAGGTCGATTTAATGTTTCTCTACAAACCGGTGCCCAATTTTGAGATCAATGCGGCCTACTGCATTTTCCTGCCTACTTCAACCATGGAGCGTCTAAACGGGTTGAATGAGGGGACGAGTAAATGGGCTCAGTATGGCTATATCATGCTAACCTACAAACCCAATTTTTTCAATTCAGAAAAGCACTAGCAATCTTCAATTTTTCCCGATCTTTGCCGGAAACCAATCCTGATGTTTGACCCGTTTGCAATCAGCATAAAAGATTACAATTATCAGCTGCCTGCAGACCGGATTGCACAGTTCCCTCTGGCTGAAAGAGATGGATCAAAATTGCTCATCTGCAAGCAGGGTCATATCAGCGAAGATATTTTTTCAAACATTCCCCTGCATCTGCCAGAAAACAGCCTTCTGGTTTTTAACGATACCAAAGTAATCAGGGCAAGGCTTTTTTTTACAACATCTACAGGTGCAAGGATCGAGATTTTTTGCCTTGAACCCATGGCTCCATATTCGGAGATCCAGGCAGCTTTTCAGCAGCGAACAGCCTCCACCTGGAAATGTCTGGTCGGCAATCTGAAGCGTTGGAAAACCGGCATCCTGGCGCGTGAAATCATATTTGAAGCCAATGAGCACCATCTGTTTGCGGAACGCATGGGTGATTGCGGGGATGGTTGTCATGAAATTGCGTTTCATTGGGATCCGGTAGAAAAATCATTTTCGGAGATGCTTGACCTGACAGGGTTAATTCCATTACCTCCATACATACACCGGCAAACGGAATCGCTCGATGCAGAAAGGTACCAAACGATTTATGCCATGCATGATGGTTCTGTGGCGGCGCCAACCGCTGGGCTTCACTTTACCGGCGCCCTGATGCAAACGCTGCTGGACCAGGGAATAGAATGTGAGCAGGTGACGCTGCACGTAGGCATCGGAACATTTCGTCCGGTAAGTGCCGACAATATCGGGGATCATGTCATGCATCATGAAAAAATAGTCGTTGCGCGCAAAACGATTGAAAATCTGCTCAATAACGCGAACAAGCCCATATTTGCCGTCGGAACAACTTCAGCAAGAACCCTGGAAAGCCTCTACTGGCTTGGCGTCAAATTGCTCAGGGAGGGTCCTGGGTCTCATCCCGCTGTAACGCAATGGTATCCTTATGAGCAGAAACCACCCGACCATATCACAATTGAAAATTCCCTGGAGCGGGTTCTGGATTATCTTCGACGAAACAACATGGAGGAATATGTGGGGGAGACCCAACTCATGATTGTTCCTGGTTATCAGTTTAAGCTCATCTCCGGGCTGATCACAAACTTTCATATGCCGCAAAGCACCTTGCTGCTGCTGGTGGCCGCTTTGATCGGTGAGCAATGGAAGCAAGCTTATGCCTATGCGATTTCCAACGGGTTCAGGTTTCTCAGTTATGGAGATTCCTGTATCTTTTTTAACCCCGGGAGATAATTACGTTAAGATTTGTATCTTTGCAAGGTAATGCATTTAAAAAACAGGAATCATGACCTCAGCCATTTTATTAATTTTCGGACTCGGTACCACGGAATTATTGCTCATTGCATTGGTTGTCCTTCTCCTATTTGGCGGCCGGAAAATCCCTGAACTCATGAAAGGTTTGGGTAAAGGGGTTAAAAGCTTCAAAGATGGTATGGAAGGCATGGAAGAAGAGCTTAAAAAGCCTGCCGAAAAGACTCCTTCTGCAGATCAAACGGAAAAGAAATCCTAATTTTTTCCGCCCTCCTCTCTCCACTCTGTTTTTCCAAATTCCCTGGAATTTTTGTTATTATATTCACAATAGGTGAATACAACCTCTTTTTGGATTCAATCTGAATAAAAATATTGTTAATTTTATAACAAAAGTAAACGTCATGTATAACAGATATGTACTTTTGTACATATTTCAGTATGAAACCATGCAACTATGAAACGACTGTTAATTCTTGGAGCTGGTACCGGAGGTACCATCATGGCCAACAAGATGAGAAAAATTTTGGATCGTGAAGATTGGGACATCACCATCATCGACCAGCACAAAACCCATTATTACCAACCTGGGTTTTTATTCATCCCTTTTGGGATGTACACCCGGAAGGATGTGGTGAAGCCCAAAACAAGCTTCCTCCCAATTGGCGTTCATGTCATTTTTCAGGTTATTGACCGAATTGATGCGCCCAATAACCATGTGATACTGCAAGATGGCATCTCTCTAAAATATGATTTCCTGATCATTGCCACCGGAACGAGGGTTGTTCCTGATGAGACCCCCGGGCTCAAAGGCCCTCTTTGGCATAAAAACATATTTGATTTTTATACCATCGAAGGGGCCTTAGCGCTTGCTGAGTTCCTAAAAACCTGGCAGGGAGGTGAATTGGTTCTGAATATCGCCGATGTCCCCATCAAATGCCCGGTAGCTCCCCTCGAATTTGTCATGTTCGCCGATGCGTTTTTCGTAGATCGTGGCATGCGCAACAAGGTCAACATCTCCTATTCAACCCCCATGTCGGGCGCATTCACAAAACCGCGTGCATCCAAAATGCTCGGGGCGTTGCTGGAACAAAAAAATATCAACATCCTCCCCGACTTCTATCTCGAAAAAGTCGACAACGAAAAAAAGATACTCGTTTCTTATGATGAACGCGAAATTCCGTTTGATTGCCTCGTTACTGTGCCTGTTCATAAAGGAGATCCAATGATAGGCCGCAGTGGCCTGGGTGATGAAATGGATTTTGCCAAAGCCCATAAGCATACCCTGCAATCAGATTTTTTTCCCAATATTTTTGTGATCGGGGATGCCGGCAATTTCCCGACCTCCAAAGCGGGTTCAGTTGTTCATTTTCAGGCAGATGTCCTGACAGAAAACCTCTTGTGCGCGATCGAAAACCGGCCATTTACCGAATCATTTGATGGACACTCCAATTGTTACATCGAAACCGGTTTTGGCAAAGGGGCCCTGATTGACTTTAATTATGATACTGAGCCACTCCCCGGATCATTTCCCTTCCCTGGAATCGGCCCTTTCGGACTCTTAAAGGAGACCAGGATGAACCATTACGGAAAGCTCATATTCCGATGGATCTACTGGCACATACTGTTAAAAGGCAAAGAGATGCCCATCGATTCCAAAATGACGATGGCTGGTAAGAAAATGTAATTCTACGTGCTATGTCAGAAAAAAACATGCAGGAACAAATCAACGAACTCAACAGGAAACTGGATCTGATTCTCGAACGTATTGAGGAACAGCACCGGAATCGGGAAGAATTTGATGATCTCGTATCAGATTTGAGTATCGTGGCAAAGGATGCCTTCCATCAAACGGTTGTGACACTGGATAAAGCACAGGTCGACCTTGATCACAGCGGAGTCCCCATGCTGCTCATAAAACTCTTGCAGAACATCGATACCTTTTATGAAATGTTGGAGATGTTGGAGAGTGCAAAGGATTTTATGAAGGATTTATCGCCGATACTTCACCAGATGGGGCTGGACGCCGTAAATAAAATGAATGAGTTTGAGCAAAAGGGATATTTTGATATTGTAAAGAACCTGAGCCAGCCCGATGTTATCGCTGCATTAAGCCGCACCTCAAAGGCCATTGCTGAAACCAAAATGGATGATACACTGGATAACAAATCTCTTTTCGGTATTTTGAAACAACTTAACTCCCCTGATGTCCGAAAATCAATGTCGTATGCATTGAGACTTTTGCAGGCGATGACAAAAGAGGTGACACGTGACGCGTGACACGTGACAAAAAAATAAATCGTAAATTGTAAATCTAAAATCATTTTGTATGGCACAGAAAATTATTGCAGGTGTAACTGTCGATGTGAATGAAGAGGGTTACTTTACAAATCCGGCACAATGGACAAAGGAACTGGCAGCTGAAGTTGCCAGGGAAGAGGGAATCCAACTTACGGATAAACATTATGCGATCCTGGATTTCCTGCGTGAAAGGCATTCCAAAGGCGAGGCCCTGACGATTCGCTCGGTCGGGAATTCGGGAATTATCGACATCAAGGGCTTTTATGGCCTCTTTCCGGGAGCTCCGATGAAAAAGGCAGCCAAAGTCGCCGGCATTCCAAAGCCCGCCTCCTGCGTGTAAAATATATTTACAATTCAAGATGCACCGATGTGCATCCCCACTTTCAAAAACTATGAACATGGCAAACGAAGAATTTCCTTTGAAAAAAGTCTGCATCATTTGTGCAAAAGGCACCATTGAGGATGTTTATGCAGCGCTGGTGATGAGTAACGGTGCCGTTATGGAAGGCATCGAAACCAAAATGTTTTTTACCTTTTTTGGCCTTGATGCCATCACAAAGAAAACCATGAATTGCCTGCATACAGGAACTGTCGGGAATCCGGCCATGCGCATGCCTGGCGGTCTTCCATTCCCCACGCTCCTCGGAGTCATTCCGGGTGTTGAGGCAGGTGTTTCTTCCATGATGCGCAGCCAGATGGACAAACTGGATATCCCTCCTGTGAAGGAATTTCTTGAAATGATTGAAGCGGGCGGCGGAGAAGTATATGCCTGCAAACTGGCCATGGATATGTTCAAACTGAAGAAGGACGATTTGTGGGAAGGTGTAAAAGAGGTATTGACGGTTGGCCAGTTTTATGAAAAATGCGGTGGACTTCAAACACAAATTATTTTTACTTAATCCGGTTACCACCTTTTTTTTTTCAAACTTGCGCTTCAAACAATCCATATGAATCCCAGAATAGATCATCAATTCAAGCTTCGCTTCATAGACCTGTGGCGGCTTATCGGGAATTCTCCCCTGATAGCCGTTAACTTTACATACAAGGGTGAAAAAAGAGTAATCTATGCCAAGTCGGAACATTACAACGTAACGGGAAGTATCAAAGACCGCATGGCGCTCTATATTCTTGAGCGGGCTTATGCCGAAAACCGGATCAAACCCGGAGACACCATCGTTGAGGCGACCAGCGGCAATACCGGGATTGCATTTGCAGCCATCGGAAAGGCCCTGGGACACAATGTACGCATCATCATGCCCGATTGGATGAGCAAAGAGCGGGTCGATATCATCAAAAGCCTGGGAGCTCAGATTATTCCGGTATCAAAAGAACAGGGAGGGTTTCTTGGCAGTATCCGGATCTCTGAAGATATTGCAGTCAATGAACCCAATATATTTCTTCCACAGCAATTCTCCAATGATGCCAACGCTGAAGCACATGAAAAAACAACCGGACCGGAAATCTGGTACCAGCTTCGTTACCATGGCATAACCCCGGATGCGTTTGTGGCAGGCGTTGGGACTGGAGGGACAGTGATGGGTGTTGGCCGGTATCTGAAGGCCTTGAATCCAGCCATAAAAATACACCCGCTTGAACCTGCTGAATCACCGACCATGTCGACCGGACACAAAGTAGGATCACACCGCATTCAGGGTATCAGTGATGAGTTTATCCCTGCCATCATTAAGCTCGACCAGCTCGACCGGATCGTGGCCGTACCCGATGGAGATTCGATTATCCTGGCACAGAAATTAGCCCGCCACCTCGGACTCGCTGTTGGGATCTCTTCGGGAGCCAATTTTCTTGGAGCCCTCCAGATTCAGAACGAACTGGGACCTGATGCTGCCGTAGTAACCGTTTTTGCCGACTGTAATAAAAAATACCTCAGCACCGATCTCATGCGCGAAGAACCGCAAAGGGATAATTACGAATCACAGCACATTGAACTTACCGGGTTTAAAGTTTTCAAGCGTGTCTGCGATACGTGTTGCGAGATGGGGAGCTGTGACATTCGCCCGCTGGATTTTCCCTGCAGAAAATCTCAATAATCTTACCAATCCATTTTTTAAATCGCTTTAGTATCACTTTTTCATTATCTTTGCAGGCAAATCATCATCTTTATAAACCTTAATATTGCAAACAATGAAAAAGAACATGGGATTAATTGATAAAGTAATCAGGATACTGATTGCTGTCATCGTGATTGCATTGTATTTTGCGAATGTCATATCTGGAATTCTGGCCATTATCCTGCTTATTTTTTCCGGAATTTTCATTCTAACCAGCCTGCTTGGTTTCTGCCCGCTATACATACCCTTTGGCCTGAATACCGGAAAAAAAGAATAATTTTTTCCGGATCACCGCAAGTTTTTCATTTTTATGGTGTCTAAATGTTAATCTATCTCATTTAACAACAAAAATTAAAAACTATGAAAACAGCATCCAGAATTTTATTGTCGCTTGGCTTGGTCGTATTCCTTGCAGGCACGGTTTTTTCACAAGGGGCATCAACTTCAGTCCCTGCCAAAACTCAAACGGACCAGACTGCTGCTGCACCTGGAAAATTTGTTGACGCCAATGCCAACGGCATTTGTGATCATCATGAAACCAAAGCAGCTTGCGGACAAGGAAAAAAATTCGTTGATAAAAATGGCGATGGGAAATGTGACAACTGCGTATCCACAGGAAATTGCAAAGGATCAGGTTGTGGTAAGGGACAGAAACAGGGATGCGGTAAAGGACAAGGAAAAGGTAACTGCTGCGGAGCTGGCCAGGGTCAGGGCAATGGCTGTGGCCAAGGCCGTCAACACCAGGGTGGTTGTAAAATGCAGGGCAGTACAACGACCCCTCAATCAACAAAATAATTGATGACACATCATGGAGTCAGGATTTGCCGCATTCAGGGTAAATTCTGACTCTTTTGGTTTGATGAAACAGAATGACCGAACAGGAATTGATTCAAGGAGTGCTACGGCGTGATCGCAATGCCTTTCAATACCTGGTAAACCAATACCAGAAACAGGTGATTAAAACAGCATATTATTTTTTAGGGAATATGGAAGATGCTGAAGATCTGTCGCAGGAAATTTTTCTTGACATCATTCATTCGATGAAATCGTTCAAAAAATCATCAGCGCTTTCGACCTGGATATACAGGATTACTGTAAACAAATCGTTAAACCAGGTAAAAAAAAACCGGAGAAAAGGAATTTCGGTCAGACTTGAATCGATTTTCAACAATCCGTTTGAAAAAGGGAGACGGCAAGATGCTGAGCCATCAGTAATCAGCGCTGAATACGAAGAAAAAGAAAAGCGGGACCTGCTTCATACCGCCATCAACAGACTTCCCGAAAACCAGCGGATTGCCTTTGTCCTGAATAAATTTGACGAACAGCCTTACAAACAAATTGCCGAAATCATGGGTGTCGGGCTTTCTGCAGTTGAATCATTGATTTACCGGGCCAAAATGAATCTTCAGAAACATTTGGTTCATCAGTTTTCAGAATACCAAAACACATGACCATGCATTGTACCCATTTTCATGAAAACCTCTTTGCCTATCATGAAGGCTCGCTTTCCGATGAGATGCACCAGTCGCTGAAAGATCATCTTTCTTCCTGCGATGCCTGCGTGCGGCTGAGTGCGGAATTCGAAAATCTTTCAAACCTGATTGACAAGGAGAGGGTCTCTGAGCCATCCCCATTTGTCAAGACACGTATTCTTCAACGGATCGAATCGGAATTTGAGCACCCCGAAACCCGCAAGATTCCAGTGTTTGTTCGTATTTTACAACCTGCCTTGATTGCATCCGCGCTACTCGCAGGAATTTTAATAGGATCTTATTCAGCGAAAACCGGCCATGCCTCTGATGATCAATTACTTAGCAAAATAGATCACATTGAATTCCTGAAAACAGATTTGTACATTTCCGAAATGATGGATGAAGATAAAATCCTGGTTTTAAACAAATAGAAATATGAACTTTTTTCTCAAGAACCGTTACCTGTTTTGGGTACTCATTATCCTGATCGTGATCAATATTTCAGCACTGGTCAGTTTTTTTCTGTTTTCAAGATCGGCTCCTGGCGTTTCCTTCTGCCCCCCTGAAGGAAAGGGAGGCCATTCATTCAGCAATGAACTGGGATTATCTGCAGCACAAACAGCAAAAGTTTCCTCGATAAATCAAACATATAAGTTAAATGCTGAACCCATCGTGTCTGAGATTAAAAATACCAGGAGTGCCATCCTGAATGAACTGGAACAGGAAGCTCCGGACACGAACCTTTTAAACAAGTTGACCAACGAACTCTCTTTGCTCCAAAGGCAGGTTCAACAGGAGAACATTAAACAGTATATGAATTTAAAAAACGTTTGCAACCAGGAACAGGCTCAACGTTTATCTGCGTTATACAGGGATTTATACGGTTGTCCGATGAAAGGCAATTCAATGCGGCACCAGTATCGTCACGGACAGGGAAAGACCAGGGAAGTTCCGACGTGCGAATGATCAGTCCTTTTTCTCCTTCTTAACTTTTTTCTCTTTTTTAGGCTTCCTGCTTTTGTTCTTTTTGCAAGTGCAACGATCATTGGTCAATGCTTTGAGCAACTCGATCTCCTTTTCATGCAGTTCAATGAGGTGCTCAATCTTTTTCTCAAGCAAAACTGTATCAGCGAAAAATTGTTTATCGCACGTATTTGTTTCAATATCTTTTAAAACCTTGAGCATCTGTTCAAGGATAATTTCGCGTTCGGCCATAAGACATTTATTTATTCAAATGTACAAAGTAAAATTCATAATCCAAACAAATGAAAAATTTTTTATCCCTATCTTTGCTATGATAAAGCAAAAGAATGAAACAATCCTATTCAGAAGAACCGGAAGAGCGCAAGGAGATGACTTTTTGGGAACATCTCGATGAATTACGCGGAACACTATGGCGGATTCTCATCGCCATTTTGGTCACCTCAATTACTGCATTTATTTTTAAGGATATCCTGTTTGATGATATTATCCTGGCCCCAAAATCTAAAACATTCATTACCTACCGGGTTTTCTGCCAAATCGGCCAATGGCTCTCCATGCCCTCACTTTGTATTGATCCATCTCAATTCCAGCTGATTAACATTAACCTTGCCGGCCAATTTACATCGCACATGAATATTTCCATGGTAGCCGGATTGATCGTAGCCCTGCCCTATGTCCTTTGGGAACTATGGAGGTTTGTCAAACCCGGTTTGAGTGACAAGGAGATCAGGAATTCACGGGGAGCAGTATCCGTTATCACCTTTCTCTTCATTCTTGGCGTGTTGTTCAGCTATTTCATTGTCGCTCCGCTGATGATCAATTTCCTTGGCGGATACACTGTGAGTGCATCCGTATCTAATCAAATCGCATTGACTTCCTATGTCAGTTCAATCACCCTGATGACGCTTTTAATGGGTATTTTGTTTGAGCTACCGGTTTTGGTCCTCTTCCTTACGAAAATCGGGATTATCACACCCAAACACCTGAAGAAATACAGGAAACATACCATGATTGGCATCCTGATCATTGCAGGAATTATCACACCCAGCCCTGATATTTTCAGCCAGTTGATTGTTGCAGTACCATTGTATGGTTTGTTCGAGTTAAGCCTTGCCATCTCAGGCCGTATGTACCGGAAAAAACAGGAATTGGCCGGATGATATTCCTACAGCGGAGTTTGTAACCTTTTCACCTGTCCATCGTCTAAACCACGAAATCAACCAAATATCACATATTATGGAACCAAAACGCCTTTACCGCAGCATTGCAAACCGTAAATTTGCCGGCGTGGCCGGTGGTCTTGCAGAATATTTTGTGATGGACCCAATGCTTGTTCGTCTGGCCTTCGTTGTACTCACCCTGGCTGGCGGCGGCGGCTTCCTGATCTACCTTATCTTTTGGATTGTGACCCCTGAAAATCCAACGCGGGTGACTCCAAATATGAATCAGCCTGATCAGAATTTTCAGCAAGCAACCAATGAGGCCCCCGGCAACAATGCCGACCCGCTGAACACCCAAACAACCACTTCATCAACACCGGTACCACAAACCAAAGAACGGAAAAAAGGAAGTTTGATAGGAGGCCTGGTACTGATCACGCTGGGGGCTCTTTTTCTCGCGGATGAACTCATTCCGCAAATTAATTTTGGAGATCTCTGGCCTGTCATCCTTATCGTGATCGGCGTAGGACTGCTTATCAATGCAATCACAAAAAGAAATCATAACACAAACCAATACTAATACCCTGCACCAATGAAATATCGTCATGTATTTTGGGCCTTTATCCTGATTGCAATCGGGATCCTGTTTATGCTGAATAATTTTGGGGTGCTTGAATTTGGTTTCCGCACCCTCTGGAGCCTATGGCCTCTGATTCTCATCCTGTGGGGTATTTCCATTCTTCCAATTAAAGATGGAATTAAAATCATTTCCCTGGCCGGCGTACTCGCCCTGACCGTCATCTTTTTCAACCGGATATCTGAACGCTCATCCTGGTTTGATTTTCATAATTTCCATGGTTTTTCGGACCGGGATTGGGAGGATAATGAAGATACGACAAATACCTATAATTATCAACCCCAAAACCTGAGTGTTCCCTACGATTCCCTGACCGGCAAGGGAGAATTGCGTCTTGAGGCTGCTGCAGGCAACTTCATCCTTCAAGGGATTACCAGCGATTTTCTTACCTTCAATAAAACCGGTGATATCGGCAATTACTCCCTGACCACTACCAGTGATAGCAGTAAGAAGATGATCAACCTGTCACTTGAAAACTCAGGAATACGCCATTCTGTAAGCGAGAACAAGGTTGAAATCAAACTCAGCGACAAACCTTCCTGGAATCTCAACTTTGATATCGGGGCCGCTGAAATTCTGATGGATCTTCGGGATTACAAAATTGATACAACCACCATCAATGCAGGGGCCTCTTCGATCGACATAAAAATTGGGGCTATTCAGCCTCTCACCGTAATGACATTCAATGCAGGTGCATCCTCAATCAAGGTAGAAATTCCTAAGGAATCGGGGTGCCAGATTAAATCTGAATCATTTATGATCAGTAAGGAATTCGATGGCTTTACGAAGAAGGGAGATGGACTTTACCAAACGGCCAACTTTACAACCGGTAAAAACAAAATATATCTGACCATCAAGACGGCCATCTCCAAGATAGAGATTATCCGCTACTAATCAGCGGCCAAGGAAATTTTTCACCAGTCCGAAAAATTCCCCGGGAGCATCAGCGTGAACCCAATGTGAAGCATTCGCAATGGTGTTTACCTCAGCCCCGGGGAATTTCATTTTCAGCTCAGGAATATCCCCATCCATGATATAATCGGAACTTCCCCCCCGGATAAACAAAGTTGGTTTATTGAATTCGCCAGGAACTGCTACCCCTTCAAAAACGGATAGCAGGTTTTCGTTGATGGCATTGAGGTTGAGCCGCCAATCCAGGCTGTTCCGGTCGCGCCAATAGACATTTTTCAACAGGAATTGACGGAGTTTCTGACTCTTTACCGTTGCCTGCAGTTGTTTATCCACATCGCTTCGGGAGGAAGCCATACTGAAATCAACAGAAATCATTGCATTCAGTAACTGCTGATGCTGCCTGTTGGGGGGTGATTTGCGCAGAGAAATATCGGCAATAACCAGTTTACTGACCATCTCCGGATGATGCAGTGCGAAAAACATGGCAGCCTTACCACCCAGCGAGTGTCCGAGAAGGAATAGATTTTTCAATGCATGTTCTTCAACCAGCTCCATCAGATCATCTTCCAATGAAGGAAAATCGAACACCTTGCTATGGGGCGATTGACCATGATTTCGCAGATCGGGAATGATAACCCGGTAAGTTTCACTCAACTGTCGTCCAAAGGTGACCCAGTTGTCTGACAGACCAAATAATCCGTGCAATATCACGACCGGCTGACCGGTTCCAAACTGGCGACAAAACAGCTTCATTCAGTGTAGCTTTATTAACATAATTTTGTTGAAAAAAAATCGTTAGCAGTGTCAAAAATACATAAAAATGTTACCTATTTGCATCGGAATTTTCTTTGTAGGATTGGTTTCATGCTATTTAACGTAATGAATTGATTTACAAATAAAAAACTACAATTCGGCAGTCAGCTGTCACAATAAAATTTACTATCCAAACCGGCAAACTATAAAATGGAAAAAAGTCCAAACGAAAAATTGATCATCACCCATACCGAATTATCAGAAGAAGAAGAACCTCCAAGTCAGCCCACCTTCATAGACGAAGCAACCCTTTTAGACGAATACTTCAAATCACGCGTTGACCGGGACAAACCCGCCATCAGTGATCGTTCCCTTGAATTTTTACAGACCTTTTTTCCCGAAGCCACGGTGAAAGACTGGAATAACTGGCACTGGCAGATTAAAAACAGCGCCCGCTCCATTGATCAATTGGCCAGGTTTGTAACCCTTTCGGATAATGAAGTTAAACCCGATGGGCCCAATGGACAGTCACTGCCATTGCGGATTTCACCTTATTACATAAGTCTTCTTGACAGGAACAATCCCGAACAAGCCTTGCGAAAGAGTGTCGTACCTGTATTCGACGAATTCCTTCTGCATTCGGGAGAAGCATCAGATCCCCTGATGGAAGAGCATGACAGCCCTGTGCCGAATATTGTGCACCGTTATCCCGACCGGGTCTTGTTCCTTGTGACTGGCTTTTGTTCCACCTATTGCCGCTACTGTACACGAACCCGCATGGTGGCAAAAAGCAAATGCCACATCGGTGTCAAATCGTGGGAAGCCGGGTTGAATTATATTGAACAGCACCATGAAGTTCGCGATGTGCTTGTATCAGGGGGAGATCCGCTTACCATGCCCGATTTGCATGTTGAATATCTGCTTTCCCGTTTGCGGAATATCCCGCATGTCGAAATCATTCGCATCGGCACCAAAGTACCGGCGGTTCTTCCGCAGCGAATTACACGGCCATTGGTCAATATGCTCAGAAAATATCATCCGCTTTTTATGAGTATTCATTTTACCCACGCTGACGAAATTACGCCTGAAGTGAAAGAGGCGTGCGAAAGGCTGGCCAATGCAGGGATTCCGTTGGGAAGTCAGACTGTACTGCTCAAAGGGATCAATGATGATGTTCAGGTGATGAAAAATCTCATGCATGCGTTGCTGAAAATACGGGTTCGCCCCTATTACCTGTATCAATGCGACCCGGTAGTAGGTTCAGGACACTTCCGCACAACCATTGCGGAGGGTCTTGAAATTATTAAAGGGTTACGTGGTCATACCAGCGGATATGCAGTTCCAACCTATGTCGTTGACGCCCCGGGTGGCGGCGGAAAAATCCCTCTGCTTCCCGATTACTTTGTCGGGAGAGAAGATGGATATGCCATACTGAAAAACTATGAAGAGAAGATCTTCAGATACCCCGATTTTACCCAATAGCCCATGACCATAGGATTAACCTACGATTTACGGTCAGATTACCTGAAGGAGGGCTACAGCGAAGAGGAGACTGCGGAATTTGACCGGGATAGCACCATCGAGGCCATCGACCTGACTTTACAGCAATTGGGATATAAGACTGACCGGATCGGCCATGTCCGCCATTTAATTCAACGCCTTTCAAAAGGCGACCGTTGGGACATGGTTTTCAACATTTGTGAAGGATTGAATGGAGTTGGCCGGGAGGCCCAGGTTCCGGCCTTGCTCGATATTTTCAATATACCCTACACCTTTTCTGACACCCTGGTGCTGTCGCTGACCCTGCATAAGGGAATGACAAAGCGGGTTGTCAGGGATTTCGGGATACCCACCCCCGATTTTGCCATAATTGAACGCATTGAAGACTGTTCATCGGTCAGCCTGACCTATCCTTTGTTTGTAAAGCCCAATGCCGAGGGTACCGGCAAAGGGATCAGCGCCATGTCGAAGGTCGCCAGTCCTGAGGAACTGACCAGCATTTGCCAGGATCTGCTTTCAAAATATCCGTCGGGATTGCTGGTCGAAGAATATCTCCCCGGGAGGGAATTCACCGTGGGGGTGCTGGGCAGCGGCCCCGAAGGCTATCCGGCGGGCATCATGGAAATTCTTTATACAAAGGCTGAAACCAATAGCATCTATTCCTATCAGTCCAAATCAAATTACCACGACAGAATAGAATACAAAGTTCCAGAAAAAGAGATCGCTGACAAATGCATCGATCTTGCCCTTAGAACCTGGCGCGTATTGGGTTGCAAGGATGGCGGACGGATCGACATCCGTGTTGACCGGAATGGCATACCGAATTTTATTGAGGTGAACCCTTTGGCCGGACTGGACAACATCCATTCTGATCTGCCAATACTTGCCTATAAACATGGATACGATTTTCAGCGACTTATCCATGAGATCATGGTCTCTGCCAGAAAAAGATACGGGCTGCAATAATTAACTCCTCCGGAATGAAACAAAAAGTATTGATCCTTTACAATAAGTTATCAAAAAAACCAAAGGATGATGAGGCCGATGTCATTGAGCAGGTAAATCTTGTGACTGGCGCATTAAAAAAACTGAATTACGATGTTGACTATCTGCAGGTTGATCTGAATCTGAAAGCAGCCATCCGGCAAATCCAAAAGGGAAACCCGTATATCATTTTCAACCTGGTTGAAACGATCGGAAATAAAGGAGAGTTCGCATTTCTTGCCACATCAATTCTCAACTTCGTCAGGATTCCCTATACCGGATCACCCCTGATCCCCATGTTCCACTGTTCAAATAAATATTTTGCGAAGAGGGAGCTGAATGCCATCGGAATTAAAACCCCCGAAGGCTATACGCTTGACGAGTGCCACAAACTGAAACCCAACAAGAAATACATCATAAAGCCTATATGGGAAGAGGGATCGCTCGAGCTGGATGAGGATTGTGTTTTTATGGGATCCGATACCGGATTCATTCAAGGAATAAAAAAGAAAAGCCTGCAGCACTACTTCATTGAGGAATTCATTGAAGGAAGAGAGTTTAATAACTCTATCCTTTACAGTCCTGATGGGCCTGAGGTGCTTCCGCTCGCTGAAATGACCTTCGTCGACTATCCCGAAGACAAGCCAAAGATGATGGGCTATAAATCGAAGTGGGACGAGCACTCATTTGAGTATACCCATACCCGGAGGAGCTTCCGATTACCAAAGGCTGATGAACCCCTGAAAAACGAGATGATCGCCATCTGTAAAAAATGCTGGACCGAAATGGGATTCAAGGGGTATGTCCGCATCGACTTCAGGGTAACCAAAGAATCGGTACCCCTGGTGATCGACATCAACCTCAATCCCTGCTTATCAGAATCGGGAGGGTTCATGGCTGCTTCGAAGAAGAGAGGATTGACCTTTGATAAAGTTATTTCAAGGGTACTTGAGGATGCAATCAGGTAAAGCAACATTCACCCTGATGCGGTATTATCACAACAACAAATAAAAACACCATGATCACGTTTCGTTCAGAGGTTCGGCCGGAAGATGCTGAAATTGTCAGGGATATCATTGTATCCACAGGATTTTTTTATGATTTTGAAGTGCCGGTTGCCGTTGAACTGGTGCAGGACCGCCTTGATCTTGGCGATAAAAGCGACTACCATTTCCTGTTCGCCGAATCGGATGGAAAAACGGTTTCGTATAGCTGTTTCGGGCCCATTGCCGCCACCGAAGGCAGTTTTGACCTTTACTGGATTGCCACACACAACGACTTTCGTGGAAAGGGGATTGGGAACCTTTTGATTGAAGAGACGCACAAAGCCATTAAAAAGATGGGCGGCCGCATCGTGATTGCTGAAACCTCCACACTCGAAAAATACACGCCCACCCGCCATTTCTATGACCGGATCGGGTACTCAAAAGAGGCACAGATCAATGATTTTTATACGGAGGGTGACGGGAAGGTATTCTTCGTAAAAAGACTATGACAGGAGTCATCGATATTGATTTTTCAATGATTCCATCAGCTCGGGCGTCAGCTTTTCAATTTTCCGGATATCTTCAAACTTATTTAATAGATCCTCCATGGTCAGGTTTTGTTTTTCATTCTCATGAATATCTTCAATTATCCGACCGTTGTGCATCATGAGAATGCGCGTCCCCAGCTCCAATGCATGCTGCATTGAATGGGTCACCATCACCGTGGTGAGTTTATTTGCGGTCACAAATTTTTGGGTCAGCCGGATTACCTGGGCGGCCGTTTTTGGATCAAGTGCAGCAGTATGCTCATCAAGCAGAAGCACTTTCGGTGTTTGAAGCACCGCCATCAGCAGGGTCACAGCCTGCCTTTGACCTCCCGACAGCGTCCCCATGAGGTTTTCAAGGCGTTCTTCTAGCTGCATGTCGAGTGAAGCAAGTTGCTGCTTAAACTGATGTTTCAGGGATCCCTTCAAGCTTATAACAGGATACCGCCTTCTTCCCCGAAACCAGGCCATCAGCAGATTTTCAGCGATGGTCATGCCTGGGGCAGTTCCGGTGTAGGGGTTCTGGAAAACCCTGGAAATATATTTCGCCCTTTGAAAATCCTGCTTACTGGTTACATCCCTGCCGCTGATTTCAATGGTACCCTTCTCGGGCCTGATGTTTCCCGCGATTGCATTCAACAGGGTTGATTTTCCCGAACCATTGGTTCCGATGATCGTCACAAATTCATGTTCGCCAATGTCAACATTGATCTCTTTGAGGGCTGTCAGCTGATCAAGAGAGCCAGCATTGAAGGTCTTGTGGAGGTTTCGGATACGGATCATGGTCAGTGGATTACAATTTTTGCATTCTTTGCAGCTCCCCTTGTTTTCCTGTTTTTAAGACCCCTCTTTGGGCAGAATAAAAGGGGGTTTCGTTAATTTTCCATTCTTCACGGATGCATCGGCTGCGGTTTGGATGGACAACGGAATTGAAATTCCAAGTTCCCTGGCCACATCATAATTCACTCCGTAGGTTACAATTTTATATTTCTCAAACGGGATTTGAGCAGGATTCTCTCCTTTGTTGATCCGGTCGATGAGATGGGCCGCCTGCATGCCACTCACAAAATACTCAAATCCATAAACGATCAGCGCCCCGTCCTTCAAACGTTCAGCATCACAGGAAAAAATCGGAATTTTGCTGTTCTTTGAAATTCGTACCACCGATTCGAATGAATTGAACACGGTGAGATCATTGATGAGGACAAATGCACAAATCTTTTTATTTGACAATGCAAGCGCGGCATGATATACATCATTGGTACCGGAGATGGTGACCTCTTCGAGGGTGATCTCCTTGTCGTTCTCCAATGCTTTCTTCAGGTCTCTTAAGTTAGAAACTGTATTTGGATAGGCAGGATTATAGATGGTGCCAATACGCACCTTTCCGGGATACATTTGCCTGAATACAGCCAAAAGGTCTCCGATGGGTGACGGGCCGTAAACCCCTGTTATATTGGGGGGATGATTGACGGGCGATGTTCCTGCACCAATCATGAATGGATTGGCGACTGTGGCAAAAACGATCGGTTTGTCTTTGATTTTGTTCAGCGCTGCTTGTGTGGATGCAGTTGAAATTGGCACATAAATGTCGACGTGTTTATTCAGATAATATCCAATGATTGTGTGGTTCGTTGGAATGTCACCTTCCGCATTTTTTTCAAGAATGACACAATTTTTTCCATTGACATATCCCAGCTTGGTTAGTTCAGACAGGATGCCATCGCGTGTTTGTGTCACAATATCGCTGTTATTGGCCATGATCAGGCCGATTTTCACCATTTTCCCGGAATCTTTTTTAAGAATGACTGGTTTCAGCATCAGGTATCCTGCCATAAGAAGCAGCGCCGACATGAATACAATCAGGAAAGCCTTGCGGTTACTGCTGTATTGGTTCTGGACATACTTCAGCCATCCTGTGGAGCCTGATCCCAGGACCCCCGAAGCGATGAGCGTTACCAGCACAAAAAAGGCCGTAATGAGTTTCAGATCGTTCGGATTCATCCCGAAATGAAGCGCCATGGCCACAGCCAGCCTGAAGATGATGGATCCCAGAATAACGCCAAGTACTTTAACAAACATGGAGCGATGACGAAGAATGGCCTCGCCGATGATGACCGCTGCAAGGCTGAAAATAATCGAACCGATCCCCATGCCTATATCTGCAAATCCCTGGTATTGTGCAATCAGCGCCCCCGATAATCCCACAAAACCATTGGCCATGGATATGCCGAATATTTTCATACGGTTCACTGAAACGCCCTGTGCAGCAACCATTGCCGGATTGTTTCCGGTGGCGCGCATGGTGAGACCCACATCAGTTTTCAGAAACAGGGAGGTCAGCATCCAGAAGAGCAGAACCACCAAACAAAGAAAGATGCAGTGCCACAGTTCAGCGTTCAAACCCGGGTTCATTTCGGTGAGGATGGAGACAAAGGTATGGCTGTTCAGCAATGGGATGTTTGATTTCCCCATGATGTGAAGGTTCACTGAATAGAGGCCGGTCATCACCAAAATTCCGGCAAGCAAACCTTCAATTTTAAACCGGGTGTGTATAAATCCTGTGATAAAGCCTGCCATGGAGCCTACCAGGAACGCCACCGGCAGAACCAGGATCGGATTCCATCCATCTACAATAAGGATAGAGGCCACAGCGGCGCCTGTTGTAAAGGTTCCATCGATGGTGATATCAGGGAATGAATACAGTTTATAGGTAATGAAGGTGCCGATGGCCATGAAGGCGTAAAGAATACCAAGGTTTACGGCGCCGATCCACAGGTCCATCAGTTCTTCTCCAGGTTTATGACAGCGATAAAACCGCTTTTCAACTTTGTTTCCGGTAACAGATGAATGACTTTCTGTGGTTCAAACTCCATCATAATCCGATGCAGTTCAAGTTCAAACTCCATGATGCTGTTGCTCCACAAGCCATTTTCGAACACAGCGGCATGGAGATGCATGCCTCCATTTTCTGGTAAGATCCATTTCGATGCGGGATGCTGCAATACAGGATTTTTCACGACAATGCCACAGGCGACGATGGTTTTATTGATATCCTCCGATTCTATTGAAAAATTCATCCAGTGAGGGAAATGGCTGGCATCAAAAATATTGCCGTTTTCAGGTTGATGCTCAAGGATCGGTGATTTTTTCAGGTGCATGCCATGAATTCCACCGCTCATACCCAGTATCACGACACCAAATGTATCGGTCTCGGCAACCTCGCCGGCAGCTTTGAGAAGCATATCCAAACTGCGTGGATGGCTGCTCACATCAAAACGGAGTATCCGGGCGAATGCGCCATTGATCCCCAGGCCATATAAAAAATTCAGGGAATGCTGCGATTCCGGTGAAAAATAGGAATAGTCTACCTCTGGTTTCAAAACAGCCGGATAGGAGAAAAAATGATGCCCTATCACCACAGCCTCACCGAATAAAGATTTATAATCGGAGTAATCATCTCCCAGGGCCGCAAGACCCAATCCATAGGTAATCTCAGCCGGTTTAAAAACAATGGAATCTGTCGGGCCAAAGGAGGAACTCAGCAATTTATCCTCTGATCCGAAGGTAAAGCATTTTCCGATCGAAGATGATCCGGCCCGCCATACAAAACTGATCCCATCAATCATCATTTCTTTGATTTCAGTACAATCGACTCCGGGTTGTTTTGTTTCAGGCAAGGCCTTCAACTCATCGTGAATTTCAAGGAAATTTGCCATGCCGCTGATGGTAAAAACATCCATAACAGCCAAGGGGACTGAAACCAGCGCCAGCTTTCCTCCAATCTGTTTCAGGGTTTTGTGGCTCTGGAGGATAATTCGCAGTCCAGCGCTGCTCATATAGGAAACATGGGTGAAATCAAGAACCAGGTTGCGCCGTCCATCAACAGCAGCCTGGTCTATTGAGCGCTTCAGCCCGGCTGATGTTAAACCGTCAATGCGTCCCTGTAATTCCAGAACGTCAAAATCATTCCATTTTTTACTGACGATTTCCATAATTCAACAGCAGGAAATGAAAATCATGGGCGCCCGTTGAATGAAACAGCAAGGTAAGTAATGTCATCAGATTGCGCCATCCCTGTCGAAAATGTATTTACATCCTGCATCGACTCCCTCACCACATCTTCGATCGAAGAGGCCAGGTGTGATCGCAGAAAGTCTTCAAGACGGTCATCTCCATAACACTGGTCAAGGGAATTGAATGCCTCTGTTACGCCATCTGTATACAGGAACAGACGCTCTCCTGGTAAAAGTTGTATTTTCTTCGATTTATAATTAAAATCTTCCATGCAGCCAAGGATCGGACCGCCGGTCATTTCAACTTTACGAATTCCGGTGGTTGACATGATATAGGGCGGATTGTGACCACCATTCACATATTCAATCTCTCCTGTTGCCGTGTTAAGTATGCCGTAGAAGACGGTCACAAACATGCAGGAGACACTTTCATTGCAAAGCAGGTTATTCACATAGTTCATGCATTCATCCGTCGGGAGTCCTTTCAGACCGGTTGCACGAATAAGGGTTCTGCTCACTGCCATGAAAATAGCCGCCGGAACCCCTTTGCCGGAGACGTCGCCGATTACAAAACCAAGCCGGTCGGCATCGATCATAAAAAAATCGTAAAAGTCGCCACCAACCTCTTTAGCGGCCACCATCGAGGCATATATTGTGAAATCGGTACGGCCGGGGAAGGGTGGGAACGTTTTCGGAAGAATGGCTTGTTGTATTTCGCGGGCCGTATTTAAATCCTGCCTGATTGATATCAGCTGGTCATGCTCCTCCTGCGACTGCCTGATCAGCAGGATCTCTTCCATGGTTTTATTGATCGTGATCTCAAGATCCTCAAAATTGACCGGTTTGGTCACAAAATCAAAAGCCCCCCTGTTCATGGCTGTGCGTATGTTCTCCATATCCCCGTATGCTGAAACGATCACTGTTTTCAAACCGGGATTTTTCAATTCCTTTAACTTGGAGAGGAGCGTCAACCCATCCATTTCAGGCATATTAATATCGGAAAGGATGATCCCTATTTCCGGGAATTCAATCAATTTTGCCAGCGCTTCAAGGCCGTTATGGGCAAAGATGAAATCATAGATGCCATCCCTGATTTGACGACGGAATTTCTGCCGTACCAGGGGTTCAAGGTCAATTTCATCATCAACCACGAGCGTTTTAATACTTATTTGTTGATTGTTACTCATACAATATGGTGTTTTGGAATCCTGATAATAAATTCAGCGTATTCGCCTTCAATGGTTTCGACCTTTAGTTCACCATGATGTTGTTTCACGATGATATCATAGCTGATTGATAACCCCAGACCTGTTCCTGATCCTGCCGGTTTTGTCGTAAAATATGGATTAAATATTTTTTCCGTAATGGAAGGAGAAATACCTCCACCGTTATCATAAATCCTGATTTCAATCTGTTCACCCACCTCTTTGGTCGTGGTCTTGAGCAATGGGGTATAGTTATCGGGTTTTGCTTTCTTCTTCTGGTGTGTAGAATAACAGGCATTGTTTATCAGGTTTAAAAATACGCGTCCGATATCCTGGGGTACGATTTCGACCAGTCCGATGGAAGGATCATGCTCCTGTTCTATTTTGATATTGAACGTATTATCTGATGCCCTCAGACCGTGATAAGCCAAGGTAACATATTCCGATAACATGCTGTTGATGTCGGATGGGACACGCTCGCCCTCTTTGCCATGCGCATAAAGCAGCATTCCGCGAATGATGCTTTCGGCACGTTTCCCATGTTCACTGATTTTCAGAATGTTGCTACTCATGTCGGTGAGGATCGCATTCAGATTTTCTGCAATCTTAGGATCCATTGAATTGGACAGTATTCCTATTTCTTCACTGAACTCCTTGACCAGATCCAGCGTAAGCTCTGAAAAATTCTTGATAAAATTCAGTGGATTTTTTATTTCATGCGCTATTCCGGCGGTAAGCTGCCCCAGGGTTGCCATTTTTTCGCATTCCAATAGTTGCTTCCGGACCTCCCTGAGCTGATCCTGAAGTTTCCCAATCTCGGAAGAATTACCTGAATCTTGTTTCAATTCATCCATAGCACCGGTTTATAATGTGGTAAAATTAGAAGATTTTCATGTCATTCCGGTTATTTTTTAAAAAGTTTTTCCACGTTTTTTCCACGATTATCATAAATTTGTTTTCATTTTTTTCAACGACCCATGGCAACACCTCTGCTTCACGACAACCCATTTCCCGGGATCCGAAGTTACGAAATTTCTGAAGATGATCTGTTTTTCGGCAGGGAACTTCAGGTCAGGGAACTGATTGAAAAATTATTTCAAACACGGTTTCTGGCCATCGTCGGATCATCGGGATGCGGAAAATCTTCCCTCATCAAAGCCGGCGTGATTCCTGCCTTGCTCAAAAATAAAACGGAACATTTTTCGACAAAATGGAAGGTGAATATTTTTCGCCCTTCGGATGATCCCATTGGCAACCTTGCCAATTCCCTCGCAAATGCCCATTTCAACACAGAAGATATTACCGCTCAGCTCCGCTCAGGAAAAGAGGGACTGGCGAATTTTTTAACCACCATCGACAATCCCGCCGAACATTCAAGACTGATCATCATTGACCAGTTTGAAGAGTTATTCCGGTTTCGAAACAGCAGGACCTCCTTTCGCACCATCATCGAAACTTCTGCCTTTGTCGACCTGATTCTTACAGCGGTCAGTCACCCCGAAATTCCTGTTTATATTGTACTTTCGATGCGCACCGATTTTCTGGATGAATGCACCGAATTCAGGGGGCTCACAGAGACCATCAACAAGGGATACTACCTTGTTCCCCGGATGAACAATGAAGAACGCAGGCTGGCCATCACCGGACCTGTAGAAAGAAAGGGCTGCAAAATATCCGATGAACTGGTTGACCAACTTTTAAAAGATGTTGGCGACGACCCTGACCAGTTACCCATCCTCCAGCATGCGATGATGCGCACGTGGGATTATTGGACGTTGAGCCGTATAGGCAGTCAGCCCATCGGACTGGAACATTACACGGCGATAGGTACCATGAAGGAGGCGCTTTCGTTTCACCTTGAAGAAATTTTTGCTGAACTCGGGGATTTCAAAAGTAAATACGTTGCTGAAAAATTATTTAAGGCCCTCACAGAAATTAACAGGGAAAGCCGCGGAACCCGCCGTCCGACGCAGCTGAGCGAAATTGTCACCTTGGCCGAGGCACGACCCGAGGAGATCATCAGGGTTATTGACAACTTTAGAAAACCAGGTTGTGCATTTCTTATGCCTTCAGCAAATGTGGAGCTCAATTCAGACTCCACCATCGACATCTCGCATGAAAGCATCATGCGGGTTTGGAGCAGGTTGAAGAATTGGGTTGATGAAGAGAGCCAGTCCGCCCAACTGTACCTGAGACTTTCAAAATCTGCAGAGCTTTACCAGGAGGGAAAAACAGGATTGTGGATCAATCCGGAACTCCAGCTTGCATTGCAATGGAAGGATCAGACCAAGCCAAATGCCACCTGGGCCATGCGGTATGATCCAGCTTTTGACAGGGCCATCACCTTTTTGCAATACAGTAAAAAACAACATGAGCTGGAACTTTCAAAAAAAGAGGACCAGCAAAAAAGAAACCTCAAGCGGGCCAAGACCTCCGCTTTGATCCTCGGAATCGCCTCCGTAATATCTATCCTTTTTCTGCTTATATCACTGAATCTAAGGTTTAAAGCTGAAGCAAGCCGGAAAGAGGCGCTTGAAAAGGAGAAGCTGGCTGTGTTTGAACGAAAGGGGATGGAAGAACAACGCAAAGAGGCCATTCTCCAGAAGAAAATATCGGAACAACAACAGCAAATCGCCGAGCAACAAGAGATGATAACAGAACAGCAAAGGCAATATGCTGTCAAACAGCAGGTCATCGCCCAAGAACAAACCGTAGTTGCTGTTCAACAGAAAAAGAAGGCCGATGTATCGAAACAGGAAGCCCTGGTTGCCAGAGATGAAGCTCAGATGCAACGTAAGGAGGCCATTTCACAAAAAATAATTGCTGATCAGGAAAGGATAAAAGCAGAAGAATCAGAAAAAAACACCCAACGGCTAAGGCTGTTGGCTGTATCCCGGTCCATGGCCATCCAGGCAAGTCAGTTATTTAACACCGTAAAGGATGACTTGCCAGGCTTGCTTGCTGTTTCGTCATACCAGATCAATGACGAAAACGGTGGTTTGAAAAATGACCCCGGAATTTATACCGCATTGTCCACTATTTCGAACAATCAGAAAATTCTCCGCGGCCATGAGGATGGTGTGCGCTCCATGGTCTTGTCAAAGGATGGGAAAACCTTGTTTTCATGTGGCGATGACGCCCAACTGCTGATGTGGAAACTCGACAACATTGATTTACCCCCCATCCTGCTTGACCTCCCTAAACCCGGACAGGATGCCTTACGCACAGTTGGGTTGACATTTGATGAGCACTGGCTGATTGCAGGTTCTGTGACTGGAAATCTGATCATCTGGAAACGCAGTTCACTGAAAGAACAGCCACAAATAATCAGGGCACATTCGTCGGTGGTGAATGAACTCGCAATGCACCCTGCAAAAAATATCTTTGCCTCTGCCGGTTCCGATGGGAAACTCTTTCTGTGGAATTATAATAATTCCCTGTTTACCAAATCGTTGATCGACTCTGTTGCAGGAAAAATTACCTGCGCTTCATTCAGCCCTGATGGCGCCTGGCTCGCTTATGGCACAGGAGGCGGAGCGGTAAAAACAATCGCCATAAATGGAGCGCCCTCCCTCCCGTTCACCTTGCTCAATAAAGGAAATGCCATCCTTTCCATAACCTTCAGCAAAGATGGAAAGTCGCTGGCCGCAGGATTATCCAACGGAACGATTAAGGTATGGAGTATGGTGGACCGGGCAGCGAAGCCTTTGGAAATCCTTGGCCGTCATGCATCAGGGGTGACTGCATTGACATTCAGTCAGGATGGAGGTGAACTTGCTTCGTCAAGCTACGATCGTACCATGACGCTGGCAGGATTCCCTTCATTGGAGGCAAAACCCATTTCAATTGAAAACCATGACCTGTGGGTATATGACATTGTTTTCACCCCCGATGATAAACTATTGATTTCCTGCAGTGCAGATAAAACGATCCGGATTGTTTCAACTGAAAATTCCATGATGGCTGAAAATCTAAAAAAAGGATTAAAGCGGAATATGACCCTGGAAGAATGGCAGAAAATAGTTGGAGGAGATATTCCTTATAGAAAAATCAGACCTGACCTTCCCTGAAAGGCGAGTGCTTACATACAAACGAATTGATTATGCATCAGATTTTCAAATACAGGACATCGTTCCGGGGATTTCTGACCCTCACCTTTGTCCTTATCCTGTCTGTATTATCCAGGGCTCAGGAATGCAGTGATGTAACCCTGAATCAAGCACGCAAATTTTACGATATTGGGAAATTTTCGGAGGTGATACGCACGCTGAATCATTGTGTTCATCAAGGATTCAATGAAAAACAAAAGGTGGAGGGCTACCGTTTGTTAGCCATGACGTACATTGCCATTGATTCCAATGACCGGGCTGCACGGGAAACAGGATATCTTTTGCAGATAAATCCAACCTATGAAGCAAACCTGTTTGATCCTCCTGCATTCATCCGCATGGTGAACAACATAAAGCTCTCAGGAGGCGCGCAGGTAGTTACATCCGTTTCAAAAAAGGCAGAATCCATTTACGAAGCTCCTGCAACCATCGTTGTCATTACCCGGGATGAAATAAAAAAACGAGGGTATAATGATCTGGTTGAATTGCTGAAAGATGTCCCCGGTTTTGACCTGACCATGTTCTACGGACCCGAATATGCAAATATTTATCAGCGGGGTTTCCGTCAGAACAATACCGAAAAAACCCTGCTGCTGTTTGACGGTATCGAGGAAAATGATCTTTGGACCAATTGGGCTTACGTTGACAGGCAATATCCATTGTCCAACATCGAAAGGGTAGAAATCATTTACGGACCGGCCTCCACCATGTATGGGCCGAATGCCTTTGCCGGCGTGATCAACGTAATCATGCAAAATTCGGTGGATGCCATCAAACCTGGTAGAAATATTGGTATCAGCGCCAATGTAAATTATGGCACATATAACACAGAAACGCTCGATCTCAGTCTTTCAGGTAAATATCGCAGCCTCTCATTTACCGTCACCAGCAGGCTGTATCATTCCGATGAGATGGATATCTCCAGTCAGAAATATTTTGACTATGATCCCAATGTATACAACAGCGTAGATTATAACAAACTGCTTGATATGAATGCAGGGGCCAAACAATATCTGATCGCCAACAACCTTCCGTTTAACAATCCCTATTACACACTTTCCGACGATTCCACCCAACTTAGACTGACGCCATTAGGCGCAGAAACTGCAAGGGATCTGGATAAATCGGCCTACGATCAGGTTGTAAAAGGACACAAAATCGGCTTCTCCAATGAAACCAAAAGCTGGCTGCTGAATGGGAAACTTAAAATTGGAAATTTCACAATTGGCTTTCAAACCTGGAAATACTGGCGGGGAGGCCTCACCCAGTTTATCGACACCTATGTTGCCGGTTCCGATAACGGATTTAGCTGGATCCCTCAGCTTTCCTATTTTTTCGCAAAATATGAAAACCAGATCAGCGAGAAGGTCTTCTTCTCCAACATTACTACCTATCGGCTTCATGCGGTATCTGATGATTTCACCTTTGTTACCGTGTCCAATTATGCCCGGGGGAATAAAAAACTGACAGACCTGGTAAAGAATAAAACCCCGGACTGGATCACCATGTATATGTATGAGTTGTCAAAGCAACTTCGTACCGAATTCAAGGTGATATACCGGCCTGTTTCAAGGTTTGACCTTGTTTCAGGACTTGAGGTACGTAACAGTACATTACAGGGGCAATATTATTCCAGTCTGACAGATACGCCAGAAGATTCGGCTGTAATCATTCCTTCGCCAAAAGGGGGCAATGAGTACAATGTCTGGGATTTAGGAGCCTATTCCCAGGGAACTTTCCAGGCATTTCGTAACTTTAAAATCACCTTTGGACTTCGTTACGACTTTAACCGTGTGCGGACCAACGATGGTTTTGGCAGTAAAGTCAGTCCACGGTTAGCCCTGGTTTATTCACCGGGAAAATTTACATTCAAAGCCATTTACTCCAGTGGGATCATGAATGTTTCGAACTGGACAAAATATTCAGTTGTCGCAAACAGGATTTCCAACCCGACGCTGAAAACAGAAAATATACAAAACCTTGAGTTTTGCGCCGGATTTCGATTGAACAAGGCATTCCATGCAGATATGGAGATATACTACGACTTTATCGACAATGTAGTGGGGACAGTAAAGGTGGGGAACTCGGGATTAATCCAGAATCAGAATATTGGAAAGTTCAGAATCATGGGAATACAGGCCAATGCCATATACCAGATAGAATCTTTTTCTGCCTATTTCAATTATACTTTCTGTGATCCCAAACAAACATATTCCGAAACCGGGGAGGTTGATAACAGAGTCGGTGATATCTCGAGTCATCAGTTTAATATTGGTGCAAATAAAGAATTCTTCAATCAATTGAACATCAATCTCCGGTTGAATTTTGTCGGAACCCGGCCTACCGGCGAAGGGACTACCGTGCCATTGAATACGGATGTTTTTCCATCCACTGCCATTCTGAATGGGGCCATTACCTATTCTAATAAAAAATTAGTTCCGGGACTTGCCCTTCAGTTGGTGTGCAACAACATTCTGAATACAACCTATTTTGATCCCGGAACCAAGGCAGCAGATGGCGTCAATAGTCCTACCAGTATTCTGCAACGAAACCGACATTTGTTGATCAAACTATCCTACGACTTTTAATTACTCGCTATACATGGAAGAATACAAGAAAATCACTGATCCTGAATCCCTCTGGGGAGATCTGTTTTTGCCAGTCAGGCCAAAACGGAATCCGGGACAAGGTATCAGGCTGGTACTATTTGTAAGTTGCAATGGTGGAAATAATCTTTTAAATGCACTTGCTCGTTATGAGAAGCAGTATCCTGATCAGCTCAATTTAATCGGTGTTGCCACGGATGACTCCATAAATCCGGATGCCCGGATAACAAAAAAAAGGAGGGTTTGGAACGAATACAACGAGGATGAGAGGAGCGAACTCCGAAGCAAAGTCCTCAATTCCTGCCTGAACATTGGCGTTCCATGTTATACCGGGTCAGTAAAATCTGATTACTTCCGGAATATTTACAAAACCTGGAATCCGGAGGTCCTTTTTATGTTGGTTTTTGGACAAAAGCTTGATTCTTTTCTCTTTGATTTCCCGTCGATGGGGGCCTATAATTTTCATCCCTCCGACCTTCCGAAACATATCGGAATCGGGCCACAACCGTTTCACGAGGCCATGAGAAAAGGGTTGAAAACCTCCGTTTTTACCATTCACAAGATTACGGATCTCATCGACATAGGCCCTATCACAGGGATTTCGACGCCAATAAACATTTGCCTTGCAGATGGATCCTATCCGAAGAGCGTGATCACCATGTTCGAAAAGATCACGAGCGTGAGCACCTGGATGGGTGTAAAACTGATCTTTGAAATCATCGCACGGAAAGCCAGGGGTGAAACCGGCCCTGTTTCACGAATCGATTTCAGCAAAGAACTTCCGGAAGATATCAAACAATTGCTGCTGAAACCCGCAACGGATGACCGTTATGAGATGTACAAGGTTCCCGATCATCCCTTACTGACGAAATGATCGCTTTTACATGAGACAGAGATCGTGGTTAACGAAAATGCTGAATATCCGAAACGAGGAATATAAACCGGTCCTCCTGTTGATGGTGTTTTCGTTTTTTATCGGCATGTCCATCTCCTTTTATTTTACCGCCTCCAATGCCATCTTCCTTAAGCACTTCAAGCCCAAAATGATACCTGTATCATTCATTGCTTCGGGAATTATCATCTATTTGGCATGGTGGATGTTTTCGCTTATCGATAAAAAATTAAGTTTATACCAGCAGGTTGTCATTAAATTCCTCTTTGTTTTTCTCAGTGTACTTGCCATCAGTATTGGTGTGTATGCCTTTGATTCAAGCTGGATAACATTTGTCATGTATACCTGGGTGAGGGTGATGGTATACATCACCCTGGTCAATTTTTGGGGCGTCGCCGGACGACTTTTCAATGTGAGGCAGGGAAAAAGGATTTTCGCCCTGATCAGCATTGGGGAGGTTGTTTCCTACATGATCGGATATCTTTCAATTCCACTGATCCTGAAATTTCTCAACACGCCCAACCTGCTCTTCCTGGCCTCTTTATCTCTGTTTATCTGTCTTATCATGGTGCTGATCATTTTCGCAACATTTAAAGACCAGCTTCAAACCGGAATCATTCTTTCCGCAAAGGTTGATAAATCATCCCAATCGGAATGGAATTACTGGAATCTATTGAAAAAACCCTATTTCCGCATAATTTCCCTGATGGCGTTGCTTCCCATCTTTGGATACTTGTTCGTTGATTTTTTATTCCTCGCGCAGACCAAGGTCGAATTTGCAAATAACCCGCAGGATATTGCCCGGTTCCTCGCAATTTTCCTGGGTTCCCTGGCATTCCTTGAGATACTGTTAAAGCTTGTATCAGGACGGTTTCTCAACAAATACGGAATCCGACCCAGTTTACTGTCACTGCCAATCATTCTTGTTTTCAGCATCATTTTAGCCGCCATATTCGGAGCGCTCTACGGCCCGATCGGTATGTTTTTCTCCTTTATCGCGCTTGCCCGCCTTTTTGAACGATCCATCCGGGGAGCGGTCTACGAACCGGCATTTCAGCTATTGTACCAACCTGTTCCCACTGAACAGCGTCTCCCCTTTCAAAATCAAATCGAAGGAATTCCAAAGGCCTCAGGAACGGTCATCACAGGCGCCGTAATCCTTATATTTTCCCTATTTCCCTTCATCACGCTGGTACATTACACCTGGATATTCATTATCGTTCTCGGACTGTGGATTTGGGTCGCTTTCAAGATGTATGAGGAATACAGGAACATGCTTAAAACCAAGTTAAGCGAAATGAAAGCCAGCGGACTCAATGAACAGGATCCCATGGTCACTTTAATTGTACAAACCTTTGCCGATGCAAAGGCTGACCACATTCAACAATTAGGCGACTTTTTTGAGACCGTGGCGCCTGCCAGTTTCAAGGTGGCTGGTAAGGAGATCGCATGCCTATCCTCCCATGAGAAAAAAAGGAAAGAGGCGGAAGATCACACCTTCGAATATATGGTTGATATTGCGCGTTCAGATAAAGTCAGCGAAAGGCTGATGGCAGCGAACCTCCTGGGATCTTCCGGCAGGTATAACACCTACAAACTGCTCATTAACCTTATTAATGACGATGATCAGGGCGTCAAAAAAGCAGCAATAATTTCAGCCGGTAAAATAAAGCGGGTTGAACTTTGGCCACATATCATTGAAAACCTCCTCATTCCTGAAAACTCCCATGCGGCCGGGGAGGCCATAAAAATTATCGGGGAACCCATTCTCCTGGAGCTGGACCGGTTTTTCGAAAAAATCAACACCCACAAACCCATTCAACAAAAAATTCTGCAACTTTTTGAGGCAATCGGAGGTGCGAATGCTATAAAATATCTGAGGGAGAAAATTCACCATCCCGATAATGACATCAGGTTCCAGGTACTATTGTCGTTGAGTAACCTTGAATATCACGCCTCTGCAACTGAGATCGCATTCATCAAACAAACCATTGAAGATTCGGTTGAGACCATGGTTTGGATCATGGCCTCATTGAATGACCTCACCGCGAATGTCAACACACTTTCAATCCGCCAGGCCCTTCTTCAGGAGCTGGAGGATAAAAAAGAGCATGTTTTCCTCCTGCTTTCGCTTCTATATGATTCAAAGACCATCGGCCATATCCGCGAATACATTGAAAGCCAGGATACCAATGCAAAAATATATGCATTGGAAATCAGCGATATGACGATCTCAGATGATATCAAGGAGCTATTTTTTCCAATTTTTGAAGATTTGTCGATTGTGGAGAAGTTGCATCGGTTTAGTCTGCGTTTTCCACAGGAAACGATGACCATGGTTAAACGGATTGAAGATATCATCAACAAGGATTATTCAAAAATTAACCGCTGGACAAAAGCATGTGCCATTCATACACTTTCGCATATCCCTGAAGACGATTCGGTAATGGCTGAGGCCTTGCTGGCAGCGAACATTGTAAATCCCGACCCGCTTATCGGAGAATTGTCGGCATGGATCCTTTATTCCGGTTTCAGGAGCTACTACATTGATACCATGATCCGTTTTGAGAAAAAGGCGACGACCCAGGTATCAGAAATTTTTCGAAAAATAAAATTGAGAGAAAAAAATGCTGATCTGCTCATCTATGAAAAAATTATGATGTTAAAAACCACAGAATTCTTTGCTCCTGTTCCTGAAATAAAGATCCTTAATCTTATCATAGCGCTCAATGACCTGACCGGTACGCAGCAAAACAATGAGAAGCAATCAGAAGAGACAGATGACAATCTCATGGTTGTAAAATCAGAGGGTGGATATTTTCTGTGCATTCCGAATGAGAAGATTTACGAAATGATGACAGGTGATCCTGTAATGACTGCCCGGTATCTTCAACTCTTTTTTAACAATAACAATGTATAAGCGAAGGATTATGAATAAACTGGTCATTACCTTCTTTTTATTATTCCTGTCATCGATCATTATCGGGCAGCCCACCAAAGTAAATGAGCAAGGATTTCCATTTATAAAAAATTTCTCTCCTGCTGTCTACAAGGCTCATGCGCAGAATTTTTCCATTACCCGTGACCCTTCAGGAATACTCTATTTTGGAAATTTTGCTGGTGTCCTGCAATACGACGGTGAATTCTGGCGGCTGATCCCAACAAAAAAAACCACAAGGGTCTCTGCTTTAGCCTGTGACAGCCTTGGGAATGTTTTTGTTGGCGCCTTGGGTGAAATCGGCATACTGGCAGCCAACGCACAGGGAGACCTTATTTTTAAAAGCCTGATCGATTCAACCGGCATTTCAGTTCCCTCCTTTCGCGATGTTTTACAAATTTTTCCAACAAAGGATGGAGTCTATTTCATCACCAAAAATATTATTTTCTTATACCAGGGTGGGAGAATGGATTTGATAAAACCTGAATATGAAATTATTGCCGGATTCCATGTTGCCAATGCCCTCTTTTTTCAGGTAAAAGAAAAAGGGTTGATGCGTTTCAAGGAGAAAACAATGATTCCTGTTTCCAGGGGAGAGATGGTCTCCGGCGCCATTGAGATAAAGGCCATGCTTCCATATCCTGATAATCAAATACTTATAGCCACAGGAACCCAGGGCCTTTATCTTCTTGATGCAAATGGTGTTAGGGATTTTATTACGCAATCCGATGAACTGCTCATGAAAAACCTGATTACCTCCGGCGTGGCCCTGTTTAATGGAACCTACGCCATTGGCACATCACGCAGAGGGGTTATCATTATTGAACCCAGTGGCCGCATAAGGCAGATTATTGATAAAAAAGCGGCCCTACGGAATGAATATATTCAGGGATTGTTTGCAGATGACAACAACATCCTCTGGGCCTCCCTGAACAATGGTATTGCCATGATAGAGGCACCTTCGCCCCTGACATTCTTTGATGAAAAATCAGGCCTGAATGGCGCTGTTAACCATATATTGCGGTACAATGGCAGATTGTTTGTGTCAACATATCAGGGTCTTTTTTACTTTGATGAAAAATCTTTCGGCTTCCTGCCTGTCCCCGAAATCATCTCGGCCTGCTGGGCAGTCGTCCCATTCGGGAGTCAGATTCTTGCAGCAACATCGCAGGGGGTTTTCATGGTTTCAAATTTTCACGCCAAACTCGTTAAAGATGGATTTGCCATGTCATTGCTCAATTCTGCTTCCGACCCATCGACGGTTTATTTAGGTGAAATGAACGGATTCTATTCTTTGAGCAATCAAAATGGAGACTGGAAATCAAGGAAACTTACGGGTCCTGAAGAAGAAATCAATGATCTGTTACAGGATACTGAAGGTAATATCTGGGGCTCGACTCTGACAAAGGGAATTTTCAGGTATTCACCACAAGAGGATCGGCTCAATTTTTTTGCTGAATCATCAGGATTGCCTGAAACCATTGGGAGTACCATCAATTTGATCGGCGGAAAAATAAGCGTATCCACGCGTAAAGGAGTTTATCTTTTTAATTTCAACAGCCATTCATTCGATAAAATCACGCTGATAAAATCGGATAGCGTGGCCGAAGATCAATGGTTCTCATTTATCACTGAAGATCCCCAGGGCAATTTATGGGTGAATGCCGGGGATGAAAGCCATTTGATGTTACTCGAAAAAAAAGGGGATACTTATCAGGTCAATCGAACGCCCTTTCTACCGATTGCCGATTATGTCATTTGGGCCATAGCCCCGGAATCCAATGGGATTACCTGGGTGGGCGGTCCGGAAGGGCTGATAAAATATGACCCTGGCGTTAAAAAATTTAAGCCGGAACCCTATCCTACGCTGATACGACAAATCACGATAACCAACGATTCGGTCATCTATTTTGGCAATAAAGTCGTGGGAAACGAGAAAATTTTCTCCGGTAATGAAACGTTCAGTTACAAGTATAACTCCTTGCGTTTCGAGTTCAGTGCGCCATTTTATGCCCCCAAAGGAGAAAACCAATACCAATACCTGCTTGAAGGATTCGATGAAACATGGTCCGATTGGTCTGTTCAGACAAATAAAGAGTATACAAATCTCCCGAAAGGCACGTACACCTTCCATGTGAAAGCCCGCAATATATACGGAAAGATTTCACGGGAGGCATCCTATCCATTCAGAATCCTTGCGCCATGGTATGCAACAATATGGGCGTTTATAATTTACATTCTTCTGGCCGTGGGCGTAATCTACCTGATATTAATAATCAGGAACCGGCAATTACTTATGGAGAAACGAATTCTGGAGCAAAGAATAGCCGACCGGACCGCTGAAGTGGTTCAACAAAAAGAGGAAATTGAAAAGCAATCCGATGAACTCTCCAATAAAAATGATGAGCTTGAAAAGATCAATACAACCGTCAAATCAATCAATTCGGAAATTACATTCGAAAGTCTGCTTCAATCTCTGCTTGAAAAAATGAAAGTGATAAAGTCAGTGGAAAAATCCACTGCTCTCATTTTCGATAATAAAGCCAATGCATTCAAATTTAAAGCAAGCTTTGGGTGGGATTTACAGCAACTTGCCGGTGTTTCCCTCAGTTTAAATGATGCGGAGAAGCGATACCTGAAAAATGCAGAAGAGGTATTTGAAGATATTTTTTTGAAAACAGATTTCCCCGGATGGGAAAGTGAATCTATTCTGAATGAACTCGCTATTCCAAAATCATTGCTTGTTCTGGTTATCAGGGTAGAAAACAGGGTGGAGGCATTCCTGATCCTTGAAAACATGACCAGGGAACATGCATTTGAAGCCAAAGATCTGAGTTTCATTAAAAATTCAAAAGAGCACATTATATCTGCCTTTATCCGAACAAGGATTCTAGAAGATTTGCAAAACACCTTGCAAAATCTAAAAGACACGCAGGATCAATTGGTGCAATCGGAGAAACTGGCTTCGCTGGGCGCACTGATTGCCGGGATTGCCCATGAAATTCAAAACCCGCTGAACTTTGTCAATAATTTCTCCTCTCTATCTGCCGACCTCGCTGACGAGCTCACCGATTTTCTTAAGGAGATCGAGGGCAAAGTGTCTGAAGATAAATATGCCGACATTGAAGAGGTTATCGGCATGATCAAGGGGAATGTTAAAAAAATCAATGAACATGGTAAACGCGCTGAGACCATCGTAAAAGGCATGCTCCAACATTCAAGGGGCAGAACCGGAGAATACGAACAAATCGAAATCAACGGCATGGTTTCAGAATATGTCAATTTAGCCTACCATGGCATGCGGGCCAAGGACAAGAATTTCAACACCAGCATCAAAACAAATCTCGACCCGGGCGTAGGCAAGGCGGCCATTATTCCGCAGGATTTAAGTCGGGTCATCCTGAACATCGTCAATAATTCCTGTTATGCTCTGGATGAAAAAATAAAAAAACAGATCCCCGGATTCAGTCCCGAAGTCCTTATCACCACGAAAAAGATAAACGACAAAATTGAGATCAGCATCAGGGACAATGGAACCGGAATCCCTGACCATGTGCGTGAAAAGATTTTTAACCCGTTTTTCACAACGAAACCAACCGGTCAGGGAACCGGATTGGGACTATCGATGAGTTTCGACATCGTTACACAGATCCATAAAGGCAAATTAGAGGTAAAATCGAAAGAGGGAGAATTTACTGAATTTATCATCACTATTCCTGAGAAGCAGAGCTGAGTTCTGCAAAAAAGCATGAGAAGGCTCATTATTCTAATCACAGCAGGGTATCTCCTATCGACCGCGGCACCCTGCCAGACCATGTTTAAAGTCAACCAGTACGACATCATCTACAAGGGCGATTTTTCACCTATTTTGACACTATTTGCGAACCATCAGATAAACAAGCGCTTCGGTATCATGTCCTATTTCTATGTGAATGGCGCGCAGAATAACAGCTGGGGTCAGGGATTGGTTGGACCTACCTACACGCCGGTAAAGGGGGTAACTGTTGCATTTATGGTGGGATATCAGTCAAACGAAGCGGCATGGTGGCGTGTGTCACCCATCATCCTCCTTTCGAATAAACAGTGGTCATTTTTCGGATCCTTTGAATATGGCGGAACCCGGGTTCGCTGGGACTGTATGGGATTTTACTATTACCACTCCTTTAAGTTCGGTGCAGAACTGATCCGCTATTACGAACTGTATGCAGCAGGTCCAAGGATAGAATTCTCCTTTCTGAAAAAAAAAACCCTGACCATCTGGAATGCCGAGCTTTGGGACTGGAGCTATGGCAACTTTATGCACGTTTTCGGTATCTATGCAACATTCGGGACATTCAACAAGGTGGCAACCCTGGGTGACTGAGTCCGATTTATAATCCATCAAATAACAAAAGCTTCCTCTATGAACGCGCTCTTTTTTGACGGAAAATTATCAATGAAACAGGTTCCAACGCCAAAGCCAATGGCTGGTGAAGTGGTTATCAGGATCATTTATTCTGCCATTTGCAACACCGATCTTGAGATTATCAAGGGTTATATGGGTTTTAAAGGGGTTCTGGGACATGAATTTGTTGGCGAAGTCGTCACCAAATCCAGTGTTTTGTTTGGCAAAAAGGTGGTGGGTGAAATCAATTGTGCGTGTGGGAGATGTTATCTGTGCCATACCGGAAGAGAAACCCACTGTGGCAATCGATCTGTTCTGGGAATTCAGAATCATGATGGTGTCTTTGCTGAATTTATTGTGCTTCCGGAAAGAAATTTGCATATTGTGCCTGATTCGCTCTCATTGGAATCGGCTGCGTTTGCAGAGCCTTTGGCAGCAGCCGTTGAGATCTTCGAGCAGATTCATATCCGACCTTCGCGGAAAGTTTTTATTTTCGGAGCAGGGAAGCTGGGGTTGCTCATCGCCATGGTTTTCAGGTTGAGTGGGTGCGACTATACGCTCTTTTCCAGAAGCAATGCAAAGGTCAATAAAGCACGATCGATGGCGATCAATGCCATGTTGTTGTCAACACTTGCTGATCAGGATAAAGCAGAAGTGTGCATTGACTGTACCGGAAGCCCTGACGGAATTTCAATGGCGCTTTCGCACCTTTTCCCAAAAGGCAAGCTGGTATTGAAAACAACAGTGGCTGAACCAAAGAAAATTGACCTCAACCAGATTGTGATCAATGAATTTGAGATCATCGGGTCAAGGTGCGGGTTATTCAAACCGGCTTTGAGTTTACTTAGTCAGGGGCTGGTTGATCCACGGCCAATGATTACCAAAACTTTTGAATTTAAAGATATTCTTGAGGGATTTGAATTTGCAGCCAGGCCCGGAACCTTGAAAGTCCTTATCAGACATTAAGAAAATCATCGAACCGTGCCAGGGCAGTGAAGCTGCGAACCTGTTTTAAACATCAGAAATGTTTATTTCAAAAAAAGTTATCTGATTAAAAAAAAATCACTTAATTTCGCATAGTTCATTAAAAGGAATCAAAAAATATTTCTATCAAATTTACGGACCAATCTTCAAACGACTTTATGAAAGCATTCACAAAAATCCAGTCCGGCCTTGCACTGGTTTCCCTGATCCTGGTCATCGCCGCTTCAAGTTGTAATAACCCCGCCAAACAGGATGAGCAAGCCAATGCTGCTGCTGCCGACACACTAAAAAAGGAGGTGGCATTAAGTCCTGAATCTCAAAGCCTTCTTTACACCTTCCCTACGCCTTTTGAAGTGACCACGATGCTTGAAAAAGCAAAAGCCGGATTCATTTTCGACATAACCAATCCTCCTGCCAATACAGGAAAATATGTTACTGAAATGAGTAAAGCCCTGAATCTTGGCATCTATAGTGCAGACCTGAGTTATTCTGCCACCTATAACCGTACAGATGAAACAAACAAATTTTTAGCCTGTACCAATAAGTTGGCTGATGAATTGGGAATCGCCGGCGTATACGATCAAACCCTCCTCGAGAGAGTTAAAAAATACAATAACAACAGAGATTCCCTGGTTGAACTGATCAACAGGGTTTTTAGCCAAACCAACGACTTCCTTTCTAAAAATAATCGCAACCAGATCGCCGTACTGATTGCTGCCGGTGGATTTGCTGAAGGTGTTTATCTGGCCGCTTACCTTGGTGAAGCAGCAAAAGACAATACCAAAATCATGGCAGTTATTGCAAGCCAGAAGGACAACCACACAAAATTATTGGCGATCCTTAAAGCTTACAATGCTGATCAGAATATGAAACCCATTGCCGATGCGATCGATAAATTAGCTCCGATTTGGGTCGACTATGGAATTGAATCAGGGAAAAAACTTCCGATTCAGAAAACAGGTGCAATCTTAGATCTCGCTGAAAGTGTAAGACTTGAATTTGTAAAATAGACAGCCCTTGTCTGAACCCATTTTGATGGCATTGGTTCAACTCTTTGCCATCATCGCAGCATCCGGTAAAAAACATGTACTTGGAAATTCAAGAAAGATTCTTGAATCCTACCTGAGTCAACATCTGAATGCACAAGAACTTGAAGAATATCTGAAGCTTTTTGATGAATTGTTTTTATTTCATCAACCCGAGGAGTCAGAACTTCAGGATTCAGATGTTCTTGAAAAAACAAAATCGATCTGCCAGAGAATAAGGAAACAACTGGCAGCGCAGGATCGTCAAATTGTCTTCATCAAATTTCTGGAATTCCTGGACGAATTATCCCGCGAGAATGGAGGAAAATTGACAAGAGCCGATGAAAGGTTCGTCAGTTACATTAACATTTTTAAAACATCCTTCAACCTTCCCGATCAGGAGTTCAATGATTCGGTGGCCTTTATCACCGATCCCATGGGTCCTGATGTGCACACCGACCATTTGTTGGTTATCAGTGGTGAAAAAAATGGGCGTGCCTTAAATAAAAAGAATCTTTACAGGGAACACCTTGAAGGCAACCTGTTCATTCTTTTTGTTCCCTCGGTGCGCACCATGATTTGCAGATATTTGGGAAATGATGAGCTTTTTCTCAATGGGCATGTGGTTCAACCTTACAGATCGTTTATATTTTCGAACGGGACCATCCTGAAAAACTTGAAAATAGCGCCGGTTTATTACGCAGATGTATCTTCCAGGTTTCTGCAGGAATCGGAAAAAGTGAGCATTGAATTTACCGCAAAAGAGGCGGAATACAGGTTCAAACACAGTACGAATGGTATTCATCCGTTCAGTTTTACCGCATCCTCGGGAGAATTGATCGGGGTAATGGGTGGCAGCGGTGTCGGGAAGTCAACGCTGTTGAATGTGCTCAATGGAAATCTGAAATTATTCAATGGACATATCCTTATCAATGGGTACGATCTCGAGAAAGATAAGGAACGGCTGCAGGGGATGATTGGTTTCGTGCCGCAGGATGATTTACTGATCGAAGAGCTCACGGTATTTCAAAACCTCTACTACAACGCGAAACTGTGTTTTCGCGATTTTTCTGAAAAAAAGATTATCCGGTCGGTGATGCGCGTTTTGATGGATATTGATCTGATCGGCACACGTAAACTTACAGTGGGTGATCCCATCAACAAATTCATCAGCGGGGGGCAGCGAAAACGTTTGAATATCGCGCTTGAGTTGATTCGCGAACCTTCGGTACTCTTTGCGGATGAACCGACCAGCGGACTCTCCTCCATGGACTCCGAAATGGTCATGCTGTTGTTAAAGGAGCAAACCCTGAAAGGCAGGCTGGTGATTGTGAATATCCATCAACCCTCCTCCGATATTTACAAGCTCTTTGACAAACTCCTGATTATGGATAAAGGGGGTTATCCAATCTATTACGGTAATCCCATTGATGCCCTGACCTATTTTAAACGGGCCGGGAGCCATGTAAATCCCGACGAAAGTGAATGTCAGAGTTGCGGGTATGTTAACCCTGAACAGCTTCTCCAGATTACGGAGACAAAAATCATCAATGAATACGGACGATTCACCGGTAACAGGCGAACCACACCCACAGAGTGGTATGCCTCATTCCGACAGCATATTCAACCATCGCTGCCTATCAGTGAAGCACAGCATGAGGTACCCAAAAGTTACTTTAAGATTCCGGGAATTTTTAAGCAATTCCGAATTTTCAGCATCAGGAACCTGCTTACAAAAATAACCAACCGGCAGTATATGCTCATCAACCTGCTTGAAGCGCCGTTCCTTGCAGCATTGCTGGCCTATCTGACCCGATACAGCTTTGGCGAGCAGTACCTTTTCGGAGATAACCGCAACCTGGTGCCCTACCTGTTCATGAGTGTGGTTGTTTCACTTTTTCTGGGGATGATGGTCAGCGCAGAAGAGATCATCAAAGACCGGCGGATATTGAAAAGAGAGGCATTTCTTCACCTGAGCCGCTTCAGCTACCTCAATTCAAAGATCGTCCTCCTGTTTGCCCTTTCAGCGATTCAGTCGTTGCTCTATGTTGTCGCAGGGAATCTGATCCTGGGCATCCATGGAATGACCCTGTCCTACTGGCTAATCCTTTTCGCCACTTCCTGTTTTGCCAATATGGTCGGACTTAACATTTCATCCGGGTTGAATTCGGTTGTTGCCATCTATATCCTTATCCCCTTTATCATTGTGCCCCAACTGCTGCTAAGCGGTACGGTTGTTCCCTTCGACTACCTTAATCCCACCATTGCTTCGCGCGAAAATGTGCCAATGGTCGGAAACATGATGACTTCACGCTGGACATTTGAAGCCCTGGCCGTGGAGCAATTCAGCAACAACGAATATGAAAAGGTGTTTTATCCTTACGACAAAGAGATATCACGCTATTCATATATTACAGCCTATGTGATTCCGACCCTGAAGGCAGAGCTCGACGAATGCCAGCGCAACCTTTTTAAAAATGAATTTGCTGATAAAACCGCCAACTACCTGACCATTCTGAAAAGTGAGATTCCCGCATTGCAGAAAGGGGCAGGATTTACCTCATTTCCATACATGCATGGATTGACTGAAAAAGGGTTGAATGATTCGATCGTTCAGCATTCAAAATCGTATCTCGACTCGCTGAGCAGGTATTACTCCTCCCGGCTGAGTGCGGTGTCAGCCAGGCGTGACGAAGCCTACGAAAAACTCAAGGCCAGGATGGGCGCCGATGAGGTATATCAGTTCAAGCAGGCCTATTATAATGATAACCTGGCCGACCTTGTCATGAATAAAGGGGCTGAAAACAAAGTGATCGTCGGAAAAGGGAAACTGATTCAAAAGAAAGATCCAATTTTTATGGAGCCATTGGCACATGATGGCAGAGCTCATTTTTATGCCCCGGTAAAAATTATCGGGTCATGGCACATCAACACCTTCTGGTTTAACTTTTTCATCATTTGGCTGATGTCATTCGTTCTCTACCTGACGCTACTGCATGATACCCTGCGGAAAACCATTGAGTTTTTCGAGCGGATGAAATTCCGGAAGTCCGGTTGAATCCTGACTATTTTTCTGTCCAGCCTGTGCTGATGGTTCCGTGCATTATTCCGGCTTCAATGTCAGCCAAGGCGGTTTTTATGCTGTCCGGAATGAGCGCGTCGTAGTTATGATAGGGGGCTTTCCCAACTCCACCGTTATTCAAATTTCCATGAATGATGGTTCCTCCGGAAAATTTGAGATAGTAATAGTCAAACATGATCTGGTAAACCATGACATCGAGCTCCTTCATGCATGAAGTCAACAGCGCCGGGCCCACCGCAGGAATTGAATAATATTGGTACACGTCAACGCCGATGGCCCATTTCCCGGCTTCCTTGGCCTTATACAGCGCTCCATTACCGGTTTTGCCCGCAAAGGCAAAAATCACTGAAGCGTTCTGTCTGATCAGGCTGTCTGCAAGCTTTGCCCCCTCTAACGTGTCGGCAAAGGAGGTAGAAAAATAACCCAGAGAGGCAACATTCCTGTTGTATTGCTTATTGAAATATTCCACTCCATTTAAATAGCTGACAGAGAACTGGCGGATTTCGGGAATTTCGGGCCCTGCAACAAATCCGGTTACCGGATTTGTATGATTTTGCTTGTCGGCCCAATAGGCAGCCAGAAAACCACATGGGAATGAGGCCTGATCAACATCGAATCTGACGCACATGAGATTGGGAGGAGGTGAGGCCATGGCATAATCAATGATCACAAAATCGATTGCGGGATTTGCATTGGCCGCATCGATGGTAGCCTGGGCGGCATCAAAGGTGGAGGTAATGATCAAATCGATTCCATTGGCCAAAAAATAATTGATCCCCTTTGAAATATCATCCACCGAGGTAATATCAAATGACTGGCAGTTGAGAGGCAGATCTTTTGCCGCCTTTAAATATCCTGCCATAATATTTTGGTTGAACCCGGCATCATTGAACCCTCCCATTCCTCCAATAAGGCCAACCCGCCATATCTTTTCCGGGTTGACAATCGGTTTCTGCTTGCAAGATGTCGAAACAACTAAAAGCATGAATATGATGCACCCCAATCGAAACGTAAACTTAGCCATCCCTTATTTGTTAAATATTAATTTTAAAAATATCTCCTGCTATTGAATCAGCTTTCCACTCAAAAGCATCAGTTCCGTTTCGGTAAGTTTCGCCTTGAATTCAGCGGTGACCAGCCTGGTTGAGGCATCCAGCAGATTTTGCTGTACCTCCCTTAGCTGAAGGGAAGATATTGAGCCAATCGCGTAGCTTTCTTTTGCGATCTCCATATTTCTCTTTGCCAACAGGAGGTTCTCCTGTTCAAATCCGATCATTTGGAGCTGGTTCCGATAATCGTTGTAGATCCGTGCAAGGTATGCTTCGAGCCGGTTTTCAATCTGTTTGATTTCAAGGTCGCCTGTTTGAACCGATATGGCTGCATTTTTGTACTGGCGGGTCAGATTAAGGCCATCAAACAGCTTCATATTGAGCGCTACCCCAACAGAGGGGCCAAAATTCCGGTTATATTGAACAAAATTGGCTTCAGTTTCGGAACGGTAATAGTTGTAATTGGCATAAAAATCAAGTGTGGGCCACTGACTGGCCCGGGCAGTCTTTAATTCCAGCTGTCCCACCTGCTTATTCCTAATCGCGAGCAAGAGGTTCCGGTTGGACGAATTCATGGATAAACGCAGCGAATCATATTGTAACTGCCCGTTGACAAGGATGGTATCCCTCACGGTATAGGGGGTATTGACATCCCTGGACAACAGATCATTCAAGGTGGTTTTTGAATTTTCAAAAAGTGTTTGCTGGTTTGACAAATCAGACACATCGGCATTTAACTCAACCCTGGCTTTCAGGTATTCCATCTCTGACCCTGTTCCGGTTTCAAACCGCATTTTTGCAAGATCAAGCCTGAATTTGGATATCATAACCTGCTCAGAGAAAATCTGCTGAACCTGGCCCTGCCTGATAATATCATAATAGCTGCCTATAATTCTCGCAACGGTGTTCTCAATGGTGATCTTGGCGCTCAATTCGCTTATCTCCTCCAGTTTTTTCAACTTATCATAGGTGATGAACATTTTAAGACCATCGAATACCATCCAGTTAAGGCCAACACCGGCTGTTATCAAATCAGAGTGGGCACTGGAATTATCAAGTTCAGCACCGGTGACAACTTTGACATTTGCATCGCTCAGGCCATTCATATACCCGGCATTCAGTCCGATTTCGGGGAGCATCCCCGCATTTCCGGGGGATGCATTGTTGTGTGCAATCTCTTGTGATTTTTGCGCCATGATGATGCCGTAATTGTTGGCTAACCCAATGGCTACGGCCTTCTGCAGGGTTAAAAGCTCCTGGCTTTCAACCCCAGTGGCGAACATAAACAGTATCAATCCGGTAATTGAGAAGCATTTCATCAGCTGATATCGTCGGTCATGATGGCTTTGTTTTCAACGGTAAGTTCTGTATAATCAATTCTATCGTCGGTAGGATTTCGTGACAAATAGGAATAGATAACCGGGATGATATAGAGGGTAAGGAAGGTGGAAAAGAAAAGTCCGCCCACTACCGCGATACCCAATGATTGCCTGCTTTCGGCCGATGCACCCAGTTTCAATGCGATGGGAAGTATTCCAAGAATCATAGCGGAGGAGGTCATCAGGATAGGCCGGAAACGAGAGATAGCTGCGCGCTGTACTGCTTCAATTTTATCTATGCCGGTGGCCTTGCGCTGGTTTGCGAATTCAACGATCAGAATGCCGTTCTTGGTCACCAGCCCAATGAGCATAATGATCCCTATTTCACTGAAAATATTGAGGGTCTGATTAAAATACCACAGAGAAAAGAGGGCTCCCGCTATGGCAAGTGGAACGGTGAACAGGATGATCAACGGATCAACAAAGCTCTCGAACTGTGCAGCCAGAATCAGAAAAATAAGCACAATGGTAAGCAGAAAAATGAAGATAAGGCTGGATGAGCTTTCGCGATAATCGCGCGATTGCCCGGCGAGGGCCGTATTGAAGGTGGGAGGCAAAACCCTTTTCGACACGGCATCGAGCGCCTTTATCCCATCTCCCAAGGTAGCGCCCTGGGCAAGTCCGGCTGAAATGGTCGCGGAAATATAGCGATTAAATGAAAAGATAGAGGAGGGATTGATGGATTCTTCCATGGTGATCAGGTTGTCGAGTAAAATCATCTCTCCCTTGTTATTGCGCACATAAAGCGCCTTGAGTGCATCAGGACGGTCACGGTCCTGCCGCATGACCTGGCCAATGATCTCATATTGCTTGCCCTCCATGATGAAATAGCCATAGCGCTGTCCGCTCATGGTAAGTTGCATGGTCCTGGCAATTTCCTGTGTTGAAACACCAAGCTGGGCCGCCTTTTCACGGTCGATGGTTATCCTCAGCTCAGGTTTGTTAATCTTGAAATTGGCATCAACAAACTGAAGTGCCGGAATTTTCCGCGCCTCTTCCAGAAAACCAGGCAATACCTCGTTAAGACTCTTCAAATCCGGCGCCTGGAGAACATATTGAATGGGTTGCCCCGAAAAACGATCCCCAATCGTTGGCGGTTCAAACGGAAAGGTCCGGATCCCGGTTACATGCTGAAAATCCTTTGACATTTTTCTGAATATTTCGTGCTGGCTGCGGGTTCGCTTCTCAGGGTCGACCAGGTAAACGATCTGCTGCGCTTTATTCGGATTTTCGATCGTTCCAAGGCTGGGCGAAATCCATGAAAATGAGACTGAAATTTCAGGAATTGAATCGGCAATATACCGATCGATTTCAGCCATATAACTGGTCATGAATTCATAGGTTGATCCTTCAGGTGCAAGTGTCGGAATGCGGATATTCGACCGGTCTTCAAAAGGAGCCAATTCAGAATGCAATGATTTATATGTCAATACAATAACGAATAAAAGTCCCAAAAAGAGCGGAAATACAACCCACCGGTGGCTCATGAACCCCTTGAGCGAATAACGATAACCCCTGTTTAACGCCAGAAAGAATGGTTCGGTCTTGTTGATCAGCCAGTTTGAATTCAGGTGCCGCTGTGATTTCAAAACCCTGGAACACATCATGGGTGAGAGGGTGAGCGCCACAAATGCAGAGATCAATACTGATCCGGCAACGACGATGGCGAATTCTTTGAACAGCCGCCCGATCAGCCCTTGCAAAAACATGATGGGCAGAAATACCGCTGCCAGTGTGATGGTGGTTGACACAACAGCAAAAAAAATCTCCTTCATCCCCTTTAAGGCAGCTTCGATGGGATGCATCCCGGTATCGATCTTTGTATAGATATTTTCAAGCACCACAATGGCATCATCGCAAACCAAACCAATGGATAAAACAATCGCCAGCAGGGTCAGCACATTGATCGAAAGGCCCATGGCCGCCATGATGATGAATGAGCCGATGATCGACACAGGAATGGCCGCCACAGGGATGATGGTGGAGCGCCAGTCGCGGAGGAAAATAAAAATAATCAGGACCACGAGAATGAGCGACAGAACAATGGTTTGCTGAACCTCTTTGACAGCCCCCCGTTCAAATTTTGTAAAATCATATCCGATTCTGACATCATAATCCGCAGGAATCTCCTTTTTGAGATTTTCCATGCGCTTGTAAAATTCATTCGCTATGGCTACGTTGTTGGCGCCCGTTTGGGGAACAACCCCGATAATGATCACCGGAAGGAGTTCCATCAGCACGGTTGACCTGTCATTCTCAGGATAGAGCTCCGCAGATCCGATATCTGAAACTCGGACGATGTTTCCTCCCTCCTGTTTAATAATCACATTGTTGAATTGCTCCGGCGACTGCAGCAATCCGAAGGTCCGTATCGTTAATTCAGTCAGCCCCCCTTCAACCCGGCCGGAGGGAAGTTCAATATTCTCCCGGTTGACCGCCCGTTCAATATCTACCGAGGTTATTCCATTGGCAGCCATCTTGTAAGGATCGAGCCACAGGCGCATGGAATATTTTTTTTCACCGAAAATTTTAATGTCCCCGACCCCTGAAATTGTCTGCAGGCGTTCTTTAATCGTGTTTTCAACCAGATCATTCACCTCCATGATGTTACGCTCATAGCTGCGAACAATCATAAAAATGATGGCATTGGCATTGGCGCTGAGCTTTTCAACGATCGGCGGGTCCACATCCTTGGGCAATAAACGGATGGCCTTCGAAACCCGGTCACGTACGTCATTGGCAGCCGACTCCATCTCCTTTCCAAGGTTGAATTCGACCGTAATAAGACTTGACTGGTCTGTTGAAACCGACGACAACACCCTGATCCCTTCGATGCCGTTGATGGCATCCTCCAATGGTTCCGTGATCTGTGCCTGGATAATCTCGGGATTCGCCCCCGAATAGGTTGTGGTTACAGTAACCACCGGCGGGTCCATCTCCGGATATTCCCTGATTCCAAGGTAGAAAAATCCGACAGCCCCAAAAATGAGTATCAGCATGGTAAACACCATGGCCAGAACCGGTTTTTTGATACTCAGGGAGGAGAGACTCATTCGTTTATTTTTATCACCTTTAAGGGAGAATCCTTTTTAATTCTTAATAAATTGGTCTGAACCAACGTATCACCGACCATTAAGCCATCCAGAATCTGGATAAAATCACGGTTTCGCACCCCGGTTTTGACCATATTTGAAGCGGCCAATCCGTTTTTTTTGATAAAAACACTGTACCCCTTGATGGATGAAATGAGGGCAGAGGTTGGAACAAACAGGCTATTGGTTAATTCTTTCAAGGTGAGTGAAATCCTGGCAGAGGTGCCTGCGACCAGCCTGCCATCGCCATTTCCGGCAACGGCCCTTACAAGGAGTGTTCTTGTTTTGACATCCACGGCAGGTTCAATGGCTTCGACCACGGCGCTGACATCCTCAATCAAATAGTCGGTGCGAAAACGGATCTTCGATCCGACATGCAAATCCCGGACATACCGTTCCGGAATAGAAAAATCAATCTTCACCAAACTGATATCCACCAGGTTGGCCAAAACAAGCGCAGGATTCACCAGCGTACCTTCACTCACATTCCGCAATCCGATTTTCCCGGCAAAGGGAGCACGGATTTCTGTTTTGTCAAGGTCAACCTTAAGTACATTAATTTCCGCCTGGAGGGTTTGATGAAGGTTCGACACGATATCATAGCGCTCCTGACTGATCCCTCCCTTTGCAAGCAATACCTTTTCCCTTGATTCATTTGCTTCGGCCAGCTTTTCCTCAATACTTAACTTTTTGATTCTGGCTGTGATGTCGGCATCATCCAGTTTAAACAGCACCTGCCCCTTTGAAACATTTGCTCCCTCCCTGAGATAAATCGACGTCACTTTCCTGTTGATTTCACTCACAATATCAACCTGTTCGTTTGCCCTGATCGATCCGACCGTCTCAAGCTGGTAAATCACCGACGTATCTTTTACAATATAACATTCAACCGGAATCGCCGGATTGGACTGGGTTTTACTTACCTGCTCCGGCTTGCCTGAAATAAAAAATATTTTGATAAGGGCGAGGATGGCCACCACGATGATACATCCAAGTATAATGCGAGTTTTTTTCATTTCCCCTATATTAAATTACAACTGCGATTGTGCAATTCAAGGCCTGTTCGCCTGATTACCTCCAGTTCGCCGGCATTGAATACACCCGCTTTGATCAGCTTAAGAAATTGTTCAGAAACCCCATCCCCGAATATCAGCACATCATCTGTGTTTAAGGTCACCCTTACCCCATGATCAAAAAGGATCCTGATTGGATGGACTTTATATGACCTGACCCGTTTCAATTTGATATTGCTGGTGGGACAAACATTTAACACTATTTTATGGTCCGCAAGCCATTTCATCACTGCCGGCGAACCTGTTGCTCCAATGCCATGCTGAACAGAATCCAGTTCAAGTGTCTCCACCGCCTCCTTTACTGTATCAGCCGACCCAAATTCACCCGCATGGGCCGTGCATTTCATCCCCTGTTTCCTTGCCAGGCGGTACAGTGCTTTAAAATTTGCAATGGGCTGAGCCAGTTCGTCATCATACAGATCAACGGCTCTAAAATAGCGATAATAGAGATAGCTTTCAAAATCTGCCATTAACTTCTCCGCAGAAATTTTTTTTGAGAATCCCAATGACGGCTGAAAATCAATTTCAGGAGCAACGCGTTGATGAAAATGTTTCAGGGTGGAGACAATACGATCGGGTGAAATATTGAATTTTCTGCCCAATGATGCATCGATGCTCATCTCCAGGCTGCTCACCCCATCAAACCTGGCTTGCACAAATGCAGCCTCCACTGATTTTTCAAAAGCGCCAGGCAGCTGAATAAAGGGTCTGAATTCATTCAATATCCAATGATTCAGATCGCCAATTCCGGCATCAGCCGATTTGAACCTGGTGAATTTCCGCCCGTAAAACTTCTCAATAACAGCGCGTTTTCCTCCCAGCATGCAATGGTTGTGAAGGTCTGACTTAGGAATCGCCCGGATGGCATTTAGATTCCTGTCTTGCAGTGCCTGGAAGAAATCAACATCTATCATGGATTCAATCATTTTCGGCAGCAATCCTTAGAGTTTCAATGAAACCATAAACTGGTCTTTCGGCATCATGGGTCCGTAAGCCCGGGAGAATCCAAATGACAGTGTCGATTTCAGCAAGGTAAACAAAACAAGTTCCAGGTCCAGCTGGACGCCTGTTGAGAAAAAATTCTTCTGGGTTCGATCATTGAAAAAGTTGGTAAACAGTCCCATGCCAAACAGTGAAAAACGGGCGTAGGTTGAATAGAAACCTAAAAGTCCGAGTTTACGGAAGCGGATGGGTCGAAAATCAATTTCAGTCGTTAATTTTCCGTAGTTAAGCGCCGAGAGTTCATCGATTTCAACGCCCGGAAAACTGCTCATCTCCCGATATTGTTGTGCTGACCGGTAGTCGAGATAGTTATTTCCGAACCCTCCGAAATAGAAATAGGAGTTTGTTTTGTCCGATTCTCCAAAACTTTGTCCGACCGAAGTACGGAACCACAAAGATGTATTTCGCATTGGCAGCAGAAATCCAACGTCAAAATTGTTGATGAGCTGCGGGTAAAATGTCTCTTTTGCAAAACTGGTAAAGGCAAACACACTCCAATCATAACCCTGTTCTGGTTCTATAGCACCCAGGGATTTTCTGAGATAGCTTTTGTGGTAATTGAAGGTTCCAACATATAGTTCAGAGTAATCAGAGGCAATATTCTGGTAAAAAGGCAAGGTCTCCAGGTCGCCATAGGCCGTTAGTTTTACATAGAGGTCAGTTTTTGTAGGGGACATCCGGTTGAACAATTTGTAATATTTTGCCGAAACCGAATAGCCGGCCCTGCTGAATTTGGTAGGACCGAAGAGGTCGTAAAAGTCGGCATAATTATAATTTGCGTTGAAAGTCCAATTCCAGATGTTGTATTCAACCGCTAAATGAACTGTTTGCTTCAGCGGGAGGTTGGGTTGTGGTGAAAAGGACCATTTCAGCGTCAATGAATTCAATCCCATGGGATCCATAAAATTCATCCGGTAGCCGGCGGTAACATAACTCTTGTATCCCTGGATGATCGGATAGGCACTGGCCAGTTTCATCTCCTTGATGGCCACATAGCGTTTTTCGACCACACCAAGCGAATCGAGATTGATCTTTGAAGGCGGCTGAAGCATCCAGGATTCAACCTCAGGGTACTTGTTAAATATTTTTTGCCCAAGAAAGCCGATGGCGTTGACATCGGCCAGCGTATCAATCTTCATGATACCGGGGATCATGCCATCCTGGGTATATTCAAGGAGCAGCAATGAATCCTTTGACAGGGGTAGCGGTCTGAAAAACCCACTGGTGGCATTGGTGAGTATCTCAGGTTTTGAAGTTTCAATTGATATCCGATAGATGTTTGATACCCCGGTATAATATGACGTTCCATAGAGATCCTTCCCGTCGGGCGAGAAGACGAAATTGGCCGCAGGGTTATCCTCAAACTCATAGATCTTTCGGAATTCTGTTTTGCCGGCAAGCAGATCGGAAATGCGGAACAAAACCAAGATTTGTGTTCCCTGGATGTCAGAAAGGGTACCGGATAAGAACATCCCATCAGGAGATATATCAAGGTCTGAAAAATCTTTCCCAAATGAAAGGGTGTACAATTCCTGCCACTTTTTGTACGGAGGTAAGATCCGGATCAGGGTTGATCGTCCACTCATATTTTGGACACCGTAAATGGCACGATCTTTCGGGTTAAAAACCAGGTTTCCTGCCCGGTCAAATTTGATCAGGTTTTTTGTTTTTCCGCTCCTTACATCGATGGATTGAAGACCGCGCCAGTCCCTGTTGTGGGTCGAGGCAAACAGTGTTTTTGTGGAATCATCGTAAGCAAGGCTGGTCACATAATACAAACTCGGAGTAGGAACCGGGGCGATTTTTTTCATCGCTCCGCTATGGATGTCAACGCTGACAATATGCGCAAGCTTTCCGGGATAATTGACCGCCATATAAATCTGGCCTGCATCTTTGTCATAATAGGAACGCGATACGGAACCCAGCGGTTTATCGACAATTTTCCGGTATTTGCTGATAGGATTCTGGCGAATCTTTTGCATGTTCGCCTTCTGAAATTCATGTTCCCATGCAATCCACTTGTTCCATTCTTTCTGTATCGGGATTCCATAAACATGTTTGAACTGGCTGGCGTAAAACCTGCGGCTGGTATCGGTGCGTGCGTAAAACTCCTTCAGTTTATCCATGCCATAATGATAGGCCAGATAACTGACAAAGCGTGTCCCATAAAGATAGGAATTGACTCCAACCTGAAAATCGATCGCTGTTCCTTCCGTTTCAAGGCCAATAACATTATAAAAAAAGCTGCTGTCTCTTACCATGGTCCGGAACACCATTTCATCATACCCTCCCATAACGCGGCCTATGCCACCACTCATCCAGGTTTCCATGAAGACTGCAATCCCTTCATGATACCAGCGGGGAGAATACCAACGGGGGGTTGTAAAATAGCTGTAGGCCAGTGACAATGGATCCCGGTTATCGGGCATCACCTTCCCTCCGAATATTTTTTGAAGAATGAGGTCGGTTTTCGATCCTTTATCACATATCACCTGGTGTGTCAGCTCATGGTTCATCAACCACTGCAGACGTTCGTTGGATGGAATAACGGAGAAGGTATAATCGAAGGGGGAAACTCCGATATTCAGGTAATTCCATGGGATCACCATGGTTCCGCCATTTCCCACATCGGAGAAATCGTTAAAGAGGATGTTGGTCTCCCCGGTAGGGTCGTAATCCCAAAAATCTTCATGAAACATCAATGCATTCTCGAAGGAGCGGACGGTATGCGGAACCAGATAAGAGGTGCTCTTATCGAGAAATACCAGCCTCGCATTTGAAGTCTGGTATTTCATAAGTTTTGGCCGTTTCTGCGCTAACGCAGCAAATGGGTAGAGGATCGTGATTGCTATGGAGAAACAAACCAGCCGGAGAAAGATCTTCATCATGGGTGCATTTTTTAAAAACAGCGTAATGCACCTGCAATTTATAAAAAAGATCAAAGATTCCCCGTAAATATTGAGAAATCTTTATTTATTTAATTGTCGATGAACATCCCAATAGCCTGATTTCCGATGCCGGCAGTTGAAGCTACAAACTCGGATCCATAGTAAACAGATCCGATTGAAACGTTTGCACATACGTAAAACAATTCGATAGCACCATACTGGATTCCGATGTTATCCTTTGCCTCGTAAAGATTGCTTAACGGGAAACTCGAACCACACACACTCAATTCATTGTTGGAACACAAAGCTACAGCCAGGCTTCCCGATGACTGGATTATCTTACCAAGTTCGCCGACATTGCATATTTGGAAGCTGAGATTTTGTTGATTATAGACGATGGCGCTGCCAACCTCGATGTGGGCTGCTACTACTTCTTCTATTCCTAACGTACTTTGCTGGGATTGAAGGATATATACCCCAATCTCCTGTGCAGAACCGATGGCTATTACATTTGCAGTGAAATCGAAACCCAAATCACCCGAATTTTTGATGATATTCAAAGAACCTTCGTTATGGATGGCATTGACTCCTTGATTTTGGATAATTTGACCCAACCCTGGCTCGGCGCCGATGGCGTATGAGCAAAGACTGACACCCAATGGCGCATCACTCATCAAACTGGCCATTTGAACGCTTTTGATGAGCAGCTGGTCACGGATGGATTTCAGGCTGGCTATTTCGGTTTTTCGTGTTTGAAGTACCTTTTTGTTCAACATAAAATTATCCATGCTCCTCAAAGCCAACTCCAGAATGGAGTCCTTTTCGTTCAGGTTGTTAACATAATTTCCAAAATCGCGCAGATTTTTCTCCACATCAGCCGATTGGTCTGATTTGTCCTTTAGATAAAAGCCTGTCAGCATGCTGATGGTTGTTCCCAGGGTTTTATTGTTGTTCTTAATATAATCAGAATAGTCCTGCAAAACAATCACTGTATTGCATCCTCCCTCCTGACTGCAAATGCCATGCTGCTGAAAGGTAGAGACACAGGAATCAATGCTGTGGCTGAGATCCTGGGTGAACAGGGCGAAATAGATCAACCCCTGGATCATGCCTTGTAATTTGGCTGTATCCGCAACAAACTCACTCCTGAGTTTTACATCAGCCTCAGTCATCTGACTCTTATGATATTTATCAGCCTTTCCAAAGGTGCCGGATGACATGTCTTTGAAAACAGCGGGGAAGAATAATGAAATTCCCACAACCAGGATGGCTATGACGAGGACAACCCCAATAATAATTTTGACTTGCTTTTTCATGGTTTAGGTATATTATATTGTTATTCTTTATTGACCTGAACTGAATTCTGATAAATGGGTGAATCGTTCTGATAGATTTTAAAGTCGAGGTTATGAGGTAAGCTGTTTTTATTATAAAGCTGGAAAATATATTTATTATCTCCCACATTGTTAATCTGAATAAAATTGCCAGCAGCCAGGGCAGTGGATTGATCATTCACGCTGACATTCTGGACATTCAACACGGTAAAATTGTTATAATCGAACTCGATGGTTGATTTAACAGGGTAAAGCGAAGACATATCCACCCTTACTTCAACAATTTTACTTGAATACCGCACATTGCAGATTGCTTTTGTAAGGGGGCTTTCATATTGCAACACATCGGCGGTCTTCATCTGGTCGAAGGAACGGGAATCATACATCGTCCCTGTCATTTCAGAGGTTGAGTTATCCGATCCTTTAAAATCAGCCTTTAAGAAACCGAACAGGACAAATCCTGCGAAAACGCCCAATACAAAGGTAAATCCGAATTTGACCACGGGACGCGACCAGAAGCTTTGGACGACTAAAATTTCTGCTTTTTTCGGAGGTTGTTTGTATGCTTCCATATTGATCCTTTTTAATATTTCCTGTTTTAAATCGATGTCGACAAAATTGGCCTGCTCCTGCCCGACCTGCGCTTTTATCAAATCCCAATCTTTTGAAAAGCGTGCTGCTTCAGGATGATCTGCCAGGTAGTTGTCGAGTTCGCGCTGATCCTCGGCGCTTAACTCCCCATCAAGCTTCCTGTAAATTTTTTCTATGATATCTTTTTCAGTCATTTTCAAAAAATCCATTTGCAATCAGTCCTTTTCTCAATTGATCCCTGGCAATGAATAATCTGGATCGTACTTTTTTAACAGGGACATGGGTTACTTCCGTAATTTCATCATAGGATAACCCGAAATAATATTTCAACAACACCAACACCCTGTATTCTTCCTCCAATTTGCGCAATTCCCTGTGAAGCAATTTGTTTTTAACCTCCATTCCGGTGGTTTCAGGCTTTACAGTCAACATCGGATCCACCTCTTCAAGCCTCGCCATCGGATGTTTTTTCCGGTTCCAGTTGATTGCTTCATTTACTGCGATGCGGTAAATCCAACTGAAAAAGCGATACTTGAAATCAAATCCACCCATTTTTTCGAATGCTTTTACAAATACATCCTGGGTGAGATCTTTGGCGGTTTCAAAATCACCAACCATGCGCAACATTATGTTAAAGATCGTTTTCTGATACCGGTCAACCAGTATTTCGAAGGAGGAAATGCTTCCATGGATCACCTCATAAACAAGCTCATTATCTTCCTTCGTTGTCATAATTACAAGAAAAATTCAAAAAGTTGGTGAAAGGTACTAAAAAAATAAACTATCGCTACCCTTTTTCAAGCAGGGAGAGTTTCCAAAGATCTTTCCGGTTCATTCGCAGCACCGGTGAAATGGCCAGATATCCACCACGGCCAATGCTTTTCCTAAGGGCTTTCAATTCACACAGTTTATCCTTCAACTCAGGATCTGATGGGATGACCAGATCATTCTCCTTCAGCATCATCAAGCTTTTGGCCTTCATCGAAAGTTCAAGGTACAGGCTGATAAAACAGTACATATCCAGGACCATCTCTCCTGGAAAATGTGCTTTCAGCGAGACAAGATAATCTCCTGTTTTAGTCTGGGAGAATTGCCCCTTTCTAATCATCCGGAGCATTCCGACTTCAGAATCAAACTCTAACTCCAGCCAGTCACGGATCGATTTTTCATTCAGATTAAAGATGAAAATAATGGAAAGCGGCACCATCAGGAGGATGAGCACGGTTGAAACCAGCGGAGAAACGAGGAACTGGTTGAAAATTCCATGGATAAGGATGGCTGCCGCAATGCCTGAGATGGTGGCCATCGTAAGGCTTGAATGCCGGTTCAGTGCACTCATACAAAGAATGCCAAATATGGCTGCGGTTCCACCATGCATCACGGCTGTGCCAAATCCGCGGGTGATCCAGATCATCAGATTACTGTCATTACCTGCAAATTGTGTAAGATAAAACAGGTTTTCGGCAAATGCAAACGCTGCGCCGATTGAAAAGCCATAGATGGCGCCATCAATCATGAACCCGATTTTATTTCGCTTTATCAGGAGCCATAACATTCCGCATTTTAACCATTCTTCAACGAAGGGTGCAATAAACCCCGAGTAGGTGCCAAAACTCACGTTCAAATGATTGATCAGGAAGGTATTCAGAAAAAAACTCATCCCGGCGCTTACCAGGCCCCATCCAAGGCAGATCAGCAGCAGCGATTTATTAACCAGTTTCAGGCTGTCGAGGTATAACAGCATGATCAGGAAAAGAAACACGGGTATCAGGCTGACAAATACCTTAATTATCATCGCGTTGGCAGATTAACTATTTACACCGGCAACTTTGTTTATATTTACGGGCAATCAAATCTGTTTTGTTCATCACACGCATGAGATTCCCTCCCCATATTTTCCGGATCTCACTTTCCGGGTAACCGCGACGGACGAGTTCGAGGGTGATATTTCCCATTTCACTTACATCAAAACAACCATCAACACCACCTCCGCCGTCAAAATCTGTCCCGATTCCTACGTGGTTGATCCCGGCAACTTTTACAATGTGGTCGATGTGGTCAACCACGTCAGAGACTGTTGCCATTTTTTGGGGGAATTTATCATTCATGGCATTCCACTCATCGTGAGCCGCGCGCTCCTGCTGTTCATTTAATCCCCGAAAATTGTTGAATTTTTTGCGCAGCGCCTGCATGGCCGAATCGCGTGATGGGTTGGCATCGGGCGTCTTTAAATAATCACTCAGAACACACAACTGCACTACACCTCCGTTTTTTGCAATGGCCCTGAGCAGTTCGTCGGTCAGGTTGCGCGGATTGTCGCAAAGTGCCCGGGCGCAGGAATGCGAGGCAATCACCGGCGCTTTCGAAGTGGATAACACATCCTTTAAGGACTTGTCAGACATGTGTGAAACATCGATCATCATCCCTACGTGGTTCATCTCAGTTACTACCTCATATCCAAAGGGACTGAGTCCATTGTGCTCAATCGTATCATTGGAAGAGTCGCAGATATCATTGTTCTTTGTATGACAGAGTGTGATATACCGGGCACCGCGAAGATAGAAGGTACTGATCATTGAAAGATCCCTGCCGATGGCATATCCGTTTTCAACGCCAATAAATACGGCCCGTTTTGTGCTTTTTTTTAACCTGATGGCATCTGCAGGAGAGACCGCCAATTCGGCAAGATCATGGTTTCTCATGACCACTGCATCAATGGTATCGAAAAGCAGGAGCGCCTTTTTACGTGCCTTTTCAAAGGCCTCCGGATTGCGGGGTCCCTGTGAAAGGAACACCCCAAAAAAAGCACCGTCAAGGCCACCCTCCTTCATGCGCGGGAAATCGATTTTTGAATGGTCTTTGCGTGGATCATGCCTCAAAGACATGTCAAATCCCTTCTGAGTTAACTGCAGGGGTGTATCTGTATGCGAATCAACGGTTAACACTGAATGATGGATCTCAGAGGCTCTTTTTTTCAGATTTTCGGGCTTTTCTGCAGCGAAACAAAACCCAGTGAGGAGTGCAGCAGTAAAAAGGAATAGGGTTCGTTTGTTATATCGCACTTCTGGCTTTCTATTCAAATGTTATTGTAATTGTCGCTTGTAAAGTTGTACGGCATTCTCCAGACCTAAATAAAGCGCATCACAAATCAATGCATGTCCAATTGACACTTCAAGTAATCCGGGAATTTGTTCGGAAAAATATTTCAGATTTTCAAGGTTAAGATCGTGACCTGCATTGATCCCCAGTTCAGCTTCACAGGCAATGGATGCTGCCATGGCAAAAGGCTTGATCGCCTCTTCCCTGCCCGACCGATATTTTTTGGCATATGATTCTGTATAGAGTTCAATGCGGTCAGTTCCTGTTTTTGCAGCATTCCGGATCATGACCTGATCTGGTTCTATAAAGATGGAGGTCCTGATCCCTTTTTGATGGAAAAGGGCAATCACCTCCCTCAGGAATGATTGATGTTCAATGGTATTCCAGCCGGCATTGGAGGTAAGTACCCCCGGAGGATCCGGCACCAGGGTTACCTGTGCGGGATGAACACTTAAGACCAGGTCAATGAATGGCTGCGATGGATAACCCTCAATATTAAACTCGGTGGTTAAGATTGGCTTCAGGTCAAAAACATCTTTATACCGGATATGTCTTTCATCCGGACGGGGATGAACCGTTATGCCTTGTGCCCCGAAACGTTCGCAATCAATTGCAGCCTTCACCAAATTGGGAAGATCTCCTCCCCGTGCATTGCGCAACGTCGCAATTTTATTGATATTGACGCTAAGTTTGGTCATCGGCTCCTTGTATGTTGCAAATCTACAATAAAACTCAAAAAATAACTGAAACTTTATCTTATTTTAACCAGCTGAAAGGGAATATGTAATTTTATGATCCCGCAACGATCATTGATAACAAGTAATCCAACACCATATGAGAGCGGTAATACAGCGTGTATCAAGGTCTTCTGTACTAGTCGGATCAAAAATAACCGGAGAAATCGGCCCGGGACTACTCGTTCTCCTGGGAATCGAATCAATCGACCAGTCGGAGGATATAGCATGGCTTTGTGCCAAGCTGACCAATTTAAGGATCTTCAATGATGCTGCCGGGGTCATGAATTGTTCCATCAGGGATACAGGTGGCGAAATTTTGGTTGTAAGTCAGTTTACCCTGCATGCCAGTACAAAAAAGGGGAACCGTCCCTCGTATATCCGTGCAGCCGGGCCGGAAGCTGCCATTATCCTTTACAATGAATTCATACGTCACCTTGAATCTCTCCTTGGAAAAAAAATTCAATCAGGAATATTCGGAGCGATGATGGAGGTGAGTCTTGTGAATGACGGGCCTGTTACAATTATCATTGATACGAAAAATAAAGAATAGCATCGGTTGACCTCCACCTACTTAACAATAAATTAACAATTTGCTATTGCACAATTAAAATAGTTAATGTAATTTTGTGACATTATAAACTAGTAAACAATCCAAAATCCAAATACCATGAAAAAAGTAGCAATGTTATTTTCAGCTGTCATGCTCTTTGCAAGTCTGACTTTTGCACAAACTCCTCAAACACAGGACAAAACTGCAAAACCAGCCGACAAGAAGGAATGCACCAAGGAAGAAAAAGCTGGATGCGATAAGAAAACAAAAGCTGCCTGCAGCGAGTCAAAAAAACCTTCAAGTTGCTGTGCAAAGGATGCAAAGAAAGCTGCTCCTGCAACAACCACTCCTGAAAAGAAGTAATCTATCTGCAAGTTCTCTTGCGTACAATTATAAAGGGGCCTCAAGCCCCTTTTTTTATGTTATTTATGAAGTGCGCCCCCCAGGTATCCTGAAAACAATCGGCATCCGCACCATCACCCGAACGGCCCTGCCGTTGCGTTTGCCCGGATCCCAGCGGGGCATCTCCTTTGTGACCCTCATGGCCTCTTCATCACATCCCGCCCCGATGCGCTTTGTTACGTCGATGTTGCTCAAGGTTCCATCCGTTTCAACAATAAATACGACCATCACCACCCCCTGAATTGCGTTTTTCAAGGCCGCATCGGGGTACCTGATCTGTTTGCGCAGATAATAGAGTCGTGATTCATCACCGCCGGGGTAGCGGGGATACACATCGATCGCGGTGGCCAAACCGGTATCATCACCCTTTCCATCACCCAGGCCTGACCCTCCCGGATTGGCAGATGAGTCGATTTTTGCCTTATCATTTTCCTGTTTTTGTTCAGGAGGCTCCTCAACGGGATCCTGTTTTTCAGTAATTGAATCTTTTACAACAGGTATCTGGGGCTCCTCCGGCGCCGGTTTTGAAAGTGCAAGCGCAAGTTTGTTCATCTGATCATCAGGAGGTGGACTCATACTGTAATATTCAACTTCGAACATCAGGTCACCTTCAATGAGCGGAACAGGCTCAAAATAATAATAGATCCATGGAATCAACACAGAAAGCAAAACAATGAAGGTCCCCGACAAGAGAGATATCAATAGGTAACGGGGATATTTCTTCCGAAATTCATAGGCGCCATAATCCTTGTTCCTGCCTTCGAAAGCGAGGTCATCCAAGCCTGGTATTTTGACAGGAATCATACGCCGGAATAATTTTTAAGATATTCTATGGCCCGTCTCTGCTGTTTCGTCGGACGCCCGATTCCGTGCTCCCGGAACTCGAAATTCGCCTGATGGTCTCGTTTCAATTTCAGGTATTCCTCCTCCGGAGTCAGATCCTCCATTAAAATCGGCACCAATTTGGCAGAAACCCGGTTGGGCGTAAGGTCAACAACCCTTATTGTTCTTACAATGGGAGGTATAGAGATGTTGATCACCGCTCCTGTCTTCACTTCATGAGATGGTTTAACAACCTGTCCGAGGATTTTTACCTTTCCCGACCTGCATGCTTCTGAAGCAAGGCTGCGCGTTTTAAAAATCCTGACGGCCCAAAGCCACTTATCGATCCGGATTCCCTTCTCCATCAAATTATTTTTGCCGGAAATAAATCTCCATCGGGACACCGTTGAAGTCAAATTTCTCGCGAAGCTTGTTCTCAATAAAACGCTTATAGGGCTCCTTTAAGTATTGAGGATGGTTACAAAAAAACGCAAATGACGGGAACGCGGTTGGCAACTGCATGGCATATTTGATGCGCACATATTTTCCCTTTGTTACGGGTGGCGGCATGGCCTCGATGATGGGCAGGATGAAATCATTCAGGGCAGATGTCCCGATTTTTCTCGACCGGTTTTTAAATACCTGGATGGCCGTTTCAACTGTTTTAAAAATACGTTGCTTGGTAACCACTGATGTAAAAATAATGGGAACATCCACAAATGGCTTGATCTGATCGCGGATTGACTCTTCAAAAACCTTATGCGTATTGGTCTCCTTCTCCACAAGGTCCCATTTGTTGACCACGATGATCACCCCCTTATGGTTTTTTTCGATCAGCGAATAAATATTCAAATCCTGGGCCTCAAATCCACGCTCAGCATCCACCATCAGAATACACACATCGCTGCTCTCAATCGAACGGATGGCACGCATTACAGAATAGAACTCAATATTTTCAGTCACTTTGGCCTTCTTCCTGATTCCTGCGGTGTCGATCAGGTTGAAATCAAGTCCGAAATACTGATAGTGCGTATGAATGGAGTCTCTGGTCGTTCCGGGGATTGGTGTAACAATATTCCGGTCGTTGCCTAACAACATATTGACAAGGGATGATTTTCCTGCATTCGGTCTGCCGACGATGGCAATTTTTGGCAAGTCGTCGAGTGGGGTCTGATTGTCAACATTGGTTTCCACCTCTTCGAACCCTTTAACAACTTCGTCCATTAAATCACCGGTTCCACTTCCGCTGGTAGAGGCAATGGAATATATCTCGCCCAAACCCAGACTATGAAATTCATGAATATCATCTATCATCTTATAACTGTCGACCTTATTTGCAATAAGGAGAACGCGTTTCTTTGATTTCCGCAGCATCTTGGCTACATCATCATCCATTGAAGTCAACCCCTCCTTTGCATCGACCATGAACAGGATGACATCCGACTCATCAATGGCCAGCTTTACCTGTTTTTTGATTTCATCTTCAAATATATCCCCCGACTGATGAACATACCCCCCGGTGTCAATCACTGAATAATATTTCCCGTTCCAATCTCCATGCCCGTAATGACGGTCACGGGTAACCCCGCTCGTCGGGTCGACGATGGCATCACGCCCTCCGCACAAACGGTTAAAAAGGGTGGATTTTCCAACATTCGGACGGCCAACAATTGCGATGATATTTGTCATATGGTTAATTCTCTAAAATTCACTTGATTTGCACTTTGATGATATAGATCTAATTTGCAAAGGTACGAAAGAAAGCGCTTTCATTCATTACTGGTTAGCCACATCTCCCAGCACCACGCCTGAGCATTTAAGTTCGATCATTCGTTTGACACATTTCACCATGTCCCCGACAGCCGATTCAGGTGTTTTTCCCCTGGGATGTATGCTGCATACCGCGGTGGTAAAGGCATGGTCCATTGCAGGGCTCCAGCGGGATTTACCTGCGGGATCTTTACCGTACGTCATATACGCTGAAAGCTGATTCAAGCCCGTTCCCGGCCGCTCACCAATGAGGTGAATCAGGACTTCAGGATCAATAAGCTGCGCCACATGATATCCGGCGCGCACACGTCCGTTCTTGATCACAACATCTTCATCACTCACGTTGTATCCTGTTTCTCTTAGCGACCATTTCAGTTTTGGAAGAACATTGCGCAGATTTTCATTTACAGCATCGGCATTGAGTCCGTCGGAAATGACAACCATAATCTGAGGTAGAATCTGGTTTCCCGCATAGTGTCTGATGATTGAAGAGGCATCTCTTTCATTAATCAGTTCGCCTGAAGCCGGATGTGCCAGATAATCCTCCCTATCGGTCGAATTTGTTGCGACATCCAAATAATTCTGGCAGCTATCGCGGATGACCGCTGCGTCAAGGGTGGCATAAAGGGCGTTTCTGGCATGCTGGTACAGCGACTCAAGTCTGGCAGATACAACCGGAGGATCAGAAAAACCGGGCCCAAAGCCATAGCCCAGGTCGCATCCCTTTTCCTTCAGAATAGAAATTTTTTTAAGGCCTTCGATCCTGAGATCATCTATTGTCCTGGTATCTCCGCCCTCCTTCATATACCTTGCGTATAGGATGGAGGTCTTTTCCGGGGCTCCCGTTGCTGAACCATCGGAATCCATGACGCCAAGCGTTTGAAGCCGTTCAAGCATGGCGCTTGAAATCTGCTTGTTGACGGCAATCCGCAAACGCGGGTGTTCGCGGTAGGAGGTGGTAAGATACCCCAGCATGGGATCGGCTTTACCTGCAACTGACATCAGATAGGCAGGAGCCGCCATTTTTACGATTGTTTCAGTCAGCGCCTGGAGCTCGGTTGGGTTGATCCCCATATGGAAGGTAGAGCAGACATCGAGGCCCATGGTAATGCCGTGAAGCTTTGCCATAACCGTATCTTCAAGACAGGCCCTCATCAATTGCGCGCCTGTCCTGAATACTTCGGGGCCTATGAAGCCTGCAACATCGTTGACGATCATCCATTTCCCCTGACATTGTTGCCTGACATGGCGGGCCAGGCCGTAACAACGCGACTCCAGGGTAACCATGTCAACACCTTCGGCAGCGCCGTTGGTTACTTCGGAGCCCTGACCTGTTTCAAAATAGAGACCATCAAACCCTTTGGATAAATCCAAAAGTCCATCAACATCGAGACCCAACATGCCGACCAGTGATTTCGAAGTTCCGGCCAAACTCTGAAAGCCGACATCGACCTTAGTCATTCCGCGTGCAGTGGACTGTTTCACCATATCAGAAAGGACACAATACCGTGTGGGGAGCTGAAGCCGTTCGACAACGCGCTGGAGGAGCTTTTCCGTTCTGACAATGGTTTCGATATCATCGCTGGCGGGATTGAGCCCGATGATTACGTCGCCGCAACCAAAAGCCAGACCTTCAAGAACCGACATGAGTATCTCTTGCTCGTCATCGCCGGGGCTGTTGGGCTGAATGCGGGTGCCGAAATGGTTTGAAGACCCAACCGCAACCGGCCCTTTTTGCATTTTATCAGGAAGGGTATTGAAAATTGAACCGGAGACCTTTGAAAGCTCACTGTTGGTCATGATCTTCACCACGGCGGCAATGACCTCACTGGGCAGTCCATCCGAATATTTAATAACCCATTTGGCGCAATTGGGGCCTAAAAGAATATCTTTCAGCTCCAGCATCGTCAGGTGGGATATCTCAGCAAGCAAATTCCTGCTGACGGAACGGGAGATTGCTTCCGTGAGTGCATCTTCAACAAACACCCATTTCGAGATGTCGGCAATTTGCATCGCAGAAATCTCCCTTTTTGCGTCCATTCTGACAGCTTCGTCCGTTGTTCCGCCAACAGAAAGGTCTCCCTCCTTGTATTCATTGGCCCTTGCAAAAATGAGGCGAACTTTACCCATATCCATATTATCCCTCCTTGATGTTTTCCCCTGGAGCAACCGGCGCGATCATACGTTCATTTCTTTCATTCTTTGTCATTCGGTCCCCAATCATAACGGCCAATAGCACAGCTGTAATTCCACCGGTAAATTTACCGACCATCATGGGGAATATCATCTCTTTTTCGACGCCCGCGGTAAATCCAAGGTGATCTCCCAAAACAAAGGCAGCGCTAACCGCGAAGGCGATGTTGATGATCCTGCCCTTGGGGTTCATATCTTTAAGCATGGTGAGCATGGGGATCGCATTGGCCAGGGTGGCGATCATTCCGGCAGCGGCCGAATCATTCATTCCAAGAAGTCCGCCTAATTTCATCAATGGTTTCGCAAAAAGCCTGGTGATGACCGCAACCATCGGGAAGGCCCCTATCAGGACAATGGAGATTGAACCAATGATCTGAATGCCATCCCATATCGGAGTCATGCCGGGAATAATGACCAGGCCGGTAAGGGTTTCCAACACAATAAGTACGGTGCAAATTGTGATGAAGATCATGAGCCCTTTCCCGAATATCGTAAATCCGCGGATCATTTTTTCGGGTGCAATCCATAAGCCGAAGGCAATAAGGATGGCAAAGAGCGCAATGGGTATCAAATTGTGCAGAATCATGCCAATCTGATATCCTGCTACGAGTCCGCCGGTAAGACATCCCAGGGGGATGGTAACCATTCCGATCATGATACCGGAGGCCAGGTATTTGTGGTCCTCCTTTCTGATGATTCCCAGGGCGACAGGAATGGTGAACACAATCGTAGGTCCCATCATTGACCCGAGAATCAGCCCGGCAAATGAACCTGCCTCAGGCGATAAAGCCATTGCCTTTGCAAGCGGGTATCCGCCCATATCGTTGGCAAGCAGTGTCGTTGCGAACATCGCGGGATCTGCCCCTAAAAAGGTATAGAGCGGAACTACAACAACACCGAGTACCTTGGCAAGCACAGGTGCAATGGAGACCACGCCGAGCATGGCAATTGCCAGCGGGCCCATGGCCATGAAGCCCTCATCGAACTTCGCGCCAATTTCAAACCTGTTGCCGAAAATTTTATCAAGGGCCCCCAGTACCATGAAAAACATCATGATATAGAGAATTATCTCATTGATACCCATTTGATTGTTGTTTTCAAAGTGTTATCCTTGGCTATTCCACCGAATATCCAAATCTTTTCAGCGCCCGGTCATCTTCGCGCCAATCTTTGGCAACCTTCACGCGCAATTCAAGAAAAATATGCTTATCAATGAAGGCTTCAATATCCTTCCTGGCATCGGTGCCCAACTTTTTAATGGCTGCTCCCTGGTGTCCGAGCAATATGCCCTTCTGCGTTTCCCTGGCAACAAAAATCGTGGCGGTGATCCGGGTCAGATGATCTTCTTCCTTGAATGATTCGACTGCCACTTCAGTAGAATAGGGAACTTCCTGGGAAAAATTCAGTAAAATCTTCTCCCGGATGATTTCTGAGACGAAAAAACGCTGACTGCGGTCGGTCAGTTCATCCTTGGGATAAAAGGCAGGTGATTCCGGCAGATGATGGAGGATGGCCTTGAAAACCTGGTCAAGATTAAGTTTAAGCAAGGCTGAAACGGGCAAAACGGTAGCCTTTTCAAAAGCTTTCATCCACTTGGCCGCCTCCGCTTCAAGGATCTCCATGTTGCCCAAATCAATTTTGTTAATGACGACAATTACGGGGACAGTTGCCGCTTGTATTTTTTTCAGGATATCCTCCTGTTTGAATTCATTGCCAGGTTCGGTGACCAGCAAGATCACATCAGCATCGTCGAGGGCCGCAAACACTGCAGACATCATGGCCTTGTGCAGTTTGTAATGAGGCTGTATTACGCCCGGCGTATCGGAATAGACCACCTGGTAATCATCCCCGCTGAAAATTCCCATGATGCGATGGCGGGTGGTTTGGGCTTTGGGTGTAATGATCGATAGCCGCTCTCCCAGCAAAGCGTTCATGAGGGTAGATTTTCCAACGTTCGGATATCCGATGATGGAGACGAATCCTGCTTTGTGTGACATATTTTTTATGAATGTTGGATAACACGGAAACAAATACTATCTTTGCACCGCGAAACAAAGTACAAAGGTACGAAAAATATACTGCGGGGTGGAGCAGTGGTAGCTCGTTGGGCTCATAACCCAAAGGTCATAGGTTCGAATCCTGTCCCCGCTACACAAAAAGTCAGCATTTTAGCTGACTTTTTTTTTTGACCATCGATCAGAGGTAAGGTATGGATCAAGAGGAAGGGTGTCATCCAAAAAATTCATTGTATGCTTCTTCGATGTTTTTTACTTCTTTCTCAGTGATGGTGATAAATTCTTTTTCTTTGGCTCTTTGGGAGAACTTGCCATTGTTTTGAGCCAAAAACCTTATTAAAAGTGCAATAGTCTTGTCTGGCATTTGAAAATGATCATCCAGCCACACTTTCATTGCATCGAATTTCTCCAAATAGGCTACTTCATCAGGTATGATGGTGCTGATTGTATAATCAACGCATTCAAACAAAAATTCAGTTTGCGCCGTGGCATCAAAATATCGATAGTAATCTAAGGTGTCGTTCAGAACCTCCACGTTGTTTTTTGGGGTCTTCTTCCATTGAATAAAATCAAGTATGGGATGAGAATAAGTTTCCAATACTTTTCGGTAATCAGAAATGCGTTCTAAAATGGCAGCAGACACTGGAAAAATTATGCCTTGCGGAGTAAATTTCATCGTTGTTAATATGTGATGAATCAAATATCGATGTAGCCTTCCATTACCATCAACAAACGGATGAATAAATATGAAACCAAAAGCTATCAGAGCTGCCGTTAGAACTGGGTTGAAAGATGTGGATTCCATTTGCTTGGCAGATTCCAGCAGTCCCCCCATCAGGTTTTCAATATCCTGCCATCTGGCAGAGATATGTTCGGGAATAGGCTCGCCAGTATTACGGTCGTGTTCTCCAATAAAGCCGCCTTCACTGCGATACCCCATCTGAACAAATCGGTTGTCATCAATTACTATTTGTTGTAACCTAAGCAGCTCTTCTTTGCTAAGAGGTTTACTTCCTGCCTGACCGATGGCTTTACCCCACCGAACAGCCCTGTTTTGGGTGGGATTTTCGCCTTCAATCGTAAAGGATGCCTTCGAATCTTTCAGTAACAGAAATGCCGACGTCCGCAATAATATATCCTTATGCACTCCACTAATGGCAATACTGGTTTTATCGGCAAGGTTTTCTGCAATATAACGCTCAAGTTTAACGGTTTTACTAATGAGCGGACAAAAGTTAACATTCCCTGTCAGGTTGTTCTTAATTCGGTGTCGGCTTGAATTGATGCATTTTGGACTTGCGTACTGTTGCTTTTCATCTAACAGTGGAATGTAATTTCCTTCACGCAGATCGGGAACCTGTAATGACTTCTGCATAAGCCATTCATAAAGAAACCAGATTCTCCGACCGTACTGGCTCTGCGGCTCTTTACGAATCCATTCTTCGATAATACTGGGCTGTGTCGCTTCAAATAGCTTCTTAAATGCTAACATGTTAACCCCTTCATATTTTAAAGCAAAGACAAGGTGGGAGTATAAGTTATCTTCAGGTTGGTGCCTTGTAGTAAAAACCAGCCATCCATCAGCTTTGTACTGCCTATGCTTTCTGCTGATTAAAGCAAGTTGTATCGGGGTAGGAACTGGAAGTTTATATGCGGTAATTATTGCCCCATATCCCACCAATGTGCCCTCCTCAGGAACCGTTCTTCCCTGAAAAACACTTATCTCTTGTGAAATGTTGTTGTTTTTCATAATGGTTTGTGAAAATTGCTTATTGCAAAAGTATGAAAAACTCTTATTCTTTATGAAATATTATTATATTAGGTCAATAAATATGAAAATCACTTATTTTACAAATCCAGAATTGAACAATTATTTAGCATGACTTTTTTTTATTTTATGCAGGTTGTCTGTACGAAAATTTTACTTTTACGTCGTATCTTTCGCTCACCATGGGATGAATGCCTGGAGTCATGAGGGGACAGTGCGCACAATGATACGCTGAGCCTAATCGATTATGCTTACAATAATGCCGCAAACAGTTTAATTAATGCGGGACAGAAAGAATGAGTGATATTATATTCGCATGAAAAAACGAATTTTCATTGTTCTGGGTGTGCTTTTCCCCGCCTTTTTAACCTGGGGTGTAATCTACCTGAATTCTTTGCTTCCGATCATTACAGGTTATTCAGCGAAATACCTGTGCTCTGCGGTTTTTATCTCCCACCGCCAGGCGGTGGATGTGGAGGCAACCGATCTCCATTTTTCCTTCATTCAATTTGCACATAACGAGGTGAATTACCGGGAAAAGACCGTGACAAGCCGCTTTTTATGGGGCAAATCCAAGGCCATCTTCCGGGAAGGATTTGGAAGTACCTTGCTGCGTGGCACGGATGAATATGCCTTGGGTAAAATAAAATTTCCTTCCCTTCCGGCTTTATGCTTTGACCCGGATACCATGGCATGGCCTCTTGGAAATATCATACCAGAAACAAATACGCGAATTGACAAGGTGAAATTAGCGGAAATATCCCGAAAATTGATGACGGAGGATGGTTACAACGGCCATGTCTATGGATTTATCGTAATTCACAAGGGAATTCCTGTTGCAGAAAAATACAAACCGGGATTCAATAAAAAAACCCGATTTTTAAGCTGGTCGATGGCCAAAAGTTTTACCAATGCCATGGCCGGAATCATGGTTATGGAGGGGAAGCTGGCCCTTGATCAACCGGCCGGAATTCCAGCCTGGCAAAACGATGATCGCAGGCACATTACCATAAACCACCTCATGCAGATGCAAAGCGGGCTTCGTTGGAATGAGGATTACGGCAACAGGTCGGATGTAACGCTGATGCTTTACGAAAATCTGAATTTTGCTGATTTTGCCTCCAACCAGTCCATGGAATTTCCAGCCGGCAGCCATTGGTATTATTCATCAGGCTCGACCAATATCGTTAGTGAACTGATGCGAAAAAAATTCGATCGGGATGATCAATACTGGGCTTATATCCATACCCGCTTATTCAATAAAATCGGCATGCATGATGCGCTGTTCGAGGTTGATCCGACCGGAACCCAGGTGGGTTCATCCTATATTTTTGCGACTGTACGTGATTATGCCCGGTTTGGCCTGCTTTACCTTCAGGATGGCGTTTTCAATGGCGAACGCATATTACCAGAGGGGTGGGTGCGTTATACAACCCAGCCGTCGTCGGACAGCAAGGGCAGTTATGGCTCCTCCTTTTGGTTAAACAGGGGAAAATATTATCCATCTGCCCCACCCGACATGATTTCATGCAACGGATATAACGGTCAACGGATATTTATCATCCCATCCAGGGATCTCATCATTGTGGTGGTTGGAAATTCACCAAAATCAGAAGGGGGAATGAATTTCGACATGCTTTTAGGGGATATTATACGCACTGTGAAATAATGTAAACAATGAATGAGGGTCAGCCCAATAATTTTTGCATGGCCATCCTGTTTTTTTCATTCTGAATATCCTTTCCTTCAGGCGCATACAAGAAATCAATCCGCCCGTGGTATTGTTCCACCACTTTGCCGCGGACAATCTTCATTTGAAAATTGATTAAATGGTTTTCCTCCGTGAAACCCGCGTCAAGAACGGCAATCGCTGATGGTAACCACCGCTGGGGAAACATGGATCCATACCTGTTTTCACTCCGGTACTCCTGAAATTCCTGTTTGATTTTTTCCAGCGCGGCCTTGGTTCCCGCCATTGATCGGGGATCAACATCCTTCCCGGCCAGGTATTGCAATAAGGTCTCCCTGTTCGGAACCACAAGCGCTATGGTATAGGCATTCTGGTTGTTATACAGCATACACTGGTCAATGAATACTGATTGTGAGGTAAAGGCCTCCTCCATCCCTTCCGGACTGTATTTCTCTCCGTCATCGGCAATGAGTAGACTTTTGAATCGGCCGAGCACGTATAGAAATCCGTCATGATCAATATAACCCAAATCGCCGGTATGCAGCCAGTCCTCTTTGATAGAATTCCGGGTTGCATCCTCATTCATCCAGTAACCCGCCATGACGTTCTCCCCTTTGATCACTATTTCTCCTTTTTCACCTGTCATCCTCGTTTTTCCATTTTCATCACAGATCTTTAATTCAAGGTTGGCTACAACATTTCCGGATGAGCCGAGTTTGTGCCGATGGATTGCATTCGATGAAATAAGGGGCGAGGCCTCCGTCAAACCATATCCTTGTAACATGGGGATGCCGATGGCATAAAAGAATTTCTGCAAATCAATATCCAGCAAAGCGCCGCCTCCAATAAAAAACTGAAGCCTGCCACCAAATCCTTCGCGGATTTTCTTAAAGATCAAAAAGTCAAAGAATTTGTTTACCGGCCACAAGAGAAATCTGAAGCCTCTCCCTTTATCATATCCACAGCCATTGAATACATACGCAATTTTCAAGGCAACATTAAAAAGGAATTCACTCAGCGCCCCAGCGGATTTGATGGATTTCTGGATATTTTTTCTGAAGTTTTTAGCCAGCACTGGAACAGTAAAAAGCAGATGGGGCCTTATTTCCTTTATGTTTTTCGGAATATTCTTCAATGTTTCCATGTAGGTTTTTCCGCCCTGAACAGAAGCAATGGAGGCTCCTTTTCCCATAAAACAGTAGATGCCGGCGGTATGGGCAAAAGCATGGTCCCAGGGAAGGATCAGCAAGGTTGTAAAGTCATCGCCGATATCCATCAAAGAATAACTTTGCTGAATGTTGGTTACATAATTCCGATGCGTCAGGATGATCCCTTTCGGATCGGCAGTTGTACCTGAAGTATAGCTGATGTTTGCATAATCATCAGGAAGAACGGAGGCCATGCGCGCTTGAAATGCATCCTGATGCGCAGCAAGAAACAGGTCGCCTGCTTTCAAAACGGCCTGGAACATGATCTCATCAGATGAATCAGGCGAAAGCTCATCCAGAACGATGATCTTTTCAAGTAAAGGCAGTTGTTCCCTGTTCTTCCTGATTTTGCTGATCTGGCCTCCGGAAACGATCACCATGCGTGCTTCAGAATGGTTCAGTCTGAATCTGATCTCTTCGGGTTCATTCATGCGCACCGCGAGGGGGACATTCACCGCCCCGCAGAACAGGATTCCCAATTCACTGATGACCCAATCATTTCTTGCATCAGATAAAAGGGCAATCCGGTCGCCCCCTTTAACACCCAGCGACATGAGGCCTGCTGCAAAACGATAAACCTGCTCTTTGGTCTCCCCATAGGTCATTCCGGTATAACCATGGCCCCTGTTTTCCCATAAATAAACATTATCATGGAACCTGTCAACGCTCTGGTGGAAGAAATCCAAAAGATTTTTCATGTGATGAAAAAGATGTTTCGAACACAAATATAATACTATTTTATTTGGTCTAAATAATACATTATATTATCTTCGCATTACTTTATACAATAAATGAATAAAGATGAAAAATTATCTTCTCCTTCTTTGCCTTCTGCCCGCGCTTTTTTCATGTAAATCGGCCCAATACACGCCCAAAAACTATGGTAAATCCCAGCTTATCATTGGCAGCAGTGGTGGTGTGAGCGGAATGATCAGGGAGTACAGCCTGCTGGATAATGGTCAGCTATTTCTCAGCAAAGGGGTTAAAGGAGAATGGAAAGCATTAAAAAAAATTAAAAAACCGGAGACCCATGAAATATTTAATAAGGTCGATGATCTGGGCCTGGCAACCCTGAAATTCAACCATCCGGGCAACATGACCTACTACATCCTCATTAAACAACCACCCAGGTCAAATGAGATCAAGTGGGGTGAATCAGGGGTAAAAACACCTGAAGCCATAAAGGAATTCTATAATTACCTGATGACCATTTTTTAACCTTAAAACCCACATTCTATGAAAAATCAAATACTTTTTCTAGCTATATTCACGCTGTTCATCCTGCTACCCCCGGCTGCTTCGGGTCAAACCAATCCATTTTCGATCAAGGCAAAATCGGCAAAATCGGCAGGATTTATGCCAAAGCAGGTTCAGCCCATTCCCGGAGTTGCAGGATCCCAGGACTCCAGGTTAAACAACGCTTCTACATTCAAACCCATCGGACATCCATTGCCCTCTTTTTCAAAGGATAAGCAAGATTTTGGAGAAAGGCATTTTAATCAGAACGGGCAGCTAATTTTTCTTTCGGGGAAACTGGCCAATGCCATGAACATGAACCTGAAATATTCAGGCAACCTGGAAGAGGCCTGTTTTGAATACCTCGGGGCACTGCAGACTGATCTCAGGATAAAAGATGTGCGGAAGGAATTCGCAGTCAAAAGCCAGCAATCGGATGATCTGGGTATCAGCCATGTCAAAATGCAGCAGGTTTACCAAGGAATTCCGGTTTACGGGGGTGAAATCTACCTTCATTCTTCCGGAGACCAAATCAGCTTGTTTAACGGAACCACCTACCCTACGGCAACCTTTTCTGACATTCACCCTTCAATAAGTTCATTCCAGGCCCAAATGACGGCAACCAGCGATGTGTCAAAACGAACAGCCATGCATGAACTTAATGCCGGGCAAAAATCAATGCTCAACTACAGCGAACCGATCCGGGAGCTCGTCATCTACCCGAAGAACCGTGATCCGCGGCAGCAATATCTCACCTGGCACATCACCCTGAGGCCAAATTTCCTCGAGCGCTGGGAATACTTCGTTGATGCCAAAACGGGAGCCATCCTCCACTTTTTCAACAACACCCAAACGGATGGGGATGTGACAGCCAACGGCGTGGACCTGAATGGGGTGAACAGGACCGTTCATGCTTACCTGGAGGGAGGAACTTATTATGTGATCGACGTATCAAGACCCATGTTCAACCCTCAAAACCAAGAGGGCACCATGCGCGTCTATGATGCAAACTACACCAGTCCTTCGGTTCAGGGATTCAACCCTGCCATTGCTTCCTCCACGAACAACACCTGGAACCCGAAAGTCATCTCTTCACAATACAATGCCGGGGTTACCTATGAATATTTCAGAACCACCCACGACAAAAATTCCTGGAATAACAAGGGTGGATCTGTCTTCAGTATCATCAACGCAACCGAAGATAACGGGAGTGGGATGGATAACGCTTACTGGAATGGCGTTTGCATCGTTTATGGCAACGGGGATACCCATTTTAAACCCCTTGCCGGAGCCCTTGATGTAAGTGCCCATGAAATGGGTCATGCATTTGATGAAGCATCTGCCAACCTGGAGTACCAGAATGAGTCAGGGGCGCTGAATGAAGCATTTTCAGATATTTCCGGCGCCGTTGTCGAACGGTTGAACTGGAAAATAGGGGAAGATATTGTCAAACCAGGCGTATACCCTACAGGATGTTTGCGCGACATGTCCAATCCCCACAACGGAGGTTCAAGTTTAAATGATCCGGGATATCAGCCTGCTTCTGTGAGTGAGATGTACACAGGAACAGAGGATAACGGCGGAGTTCATATCAACAGCGGGATTGTCAATTTTGCCTTTTATAAATATGTCACCGCTGTCGGGATGGAAAAGGGGGAAAAGACTTTTTTCAGAGCGCTGTTTCAATATTTAACCAGGTCTTCCCAATTTATTGATTGCCGCCTGGCTGTTGTGCAGTCCGCAAAAGATCTTTATGGTGACGGTTCTGCAGAGGTCAATGCTGCGAAAGCTGCTTTTAATGAAGTAGGAATTACAGATGGAAGCGGAGGGAATTACCAGAACGAGTTACCCATAAATCCGGGGCAGGACTATATCATGGCGATAAATACGGCCTCAGGAGACCCCAATTCATTGTACATAGCTTCAACGACAGCCACAAATTTCCAAGCCATCTCTACAACTCCCCTTATGAATAAACCAAGTGTTGTGGATGACGGAAGTGTTGCTGTTTTTATTGGGTCCGACAAGAAAATGCATGCCATAACCTTAGGCAGTCAACCCGTGGAAACCGTGATTCAGGATGAGACCATCTGGTCGAATGTGGCCATTTCGAAGGATGGGACAAAAATAGCCGCCGTTACCGAGTTTCAGGATTCTGCAATTTTTCTTTACAGCTATCAGAAGCAACAATGGGTAAAGGCACATCTGTACAATCCGACTACCCAGGAGGGGGTGGTGACCAACAATGTTTTGTACGCTGATGCGCTTGAGTGGGATTATAGCGGCGAGTTCATCATGTATGATGCCTATAATATGATGAATAGCTCTACGTCGGGTCAGAATGTTGATTATTGGGATATCAGTTTCATGCGGGTTTGGGATAATGGTTCGGGCGGCTGGGGCAATGGCGATGTTTTCAAGCTGGTCTCAGGGATTCCTGAAGGGGTCAGCATCGGTAATCCATCTTTATCCAAAAATTCACCAACTGTATGTGCCTTTGATTATATGGATGCCAACACAAATTCTGTGAGTGTGCTGGCCTCCAATCTCGAAACCGGTGATTTTGTCGAGGTTTTCAAAAATGGTTCCACTTTGAGTTATCCCAATTATTCGAAGCTGGATGACTTCATTATTTTTTCGGCCCTCTCTGGCGGGTCTCCGGTAATTGCTTCCATTGCGATGTCGCCTGATAAAATCAATCCGGCCTCAACCAATGCCAACGTCTTGATTTCGGAAGCCAAATGGGGGGTGTGGTTTACGCAGGGAAACCGATCATTGGGAGTTCCTGAGGAGCAACGCCATGTGGGTATCAAGATTTATCCGAATCCTGCGCATGGCCAGATACGTGTTGCTGTTGAGCAAATAGTGGCAGATCCGTATACGATAGAAGTATACGATTGTCGCGGACTCCGCCTTACTTCATCAAATCATGCCGCTGCCGGGGAGGTTACGATGGATATCTCCGGATTTGCTTCCGGACTTTACCTTCTGAAGGTTGTCGGGAAAGACTTTTCGGTGACCCGGAAGCTGTTGGTACAATAAAAAGGTGACAGGGTGACAGGGTGATGCGATATTAGCTTACCTCCAGAATCAATCCTTTCAGGTATTCTCCTTCCGGATGGCAAATGTCGACCGGATGATCAGGCCCCTGGGCCAGTTGATGCAAAATTCTGACCTGTCTGCCTGTTTCTATGGCAGCCGATTGAATCGCAGCGCGGAACATTTCCCTGGAGATGGGCTGTGAACAGGAAAAGGTGAATAATATTCCACCCCGGTTTAATCGTTTCATGGCCTCCGCATTGATATGAACATATGCATGCAGCGCGTTGTTGGTTACATGATGTGTTTTGGCGAAGGCGGGCGGATCGAGTATGATCATATCATATTTTTCCTCTGTTTCCACCAGATGCCTTTTTACATCGGCGACAAATGATTTGTGTTTCCCCTGATCACAGCCATTCAGCCGAATGTTTTCCTCAGTCCAGTCTATCGCCAGTCTGGAACTATCAACAGAATGTACCATTTTGGCGCCTCCTTTCAATGCATACACAGAAAAAGAGCCTGAATAGCAAAATGCATTCAACACCTTTTTATCTTTTGCATAAAATTGTGCAAACATGCGATTTCCGCGCTGATCGAGAAAAAATCCGGTTTTTTGTCCCCGGATAAAATCTATGGAAAAGCGATGACCCGTCTCAAGAATCTCAACAGGGCCGGAAGAGCCGAAGATGAAGTGATCGGTATAACTGTCAGACCCGTGGCCGGAGGATCCGGCAGATGGGCGAGCAGGGGAAGGGGTACTCTCGGAAACTGGGGCACTGGTACGTGAGTGAACTGGTGAATTGGTGATCGATTGGTCGGCGGGGTTTGGAGCTTTAAGAAAAAGCTTTGAGTTGCGGGTGATGAGTTTTGATTTTTCCATCGTTTCGGAACTCTTGTCATAAACAGCGATGAGCTTGTTCCCATACAGATCTTTGAGTGCATCCGTGAACACTGGCAAAAGGCGGTACATTCCGATGGAATGGGCCTGTATGACAGCCACTCCATTGTAATAGTCAATGATGAGGCCGGGCAGCAAATCCCCTTCGGAAAAGACAAGCCGGTAAGCATTTGCAACATTTCCCTGCGTAAGGCCAAGGCCGGCCCTGAATTGCCAGGCAGATTTCAGTTTCGATTTCCAAAAATTTTCGTTGACATCGGCTTTTTGAAATGAGAAAATCTTAACTGCAATGGAGCCTGGCAGATAGTGACCCAATGCCAGAAACTCCCGATGGGCGCTAAGAACTTCAATGATGTCGCCCTCCCGGGGAGCACCCTCCGTTTTATCAATGGCCCCTGAAAAAATCCAGGGATGAAAGCGCTTAACAGCCGCCTCTTTCCCCGGTTTTAAAATAATTTTAGTTGGATTGGTCATTTCAGATAATTTTTGGTAAAGTTAATGCTAGTTGATAAATAAAGGAGTGCATCTTTACTGTGAAATTTGTTTATTTACACATTCTCTAATTTTATTTGTAATTTTGCAAAAATTCAAAACTCTGTCAAATGAAAAAGTATTTGTTGCTTTTATTGATCCCGGTATTTTTCGCATGCGGTCGTGCCGCTGAGAAGAAAGCCCAGGAATTGCAGGCTAAATCTGATAGTCTGCTCAGTCAAACCATGCAAAAAGATGAAGCGATCAATGAATTTATCCGCTCCATCAACGACATCCAGGGAACGCTGGACACCATAAAGCAAAAAGAAAATATCATCAACCTAACCACCGACCGTGGAGGTGAATTAAAAATCTCGGCTAAAGAACAGATTAAGAATGACATACAGACCATTTACAGTCTGATGCAAAAGAACAAGGAGACCATTTCGGCCCTTTCCAAAAAGCTGAAACGTTCCAGCCTGAAGGTTGATGAGCTGAATAAGATGGTTGAGCGGCTCAACAAAGACCTCGCTGATAAAGCCTCACAGATTGAGGATTTACGTACGAAACTGGCGAAGCTGAATGCCTCGTTTGAAATGGCCAATCTGAAGATTGATACCTTATCCCGCACAGTAAAGGATCAGGGATCACAGATCAACAGTCAGACTGAAACGATTGCTAACCAGGATGAAGCCCTGAATACAGCCTATTATGTTATAGGAACCAACAAGGAGCTCAAGAAGAGCGCTGTTATTAAAAGTGGTGAAATTCTATCCGATTTCAACAAGGAACTTTTCACCAAGATCGATATCCGCAAGGTGACTGAGATCTCCATTCTCAGCAAAAAAGCAAAAATTTTATCGATCCACCCTTCCAGCGCGTATAAATTCACCGGTGACAAAAAGGTGATTCAGGCACTTCAGATACTTGACTACAAGGCATTCTGGGCAACTTCCAAATACCTGGTAATCGTGGTTGATTAATCCATTTATAAAAGAATATGAAGGGGTCTCCTAAAGGTGCCCCTTTTTTTTTGATCTTTGCCGAAATAAATCTTTTCAATTATGCGTAAAATCCTTATCCTGTCAATCCTGCTTTTGCTTTTTCATGTCAACCTTCAAGCCCAGAATAACAAGGGAGGTCAGTTCAAAATAGCCTTTTACAATACTGAAAATCTTTTTGATACCATTGATGATCCGACGAAAAGTGATGAGGACTTTTTACCCAACTCCAAAGTTGCATGGAACAGTGCGCGCTATGATCATAAGATTGATAACATGGCCAGGGTGCTTGTTGCCATTGACAGCATTGATCTGCCTGCCGTAATCGGCTTGGCCGAGGTTGAAAACATGTCAGTGCTCAATGATCTTATTTCGAAGCCAGGCCTTCGTAAAGGAAATTACGGTGTTATTCTGGAGGAGGGCAGTGATCCCAGGGGGATTGATGTGGCGCTGATTTACAGGAAAAATGTTATGCAATATATTGGGCACAAAGCTTTTCCATCGGCCACCTCATTTAAAACCCGAAATTTGCTGTATGTCAAACTTACTGATGCAAAAAAGGACACCTTTCACATTTTTATCAACCATTGGAAATCCCGCTCCGGAGGGGAGCAGGAAACGGAGCCCCAACGACTCGAAAATGCTTCAACATTAAAACATCTTACTGATTCTATTCTGGCCATGAATTCCCATGCCAACCTGATCATCATGGGAGATTTCAATGATGAGCCCAACAATAAAAGCCTTTCAGAAATACTAGGCGCTGGAAAACCGGAAAAACAATCTTCATTTAAGGGGTTGTATAATCTGATGTTCGACAGATTTCTTCAGGGTGAAGGAACGCTATATTATAAGGATTGGGATCTATTCGATCAGATCATCGTCTCTGGAAACCTTTTGGTAAAGAAGCGAAAAGGGGCGTTTATTCCACCCCCGTTTGCCTACATCTTCAAGCCGGAATGGATTCTGTTTAAAAATAAAAAAGGAGAGATGATCCCTAACCGTACTGCCGGATCAAAGGATTATTTCGGCGGATTCAGTGATCATTTGCCGGTGTATGCGGTGGTGAAATATTAAAAAAGTAATGAAGTAACAAGGTAACAAGGTGACAAGGTGATACGCGTGACGCGTCACGCGTCACGTTTTACGGCTTAGTTTCCTTTGGGGGTGCTGAATAATCCACCTCCTGCAATAGCCGGCCATTTTCATCAAAGAACTGCCATTTTCCCACACGCATATCCTCCTTATAGAATCCTTCATAGCGTACTTTGCCATTCTCAAAGTAGGTTATTCTTTTACCATTGGACTTACCTTTCACAAACTGACCATCGCTCCATACTTTTCCATTTTCATACCAGTAGCTCCATCGGCCTTCGCGTTTGTTATCCTTGTAGGTTCCTTCCATCTGGACCTGTTTGTTGGGATAATAGGTAGTTTCTTTGATCAATTCGCGGCCCTCCCCTTTTCCTTTGTAAAGGCATATGCGCTTGGGCGTACCATCATCGTAGGTCTCTTCAACCACTTTGTGTTCAAACCGGCATGAAGAAAGGATAAATGTAAGAAAAATGACGAAAAGTAGTTTTTGTTTCATGGTGATAGAAAAATTCAGTTGTATCGGTATAAAAAATATTACTTGTTGAAGCAGCAAATTATGTCTTAAATGTCAGTCGATGGCCTTTGCTGGTTTCATCGAACCGTCCCTGATCAAACATGAGATGACCATTCACCCAGGTTTGGGTAATGCGCGATTTAAAGGTCACACCTTCAAAAGGAGACCAATGGCATTTCGATAAAATATTCTCAGTTTCTACCACCCAGGGATCATCGGGATCGACCAATACGAGATCGGCAAAATAACCCTTGCGGATGAAGCCTCTGTTCTGGATCCTGTACAGAATGGCTGGAGCGTGGCACATCTTTTCAACGATTTTCTCAATAGAAATCTTACCTAATTGAAAAAATCCCATCATGGCAACGAGAGAATGCTGGATTAGCGGGCCGCCAGAAGGGCATTCGGTGTAATGGTTCTGTTTTTCCGACTTGAGATGGGGGGCGTGATCGGTGGCGATGAGGTCGATTTTATTGTTCAGCAAACCTTCAAACAACCCCTGACGGTCGTGGGTGGTTTTGATCGCCGGGTTCCATTTGATCTTTGATCCCAGGTCGGCGTAATCACGGTCATCGAACCAAAGATGGTGAATGCATACCTCGCCTGTGATTCGCTTTTCTGCCAGCGGAAGATCATTTTGCAGTAATTCAAGCTCTTTGGCGGTGGACAAATGCATAAGGTGCAAACGAGCCTGGTGTTTCCTCGCCAGATTTACAGCTTTTTCTGAGGAGGTAAAACAAGCCGCTTCACTGCGAATCATCGGATGGGCTGAGGCTGGAATTTGCTCGCCATATTGATCTCTGAAAAGGGTGAGGTTATGTTTAACGATCGACTCTTCTTCCGCATGAACGCCAATCAGTAACGGTGAATTTTTAAATATTGCCTCCAGGCTTTCAGGGTTATCCACCAGCATATTTCCGGTAGAGGCTCCCATGAACAACTTCAATCCGCAAATCCTGGAAGGCTCGGCTTTTTTAATCTCTGGCAGGTTGTCATTGGCAGCTCCCAGAAAAAATGAATAGTTGGCCAGTGATTTGGAAGAGGCAAGGGAATATTTTTCCTCAAGAATTTCGATTGTGGTGGCGTTTGGCCTGGTGTTGGGCATCTCCATAAATGAGGTCACTCCCCCGGCTACGGCTGCCTTGCTTTCAGATTGCAGGTCCCCCTTTTCGGTCAATCCGGGTTCGCGAAAATGGACATGGTCGTCGATGATCCCGGGTAAAAGATAACGCTCTTTGGCATCCAGGATGATTGTGCCTTCAGGCATGGTAAAACCATCCGGCGCTTTTCCATGGAAAATTTCGGCTATCATGCCATCATGAATCAGCACGGCTCCGGGAAACCTGCTGTTTTCATTAACGATCAGTGCGTTATGAATGTAATATGAACTGTTCATTTATCAACAATTTGGGCGCCCCACATCATGCGTCAGGGTGTAAGACCAGGGTAATACGAGAAAAAAATTAAACGGGGCGGGACTTGCGATGTTCAAAAAGGCTTCGCCAGCGAAGGCTGATCACGCCCAATACAGCTTCCCGAAAAATCCCTTTACTCATTTTTGATTCGCCAAGGGTACGATCGGTAAAGATAATCGGCACTTCGATGATGTTGAATCCAAGTCTCCATGCGGTATATTTCATTTCTATCTGAAAGGCATAACCCGTAAAGCGAACTTTATCCAAGTCGATGGTTTCCAACACTTTCCGGGCATAGCATTTAAAGCCTGCCGTTGTGTCCATCACCTTCATCCGGGTAATAAACCTGACATAGATGGATGCGACATACGACATCAACACCCTTCCCATGGGCCAGTTGACCACATTCACCCCGGTGATATACCTTGAACCGATAACCAGGTCGCCTCCCCTGTTTTTTGCAGCATCATACAGTACCAGCAGATCATCGGGGTTATGCGAAAAATCGGCATCCATTTCAAATATGAAATCATAATCTCTTTTCAAGGCCCATTTAAAACCATGAATGTAGGCAGTTCCCAGGCCAAGTTTTCCTTTTCGTTCTTCGATATAGAGACGATTGGAAAATTCAGGCATCAGTGATTTTACAATGGCAGCTGTTCCATCGGGGGAGTTATCTTCTATGACCAGCAGGTCGAATTCTTTTGGCAGCGAAAAAACCTTGCGCACAATGCGTTCGATATTATCCTTCTCGTTATAGGTTGGGATGATTACCAGACAATCTGACACAAACCAATGATTTAAAGGTTTATACTACGTTTCAAAGATAACGAAAATGGGGTTCCCGTATTGCACAGGTTCCCCATTGATATTTACTTAACCATTAATTTTCTTCCGAGATCCCCGGCTGATGTTTTTAATCGCACCATATAAATTCCCGATGGGAGCTGAACATCCTGAACCTTGATTGAGTTTGATCCGGTATGGGTATTTGCTTGTGTTTGCCATAATACACGGCCATCAACACTCAAAACTTCAAGGCTGACCGATTCATTTCGTTTTGCAGTAAATCCAACTGTGAAGGCGCCTGTGGTTGGATTTGGGTAAACCGATAGTTTCGATATCGATGCATTGAATTCATCGAAGCCAGGACTAAATGGCCTGAAGGTGATGCGAATGGTATCAGACTGGATGCCATATTGATTTGTAACGCGGCAATAGATCTTCTTAACGCCAAATCCGGTGCCTGAAGAATCGACCTTGATGATCTGCGTCAAATCGCCTGTTGACCAAACATAGGTATCAAACTGCTTGGCATCAAGGGTCACTGTATCTCCTGCCAAAACAGTGGTATCATTGCCAAGAAACAAAACGGGACGATCACTGACGGGAATGGCCAGATCATATCGTTTTTTAAATTCCTGGTAAAACAAATTGCTTATAAGGGCATCGTGAATAACGATCGAATTTTCGTCATTGTTCACATTGGCCGCATCACTCCAGTTGTGCGAACCAGTCCAAACAAAAGGATCAGAGGCTGGATTCGACTGATCAATAATCATCGATTTATTGTGAAGCATCCCCTGTTCATGATATTCCTTAAAATTGGTTCCCAGCGCAGTAACAAGATTTGCAACCACAGTGGCATCGGATGTAGCCCGGTTTGAAATGATCACCCTGGAATTGACACCCTCCTCCTCTTTTGCAATGATCGCATCACTGATCACCTTTCTTGTAATCAGCATGGTGCCGATCTCAATATCATCATCAGCGGTTGCAATATGATTGACTATCTGCTGATTAACACCATCGCTGGGACTAAAAAACAGCTCAACCCGCTTTCCTCCAATAATAAACTCATGCGGCGTATTATCCGATTTGGCCGATCCGAATTTCGCCTTGGCCATATCAGGTGTTGTAGTGGTCGAGCCAAACATTTCATTGAATTCGATGGTATACACTTTAGCAAGACTGGCATCCTGGATAAACAATACATTGTTGGCATCCGTGTTTACGTTTTGATCGGTCCAGTTGCAGGAACCGGTCCAAACAATCGGATCATTCGGGTTTGTTGAATTTACATCAATCACCATAAACTTATTGTGCATGATGCCAGCAGTTACAGGGCGACCAATTTTTCCAATACCAGCGACCAGTTCAGGGATGGCTGAATTATTCGTTCCGCCGTCGGTAACAACCCGAACTGCAACTCCGCGGGCATATGCTGCATTTAAAGCGCCTGCGATACTGGCCAGACCCTCCACATTGAAGTTATAGATCGAAACATCGATGGAATATTTTGCACGGTTGATATAGGCAATACAGGTGTCGTCAATGGCACGGTAAATCTGAATCGCTTTGGTTCCTGTTGAAACCGTTGTATCGACCGGCCTGGAAAAATAGGTTTTAATGGTTCCGGAAGAGACTGATTGTGTAATAAAAGGCTTTAATCCCGACCATCCTGTATCCTGACCGGCAACCGAAAAGGCCATCACATAAATCAAATCAGAGGCATTGAGATTGGTGATATCCATCGTATGGGAGGTTCCTGTACCAGCCTGGATGAGATGTCCAAGCTCCAGCTGGGGAGTGCGGCCAAAATAAAGTTCCGTAGTTCCTGATATATTTGTGCTCCAGCTAAGTGTAAATGATGAAGTGTTGATGTTCGAGATGGAGAGTGGGGTTGTGAAAAGTATCGAGCTGGCACTGATGATATCATTTTTGTCACGCAGTAAAAGCTGATACCCGATGGTGGGATCGTTATAATCAAACTGTGAACAGAGGCCCAGAATGGTAACCTGACCGGCAGGAATAATCTGGCCAACAATATTCGAACTGGCGTTTACACGAACCTTGGCCGTTTCTCCGTTTGCAGTCACGTTGTAATTGGTATTCCCTGCGAAAACTCCGCCTGCATTTTCAAAAGAGACATTGACCATTTTAACCAATTCTGCTTCATGTTGTTCACTCATCTGACCCGGCGTGATCACGAGTGGTGCCGGAACCGGCCTCTGTGCGATGGCAGCAATGGTATTCACCGGATCAAGTTCCAGAAGTTGATTGTAGTTTTTGGTAACACCCGTAACAACCACTGAATCACCCCTTATGATCACACTTACTTTTGAACCATAGGCCGCAATTCCTGCAGTTCCATCCTGCAGGTAACGGATGATACCCAACTCTGAACCATTGGTCACTATGCCACGGATGGTAACCGTCGAGCCCAATGGCATGGCCCTTGCTTCAGCGATCGTATTCTGTGAAAAGCCCTGCAATCCTATGAGAACAAGGCAGATAAAAAATAGAGAACGTTTTTTCATATATGTTTTTGATATTTAAATTAGGTCTTGAAGGCAATTTAAAAACTTAAGGCAACCGATGCGTTGAAGGTTCTTCCGACCCCAAAGAAAACCCCCGCCGATGCGGCATCAAAATTCGTGGTTTTTGCAGAATAGGAATCATTGTTCTTTGCATCAGATATATAAACCCTGTCGAGGAGGTTCAGCACACTGGCACGGATATCCAGTTTAATCCGATTGAAGGTGAACCGGTAACCGGCATTCACATCCACCAGATAGTAAACAGGGAGTTCCCATGAATCCCTTGGATTCCCGTTTTCATCCATGTAAACCGGGGTCAAAGAGGCCGGATCCATGGCAGAGTAGTTCTTAGCGAACAGGGTCATGCTTCCCGAAACATAGAGATACTTGATGATCTCCCAGCGAAGACTTTCCATCAACTGGAATTGGGCAGCATCGCCCACATGAACTCCTTTGGCATTGAAATCGAGGCTGTCAACCAGGTCGCCATTGGGTGTATAAATATAGGCTCTCCCTCCCGAGGTCCACCGCCAGTCACCAAATGACAGCACCTGATCCCATTGCAATGAGGGGATTGGCTTCCATCCGAATTCTATTTCAATTCCCTTGTGAAGGGCATTGATGCCGTTTACATTGTACGGGTAGGTATCCTGCGTTTTAGGATCGGTGTAGGTCGGCGTGGCATCGAGCGGCTTGTTCTTCCAATTGGTAAGATAACCATTGACATTCAGCGATACATGTTTGGTATTGAGGCTATAGCCAATTTCCACCGCCTGGACAATTTCGTTTTTCGCACCAACCACCTCCTGGTTGTTGTTGTTGAACACGTTGCTGAATCGGGGCGCTCTTGACAAATATCCAAGATTCACGTAGATATTGTTTTTGCTGTTGATATTGTAATTGGCGCCTCCCTTTATCGTGAATCCCGGGAAGATCTTCCATGCCGTACGTGTGTATTTGGCCTGGGATGAATTAATGGTGTAATCAGTAGGATTTACAACATAGAGCGTATCCTTTAACGAACCGTATTGTTTTACGACGAATACCGTGTCATTTGATGTATATTGCTGATCGCCGGGATTATAGGTCATATTGTTTGTGCCGTTTGAATAGAAAACATCGCCATAACCCACTGCTTCAGTAAATGTTTGACCATCAATAATCAGGTCCTTCTTCCTGAAATAATCCAGTCGCTGGTAAGCGCTGATTGAGGACGTGAGATTAAGGAAAACAGACCAGTTTCCCTTTTTCCATTCAGCCTGCGCAAACAGGCCGCCCCAACGAACTTTTGAATCATTCTGATAATAGATCTTATCCCCTTCATATAAGGGGCTATATGAATATCTGTTTCTATTTGAATTATTGAGAATGTAGTTACCGCCAAGCAGGTCGTACACTTCACCAAAATGTTCGCCACGATAGGTTCTGGCATCGATACCACCTGATAATGTCCAGTCAGCGTTAATCTCCCAGGTAAAAGTTGAGAGCAGTCCATACCAGTAGTGGTTGTTCACACTGCTGCGAAGAATGCCGGTGGAAAGTCCTTTGGGGTTCAAAATGGGATCAACCATATTTGCGTCATAGTATGTCTGGAAGTTGACCTGTCCGTTGGTTGGATCAAGCGGAGGGGTTGAACCACCCGGGGTCCCGTTTTTATCACTTGTAAATGTTCCTGTTCCTCCGCCATTACCGAATGATGTATAAACAATCGTGGAAAGGTAGAACTTATTGCTGATGCGCCAGAAATCGCGCAAACTTATCTGGGGTTTGAAATAATAATTCTTCGATTGAGCAAGGTTTTCAACATTATCAGTGTAAATAGGATTTCCTTCTGTATCTCTCTCTGTCCAGCGATTTAAATATCCCCAGTTTGAGTTATAACGGATACCCCAGCTGTTGGTATAATTGGGGCTTGCCTTGGATGTATCAACACCCAGTTTTGCAGCGTAATTTTTATCAAATGTTGCAATGGATTTCATATAGGAGCGCTGGGCATGTTGCTGGGGCGCGCCCATGGCAGAAAAGGTAAGGGTATGGGATCCCAGTTTTTTATCAATGCGAACATAGCCGAACCAGCCCTTTGTCCAGGTATTGTCTACCCAGCCATTTCCCTGTTTATAGGAACCGGCTACCGTGATTCCCCAGCCATGCTTCAGCTGTCCAGTAGTAAAGCCAATGGAAGTGCGCAAATAGCCATCACTGCCTACATCCTGTTTAACAGTGCCGCCGAGATTGGCATCAATGCCCTTGGTGATGATATTCATGGTGCCTCCCACTGATGGCAAAGCCAGCTTCGAGGCGCCTAATCCACGCTGAACCTGTATATTCCGGGTTACGGCATCCAGTCCAAACCAATTAGACCAATAGACCCAGCCATTTTCCATATCATTGACCGGGATCCCGTCGATCATCACCGCCAGGTTGCGTTGACTGAATCCGCGCACATTGATGCGGGCATCACCATCGCCACCACCCTGTTGTGTTGCATACACGCCGGGAGTTTTGTTAAGGATCATCGGAATATCCCTGCTGGCAAGTTCCTCCTGGATCTGGATTGGACGAACCGTTGAAAAGGCCACCGGTGTTTCACGTGTTTTGGCTATATCACCTACCACTTCTACCTCTGTAAGCGTCAATGTTTTCAACTTAAAATCCTGGGAAATATCTCCTTTTTGAACAGTCACCGTCAACTCCTGGAGAATATATCCGACATAGGAGACCTTTAGGTGATACGTTCCGGGATCAACCTTGATATAATAACGTCCATCCATATCGGTAACCACGCCTTTCCCTTCGCTGTAGAGGATGGTGGCTCCGATCAGGGTCTCTCCGGAATTGGCATCGGTAACGACACCCATGATGGTATGTTTCTGCGCAAAAAGAATTACAGGAAATAACAAGGTGATGAAGAAAAGCGTAAATTTTTTTGTCATAATTTCAGGGCATTGGTGTTGATTTTGACACAACATAGGGGCAATCAGATAATGGTTGCCCCTATGATTCTTTGAAACAATTTTTGAGGATGATTTATTGCAGAATGATCTTTTTAACCACCGATTGATTTTCAGCACTTCTGATTTTTACAAGATAAATTCCCTGAGGCATATCATTGAGCTGAACCTTTATTTCCCTGGACCGGGTAACAAAATCACTGGAATAAACAGTTTGGCCAACAACAGATACGACCTGTACTGAAGAGATGGCAAAAGATGCATTCACAGTAAATTGGTTATTGGTGACCGGGTTTGGCAGGATTGTGACATAGGTGTTATTTTGAATCTCGCTAACAGAACTTGAGGTTTTGCAATTGCACTGATGTGTACCCAGACTGTCGAAAAAGTTGGAAGGCATTGAATCATATTGAGCAAAAGCATAAAAACTGTTTGGAAAACCACCCGTAATAGAGTCTCCATAATGGCTCATGGCGATCCTGTCTATTCCGAATTTTACAGTTTTTTTACGTATAAGCGTTTGATCTTTAGTGAGATACGTTCCGGTTCCTTTCCAATAGGGTTTTGTATCGGTCCATGCACCGGTAGTTCCACCCTGCCAATCCAACGGACGGACCCCGATTTCACCAAAAATATCGATGTCTTTCCAGGTGCTGCCGCTCTTTTTTTGAAGGGAGATGGCATCATCGCCATTCCAAAAAACCACATTCCCACCCGGGGTTGTTCCACCGTAATCGTATGGGGCAAGCCAGGTTCCCCTTTTACGGAGTTCAAGCCAAACCATGGTATCCTGGCCGGGCTTTGCCGTATCCTGAATGATGACCATTACTTTGTAGGGATCGATTTTCCCTGTCATCGGCAGCACATAGAGCGGATCCTGGTCAGAGGTAGCGCTTCCGTTCGACCAGCGGATAAGACGGTATGTATTATCCAGCGTTATGGCAGCGTTGGTTGGGTTATAAAGCTCAAGCGCTTTATTGTTATACCAGCCCTCGACATATTCCGATATAAAGATGTCGGAACAATCGGTTTGGGCGAAAATTGCACCTGAAGATAACAGGGCGGTAAAAAAAAGTAGAAGTTTTTTCATATGTTTTGTTTAAGTGAATTTTATCCGAAAATGAGGAACAAAGTTAATAAAAGAAAGTGCAGTGTATGCCCGGAAATCATTAAATGTTGGTAACTTTTGATATTTGGAACGCGTCCAATCTGGCAATGGCTTCATCGATTCCCGGCACCTCCCGGAATGTCATAAATAATCTGTTTTTCTCCTCTGTCATTTTACACCAGGATGGGTTATTCTTCATGAATTCAAGGATGGCTGTAAATTGGTCTGACTGGAAATAGGCTGATTCAGGGTTGCTGACAAAATAGCCTGTAAGTCGTTGATTTTTAAGAACAAGTTTTTCAAAACCGATTTTTCGGGCAAGCCACCGCAGCCTGATGGTATGAAGCAACGATTCGGTTTGATGGGGAATCGGTCCGAAACGGTCGTTAATTCGTTCCCTGAAACTGAAGAGGCTCATCTCTGACTCGATGGAATCCAGTTCTTTGTAAAGGTTTAACCGTTCAGTCATGTTGGTAATATAATAATCGGGAATCAGAATTTCAAGATCGGTTTCAATAACACAATCCCTGACATAGGTTGTGGGAATCTCAGCCTGAAACACATCTTTAAAATCGGTCTCTTTCAGTTCCAGCAGTGCTTCATCCAGAATTTTCTGATACATTTCAAAACCGATTTCGGAAATGAATCCGCTTTGCTCACCACCAAGGATGTTTCCGGCGCCACGGATATCCAGGTCGCGCATGGCAATGTTGAAGCCGCTTCCCAGCTCAGCAAACTCCTCAATGGTCCGAAGCCTTTTACGGGCTTCGTCGGTAAGGGCCGACATCGGTGGTGCGAGCAGGTAACAAAAGGCCTTTTTATTGGATCGTCCAACCCGCCCGCGCAACTGATGCAGATCGCTCAAGCCGTAATGGTGGGCATCATTGATGATAATCGTATTGACATTTGAAATATCCAATCCTGATTCGATGATGGTGGTGGCAATCAATACATCATATTCGCCTTCGATAAAGTCCAGCATCACCTTCTCCAATTTATGCCCCTCCATCTGACCATGAGCCACGGCAACCTTGACCCCAGGCACCATGCGCTGAACCATTCCGGCGATGTCCATGATATTTATCACCCGGGTTGTGACGAAAAACACCTGTCCTCCGCGTGAAACTTCATAGGTTATGGCCTCTTTGATCACCTCTTCCCCAAAAGGATGGATTTCGGTTTGCACAGGATACCGGTTGGGCGGTGGTGTATTGATAATGGAAAGGTCGCGCGCTCCCATCAGGGAGAATTGCAGTGTTCGCGGAATGGGTGTGGCTGTAAGGGTAAGGGTATCCACATTCACACGAAGCATTTTGATCTTTTCCTTGGCCCCGACGCCGAATTTTTGTTCTTCATCAATCACAAGCAAACCAAGATCCTGAAATACAATGTCCTTGCTGAGCAGACGATGCGTCCCGATAAGGATATCAATTTTCCCGGCTTCAAGATCAGCCAGCAACGCCTTTTGTTCTTTGGCCGATTTAAACCGGTTGATGTAATCGACCCTGCACGGGAATGCCCTCAATCGCTCAGAAAATGTTTTAAAATGTTGCAAAGCAAGGATGGTAGTGGGAACCAGTATGGCCACCTGCTTGCTTTCAGTGACCACCTTAAAGGCTGCGCGAATGGCAATCTCTGTCTTGCCAAAACCAACATCCCCGCATATCAGGCGATCCATCGGATAAAGCTCCTCAAGGTCCTTTTTTACATCCACAGTGGCTTTGATCTGGTCGGGTGTATCTTCATAGATAAATGAGGCCTCCAATTCTGTTTGCAAATAGGTATCGGGAGAACAGGCCAGCCCTTTTGTTGCACGACGTTCAGCATAAAGTTTGATCAGTTCCTTCGCTATATCCTTGACACGGCTCTTCGTTTTATTTTTGAGTTTGTTCCAAACATCAGATCCAAGACGGTTGAGCGAAGGTGCAGTCCCCTCTTTTCCAATGTATTTTGATATCCTGTGAAGCGAATGAATGCTGACATACAACAGATCATCATTTTTGTAAATAAGCCTGATAGCCTCCTGTTCCTTGCCGTTGTTACTTAACTTTTCCAAGCCATCGAACCGGCCAACCCCGTGATCGATATGGGTTACAAAATCTCCGGGACGCAGGTCGTACAAATCTTTCAGGGTCAGAGCCTCCTTGGATGTATATCCTTCGCGTAAGTGGAATTTATGATACCGCTCAAAGATCTGGTGGTCGGTGTAACAGGCTATCCTGAGGTCGTTGTCGATGAAGCCTTCGTGGAGGGAGAGGTTTAATGTGACATGTGACGCGTGACGCGCGACATTGCCAGTTTTACTTTCTTCGTTCTTTTGACTTCGTTCTTCTGACTTCGTTTCTATCTCTTCAAAGATGCTCTGCAATCGTTCGGCCTGCTTTGGATTATCGGCCAATAGAAAATTCCGGTATCCCCTGTCAGTATTCCTGCGAATGTCCTGGAGCAAGAGGTCAAAATTCTTGTTGAAAGATGGTTGGGGGCCCGTATTAAAAACTACTGGCTGTGCTGATTTAAAATAGAACTGCTGTCCGAATTCGATGGTCGAAAAACCGAGCAGCGATTTCAGGAGCTCACTTCCGTGAAGCAACAGGTCAGAAGCGGGTTGTTTCTCAAGCAGGTGTGCCATCGATGCGGCATCATCCAGCCAGATTGTCGCTCTTTCAGGTAGAAAGGCAAAAACAGACTCGTAGGCAATCTTTTTTTCAGCGCTTATCCTGATATCGGGCACAATGCTGATCTCCTGCATTTTCTGAACCGAAAGCTGGGTAGATGGATCAAAGGTGCGGATCGTGGCGACTTTGTCACCGCTGAATTCAATGCGAAACGGATGGTCGCTGCTGAAGGAGTAAACATCGATCAGTCCTCCGCGCAGGGAAAACTGACCCGGTTCGACCACGAAATCGGCCCGTTCGAATTCATATTCCACGAGCAGGTCGAGGATAAATTCCATGTTAACCTGCTCATTCACTGAGAGTTTCAGTGTGTTCTTTTCAAGATATTTTTTATTTACGACCTTTTCAGCAACAGCTTCAGGATAAGATACGATGATGAATTTCCTCGCCCTGCTGTTGAGTTGATTCAACACTTCGGTTCGTGACAACAACCCCTGGTTATCTTTGATCCCGGTATGAAAGCCACGTTTGAAGGAAGATGGGAAAAAATAGACCCTGTCTCCAAGGATTTGCTGAAGATCATTGAAAAAGTAGGCAGCCGATTCCTTGTCCTGGAGCAGCACCAGGTGTGTTTGCATCGTATTCTCAAATACCGCTGCGGTAACGAGAGACCGGGAGGAACCAATGAGGCCTTTGAGGTATAGCCGGAAACGCGTGACGTGTGACGCATGACGCGTGCCGATTTCCTTGACGAGGGGATTTTCTTTGTAAAACGATAAGAGATCGGAGGGTTTCAATCGATCGTTAACCGATGTTAAATTCAGGTGAATGCTCCTGCATCATTTGTTCAGCTTTTTCAACCATATAGGCAGGTCCGACAAACAGCGGTGAGCGCTCATGCAGCATGGTTGGCTGTATGTCGAGTATGCGGCGGAAACCGTCAGAGGCTTTCCCTCCAGCCTGTTCCGCGAGAAAGGCAACCGGATTGCATTCGTAAAGCAACCTCAGTTTTCCCTTTTTATTTTTTGTAGTTCCGGGATAAAGGAATACCCCGCCGCGGATCATATTCCTGTGAACATCAGCCACCATCGATCCGATATACCTGGTTGAATAGGGTCTGTGGGTCGCTTCATCCTCATCCTGGCAATAATGGATATACTGCCTGACACCTTCAGGGAATGAAAAATAGTTGGCTTCATTGATCGAATAAATGGTCCCGACTTCAGGATATTTGATATCGGGATGGCTCAGGATGAACAAACCCACCGATGGATCGAGGGTAAAGCCGTTGACACCATAACCGGTAGTGTAAACAAGCATCGTTGAAGAACCGTAAATGATGTACCCCGCAGCGACCAGGTTGCGTCCGGGTTGCAGAAAATCTTCCAGGGTGGCAGATCCGCGAACTGTGCGGCGACGGTAGATTGAAAACAGTGTACCAATGGAAACATTTGATTCAATGTTTGAAGAGCCATCCAGCGGATCCATGGCTACCACATATTTTCCATGTTTTGATATATCGCTGTCGAGGATGATGATCTCCTCATTTTCCTCAGATCCAATGGCACAGCATTGCCCCCCCGATTTCAGTGCAGCAATGAACTGATCATTGGCATACACATCCAGTTTTTTCTGATCTTCGCCCTGTACATTCACCTCACCGGCATATCCCATCACGTCGCCAAGCCCGGCCCGGTTTACTTCACGATTTACAAATTTAGCTGCAATGCCGATGTCACTCAACAACCGGGAGAGTTCGCCGGAAGCCTGGGGATAATCAGCCTGTTTTTCGATGATAAACTCGGTAAGGGTCTTAAATTTCATAATGGTTGGATTTGGAAGAACAAAAATAGACAATTCCGGCGAATTCAATCTCACTTTTTCTTTACATTTGCGGCATGTACATCAACATTTTCAAATTTGGCGGCGCATCGGTAAACAGTGCGTCCGGGATTAAAAACGTGGCCTCCATCGTGAAAAAATTCAGCTCCGGGCCACTGGTGGTCGTGATTTCGGCCATGGGAAAAACGACCAATGCGATGGAGGAGGTGCTGAAAAGCTACATGACCAATGATCCTGTCGCTGTGGTTGATGCCTTTCAGGAGGTATGGGATTATCACTTTGCCATCGTGGAGGAGCTGTTTGAGGATAAAGATCATGTGGTATATGGGGAAATCGGCTCCCTGTTCAACCAGGTGAGGGGATATATCCGTAAAGGGCATCTGTATGCAGAACAAAGGCCGGGATATGATTTTGAATATGACCAGATCGTCAGTTACGGAGAGTTGATTTCATCTGCAATCGTGCATCACTACCTTGTTTTGCAAGGGATGAATTCACACTTGACCGATGTGCGGAATCTGATCAAAACAGATTCGACCCACCGCGATGCAAGGGTAAGCTGGGAAACCACCAGGCAACTAATTCAACAACATGTTCCCGCCTTTTTTCAAAATCATCCCGAAGCCGGATCAATCGTTGTGACACAGGGGTTCATTGCAGGCGATTCCGCAGGCAACACCACCACACTGGGTCGCGAAGGCTCTGATTTTTCTGCGGCCATCTTTGCCTATGTGCTGCAGGCCAAAGAGATGACCATATGGAAAGATGTGCCCGGTGTGATGAATGCCGATCCAAAGTGGATGAAGGATGCGGTTCGTCTCGAAACCCTCTCCTATCGCGAAGCCATCGAGTTGGCCTACTACGGCGCCAGCGTGATCCATCCGAAGACCATCAAACCCCTTGAAAATGCCAATATCATTCTCAGGGTCAAGTCGTTTTTACATCCTGAGCTGGAGGGAACATCTGTAGAGAATCTCCGGGAATGGAAAATTTCGACCCCCATCTACATCCGGAAACAAAATCAGGTGCTTATTTCCATTTCGCCCCGTGATTTTTCTTTTATCCTGGAGGAGAATCTGAGTGAAATTTTCAGGATCCTTGCTGCCTACAGGGTAAAAGTCAATATTATGCAAAATTCGGCCATCAGCTTTTCAATCTGCGTGGATGCTGATCCTCAAAAAATCGACCCCCTGATCGCCTTTCTGCAAAAAGACTATGAAACCCGCTACAATGAAGGGCTGGAACTGTTTACCATCCGGCATTACAACAACGAGGCTTTCAATAGAATCACAGAAGGCAGAACGGTCCTGATGGAACTCCGGAGCAGGAATACGTTACAGGTTGTTTTGGAAAAGGTGACAAGGTGACAAGGTAACAAGGTAACAGGGTAACAGGGTAACAGGGTAACAAGGTAAAAAATTCGTCATTGGTCATTGGTCATTCCACATCAGGGTATCACCACCGGAAAGTCATACCGGAATTCATCAAATCCGGGTTTTTCAAGAATTTTACCGAGGAAATCGTGGTAGGCATCCGTAAATGCGAACTTGTTGATATCATAGTAATCATCTGACAAAGGTTTGTTTCCGACAGCTCCCATATCGATCGATGTGGTATTGAATTCCTCCAATTCTGCGTTGGTCACAATCTTTTTCATAACGGGCATCTGCCCATACTCTTCGCGAAGCAACAGATCGACCACCTTATCGGCCAGGGTTGAGGTCAACCGGCGGTCATAATGCCGGCAATGTCCCGAACGGGGATAATACCCTGAAATCTGGGCCCGGGCTTCCACTCCCAGGCGGCTGCTGATCTCAGAGGCAATTACACCGCTTACACCCCCAAATCTCGCGTGGCCGTATTCATCCAGCTCAGAACTGGCATACACCACATCCACTTTGCCTGTTTTCTCATCATACCAGCGCGTTCCTTCTGAAACAGGAATGACCAGACATCGTTTTTTTGAATTCATGTACGCCTCCTTCACTGTTTCAAAGAAGAGATCTTTGCGCTCTTTCGTGATCTCAAATTCCGGAATGAGTCCAAGCGACGCACCGCCAAAAACTGCAGAGCCGGTGAGCCAGCCTGCATCGCGGCCCATGACCTCCATGACCAGGATCCTGGAATGTGATTCAGCCGTAGTCCTGAGGTTAGCTGTAAATTCCATCATCGTTTGTGCGGCAGAAGGAAATCCCGGACACATAACGGCCTCAATATCTTTTCCCTGGTAATGGTGAATGGTCCGTGTACGAAGATCATTGTCGATGGTTTTCGGAAATCCGATCACCGGGATACCTTCTGTCTCAAACAAACGCTTGGCGGCGCCATTGGTATCGTCGCCCCCGATGGTAACCAGCACATCGATTTTATATCGTTCAAAATTACGTAATACTTGCGGCACGCGGCTTTCCGGATTTTTCTTCGATGCAAACGGATTTGTGCGGCTCGAGCGCAAGGCGGTTCCGCCATAATAACCATCGTACGGCTGGTGTGTAAGGTCTACCACATTACCGTCACCCAACAGCCCTTTCCAGCCCTGCAGGATCCCATATACTTTAAAACCCAGCAATGAAGCGCGGTTTCTTACCGCTTCGATACTTGCATTGATGGCTGGGGTATCACCCCCGCCGGATAAGATCGCCAGCGTTTTACCTTTGAATAGTTTATTTTCGTATTTCATCTGATTTTGATTGGTTTTAATCGGCTGCAAACTTACGGCTTTTTTAGAAAACGGCCTTGCCTGATCTTTTCAACCAGAACCTGGGCAAGCCTGACATTCGACTCCTGTGTCCATCCTGCAATGTGCGGAGTCAGAATCACGTTATCTGACTTCATCAGAAACTCAAGTTCTTCCGGCATTTTTCCGGAGATCATTTCAAATGATGCATCTTCATATTCAAGCACATCAAGGGCAGCACCTTTGACTTTACCCGATTTAATATTTTTTACCAGCTCCGCAGTTTTTACAACCGGCCCCCGCGATGTATTGATCAGCCAGATATTTTTCCGAAACTTCAGTAGAAATGCATCATTCACCATGAAGGTCGTCTCGTCAGTTAGCGGAACATGGAGGCTCAGGATATCGGTTTTTTCAAAAACCTCCTCCAGGGTTGTTTCACGGGTATTTCCGTCGGAATAACCCATTTTATATTTATCATAGGAGATCACGGTTGCATCAAATCCTTTCAACCGCTGCGCAAAGGCACTCCCCATGTTTCCATAGCCAATAATCCCAATGGTCTTTCCCTTGACCTCCATCCCACGGTTGCCCTCCCTGTTCCATGTTCCCGTGCGAACCTGGTGGTCGGCCCGGTTAAGGTTATTCATCAGCGAGAGCAGCATGCCAAGGCAATGTTCGCCTACAGCATCCCGGTTTCCCTCGGGCGAGTTCAGGCAACGGATTCCTTTGCTTGCGGCATAATCCACGTCAATGCTTTCCATCCCGGCACCCACTCTTCCTATGAATTTCAGTTTCGCAGCCCTGTCTAAAAATTCTTTATCGAGGGTTATTTTACTTCGGATGATCATTCCAATGTACTGATCGGCGATGGATAAAAATTCCGGCCTTCTGTAGTCCGGAAAAATATCACAATGAAATCCCATACCGGTTAACTCCTCACGGATCAGCGGATGGACGGAATCAATGAAGAGGATTTTATTCGCCATAGTAACAGGGTGACAGGGTAACAGGGTAATAAGTAAAAACGCCTTGTCTCTTTGTTACCTTGTTACTTTTGCAAAGATACCTGAGATTCTTAAATTCTACGAAGGATTTCTTAAATTTGCAATCCAAATTCATATACTGTGTGGAATTTTCTGGTGAGGATCATCTTGCGGCAACGAATCATCATTCTGGTTATAATAGCGCTTTTAACAGCCTTTATGGGCTACAAGGCGACCCAGGTAAAGATACAATACCAGAATGCAAGCATTCTCCCGGAAACAGATTCAACTGCAATAACCTATCAGAAGTTCATTAAACAATTCGGGCAGGATGGCAACGTGATGTTTATCGGGATCGTAGACCCGGAATTTTTTCAACTTTCCCATTTCAACCTGATATATGACCTCACCGACTCACTGAAAAACATAAAAGGCGTTGCAGGCATTATGTCAGTAACCCGCTTATTCAACCTGGTGAAAAATGATTCGTTGAAAAAGTTTGAATTCGTTCCCATCTCGCCAACCAAACCCCTGAGTCAACAAGCGCTTGATTCGATCCGATCGCTGATTCACTCCCTCCCATTCTATGATGGATTGATATACAACAGGTCAACTTCGGCCTACCTGTTTGCCCTCACCCTCGATAAAAACACCATCCACTCCAAAGCGCGCGACAGGCTTGTGGGAGATATTAAGGCCATGGTTGACCGTTTTTCGCAAAGGGCCCAAATTGAGGCGCATTATTCGGGACTCCCCTATATCAATACACTGATCGCAAAAAAACTTTTGAATGAGCTAAAATTATTCGTCATACTCGCATTGCTTATTTCCGCACTTTTCCTGTTCATTTTTTTCCGGTCGGCCAAAGCAGTGGTATTCCCTATGCTCATCGTACTTATCAGTGTGCTTTGGGCTTTGGGTCTTATGGGGATTTTTGGCTATAAAATCACCATGCTCACCTCCATCATACCGCCCCTGGTGATTGTAATCGCAGTTGAAAATTGCATCTTTATTCTCAATAAATATCATTACGAATACAGCCATCACCGGAACCAGGCCAAGGCGCTGACACGGGTAATCCAGCGGATCGGCGTTGCCAACCTGCTTACCAATGCCGCCACTGCCGCAGGGTTTGCCGCCTTTACCATTACCAACAACAAGTTACTGGTCGAATTTGGATTGGTTGCCGCCATCAGCATCATGGTGATTTATGTTCTTTCGCTTACCATGGTCCCCATCTTTTTCAGTTTCCTTCCTCCTCCCCGCGGAAAGCATACCAAACATATTGAAGAAAGCCTTGCCAAGTCCCTGATTGACAAAGTTGTGTTCTGGGTTCAACACTATCGCAACCCTATTTACATGGTCATGGGCGTACTCATTTTAATTGGTGTGGTCGGGGCATTCAGGTTAAAGACAAGCGGAACCATTGTGGACGATATTTCCAAACGTGATCCTATTTATAAGGATATGCTTTTTTTTGAAAAACATTTCAAAGGGATCATGCCATTGGAAATCACGGTCGATACCAGGAAAAAGAAAGGTGTGATGAACCTCGCCACCCTGAAAAAGATCGACCGGTTGCAGGATAGTCTGAAAACATACAAGGAGCTATCGAAAGCACTTTCGATCGTAGAGGTAATAAAAACCGCGCGGCAGGCATTTTATGCCGGGGATTCGCAATATTACGCGCTCCCCAACTCCAATGAGCTTACCTTCATGGCCGGTTACATCCCCTCCTTTAAATCACAAAAACGATCGATCCTCAATAATTTTATTGATTCAACCTACCGGGTGACCCGTATCAGCATTCAAATGGCCAATGTCGGGATAACAAAGATCGACAGCATTCAGCAAAGCCTGAAACCCAAAATCGACTCTATCTTCAGCCCGGCAAAATACGACGTCACGGTTACAGGGACCAGTGTTGTGTTTTTAAAAGGCTCCCAATTCCTGATCCGGAATCTCTGGGAGAGCATTGCACTCGCCGTGGTTGTTATCGCCGCGCTCCTTGCCTTTCTCTTCAGCTCCTGGCGAATGATCCTGATCTCACTGATTCCCAACCTGATACCCCAATTGATGACCGCCGCCCTGATGGGTTTTACCGGGATCCCGATAAAACCATCTACCATCCTGATATTCAGCATCGCACTTGGCATTTCAGTGGATAATTCCATCCAGTTTCTTTCACGATACCGTTTGCAGCTGAAACAAACCGGGCATGATATTCCCTCCTCGGTTATTTCGGCTTTGCGTGAAACGGGTTACAGCATGATCTATTCCTCCACAGTACTTTTCTTTGGATTCGGGATCTTTGTTTTTTCTACCTTTGGAGGCACACAAGCACTGGGATTCCTGATCTCCTTCACTTTACTGGTAGCCGGATCGCTCAACATGCTTGTTTTACCCTCACTCCTCCTGACACTTGACAAGTGGAGCACCACCAGGGCTTTTGAAGATCCATTGGTGGATATTTATGAAGACCATGCCGATATCGACCTGGAAGAGAAAAATCGAGACACCCGGGGAATAGAATCACAGAAAAAATAATTCAACCAGCAAATCATTCATTAAAATCAGGGACCATGAAAGGAATCATTTTAGCAGGCGGCGCCGGAACCCGGCTTCACCCATTGACGCTGGCCGTAAGCAAGCAACTGATGCCGATTTACGACAAACCCATGATCTATTATCCGCTCTCCGTGCTGATGATGGCAGGGATCAATGAAATCCTGATCATTTCGACCCCGCACGACCTGCCAAATTTCAGGCAGCTTTTGGGTGATGGCCAATCGTTGGGGTGTTCCTTCTCCTATGCTGAACAATCAGTTCCCAATGGTCTTGCTCAGGCCTTTGTAATCGGGGAATCCTTTATAGGGAATGACAAGGTGGCGCTGGTACTGGGGGATAATATTTTTTTTGGAAACGGCCTTTCCCAGCTGGTTCATGAAAACAATGATCCGCAGGGAGGTGTCGTTTTTGCATATCATGTGAATGATCCTGAGCGATATGGAGTTGTGGAATTTGATCATGATTTTAACGCCTTATCCATTGAAGAAAAGCCAATAAAACCCAAATCGAATTTTGCCGTTCCGGGGCTGTATTTCTACGATAATTCAGTGATTGACGTAGCAAAGAACATGAAACCAAGCGCCCGGGGTGAATATGAAATAACCGACGTGAACCGCTGGTATCTTGAAAAGGGTAAACTAAAAGTTGGCGTGCTTAGCCGCGGCATCGCCTGGCTGGATACCGGAACATTCGAATCCCTGCTGCAGGCCTCCCAATTTGTCGAGGTGGTCCAAAACCGCCAGGGTTTGAAAATCGGCTGTATCGAAGAAATTGCCTATCGCATGAAGTTCATCAACCGGGATCAGCTGAACAAAGTTGCGCAACCCCTGCTTAAAAGCGGCTATGGACAATACCTGATCAACCTGACCGACTAGTTTTACACTATTTCACCCATTCGTCTTTTAAAATGCACTCCTTCAAATCACTCCAACGCCGAATCAATTTGGCATTTACCGATACAGCCTTTATGCATGAGCCCGTACAACTGTACGAACCCATCGCCTATACACTCGATTTCGGCGGTAAACGGCTGCGCCCTGTATTGGTACTGATGGCTTGTGATTTTTTCGGAGGTGACATCGACAAGGCAGTTTTTCCGGCGATGGGTGTCGAGATCTTTCACAACTTCACCTTGCTTCATGATGATATCATGGACCATGCCCTGCTTCGCCGCGGCAGGGATACTGTGCATCAAAAATGGGGGACCAATGCAGCCATTTTGTCGGGCGATACCATGTTTGTTCTGGCGTATGAATATGTGGCAAAAACAGATCCGGAACTATTACCCATGGTGCTCAACCTGTTCAACGACACAGCGCGTAAAGTATGCGAAGGGCAACAATACGACATGAATTTTGAGACCCAGCATGACGTCACCATCGATGATTACATGCGGATGATCCGGTTGAAAACCGCCGTGCTGATTGCATGCAGCCTCAAACTGGGTGCACTCCTGGCCAACGCCGATCAGGTTCACGCTGAAAAAATTTACGAATTCGGCATTGAACTGGGTATGGCGTTCCAGCTTCAGGATGATTTTCTGGATGCATTTGGAGATTCCAAAAAATTTGGAAAAACCATCGGCGGGGACATTGCTGCCTATAAAAAAACCTTCCTGTTTCTCAAAGCCCTTGAACTGGCCCGGGGAGATACCCTCATTAAACTCACAAACTACTTCTTTAACAAGGAGATAAACGGGGAACAAAAAATAGCTGAGACCATTGACATTTATAAACAATTAAAGGTGGATGAAATCACCCGCATCCAAATTGAACACCACCACCAAAAAGCTTTGGAAATCCTTCAATCACTTCCATTCGAAGCTGAAATGACAACTGAAATAATCGGGTTGATGCAGGAAATGCTTGGAAGAGAACGCTAACTCCTGAATAAATTGGTCATTGGTCATTGGTCATTGGTCATTTGCCCCGCGTTCTATCCCTCCAAAATGTCCAGTTCATAATTAAGTTCTTCCCAACGCTTCATCTCCCGTGCAAGTTCGCGCTTCAGATCTTCGTAACTTGAATACAGGCTGCCATCCTGAATCTGCTTCTGATATTTCTCCGGGGTCGCCAGCATCTCTTCCTTTGACTTGAGTTGAGCCTCCAGCTTCTCAATTACCACTTCGCATTTTCCAATCTGGGTTTTTACCTTTCTGACCTCTTTATCACTCTCCTTTCGCTTCTCCCAGTTGATCTTATTCTGTGAGACCAGATCATCGGAAGATTGTGCAGCTGCTTTTTTCTGTGTTGCCTCCAGTTCGCTTAATGTCCGCAAACGACGCTGCTCCAGGAAATCATAAATATCGCCCAAATATTCCTTGATCATGCCATGCCTGAATTCAAATACGCGGTTGGTAAGTCCCTGAAGGAAATCACGGTCATGCGAAACAAGGATCAACGTGCCGTTGTACTGCAGCAGCGCGCTCTTCAGCACATCTTTTGAATGCATGTCGAGATGGTTGGTCGGCTCATCGAGTATGAGCAGGTTGGCAGGAGTAAGCAGGAGTTTGGCCAGTGATAACCGCGACTTTTCCCCACCCGAGAGCACCTTTACTTTTTTATCAATGTCGTCGCCGCTGAATAAAAAGCCACCCAGGATCCCTTTGATCCTCGGACGAATGTCCCCAACAGCTATTTCATCAATGGTCTGAAATACAGTCTTGTCCGGGTCAAGGTAATCGCTTTGATTCTGGGCGTAGTAGCCAATGACCACATTGTGCCCGAATTTCAGTTCACCTGTAAAATCAACCTGTCCGGTGAGTACCTTCGACAAGGTGGTCTTTCCCTCTCCATTCTTCCCGACAAATGCAATGCGGTCATTTTTAATCACCGAGAAGGTCAGCTCATTCAAAACACGCTTCTGGGGATAATCCTTGTTCAGCTTTTTCCCCTCCAGGATGATCTTCCCTGAGTGCGGCGCCGGCGGAAACCGAAAGCGAATCCCCGATTCGTCAACCATATCCACCTCGACCAGGTCGATTTTTTCCAGCATTTTAATGCGCGATTGAACCTGTTTGGCCTTGGTTGACTTTGACCGGAACCGTTCAACAAACCGTTCAATCTGGCGGATCTGCCGTTGCTGGTTATTGTGGGTTGCAAGCTGACTTTCCATGCGCTCCTCGCGCATCACCACATATTCTGAGTAGTTTGCCTTATAATCATAAAGCTTCCCCTGTGATATTTCGATCGACCGCTTTGTAACATTATCCAGGAATGCCCGGTCATGCGACACCAACACCACAGCACCCTTGAAGGTGGCAAGAAATTCCTCTAGCCATTGAATGGAATCAATATCGAGGTGGTTCGTAGGTTCATCAAGCAATATCACATCGTGCTGCTGAAGCAGGATCTTGGCAATTTCAACGCGCATCTGCCATCCGCTGCTGAAGGTAGACAGTTTGCGGTCAAACTCTTCGCGCTCAAACCCCAGCCCGCTCAGGACCTTTTCGATATTGACATGAACAGCCTGACCACCTATCAGGTGATAACGCTCAATGGCCTCAGAATGCTTCCTGATGAGCTTATGATAACTGGCTGATTCATAATCTGACCGTTCGCCTATCTCCTTTTCATATAGTACGATTTTTTGCTCCAGGTGTACCACTTCGGTAAATGCATTCATGGCCTCTTCGATCACACTTCCGGCGCTATGGATATCCATCTCCTGGGGAAGGTATCCCACAGAGTAACCATCGGGCAGGATAACCTCACCCTCATCAGCCCGCTGCAGACCCTTGATGATTTTCAGCAGGGTTGATTTCCCGGCCCCATTTTTACCAACAAGGCCAATCCGATCCTTGTCATTGATGATGAAGGAGATGTGGTCAAAAAGGGATTCGCCGCTGAACTGGATGGAGAGGTTGTTTATTGAAATCATAGTGCGTGCAAAGATAGGAAGGAAAACGTGACGGAAAACGTGACGCGTGACGCATGACGCGTGACAAAAAACGTGACGCGTGACGAAAAAAAAAGGGCCGGCCAAATGGCCAGCCCTTTTCAGGAATATCCGACTAAGGATTAGTGGGTCACTGTGATTTTCACTGTGCGTACACCTTCGGAGGTTGAAACCTTCACAAAGTAAACGCCAGGAGTGAATGTTGAAACGTTGATCTTCGCGCTCTTCATAGCAACATCGCTGTTGGTATAAACCGTCTGACCTACAAAGTTCATCACATCGATACGGGTGATGCTGTAATCGCTCTTCACGTTTACAAGTTCTGTTGCAGGATTCGGGTAGATGGAGATGCCACCAACGTTGGTGATTGGATCAATACCAACTATGATGGAGGCCTTAACCACATTCGAAGAATCAGAATCACATTCTGTAAATACAGAGGTTACATAATAGTAACATACGCCATAAGCAACGTTCATATCGGTATAGGTGGTACCTGTAACGATCGCAGCATTGACCTGGTGGTAGGTAACTTTGTTGTCATCGCTGCGGTACACATCATAACCCTGGAGTGAGGAGGCCAAAGGAGCTGAAGTTTCATGAACCGATACAGTACTGTTTGTATTGATTTTTCCACTTGCAGCAACCTGACGATTTTCATTCACGATAGGTTTCTGTACAAGAGCAACAGCTTTCTGAGGACTTTTTCCGGTTCCAACGAGGACTTCAATATCCCAGTTATAATCGAAATAGGCATTCAGATCTTCCCAGCCAGCGCCGAGGTTGGCAAGCATACCGTAACCGGCTGCATTCGGGCCACCGTCGCAACCAGCAGGATATGAACCAGCATTATGGGTCACATTATATCCAACATACAACCCCTTGGTAATATCAATAGCAGGAGGTGTAGTAAGTGTGAATTCATTCCAGTCGCCAACACTTGGGGTAACTGTTTCTTCATAAATCAGGGTTTCGCCACCGTCGCCTTCCCATACCCTAAGGACATAGGTAGCATCATCGTTCGGCCACATCTTGATTTTTACGATCGAACCACCTTCCAATGCGGTGAGCATAGAGGCATCCCATTTAGCAGCCACATCAAATGAACCACCGGCAGTTAAACCGATACCATCAATGTTTGTTCCATCATCCCAGGTAAGCCAGGTAGGTTCAGGACCCTGACTGCAGTTCGGTGCAGTCCATGACAAATAAACGTCATTGTCCTTGACATCGGTAACAGCAAGTGCACTCGGAGGAGTACATACAGCATATACATTGATGTTGTCAACATACCAGTGTAAAATATCCTTGGAATCAACACCATTGGCACGGAAACGTACCTTGAAGGCTTTGCCAAGAATAGATTTCACCTCTACATGCTGAGCAGTCCAATCCATGGAAGTAGCATTTACAAAGTCGGTTAACTTTGTCCATGCGCCATTTTTGAAAACTTCAATCGTGAGGTATTCTTTACCCGTCGGATTGTTGTTGAGGAGCTTCAGGTCGAAATCTAACCAAATGGAAGCGCAGGTATAGGGCGCAGCACTTAATGTTGGTGATTCAAGGCTGTTGCTGTAATTGCCCAAATTCAAGGTTAAACCTGAGAAGTCAGCTGAAGGAGCAGGATTACCAAATCCAGCGGTAACGGCCCAGTCTCCGGTCGGAGTCCAGTCGTTAAAACTGAAGTTGCCCATATCCCAAGGCTCATAGAACGGAATTGGTCGGCCATAATTGATGGTCACATCGACTGGTCCGGCTGGCAATGAATTGTCATGGGAAGGAGTAAACGGAGCTACATCATAATATCCTGTAACTTGATAGGAATAGACTCCCGGGTTGAGGTTGTAATCGAAAAACTCAACAGTGGCAGGATCGCCTACGTAGCCAACATTGGCGCCATCGCGGTAGATGTTGTAACCAAGTAAGGTAGGATTAGCTGACGGGGCATTGACACCGTTGGTATGGCTTGCTGCGACACCTGTGGTATTCTTCTGTCCGCTGACGGCAAACTGACCGGTCTGGTTGGAAACAACCCTGTCCTGTGTAAGATAGACCGTCTTGTTTGGACTCTTTACAGTTTCAACATAGGCTGCAAGGTTCCAGTTGTAGTTCAAACCATACAGTGTGTACATCGATCCCCATGGGGTGGATGCATCCTGGATCATGTCGCCATAACCAGCAACAGCAGGACCTGCATCGCAACCAGCCGGGTATCCGGCGGTAGCGTTTACATTCGCACCAATCCAGAGTTCCTGGGTTACATCGATCAGGGCCGGGGTATTCAGGGTGATTTCATTCCATGCGCCTATAACAGGACTTGGAACAGCCTGGTCAACGATCAGGTTCGCAGCATTGGCACCTTGCCATACGCGTACTTTGTATGTAGCTGTACCACTGGAGGCCGGGAAGAAGGCAATCTTCGTAACCGATCCGCCTGCCAGGGCAGCGATCTGCGAAACATCCCAACGGGCAGCAATATCAAATAAGAATGCACCACCGGTACCGATGGCATCAACATTCACGCCATCATCCCAACGAATCCATTGGGGGGCAGGGCCTGAACCACCGCAACTCGGTTTTTTCCAGGTCAGGTAAGCAGTGCTTTCCAGGTCAATGCCGGTAAGCTGGGTCGGAGGACACAGGAATTTGGCGGTAAAGTTATCGCAGGAAGGATTTGAATATCCGCTGCCATAAACTGCCTTTACGCAAGCCTCATAAGCTGTTCCGTATGAAACGTGGCCCGAAGGAATCGCATAGGTTGTGTCCGTGGTTACGCCATCAAGTATGCCATTCAGGTATACATTGTAAGCAAGGATACATGGTCCCGGATCCGGTAACGTTGAAACAACCTTCACGTTATCAAAATTCCAGTAATTGAAATTATACATGTCAGCACCATGGGCACGGAAACGAATTTTGAATGTGGTATTGGCATAGGCACTGATATCAATGGTTTCAGTTGTCCAGGCAATGCTGCCAGTGTTGGCATAATGCTTCAATGACACCCAGGAACCACCGGCTGCCTGAATTTCAAGGTCCATCTGCTCAAGTCCATCACCTGCAAAATCGTTGAGGTAAAAGTCATAGAACAGTTTGAAATCGGGTGCACCACTGCCAACAATATTCTTGCTCACCGCATTCACATTGTCATAGTTCACCGCCATAACAGTCCAAGGCAATTCGGCTGAAGGAGCAGGATTACCAGTAGATGCGCCGATTCTCCAGCCGCCATTGACAACCCATGCGTTTGTAGCAAAGCTGCCGCTGTTGAAATCTTCCATGAAGGGATAGGTGATGGGTGTCGGAGGACTCCAGGTTGCAAAGAGAGATACTCCGTCGACCTGCATGTTTGCAGGAGCGAGTTTTTGCTGCATCAGATTAATGTTGAAAATCTGATCGGCCATAATCGTAACGTTCGCACTGTAGGTGTCATATCCAAGATGGGTCACCGTCATATGATAGGTGCCTTTCCATACTTTCGGGAAGACTGCAGATCCGGTAAGACCTGTTGCCATGGTGTAAACGGAATCAACGCCAGGAGTTGTATTGACCAGGGTAACCACTGAACCGGCTACCGGAGTAGCAGTACAGGTCAAACCTACGTTTACAACAACATTGGCTGTCCAGTTCTTTCCAAGTACATTGGAGAAGATAAAGCCAGACCAGCGGTTGCCGGTATACTGTGCTTTAACGGCCCAACGGTATGCTGCATCAGGTAATGAAGGCCAGCTGTTATCAACAGTGCTGGTTCCGGTCGGTGTGGAAACTGAGGTCCAAAGGGCCGGTGTAGCTTCCTGTGTCTGGAGCAGGCGATAAACCTGGTAGCCTGTGAGGGCAGCCGGGAGGTCGACAGGACCACCAACACCGTTCACAATGGCACGGATCATGAAGTTGCCATTGGCTGGTAACCATGAACCGCCACCGGTAACAAACCTGCTATAGCTGCGCAGCTGTGGGTTTTCATTGTCAATACCCAAACGGGCAGCTTCGGGAGGTGTACCACCCTGGACCATGGCCAGGAAGAATTTTCCGGTAGGACACACTGTGGCAGGAAGTGAAAAAGCGTTCCATCCAAATGTAGTTGGCTGAACTTCAACAGGATCGCCAACGGCTGCTCCGGGAGTACCTCCGGGGCCAGTGCCATCAAAAATCTGGATCTGGAAAGGATCAAGGTCGGTGATCAGTGTTCCGGCAGGATATTCGCTGGCCAGACCAATGTGTACACTTCCTCCTTTGATGGTTGTCGGATAATTCAATGGCGTGAACGCAACTGCATTCATATTGCCTTCTACAGTCCATACAGTTGAAGCATCTTCTTCGCCATCATCATAGATGAGTTCATAATCTCCCGAAGGAATACCCCAGCTCAGCGCTACCGAAGTGGCAGGTGTGCCGGTGAGGGCAGCTACAAATGGTGCAGTTGGCTTATTAACTGTTTCTTTCATAGCTATATCAACGGTAGTGGTTACCGCAGGAGCATACACGTAACTTATCGTGGTGGTATCTCCGAAACCGGCTTTCGTTACCTTAATAGGGAAGGTACCGCCAGGGAAAATCTCCAACAAATATGCACCCCCTTCAACAGAATAGGTTGTAATGCCATTCACAGTGATTTTAGCTCCTTTTACCGCAGCGCCGTTAGCAGCATTGGTAATGGTGCCAACCGCAAAGCAGGGAACCGGAGCCAACGTGAAGTCGAGGGTAGCGGTTCCATTGGGTGTTACAGTAGCAGGTAAAGTTTTAGGCAGATAGTTGGGTGGGGCCGTAGCTGTAATGTTATTCGTTCCCCCGTAAACTGCCATGGAGTAGGTACCATTGGCAAGGGTTGTAGCAGTTCCGCCAGCGCCGCTTACTGTGGCTCCTGCAATGGGAACTCCCAATGAGTTTTTGACAATGCCGGAAAGCGTGCCGCCCGGCTGATAAATACGAACGTTCGCACGGGTTGTACTAATCCATTGAGCAGCCATGGTACATCCAGCAGCACCATCAGCGTAGGCATAGATTAACCTGTAGATGCCGGTTCCTGTTGTGGTTGCTGCAACAGTCCAGGAGCTGCCCCATGCAGTTGCATCATGACAAAATTCGATTTCCAGGTTTGAAATACCATCCCAAACAAAAGGAGTCGTCAGGGTAATGTCCTTCCACCCTAAACCCGGATGTGCAAAACTGGCTGATGAATATACAGTGGTCCAGCCACCTTCATCAAAACCAGCTGTGTTTACAACACTCATGGTCGTGTGTTTCATCCTGATGTTAAAATTTGCCAAGGCAAAGCCGGTAGAAGCTGCAAAATTATATGCAAGTTTCGTTATCGGACCAGCCATTAAGGTTGGGCTCATTTCGCTGGCAAGATAGATAAACTGATCTCTAGTATCTTCATAGAGCGCATAGAACGGCCGAGTTGAGGTTAAAGTTCCTGTGCCTATTTGGACATAGCTGTCAATTGCCCATCCTGCTTTTGCAAATAACAAGATCGATATTGCCAAAAGGAGCATCGATTTTGTAAGCATTTTGGTAACATTTTTCATAATGTTAAAATTTTAGTTAATATTAATTGAATTATAAATATAGGGGATCAATCTTACAATTGATATATATAGGGAGAACAAATGCTAATTGGTTGATCAACATTCTATGAAAATTGAAGCAAAAGTACAATTAATTAAAAGACGAAACCTAATAAAAGATGTATAATTTAATATAAAAGCAAAAGGCCGGGGATACCGGCCTTTTGCTTTTATATATCCGACTAAGGATTAGTGGGTCACTGTGATTTTCACTGTGCGTACACCTTCGGAGGTTGAAACCTTCACAAAGTAAACGCCAGGAGTGAATGTTGAAACGTTGATCTTCGCGCTCTTCATAGCAACATCGCTGTTGGTGTAAACCGTCTGACCTACAAAGTTCATCACATCGATACGGGTGATGCTGTAATCGCTCTTCACGTTTACAAATTCTGTTGCAGGATTCGGATAGATGGAGATGCCACCAACGTTGGTGATCGGATCAATTCCGACCTTCACATCAGCCAGTACAATGTTTGATTCATCTGATTCACATTCGGTGAATACAGAACTTACAAAGTAGTAATGCTGTGTATATGCAACGTTCATGTCAGTATAGGTGGTACCCGTTACAATTGAAGCGTTGATCTTGTTGAACGTAACCTGGTTATCATCGCTGCGGTACACATTGTAACCCTGGAGTGATGAGGCCAAAGGAGCATTGGGCGTAAGAAGTCCAACACCAGATGTATTGGCAGTTCCACCGTTGCCAACAACCATTTCTGAAGAGTTTGTAACTACATTTTCAGAAGGATTGGAGAATGGGTTTTGACCAGGTAAGATGGCGAATGATTGCTTTGCTTTTCCAGCCATCAACCCATTTGCCCTGACCAGGAATACACCAGGTACACCGGAATATTCACCAATGGTTTGCCATACATTTGCTGCATCAACCCTGATACCATAGTCATCGGCAGCATAGGGTCCGTCGGTATCCAATGAACTGTAGAATGGTCTTGTTCCTGTATTATTCACATAGGCCAATCCATAGAATGTTCCGTCGAATGGAACGTTGGGAACAGTGATATTCTGCCATACCTCTTCCTGTTGCATGAAGAAAGCAGAGGATCCGATCATGGTTTGGGCTTCGTTATATATATCCATTCTGACTTCAATTGGAGAAGCTGATCCATCCATATTATTGAAGTAGATGTCAAATGATGTCAGCGTTCCGCTGGAGCCTGGCGTAAGTGGGAAGATGTTCCCGTAATGCCTTTCTCCGCTACCTGACGTCCATCCGCTTTCGTAGCTGCCATCATCCCAGATAATTGAGAATGGGGTTTCAGCTACACAGTTAGGAGCAGTCCATGACAGATAAACGTCATTGTCCCTTACATCAGGTACAAGTGCACTCGGAGGAGTACATACAGCATACACACTGATGTTGTCAACATACCAGTGCAGGATATCCTTGGAATCAACACCATTGGCGCGGAAACGTACCTTGAAGGCCTTGCCGAGTGTCGATTTCAGTTCTACATGCTGGGAGGTCCATTCAATGGCGGCGGCGTTTGAAAACTCAGTAACCGACACCCATGCACCGTTTTTAAATAACTCGATTGTAAGGTATTCCTTACCTGTCGGATTGTTATTGAGAAGTTTCAGGTCAAAGTCCAACCAGATTTTGGCACAGGTATAGGGAGCAGCACTTAATACTGGTGATTCAAGGCTGTTGCTGTAATTGCCCAAATTCAAGGTTAAACCTGAGAAGTCAGCTGAAGGAGCAGGATTACCAAATCCAGCGGTAACGGCCCAATCTCCGGTTGAAGACCAGTCGTTAAAGGTGAAGTTGCCCATATCCCAAGGCTCATAGAACGGAATTGGTCGGCCATAATTGATGGTCACATCGACTGGTCCGGCTGGCAATGAATTGTCATGGGAAGGAGTAAACGGAGCTACATCATAATATCC